>ERZ1031292.83-NODE-83-length-41577-cov-29.327152_pt1 | contig 41577 bp, 34 predicted proteins | sample MGYA00518215_ERZ1031292 | MGnify/ENA primary metagenome ERZ1031292 (study PRJEB33718, sample SAMN03159822) | human skin metagenome | collected 2014-02-25 | study: EMG produced TPA metagenomics assembly of the PRJNA266117 data set (Human skin bacterial metagenome... | reverse complement strand
TAAACAATGTCATGACCTTAAGCGTGAACAATGTCATGACATCAAGCGTGCAAAAGATAGTGACACATAACACCAACTCTCCGGAAAGTCCCTACCAACTAACCGCATCTGACACCAATTTCAGCATCTTTATCACGACAGGGTGATCGGTGTGTGATCTCACCGGTTTTGAGCCTAGGGATTGTTGGACGGGTTCGGTGGATCCTAGTGATGCCTGGAATCATTTGACTTCTTTTTGTAGACGAGCTCGGGCAAGTCGAGGTCATAAATTGCTGGACGATGTTAGGACCACGGATTTAGTAACGCCGTGGTGAGCAACCCGATAGTCACCACGGTGATACTAGATCCCCCGCGCGACAAGAGGAGGATAAAAGCAATCTGATGTTGGGAGGGGCTCTCAAATGCAATGTGTCTCACCCACACGGGTGAGACACATTGCTGAGTTCTAATTAGGGGAGCGGGTACCTAGGCCTCGTAGGTGACTTTGCCTCGCAGCATCGTCATGGTGACCTTGGACTTGAACTCCTTGCCGAGGAAGGGAGAGTTGATACTCTTCGACTTCGTGCCTTCCGCATCGAACGTCCAAGGCGAATCCTCCGAAACGAGAGTGAGGTTGGCAGGGGAACCGACCTCGATCTTTCGCCCGTGCTCGTGGAGGCCGGCGATCTGTGCAGGGTTTTCAGAGAACACCTTTGCAATGAATCGCCAGTCAGCAGATCCGGACTCGACGAAGATTTCTGCGAGCAGAGGCAGCGTAGTCTCAAGCCCGATCATTCCAGGTTCCGCACGGTTAAACTCAATCAGCTTGAGCTCCTGGGGTACTGGAGTGTGGTCGGATACTACGCAATCGATCACACCGTTGAGCAGTGCGTCATTGAGAGCATCCTGGTCACTGCTGTCGCGAAGCGGTGGCATGACTTTGTAGACGCTGTCGTAACCCTGGATTGTCGAGTCGTTGAAAACCAGGTTTGCGATTGCGACAGAAGCGGAAATCTTGGTTCCTTCGTCCTTCGCGTTCTTGACAATCTCCACGGTTCCCTTAGAAGAGATAGTAGAGAGATGAACGCGGGCACCAAATTCGCGAGATAGCAGCGCGTCACGGGAGGCCACGATCTCTTCTGCGCTTCGCGGGATACCGCGGATTCCTGCGTTGCCAGCGTAGAAACCTTCGTGAGCATGTGCGTCGTCCGCGAGTGTGGGTTCCTGGCAGAACTCACTAATGAGTACGTCTGTGCCGTGGGCGTATTCCATCGCGCGTCGCATGATCACGGAACTAGCCACGGATTTTTTGCCTTCAGAAAAGACACCGCATTGTGAAAGGGAATCCTTTAGGAGGCCAAACTCGGTTAGTTCTTCGCCCTTTCGTCCCTTTGTAATCGAAGGAACCGGAATGATGTCGCAGAGCCCGATGGCCCTTGATTTGAGGGTAACGCCTTCAACGAGTGACGGGTCATCCAGAACTGGAGTCGTGTTGGGCTGAGCAAAAACTGCGGTGATGCCGCCTCTAGCTGCTGCTTCTGATGCGCTATTCAGGTCTTCGGCGTATTCTGTTCCTGGTTCGCCGAGGTTAGCGCTCAAATCGACCATGCCTGGCAGCAGTACAGAATTGTTGCTGTCAAAGGTCTCATCGGCTTCTTTAGCATCGGGCCCGATGTATTCGATGATCCCATCTTCGATGAGAACATTTTGCGGTTTGCCTTCGCCGTAGGGCCGGACTGATGTTAGCAGAGTTTTCATTTTTAGATCTCTTCCTTTCCGGAGAGCAAAGCAAACAGAACAGCCATACGGAGGTAGACACCGTTTGCGACTTGGTCAAGCACTACTGATTGGTCGCAATCTGCGACCGAGTACTCGATTTCATTACCGCGGATCATCGGTCCGGGGTGCATAACGAGCGCGTTCTTCTTCATCTTTGCAAGGCGCTCCGGGGTGAGACCGTATCGTGCTGAATACTCGCGATTGCTCGGGAAGAATCCGCCGAGCATGCGTTCCTGCTGCACTCGCAGGAGCATGATCGCGTCGAGGTGCTTCAGAACTGGGTCCAGATCATAGTGAATTTCGGCGGGCCACGATTCGACTCCTGCCGGCATCAGCGTAGGCGGTGCGACGAGAATGACGTTAGCTCCCATTTTGCTCAGAAGCTGGACATTGGACCGTACCACGCGAGAGTGGAGGAGGTCGCCGACAATTGCAATTGTGCGGTCCTTGAAGCCACCAAGCTTCTGACGGAATGTAACGGCATCAAGAAGAGCTTGAGTTGGGTGCTGGTGAGAACCATCGCCACCGTTTACAACACTGGGGCCGGTGCCATCGGGGTCAACCCAATCAGCCAGCAGCTTTGGGGCTCCTGAGCTTGGGTGTCGAATGATGAAGGCCTCTACTCCAAGGGCTTTGAGCGTCAGGCCGGTATCGCGCAGAGATTCACCTTTCTTCACGCTTGAACTGGAAGCAGAGATACTGAGGACATCTGCACTGAGAGCCTTAGCTGCAGTATCGAAGGAAGATTTTGTGCGCGTGGAATTCTCGTAGAAGAGGGATGCAATTTGGCGGCCGCGCAAGCTGGGAAGTTTGCGGATTTCTCGCCCTGCAAGAGCATTCCGGAATTCATCAGCCTGGTCCAGGAGGAATGTGATTTCCTCAGCTGATAGGTCATCGATCGAGATTAGGTGCTTCACTCTGCTGCCTCATTTCGTTGAAGAATGCGGTCCTGCGCATCCAGTGGTTGTAGTTCGCATTCCAGAGACTGGTTTTCAAGGCCGTCACATTGCATGCCTACGTAGTCGGCTTTGATCGGAAACTCAGTCTGCTTGCGGTCCACCAGAACAGCGAGTTCAACGCGCTTCGGGCGTCCAAGGTCACGTAGAGCATCCAGCGCCGCGCGAATTGTGCGACCAGTGAAGAGAACGTCATCAATGAGGACAACGATTTTCTCTTGAATCCCCCCTGTGGGATATACCGTCTGCCTTAGTGCACGGTGCGGGCGATTTCTTAAATCGTCCCTATATGGTGTGATATCAATTGCCCCGGTTGGTAGGTTAACCCCGGATATTTTTGCGATTTCCTTCTCGATCCTTTGTGCCAGTGGCACGCCTCCCGATGGGATCCCCAGAAGAACAACTTTTCTGTCGGCGATGTCGCGTCGATCGTGATTTTCAACTATCTGGTGCGCGATAAGTGAAATGAGTTTAGAAACCTCAGTCGCATCGGCGATGCAAGTTTCACCATTCTCAAATTGTGTCATCGAGCGCCTCCTTTCCCGCCTCTCTGTGCGGTCCGTTAAAGGATATTGCCGAGAAATGATTGTAGTGAAATGGGAATCCAATGCAAGAAAAACGCAGAGAGATCTTTATCACACAAAACGTTCGTTTAAGAAAGAAATAACCTTAACCCCTAAAAAGTATGCAGGAACCGTGAAAAACACTGTACACTTGTGCCATCCAAATGCTATCTGTAATAGGGTTACCTAAAATCAGATGTCTGTTCCTGAACCGCGGTACTGATTCGAAAGGTGTGGTTGCTTCGGTGTTTCTGCTTAATTACACTGTGTTGCTTTTAGTGGCGTCTGGGATAATTGCGGGAGTTTCCCTTAGCGCTTTTATGCTTAGTCGCAATCAAACATATTTTTGGCTTGGCCTGGCCTACGCCTTTTACTGCCTCGATATCTCTCTCATGCTTCGTCCTAGTTTCCAGTTGGCTACGGGGTCCGTTTATGCCCCTGGCCACATAACGTCGCCACTGGAATCGGTTATCTATGGGTCAGGTGTGTTGTTTTGCTTTACAACGGTAATGCTAAATTATGTCGGTCTGAAAAGCTATTGGCGTGTCTTGGTCGTCCTATCTTTTAGCCTGCTCAGTGGTTTGGACTACTTCCTGATAGAGGACCCGATTTGGAGGCAATTCGGGTTTTTTGCCGTACGCAATCTCTTTTCATTGGCCCTATTGATTGCAATGGCTTTCGTGTACTTACGCACCAGTGACCAATTCGAAAGGACGCGTTTTGGCCGTTTCCGAATTCCGGGCGTGTTCATAACCCTAGGGATATTTGGAATCATCGGAGAAAACGTCTTTTTCCAGTTGATCGTGCCGTTAATTAAACCAAGTTACGAGTCCTCTCCGTTCATGTCGGAGCGAAATTTCGCAGAGAATTTTGTGATGATGGGGCTTGGTGTGTTCATCCTCGTTAAGTGCAGAAGAATGTTCCTCTTGCATCGTGAAGATCCGAAAGCAAGTTACGAAGATGGGAGCAAACGATTCGTCGAACGTATGCTTGATGATTACTACGCAAAGTTTAAGCTATCGCATCGGGAACAAGACGTATTGCGTGCATTAATCCGGGGGAAGACAAACCGAGAAATAGCTGATGAATTGGACATTGCAATTGGTACGGTCAAAGTTCATTTGCATAACATTTCAAAGAAAACAGGAGCTAAAGGGAGAGACGGAATCATTAAGTCTTTCTTCGCTGAACTCTAATTCACGGTCAAGTATGGGCTCCCGCCGGTGGTCTGTGTTCTCATAGGGGGAAGCGAGGGAGGGGTGGTCTATGTGTTGTTCAACCTGATTTGTCGAGGGGGTGCAACGGCATTGTTTTCGCTGGTTGATTAGCGGTCTATTAGCGCCTATCGGCCGTTGTGTGTATCTTGCCTGAGAAAAAGGTGGAGCCCAATGTTTAGGCTGCTAGATCAACACTGCTAGATCAACTCTCCGGTACGTTGGATGACCTTTGCGAGATTGTTTCGTCGATTCCCGTGGTATACGCACGGTAGAGACAGGGGGTGCGGAGGTAAAGGGGCTTATTGCTGGTCTCTTGTCAAATGTGTGCTGTTTCGAAGCTCTCCTATTTACCTGCCAATCAGAGGTGAAACAGAACAAAATGTCTACATAATGACGGATATGTCACAAAATATGAATTCTGTTCCTCAAGTCTCCCTTCTGTTGGGGGTTGAAAATTGGTTCGGGTTAGGTTTATTTATCTAAATTCATGCAGAAACTGTAGAGATTTCGTGGGGGAAATCTTTGGAAGAGGCAAACTGAGGGTTACGTTTATTAACGTTATAACCTGCATAAACGCCTCGGTTTAGGGATGGTTCATTTGTTCCTAAGCGGAAATTGTAATTGAATAATCTGAAAACAAGTCAGCGTATATAGGGGAAACGTCTTGTAAATCGAAGGGGCAGGATTGCAATCTGGATTCAGCGGTTATCCGGGAGCAAAACGCTTCCGCCGCAGGCGGTACCTTCACGGAAGCTACCGGCGAACGAAAGGAATTGACATCATGCCAGTAAGTCTCAGTGGCCGTTCATTCTTGAAGCTCCTCGATTACACCCCGGAGGAGATTCGCTACCTGATCAACCTTTCCAAGCAGTTCAAGCAGCTCAAGCTGACCAACACCCCTCACCGTTACCTTGAGGGTAAGAACATTGTCCTGCTGTTTGAGAAGACCTCGACTCGTACTCGTTGCTCCTTCGAGGTTGCCGGAAACGATCTGGGCATGGGCGTTACCTACCTTGATCCGGGTTCATCTCAGATGGGCAAGAAGGAGTCCATCGAGGATACCGCTCGCGTTCTCGGCCGCTTCTATGACGGCATCGAGTACCGTGGCTTTGCCCAGGAGAACGTGGAGGATCTGGCTGCCAACGCTGGCGTCCCCGTTTGGAATGGCCTGACCACAGAATTCCATCCGACCCAGATGATCGCAGATATGCTCACGGTCGAGGAGAACTTCACTGATGGCCTCAAGGGCAAGAAGTTCGTGTTCATGGGCGATGCACAGAACAACGTCGCCAACTCTCTGATGGTTGTCTGCGCAAAGCTGGGGCTTCACTTCGTGGCTTGCGGCCCGAAGGATCAGATGCCCAAGGCAGAGCTCGTCAGCGAATGCGAGAAGATCGCCGCTGAAACCGGTGGATCCGTAACCCTGACGGAAGACGTCAAGGAAGCAGCAACGGGTGCTCACGTTATCTACACGGACATCTGGGTTTCGATGGGCGAGGAGTCTGACGAACTCTGGAAGAAGCGCATCGAGCTTCTCCAGCCCTACCAGGTGAACCAGGAAATGATGGATATGGCTGACGACAATGCAATCTTCATGCACTGCCTGCCGTCCTTCCACGACACCAAGACCACCGTTGGTGCTCAGATCGCCGAGAAGTTCAACATCTCTGAGATGGAAGTAACCGACGAGGTGTTCGAAGGCCCGCGTTCTCGCGTCTTTGATGAGGCAGAAAACCGCATGCACACCATCAAGGCGGTTATGTACGCAACGCTGAAGTAATAAACCACTTTGAGGATCAGGCTTTGCCTGATCCTCAAAGTTTTTCGGGGGAATTCTACCTATTGTCGCCGGGCGTTCACGTCGGGCTTTTGCAAATACATTTTGGAGTCTCTTTCATGAATAATTCACAGCGCAGAATGGTCGTAGCTCTCGGCGGAAACGCCCTCGGGAATGATCCGCAGGAACAGCTGAGGCTGATTCGCGATACAGCTAAACCACTGGTCGATCTGGTCGAACAGGGTGTTGAGGTTCTCGTCACGCACGGAAATGGGCCGCAGGTTGGTTCCATCAAGGTTGCGACCGACGTAGCAGCTCAGACTGGAGCTTCTCCTGAGTTCCCGTTCGCGGAGTGTGGCGCAATGTCGCAAGGCTACATTGGCTACCACCTGGCTCAGGCTCTGGACAACGAATTCAACGCCCGTGGGATGGAAAAGAACTCGTTTTCAATCGTGACCCAGACAGTCGTTGATAAGGACGATCCTGCCTTTGAGCATCCCACGAAGCCTGTCGGAGCAATGCTGACAAAGGAACAGGCAGACGCCAAGCACGAGGAAACAGGCGATATTTACGTTGAGGATTCGGGGCGCGGTTGGCGTCGCGTCGTTGCATCGCCGAGCCCGGTCGAGATCCTGGAATCCAACGTCATCTCTCAGTGCCTTGGTGCCGGATCTGTTGTGATTGCCTCCGGTGGCGGCGGAATTCCGGTTGTGAAGGATGAAGACGGAATTCACGGCGTTTCTGCAGTTATCGATAAAGATCGAAGCGCTGCACTGCTGGCTCAGCAGATCGATGCGGACACGCTCTTGATTCTCACGGCTGTGGATAAGGTTGCCATCAACTTCAACACTCCGGAGCAAAAAGACCTCGATTCGATGACCGTTGCTGAAGCAGAGAAATACATCGAGGAAGGTCAGTTTGCTCCCGGCTCGATGCTGCCAAAGGTGGAGGCCTGCATCGACTTTGTGAAGTCGGGCCCTTCTCGGACTGCCATCATTACCTCCCTCGCTCAGGCAGACAAGGTATTTGCTGAGGGAGCAGGAACCACTATCACCCAATAATCGCGTTCATTGCTAACGCGTTACACCAGTATTTTCCTGCTTTACAGCGGGAAATACTGGCAGCACGGACAGTGAAGAAAGGAAAGACGTGTCCGCCACATCAATCTCAGCGGTAAACAACGAATCCGCGCCTCCAGACGAATCGCCCGAAGTAGAAGAAAAGAAGACGAAGAGCTTCAATTTTCCAAGCGCTTTCAGCATCCTTTTTGTTCTAACCGTCATTGCGGCTATCGCAACCTGGTTTGTGCCGGCGGGCTCGTACTCAAAAATCTCCTACGACCCTGAAGCTGGAATGCTTAATCTGCTCCATCCTAATGGTGCATTGGATACGCTTCCAGCTACCCAAGAAACCCTGGATAAACTTGGGGTATCGATCGATATCCAGAGCTTCCTGTCCGGTGCGTTAAGCAAGCCGGTTTCTGTTCCTGGAACCTTTGAATACGTTACCCAGCACGCCGCCTCCCTGATGGATATTCCGGTAAGTATGGTCGCCGGAACCATTGAGGCCGCAGACATCATCGTCTTCATCTTGGTTCTCGGTGGTCTCATCGGCGCAGTTCGTGCTACAGGCGCATTCGAAGCTGGCCTATTTGCGCTAACTAAAAAGACCAAGGGACGCGAATTCGTGCTCATCGTTGCAGTTTCGCTCCTCATGGCGCTTGGCGGTTCCTTCTGCGGGCTTGAGGAGGAAGCAGTTGCGTTTTACCCGATCCTGGCACCTATCTTTATTTCCTTTGGCTACGATGCCATTACTGTAGTTTCGGCCATCTTCCTGGCCGGATCGATTGGATCGGCGTTCTCAACAATCAACCCATTCTCGGTGATCATTGCGGCTAACGCTGCTGGTATTCAGTTTACCGAGGGGATTGGATGGCGCATTCTCGGTCTCGTCATCGGTAGCGTTGCCTTGCTGTTCTATATCCACTGGTACAGCAAGAAGGTGAAAGAGGATCCTACTTTCTCCTACAGCTACGAAGACCATGACAAGTTTGCAAACGAGTGGGGCATGGCAGCCGAAACGAGTGAAGTTCCCGCCTTTACTCTGCAAAAGAAGATCACGCTGATTCTCTTTGCCTTTGCATTCCCGTTGATGGTTTGGGGCGTGATGAGTAAGGGCTGGTGGTTCCCGACGATGGCCGCTTCCTTCCTCATCATCACGATCGCCATCATGATCATTGCATGCCTTGGTAAGAACGGAATGACAGAGGCAAAAATTGTCGACGCATTCACCGAGGGTTCTTCCTCCATGGTCGGCGTCGCACTGATCATCGGCCTGGCTCGTGGCATCAACAAGATCCTCAACGATGGCATGATCTCCGACACGATGCTTGACGGTGCTACCCGGCTTGTCTCGGGCATGCACGGTCCCGTGTTCATCGTCATGCTGATGCTGGTGTTCTTCCTCTTGGGCTTTGTAGTCCCGTCTTCCTCTGGCCTTGCTGTGCTGTCTATGCCGATTATGGCTCCCCTTGCTGACACGGTCGGAATTCCGCGATTCATTGCTGTCTCTGCATTCAACTGGGGCCAGTACGCAATGCTATTTATCGCTCCGACTGGACTGATCATGGCAACGCTGCAAATGCTGCATGTGAAGTTCTCGCACTGGCTAAAGTACGCAATTCCAGTGGTGATTTTCCAGCTAATCCTTGCTGCTGTCCTGTTGATTATTCAGGTGGTTGTTTACGCATAAGTGAGGAAACAGAAGGGTCTGGGCTGCAATCTTTGCGGTCCGGCCTTTCTGCGTTTCTCTCATCGTCGCGCATGCTTATTTTCGTGTGCTGAGTTTGAATCCACGTGTGGTTTAGAAGGGTAACAGTGTGCCGACTTTCCTGTTCGGCCAGCGTCTGCACTGACGTTTGAAACCCCCACCCACCAAAAGAGCTCCTCGCCATTATGTGGTGAGGAGCTTTGTGCTGTTCCCGGGGTTGGGCGTGTTAGCGGAGGAGGCCGTCTGCCTTCGCTGCGTTGTAGATGCCGCCGAGGCCAACGAGGGCGAGGACAGTCCACAGGATGCCCCAGGTTGCCTGGGTGGCGTAGTATGCCTGGTCGCTGGTCATGCCGAGGTCGCTGATGGAACCGCTGACGAAGGATGCGGCCTCCTGGGTCCTGGGCATGGTGCCGGTGCCCTCCGTGGCGAAGCGGCCGATGGCCTGCAGGTTGTGGATGCCGTTGGTGATGGCGTCGCGGTCGGCGTACGCGTTGAAAACAGACGGAGCATCTTCCGGGGCGACGGACGGTGTCGGCCTGGGCGACGACACCGCCGAAGCTCACGGCGAGGGCGGTGGAGGCTGCGAGGAGGGACGTGGGCAAAGAACGTATTGTGTGCCTTTTGAAGGGTGATGGAGAAATTCCAAAACATAGAATAAAACTAATGTGTTGGCGGGTTCAAAACCGGCGTGGGAAACGGTCACACAATGCGGCCCATGGCGTCGCGCCCGCCGTAGCAAGACTTACCGTCATTTAGTAGCAGATGTGCGGAAAAGTCAGGCGGTCAAACTTGCTACCAGAAATCACAGTACCTTTTGTGCGCAGCCGCTAAAACACCAGTATAAACACCACCTAAAACAGCCCCCAAACCTCCAAATGCCCCACAACCCCTACCCCACAACGGACGAGTAGGGCACGACGAGCGGGGTGCCGGTGAGGGGTTGTCGATGACGACTCAGGGGAGGTTGTAGATGCGCTCAACGGTGGGGGCGGTGATGATCTAGCGGAGGAGCCCATGCCGAGGACGCGGCCTTTCCTCATGACAATGATGTTCGTGGCGTGGCGGGCGTGGGGGACGGCGATGAGCGTCTTTCCGCGCTGGTTGAGGCGGGTAAACAGGTCCATGAGCTCAATCTGGTTGGCGATGTCGGGGTACGTCGTCGGCTCGTCAAGCAGCGGAATCGGCGTGTCCTGCGCGAGCGCCATGGCCACCCATACGCGGGTGTTTTTGCCCAAACTACCGCAGTGGGCTATGCTTGTTGCGGTGGTTACCTTCTATGGTGGTGGGTAATCATGGTGTTTATAGCGCGAGGGACCGGTTTTGGGGTGGTGCCCAAAACCACTGAGCGTCCCCGCGTTCCTTTCTGGGGGCAGATGGCGTCCGGGTTTTCCCGGGCGCCATTTGTGTATTCTGCATACATGTCACAAAACTTCCTGGAATCCATTGGACTCCTCCCAGGCCGCGACGCGGATTACGAGCTCGTCTCCCATGTCGATGTTCTGGGTATGGACTTGAGCGAGCGCCCCGTCAACGGCCTCACGCAGTGGGGGATCTACCCCGACCCGTCCGGCGCGAACATCGGCTACGCGGTGACCACGGAGGATGTCGGCCTGGAGCTCTTCTCCCTCCGCGCGACGCATCCCAACCGCACGCTTGTCCGCCAGCTCACACCCGGTCTTGCCGAGGTTCAGATCGTCAACGAGGACGAGGAGGCCACCTCCAAGGTCCTCGTCGCCGTGGATGACCCGGCAGTTTACCCGGACCCTGCGAGCGGGGATCCGTTCCTCCCCGCCGCCGAGTACCGCATCGGCGCTATCGCCGTGGAGCTCAGCACCTTCGACACCGTCGAGGAGTGGCGCAAGACCCAGGAGCCCATCGACGCCAACGGCGAAACCATCTACCTGGGGCCCGGCTTCATCGCCAGCCCCTGGCTTTTCGAACTCGCCAAGAACCCCCAGGCCATCGACCATGCGAACCCCATCGCCGTCCTCAATGCCGAGTGTCAGGAGGTCGAGCTCGTCACCAACGAGCTGACCGGCAACAGCTGGTACAGGGTCGAGATCGATTGCGGCTTCCCGCTCACCCTCGGCATGCCCGCCGATTCCCACCCGGAACCCGGGAAAATTATCGACGGCCAGGTTTTTCTCACCGGATCGACGGGGCACTGGTACGCATGATCGCCCTCGGTTTCACGCCCACCACGCAAACCCCACGACCGTCGAAAAGCCCACGGACGGCACCGTTACCGACTGGGACCTCTACGTCGACCCCTCAGGCGCGGTTCACTACACCTTCACCGACCAGTTCGGCACGGATCACGAGGGCTTTTCCATCCAGTGCGATACCGGCACGAGCGTCGAGATCGAGCAGCTGCGCACCAGTCTCGAATACGTCGGCCTCGTCCGCGACGGCATGATCTTCCCCTGGTTTTCCGTCCTTGCCGATGACCCAGGGTTCTACACCCTCTTCCCGGATCTCGAATCCTGGCAGGAGACACAGGAGCCCTTCAACCTGCGCGAACACTTTGGCGACATCATCAAGGACGACGCCCCCGAGTTCATGTACGAGGACCCCAAGCGCATCGTCAGCGAGGAATACTTCCACCACATCTCCGGCGACTCCACTGTTTACGACGTCGACAACATCGTCGAACTCCGCGCCGTCCTCACCTCCGTCGACCGCGTCACCGACGACGCCTACTTCTACATAGCCGGCTCCACGGGCTCCTGGTACAAGCGCTCCCGCTTCAGCGTGGTCCCCTGACAGTTTGTGGGCGTCTGCGAATGTAGCAAACAATATACCCCAGTTGGTCACATGTGCTACAGGCCAGATGCCCACAAACTGTCACGCACTCCTACAAACCTTCCTCCACCTCGCCCCGAGTCGGAGTATCCGCACCGACCCGCATCACGGTAATGGCAGCAGCAGTCGCGGCAAACGTCAGAATCCCTCGCCACTCGTCTTTGCCAAGCGCCAGGATCCCATCCCGATCCAGTCCGCGACGCTCGAATTCCGCCATGAGCGCAGCCATGACCGTGTCACCTGCGCCGATAGTGTCGGCAACCTTCACGCTGGGCGCTTCCACCGTGAGCGACCCAAATGGCGCGCGCACACTGATTCCCGAGCCGCCCCGCGTGACAATAACAACGGGCACGGAGGACACATCGCCCATGAACTCCTCCTCGGCGTCACTCATCTTCAACACGGTGACGTGGGGGAGCATGGTACCCAAGAATTTCCGGTGCGCGGGGGAGTTATATAAGGGCCGGATATTGGGATCGAGGCACACGACAGCGCCGTTGGCTGCAGATTCCGCGCACGCCGCGGCATACCTGCTGGCAGCGGGTTCAAGCGACAGCGAAACCGTGCCGAAGCACGCAAAACCCGAGGTGGAGGCCCCCGGCTGAGCGAACCGGTCTGCCGTGCCCTCGGTGTAGAACTGGTAGGATGCGGAGCCATCCTCCGCAAGGGAAGTCACGGCCAACGTCGTCGGCTCGTCACCGCGCAGCACCTGCGAGGTATCCACGTTTGCCGAGTCCAGGGCATTAATCAGGTCCTGCCCGAACGCGTCCGTCGACAAGCGAGAAACAAACCGCGTCTCGCATCCCAGCCGACCGCACGCCCGGGCGACGTTGAACGGGCCACCTCCGAGCGCGGGCACGAGGGGCGCGAGCCGCTCGGCAGAGGAGGGAACGAGATCAATGAGGCCTTCTCCGTACACGGTAATCATAAGTTTCACCGTACACTGAACTCATGTCGTACCGTCCGCGCTTTCACCTCACCCCTCCCACCGGCCGCCTCAACGATCCGAACGGCGTCACACTCATCGGGGACACGCTGCACGTCTTTTACCAGCACGATCCCGCCTTCAGAATCGGATCGAAGCGCACCGGCTGGGGGCACGCCAAGCTTTCCTTACAACAGGCTGCGGAGCGGAGCGACGCAGCCTGGAGCGACGCAGCCTGGATGCACCTCCCCGATGCCCTCTACCCGGACGCCCCCTACGACAAAAACGGCGTGTACTCCGGTGGCTCCGTGGTCCTCGACAACGGCGATATCCAGCTGTTTTATACCGGCAACGTAAAAAATGATGGTGTCCGCCACGCCACCCAGAACCGCGTCTTCGTGGAGGACATCGACGGCCCCGCGGGTGGCTTCTATCGTCGCGACCCCAACAATCCGCTTATCGACGGCCCCGCCCCCGGCTACACCAACCACTACCGCGACCCCCAGATCGTGCGCCTCTCCGACGGCACCTACCGCATGGCCCTCGGCGCCCAAACCACCGACGAGAAGGGCGCCATCGTCATCTACACCTCACCTGACCTCGAGCATTGGACCTTCCAGGGCCCCATCGCAGGAATCGACCTTCCCGACGCCTACATGTACGAGTGCCCCAACCTCATCCGCCTTCGCGACGAAGCCGACAACCAGTGGTACGACCTCATCGTCTTCTGCCCCCAATACCCGGACCGCGACGAATGCGTCTGGGCCGTCGGCACCCTCGACGGCCTCACCTTCCACCCCCTGACCAGCTTCAACAAAGTCGACCACGGCACCCACTTCTATGCCCCGCAGCTTATCGAGCGCGACGGCGAGGCCCTCTTGCTCGGCTGGATGGGCCTGCCCGGCCAGGATCCCGACACCACCTTCACCGCCGAGGGCTGGCTCCACTGCCTCACCCTCCCGCGCCGCGTCCGCCTGAGCCACGGCGAGCTTTTCCAAGAACTCGTGAGCCCCGTCGAACCGCAGCGTGAGCACCCGCAGATCCGCTGGAACCCCGACACCCGCACCCTCGCCGTCGTCAACCAGCACGTTCAGATCCCCGAGGGCATCGACCCCGATCCGCGCATTGTTCACGACGGCTGTGCCCTCGAAGTTACCGCCGCCGGCGGCCGCTTCGCCTTCTCCAGCGTCCTCCTCTAACGCAAAATCCCACTCCCATGCACCCAGCTCAGCGTCAGCACATGTGCGAATAGTAGCCGGAAAATACGGCCACCAAAACAACCCGAAACCATAAACATTAAGCTATGCCTGGGCATATCCAAAACGCCACTGCCCGAAACCAAACAGTTTGTTGCTTTAAAGCCACGAAAACCCCACAATAATCAGCAGTAAGTCACAACCAAAAAAGGATTGTTGCATGGAACACAAGGACGTAGCCCGACGCGTCCTCGCTGCCATCGGCGGCGAGCAGAACATTGTTGGCGTCGCCCATTGCGCGACGCGCCTGCGCATGGTGCTGAAAGATATGGACAAGGTGGACACTGCCGCCCTGGACAATGATCCGGATCTGAAGGGCACCTTCGAAACCGGCGGCATGTTCCAGGTCATCGTGGGTCCCGGCGACGTGGACGTTGTTTTCGACGAGCTCGATAAGCAAACCTCCAAAAACATCGCAGTGTCTACGGAGGAGCTGAAGTCCGTCGCCGCCAAGCAGGGCAACTGGTTCACCCGCGCGATCAAGGTCCTGTCGGACATCTTCGTACCGCTCATTCCGATCCTCGTCGGCGGCGGCCTCCTCATGGCCCTCAACAACGTGCTCACCGCCGAAGGCCTCTTCGGCACTCGTTCTCTCGTGGCAATGTTCCCGGCGATCGAGGGCATGTCCCAGATGGTGAACCTCCTCGCCTCCGCGCCGTTCGCATTCCTGCCGGTGCTCGTGGGCTTCACCGCCACCAAGCGCTTCGGCGGCAACGAGTACCTCGGCGCAGGCATCGGCATGGCGATGGTCTCGCCCGCGCTGGTCGACGGCTACGAAGTGGCCAACGCGATGAACGACGGCTCGATGGCGTACTGGGACCTCTTCGGCCTCTCGGTCGCCCAAGCCGGCTACCAGGGCTCGGTCCTCCCGGTCCTCGCCGTCGCCTGGATCCTCGCCACGATCGAAAAATTCTTCCACTCAAAACTCAAAGGCACCGCGGACTTCCTCATCACGCCGGTATTGACCCTCCTCATCACCGGTTTCATCACCTTCATCGCCGTCGGCCCCTTCATGCGTTGGCTTGGCGACGCCCTCATCGTCGGTCTCCAGAACGTCTATGATTTCGGTGGTCCGGTAGGTGGCTTCCTCTTCGGCTTGGTCTATTCGCCCATCGTCATCACGGGTCTCCACCAGTCGTTCCCGCCGGTCGAGCTTGAGCTGTTCAAGCAAGGTGGTTCCTTTATCTTTGCGACGGCCTCCATGGCCAACATTTCTCAAGGTGCCGCCGCGCTCGCCGTCTACTTCCACGCCAAGTCCGAGAAGCTCAAGGGGCTGGCCGGCTCCTCCGGCATCTCGGCGATCTTCGGCATTACCGAGCCCGCGATCTTCGGCGTCAACCTGCGCCTGCGCTGGCCGTTCTACACGGGCATGGCCTGCGCTGCTATCGGCGGCGCCCTCATCGCCATCTTCCAGATCAAGGCCGTGGCCCTGGGTGCCGCGGGCTTCATTGGTGCGGTGTCCATCCGCGCCACGGATATCCCGATGTTCCTCGTCTGCGCCGTGATCACCTTCATCCTGTCCTTCATCGCGGCCTTTGTCGCCGGCCGCTACATGATCGCCAAGCATGGCACCATTGACCCGGACGCGCCCCCGTCTGCGGCCGCCCCCTCCTCCGCCGCTACTCATCTTGTCTCCCCCCTGACCGGCGAAGCCATTAACCTCGCCGAGGTCTCGGATCCCATGTTCGCCCAGGGTAAGCTCGGCAAGGGCGTGGCGGTCACCCCGACCGTCGGCGAGCTTCGTTCGCCTATCGACGGCAAGGTCACCGTCACCTTCCCCTCCGGCCACGCGTACGCCGTCCGCGGCGGCGGCATCGACATCCTCATGCATATCGGGTTTGATACTGTCAACCTGGACGGGGAGCACTTCACCCCGCACGTCACAAAGGGTGATGTGGTGAAGAAGGGCGACCTCCTGTGCGAGTTCGACATCCCCGCCATCACCGCCGCCGGTTACGAGGTGACCACGCCAATGGTAATCTCAAATCATAAGAAGCTGGGGGACATCATCCCGCTGCCGACGTTCGTCTCCGGCCAGGAGGTTTCCGCAGGTGACGAGGTCCTCGCAGTTGAACCCAAGCCAAAAGTGGAGGCAAAATAGTGGACGTTATCAAGAAGGCTCAAGACATTGTGCAGGCACCGCGTAAGAGCGCGATCTTCCTCACTCTGTGCATTAAGGACGGCGAGGAGGCCGCCGCCCTCGGCGCGCTGGCCAGCGTCTCTGGCCTCACCAACGCTGTCGGCTACCGTGCCCCGGAGGCCGAGCTGAGCTGCGTAGCAGGTATCGGATCTGATTTCTGGGACCGGGCTCTGGGCGTCGAAAAGCCCGCAGGCCTGCACCCCTTCCGCGAGATCCAGGGCAGCCACCTCGCGCCATCCACCCCCGGTGACCTCTTCTTCCACATCCGTTCCCAGGAGTTCGACCGCTGCTTCGAGCTCGCCCGCCGCATTATGACCGCCTTCGACGGCGCGACCGCGTCCTCCGACGAGGTGCAGGCCTTCCGCTACATGGACAACCGCGATCCCCTCGGCTTTGTCGACGGCACGGAGTCACCCATCGACCTCGACGCCGTCGACGCGGCCCTCATTCCCGACGGCCCCTGGGCCGGTGGCTCCTACATCGTCGAGCAGAAATACATCCACGACCTGCACGCCTGGGATTCCCTCCCCGTCGAGGAGCAGGAGAAGACCATCGGCCGCACCAAGTACGACGACATCGAGTTTTCCGAGGACATCAAGCCCCACAACTCCCACGTCGCGCTGAACAGCGTCAAGGATGCCGACGGCAACTCCCTCGAGATCGTCCGCGACAACCTCGCCTTCGGCTCCGCCGCCGGTGACCAGGGCACCTTCTTCATGAGCTACGCCAAAGACGTCCGCATCACCGAGCTCATGCTCCGCCGCATGTTCATCGGCGAGCCCCGCGGCAACTACGACCGCATCCTCGACTTCTCGACAGCCCTCACCGGTGGTAACTTCTTCGCCCCGCCCCAGGACTTCATCGACTCCATCGAGGACCACGCCCGCGCCGGCCTGATTCCCGAGCCCGACGACGCCCCCAACCCCCTGCAGCCCGCCACCGAGCTCTCCGCTGCCGAGGGAATTTACAAGTAGCCATCACTCCTCATCCGTCCACGTCCGGTACGGCTCCGCCCCATCGGAGAGGTCGGAGCTGCCGGACAGGTCGGCCTGCATATGAATGAACTCGAAGTGCCGTTCGACGAGGTCAAGGACGTTGTCGATGAGCGCTTCCTCGGGGTATCCGTAGACGTCGTATCCCAGCGATCCAGACAGGTCGAATACCTCGAGGCGGTAGTACGTGTCGGGCGCGTTGGCGCGCCGGGCGCCAAAGGCGGGGACGTCGGATTTGACGGGGTAGACCTGGAACCGGAAATCTTTTTCTTCCCCCAGCTCAACGCCCAGATCCAGCTGGCTGATGGGGCAGCCGGGTATCGCCGAGTGCAGGAGAGTTACCTTAAGCCCGGATTTCTCCAGTTCACGCGCTACTTTTTCCAATGCCGGCCGGGCCACGTCCGTCATGTACGCCTGCACCTTAGAGGCCGTTGGGTACGTTACGGCCCGTCGGAGGCGTGCACGCCATGATTGTGCGCCGGTGCGGCTGCTCATGGCGCCGTGTAGCGCGACTGTGCGTGATTTGGTTTGGTATGCCTCGAGGCGGAAGGATTTCACCAGACTTGCCATGATCATGTAGATGACCACCGTGAACGGCAGCCCCATGACAATTGTTGCCGACTGCACCGTCGCCACGCCGTCGATCTGCAGCATGACTAGTGTCAGTGCCCCGATAATGATGCTCCAGAGGATGCGTGACCAGGTGGCGCCGTCTTGTTGTGAGTCGGTAATCCGCGAGGTGAAGTTGCTCAATACCAGGGCTCCCGAGTCCGCGGAGGTGATGTAGAGCAGCAGGCCGACGACGGTCGCCAAAAACACGAGCACCGCTCCGCCGGGGTACGAGGCGATGAGCTCGTAGAATCCGCGTTGCGGTTCGCTTACCGCAATCGACCCAAATGCCGAGTCGCCGCCTAGAATCCGGTCCAGTGCGGAGTTGCCAAAGAAGCTCATCCATAGCAGCACGAAGATAAACGGTATGGTCAGCGTCCCGGCGACGAATTGCCGTAGCGTCCGCCCCCTGGAAATCCGCGCTAAAAACAGGCCAACAAATGGTGCCCACGCGACCCACCAGGCCCAGAAGAAGAGGGTCCAGGATTGCAGCCACTCCTGCGTCTCCGCAGGGTTTTCTGAGAAGGCGTAGGTGTCTAGCGTCCAGCTGGGAAATTTAACCACGTAGTCGCCGATGTTCATGATGATGGCGTTGAACAGGAATGCAGTTTTCCCCGCGACCACCACGTACACCATGAGGCCGATCGCCAGAAAGACGTTTACCTCGGAGAGCCGTTTAATGCCCTTGTCCACCCCGGATACCGCCGATAACGTGGCGATTCCCACCGCCAGCACAACGAGGATGGATTGCGCGCCGGGCCCCTCGGATAGCCCGAAGATCAGTTTCAGCCCGTAGTTGAGTTGCACCACGCCGATTCCCAAGGATGCAGCAATGCCGAATACGGTGCCGAGCGTCGCTGCGATGTCGACGCTGTCCCCAACCGCCCCGTGGATCCGTTTTCCAAGCAGCGGGTACAGGGCGCTCCGCAGCGCTAGCGGCATGTTGAGGCGGTATGCGAAGTAGCCAAACGCCATCCCCATGAGCGCGTAGAGCGCCCAGCCGGTGATGCCGTAGTGGAACATGGCGTAGACCACGGCGTCCTCTGCCGCTGACCTGGTCATTCCGTTTCCTTGCGGTGGGTGGTAGTACATGGTCACTGGTTCGGCGACGGCGAAGAACATCAGGTCGACGCCGATTCCGGCCGCGAATAGCATGGCTGACCAGGAGAAGATGCCGAATTGTGGGCGCGAGTGGTCGGGGCCGAGCCGGATGGTTCCGGTCTTGCCAATGGCCACGTAGACCACGAAAGCCACCGCGACGGTTGCGGTCAGGATGTAGAACCACCCGAGGTTCGTGGAGATCCAACCCGTTACCGCTGCTAGGGACGTTGCGGCGGATTCGCGCGCGAAGAACGCCCACGCCGTGAGCGCGAGGATGCCCGCCATGGAGCACCCGAGGACTGGTCGGTTGACCTGCGGTGGGGCGGAGGTGTGGTGTCCGTAGGTGGATGGGTCGTCCACGCTGTAGGTTCCCACGATTGGTTGGGGTCTATATGCTTCTTCGTCGGATTCCTGGGGTCCAGGATTCACGCTGGCCAGCTCCTCTGGGGTTTTTCGGGCAGTTCTTTTTCATGGTAGGAAGATTCTCGGCGATCGCCACGTCCGCCCCTTAATGGGGGTAAAAAATGTAGCAATTCGCGTGCAAAAGGTGTTCCTGACCTGGGGGAACGAAACACTAAGAAAATACTGAGAGGAAAGTAAGTAACGGATTAAGAATTCTTCTAAAATGACGCTTATGAACGCATGGGACAAAAACGAATTGCTCCGGAAGGTGCACAGCGTCACCTGGGGTGGTGCGACCGCCGCCGGTGTCCTCACTGCTGCTGGCGACATCGTTGTTGCTACAGGTGTAGGCCCGGTCTGCGCGGAAATCATCGCTCTTTCTCAGCTTACTGCCGAGCACCCCTACGCCCAGATTGAGGCTATTGCTTCGCTTTCCGACGGCCACATCGTCGCCCCCTGCGGTTCATGCCGCCAAGCCCTCCTCGATCTCGACCCCTCGATCGGTGTCATCGTTCCGGGTGAGTCGGTGGTTCCGGTGCGCGAGCTCCTCCCGTACGCCGACGCAGGCGAGAATCCCATCGCCCGCCCCGTTAAACCCAGTCGCCATAGCCTGCGCGAATCCGTGGCCCTTGACGACGATAGTTACTTCCTTACATGGAAGGCCTAGTCTTGCGGGCGCCAGCTACATGAGGGGCTGGCGCCCGCGAGGTGGGCAGCTTTACGTCCCCATCGGTCCCGCGCACAGGGGAAGCGTGCGGGGTCGGTGGGGACGTTTTTAGCTTGTCGACGCTCCTCTGGTCACCGTCTGCTCGCTACGTACGTGTGTTCAAGGAGCTTTTCCACCAGCACGTGCACCGACGTGAACCCTGCTCTGTCGAGGCCATTGTGTGTGAATGCGCTGTATGTAGACGGTAATTTCTGGAATCTTTTGGCTCGCTTCACCGCGGCCTTTATCTGAGCCTCGGTGAATTGAACCGATGAGAGATTGTTCTTTTGATAGCGAGGATCAGCAGCCTTGAGCCTGGACATGCAGTCTTTTTGAGTCGCGACGCCGTTACCGTTTTCGTAGTGGAGAAGGAGCCAAAACTCAAACTGTGGCACTGAGAAGCCGAGGCTGCGATCACTCCGCCGCCTCGCCCACGTAAAAAGAACCTCCAACTGGTCGGCGGTGTATTGATCTTTGTCAGAGATTATCCAAAATTGATCTCCAGAACGAATTTCGCCACGGTCCTTGAACTCCTGAACTAGTTTCTCAGCTTGCTTGCTTAGCGATTCCGGGTCGGGCCTGTCGTGGACGACTTTGACCTTGACATTCGCCCCTTTGAAACGATTGAAATACTTCTCTTCCGTCTCTCCCTCAACAACAATGCCGAAAAGTGCCTTAAGCTTGCGTTTGTTTGCTCTCTTTCGATTCCTATTGAGTTTGTCACGAGAGCTCATCTAGGCCTCCTGCTGGGAAAAATCCAGTGGCGGAATCACGGGAATCGCGCCGAGCCTGCCTTGGAGGTAGCTCTTGCGAATATCCCTGTCGCTGCGCAGCCCCTCAAACTCAGACACTGCCGTGAGCGTCGTGGCACCATCCAGCTTCTCCACCAGCCACATCTGGTCTTTCCTCAGCCGGGTGGGATCCATCAGCATGAGGTCGTGAGTGGTGAAAATAAGTTGCGACCGCCCCGCAGGCGTGCATGCTTGGAGGAAGCCGTTGATAAGTGCGCGAGAAAGCTCAGTGTGGAAGCTTCGATCCAACTCGTCAATCGCCAAAATGACGGGATAGTCATTGGAAATGAGGGCGGAGAACTGTGTGAACAGGCGAGCGGCAGACTTGGTGCCGTCGGACTCATTGCTCCACGGCAAGCTGCCAATGTATCCATCGGCGCCACTATGCACCATCGTGACCTTCTCGGCCTTAATCTCTCCATCGATCAGGCTGAAGATGAAGCGATCTCCGCCAAATTCGGCATCGACGGATGGGGGGCGATTTGCCCGCGCGAGTGAATTGAGGCTGTCGCTAATCCAATTACGAAGCCCAGCGGGTAGGTGAAGCGATTCCAGGGATACCTCGTGTCGATCTGCGGATACGATTCCTGCGTCGATAGTCGGCATCGACGACGTCCAGTTGCTCGGATATCCGGAGGTGATTTCGCGATTCGCCATCTCTGTATCGACAACGACTATGCGATTTGACCAGTGATAAGCGGCGGTAATATCGCTAATGAGGGACTTGTCCCCGGCCTTCTTTGGCCGCAGGGATGAGGCGGCGAAATAGGTGGGGACCGGTGTAGTCGAGGGGACAGTGGTGAGCAGCGTTTCGATGGTCCCCTCAGGCGAATCAATGTCCACCGCCTTTTCATTGACAGACAGCGCGGAAGCAGCGCGGGAGAAAATCACCGTCTCCGTCGAGCTATTGAAGCGAGTGAGTTTCTCCTCCTGGATAGCTGTGGCATCGTAGGAGATCACGTATTCGTAGATCGTGTCGCCAAATGAAAACAGAACTTCGAACGTGGACGGTTCGGTGTCTGCACCTTCTCGCAGTTGGAATGGGTAGTAGTAGAGAGATGCTCCATTTTGCGGCGGGGTGTGAAGAATCTTCTTAAGCGTTGCCAACGCGGTGAGTATGTTGGACTTGCCGGAAGCATTTGCGCCAAATAGCGCCGCAATGGGGTTCACTTTCCGGCGGTACTTCTTTAGGTAAGGCAGATTCTTTGACCACTTCTGTTCTCTACCGGGGACAAGGTTGAGGGATAGCGGTTCATCTATGGATAGAAAATTGGATACGGTGAGATCGAGTAGCATGGTGCGTTCTCCTGTTTCGGGTCCGGCTCTAATTCTACAAAAGATGCCAAAAAATTGCATCTTGTGAGATGCTATTCCTACCGTCTAAAAGGACTGAGGATGTTCGCGTGAGCAACGAAAAATCCCGCAGCCTTCGGATACGAGACTGCGGGATTGCCATGGCTAACGTTGACTCACACCACGGCGTACACAGCCCAGGTGATGAGGAACCCGACGACGCCGAAGATCGTGGACAGCGAGGTCCAGTACTTTAGACCTTGCTTGACGGATAGCCCCATGTACTTTGTGACAATCCAGAAACCGGAGTCGTTGATGTGGGAAAGCCCCAGGCCACCGAAGCCAATGGCGATCATGATGAGCGTCGCCTGGACGGGACTTAGCCCGGCATCGGCAATCGGCTGCGCGAGGAGCCCGGCGGTGGTCAGAAGTGCCACGGTGGCTGACCCTTGCGAGGCACGTAGCGCTGCGGACATGAGGAAGCCCATGAGGATGAGCGGCAGTCCGGAGGAGATAAGCAGGTCGGAGAGTACCTGGCCGATTCCGGATTCCACGAGCACGTTGGCGAACCCGCCGCCGGCACCGGTGACGAAGATGATGACAGCAACGGCAGGAAGCGCGGAGTCGAGAACTCCGGAGGAGTGCTCCCGGCCCCAGGATTGTTGGCGGCCGATCATGATCCACGCCACGATGACGGCGATGAGCAGGGCGATCGGCGCGGCACCGAAGAATTTCACAAAGGTGTGCACCGCGGTGCCTTCCTCCGTCAGCATGGTGCCCGTTGTCCCCACCATGATGATGAGGATGGGGAGGACGATGAGTCCCATGACGAGCCACGGCGACGGCGGATGGGGGAATTCGCGGGCCTCGTCGGTCTCTGCGGGGGATTCCATCCGCACGACACCGTCCAAATTGAACCGCTTAGCCAGGAAGAACCCGATGGCTGCGGTGACGGCGGCGATGGGGAGGGCGATGGTGAGCAGCAGGCCGATGTCCCGGTCGAGGAGTTCGGCCACGGCCACGGGGCCGGGGTGCGGCGGCAGAACGACGTGGACGGTGAGCATCGTCGCGGCGACGGGCAGCCCGATTTTCAGCGGGTTGAGGCGGGCGACGGCTGCGAACCCGAAAATGATCGGTGCGAGAATGATGAATCCGACATCGAAGAAGACGGGAATACCGAGGATGAAGGCAGCCATGGTGACCGCGCCGGCGATCCGTTTCGGTCCGAGCTTGCCGGTGAAGTACCGGGCAATGGATTCGGCACCGCCGGATTCTTCAATCATCTTGCCTAGCATCGCGCCGAGTCCGACGACAATCGCCACGTTACCGAGCGTTCCGCCGACACCCTTGGTCACCGATTCGACGGCATCCGTGAGCGGAATCCCGGATGCCGCAGCGGTGAGAACGGCGACGAGGAGCAGCGCCACGAACGCCGGCATCCGCACCCAGATGACGAGTATGAGCAGGATGGCGACGGTGGCAGCGCCGAGTGCAAGGAGTGATAGACCAGTCATGGCTTAGGCCCCGCGAGGGTCATCCGGGGAGACGATGGTAACGATGGTCGAGTCGTCCTTGGCCGCCAGGCCACGCGCCAGGCCCTGCAGGTACTGTTGCTCAGCCGCCGCCGCAACCGGAACAGCAATACCGACAGACTTTGCGGCCGCCGTGACGATGCCCATGTCCTTGACAAAAATGTCCTCGCGCGACTTCACCTCAGCGCCCTCCTCGCTGTACGCCTGCAGCATCCGGGGTCCGCGATCGCCGAGCATGAAGCTGGCCGCTGCGCCACTCATCAGCGCGTCAAGCGCGGCCTTTTGGTCCAGCCCGAGCTTGCCCGCCAGTGCCATCGCCTCGCCTGCCGCAGCAATATGCACGCCGCACAGCAGCTGGTTCACGGTCTTCATCGCCTGCCCCGCGCCGGGCTTGTCACCGACGATGACGAGGTTGCCCGCCATTTTCTCCAGCACATCTTTCCGCTTTTCGACGACCTCGGGGTGCGCACCCACGACAACGAGTAGGTCGCCTTCGCCTGCGCGAACAGGGCCTCCGGAAACGGGTGCGTCGATAATATCGATGCTGTGCTCGGCAAGTTCGCCCGCGGACTTTTCCACACCGGCGATCCCGACGGTGGAGGTCAGTAGGACGGTGGCACCGTCCTGCATCGCCTCGACGATGCCGTTTGTTCCAAACAGTGCTTCGTCTAGCTGTGCCTGGTTACGCACGGCGAGGAGCACGACGTCGGCGTTTGTCACGGCGGCGCGGGAATCAGTGAAGGTGGTGATCCCTGCCTTTTGGGCTAGGTCAAGACGTTCGGGGTTGATGTCAACACCGTTGACGGTGAAGTCTTCGGCGAGGTTGGTGGCCATGGGAAGGCCCATTGCGCCGAGTCCGATGACGGTAATAGTGGTAGTCATTTTTACTCCTTGATTAGTTAGTTGGCTGATAGGCGTTCGACAACGTCGACGAGTGAATCGTCGTTACCCACGTTGCCGGCGAAGACGATGTAAGGGATGCCGCGTGCGGGGCCGTCCTCGGCCTTCCACAAGCTGATAATCCCTGGTTGCATGGGGCCGACGACGGTTGCGCGCGTCATCTCCAACCCCTTCGATGCGGTGTCGGACGATGTGATGCCACCCTTGGCGATGACAAACTTCGGCATCACCGTGTGGATCACTTTGTTTACGGTTCCCACCAGCGCCTCCGAAACGGTGCGCGCGATCCGCAGGGAATCGTCCTCGTCCTTGCCGGTGACGAGCTCGCGGGACGTGTGCAGGATGACATTGCCCTTTTCCAGAGCAGTGGAGATCTCCGAGGCGAGCCGGTCCGTGTAGCCTTCTGCATCTTCCAATACGGTTTTCACATTGAGCTCGGTTGTGGTGGCCAGGTTCGCGTCGATAAGCGCGTTGAGCTGACGGGTGGTTGTCGGAACGTGCGAACCGACGACGATGAGCCCACCCTTGACGTGATCCGTGGTGACCCCGGCGGAGCGGAGCTTCTCTGGGGTAACAACGTCTGGAATATCCTGACCGATGACGGCGCGGACGAACGGCGGTCCGACGCGATAGATGAAGCGCTTACCAGCGTCCTCGGCCTTCTTCAGCGCGGCGGCGAGCAGTCGGAGGTCATCCTCCGAAACAATATCCACGGCGATCGCTTGCCGATCATGCGCCTCGCGAAGCTTGTCCTGGGCCGTACCCCCACGCAGGTCGTCGAGATCGATGACGATGACATCGTCCGCTTTCTTTGCACCCCCGGTTTTTTCCTCGACCCACTCGGCCAGGCTGGAGTGGATGTACCCGAAGGTGGCGTCCTTTGCGAACTCCGTTTCCGCAGCGGGGACGAACCCGTCCTCCTCGCTTCCCGCGTAGTGCACGCCACCGACGGTGATGCGCCCGGCATCCCCGAAAGCCGGGACGATGAGGTAGCCGTCGATGTCCACACCGCTTACATCAGCCAGGATATCGGGCTCGAGCGGGAAGTGCCCGCGCAGCGTCGAATCAGAGCGGGACACGAAGGTGAGCTTACGGTCACCGGCGGCAGCGAGCGCCGCCTCGGCCACCTCAATGTTGATCTGCTTCGCGTCAGCGGGGTCGAGAGAACGCGAATTGGTCATCACGTAGATGGCGGGCGCGTTCTGTGCAAACGCCCACCCCAGGTCTTTCGCCGTCCAGCGGGTGAGCACCGGTAGGTCGGAGACGGATTGGGTACCGGTGGGATCGTCGTCGAGGACGATAAGCACGTCAGAGCGTGCGGGAACCTCACTCGCCGCCATGGTGACGGGGGCGTGGAAACGAGCGGTGAGCTCGGTGAGGGATGTAGTCATGTGTTTTCCTCCTAAAATTCCTTAGAACACAGACCTCAGAGGACTTACGTTTGAGCGTACTGAACCCAGAAAGTTCCGTAAAGAAAAGTGGTTTACCTCACGTAAACAGGGGTGAAAGTGGGGGGTAAACTCCCTCTAACTATTCATTACCGGGAGAAACGGGGGTATCGGCCCCCGCAATGTACGACCGAATATCCTCGGCGGTCTGCTTCATATGGGCGCGCATAGCGTCCTTCGCCGCCTGCGGATCGTGGGCGGCAAGAGCTGCGAGAATCGTCTCGTGATGGTGGAGGGCACGGACCCGGATATCGCGGTACGAGTTGGTGATCAGCCGTGAGCTGCTCAGCGCGTCCTGGAGTGGGAGGATGACCGCCTTAATAAACGGGTTGCCGGTCGCTTCCAGAATGCGCGTGTGGAACTCAACGTCGGCGGTGGTCACCTCAGCAGGATCGGTAGCCTCCCGGTACCGATCCACCGTCTGCTTGATCCCTTCGAGCTCCCCGTCGGTGATGCGCTCGGCAGCGATCCCCGCAGACCCGACCTCCAGCATCCGCCGCAATTGTGTGAGGTAAAGCCCCACTTCCCGTTCGTCGAGCTGCTGGGAAATCGCATAAACGAGGGTCTGGACATCGATCCACTCCGATTGTGGCTGGACAAAGGTGCCACGACCGTGAACGACCTGCAGCACCCCGCGTTCAGCCAGCGTGCGCACTACTTCCCGCATCGTGGGGCGTGAGACCTCGAGGTATTGTGCCAGATTGGACTCGTTTGGCAGCGCTTCACCCGCAGCAAACTCGCCGGAAATGATGGCCTCCAAGAGCCGGTCTACACCTTGGGTAACGAGGTCTTTGCGCATGAGAAAACTCCTTTGTCCTCTATTCATCGTAGAGGAGAAGACGGCAAAGGTAGCGGACTGCTTATCGCTGTGCAGGTAAAAACTAGTGGGTAGAGCCCTGTCCAGCCCGTGTAATTTCGTTGCCAAAAGTGAAAGATACCTATAGAATCAATTTTAAGTTGAGCGGGGCACGTGTAAGGACAAAAAATGAAAGCTGTTGTAGTAACCCCCGACAAGAAACTCGAGGCCGTCGAGCTTCCGGATCCCGAGCCCGGCCCCGGCGAGGTCCGCGTCCGCCTGGATTACGGCGGAATTTGCGGCTCTGACCTGGTCTATTGGAAGCACGGCGCGTCCGGCACCGCCGTCCTCAAGCATCCGCTCATCCTCAGCCACGAGGTTGCCGACGTCATTGACATGCCTGGTCAGCCCGCTACCCCGGTCACCTTCAATCCCGCGACCTTCTGTGGCGATTACGAGCTCGATCCATCCCTCCGCGCCCGCACCAATCTCTGACCCGAGGTTCGGTACTTCGGTTCAGCTGCGTTCGATCCTCACGAGCAAGGGGGCTTTTCGACGTATCGCGTGGTCCGTGAGGACCAAATCCGCCCCATTCCGCAGGGTGTGGCCACCCGCACCGCCGCCGCCGAACCCCTCGGCATCGCCATCCACGGCCTGTTCCGCGCCGACTTCAAGAACAAGCCGGTCCTTGTCAATGGCTGCGGTCCCATCGGCGCCCTCCTCGTCGGTGTCGCCAAGTACTACGGTGCCTTTGAGGTGTACGCCGCTGACCTTGCCGATCTCTCTCGCGACCACGCCCGTGACATGGGTGCCGACCACCTCATCAACCCCACCCGCGACAGCCTCCCCACGGACATCCCCGTCACCTACGACTGCTCCGGCGCCCCGGCCGCCATCGACGGCCTCCTCCGCGCCACCCGTCGCAGCGGCACCCTCGTCTAGGTAGGCAACCTTCCCGGTGAGCCCCCACCGATCAACCTGGGCCAGCTCGTCACCAGGGAAATTACCTACAAGGGTTCCTACCGCTTCATCGACGAGGTCACAGACACCCTCGATGCCATGGCCAACGGCCTCGACATCGAACCCCTGCTTACCCACGACTTCCCCATCGAGGATGCCGTCGCTGCGTTCGAGACAGCCGCCGACCGCTCGACCGGTTCCTCGAAGGTGCTGCTCAAGCTGAGTTAGAAAGATAGAGTGGGTGGTCTATGCCACGGTTAAAGTCTTCGACTTTCATCTCGTCAGACTGGATCATTCACGTTCCGCTAATTTCCGCATATTCTGTGTCCATAGTGAAAGGCCACTCCCGAAGGAGAGGCAACGAAGTCTTGGATGCCATTACGCGCGCCCCACTGCCCACCCTCAATGAAAGGCCGCTCCCGAAGGAGGGGGAACGAGGATGGCTCGCATGCCGAACCATGAAAATCGTCCCTCAATGAAAGGCCGCTCCCGAAGGAGAGGCAACCAGGCTTCGACCGTGCCCGCTGCTGCTCGTCCGTGCACCCTCAATGAAAGGCCGCTCCCGAAGGAGAGGCAACTGAAAGTCGGCTCCTTCTAGCTTGGGGTGTTGCAGCCCTCAATGAAAGGCCGCTCCCGAAGGAGAGGCAACCGCGGGTTTCACGTCGCTGCTCGGGTGTTTCATCCCCTCAATGAAAGGCCGCTCCCGAAGGAGAGGCAACCACACGCAGGTACGCCATGTCACGACGGTTACGCAGCCCTCAATGAAAGGCCGCTCCCGAAGGAGAGGCAACTGCGTGAGCGGTCTGAGTCTCTTAAGGCTGGTGCTGCCCCTCAATGAAAGGCCGCTCCCGAAGGAGAGGCAACCACCTCGGCCATAAGCGCCGCCGTTTCGTCCAACTCGACCCTCAATGAAAGGCCGCTCCCGAAGGAGAGGCAACTCGGTGGCATGATTCGAGTAGGCGAAGGCGTCGTTGTCCCCTCAATGAAAGGCCGCTCCCGAAGGAGAGGCAACTCGGCAGGTGGGGTTACCAACTCGGTAGTGATTCCTCCCCTCAATGAAAGGCCGCTCCCGAAGGAGAGGCAACCCAGGGGGTTGCGTCCGCCCCGCCGGAGCCGGTTGTTTCCCCTCAATGAAAGGCCGCTCCCGAAGGAGAGGCAACTGGGCGCTCAGGCACGGCTGGCTTGCGCTCCCATTCCCCCTCAATGAAAGGCCGCTCCCGAAGGAGAGGCAACCGGTGCCACCGCATCAAGCTCGGCGCTATCCAGGTTCCCTCAATGAAAGGCCGCTCCCGAAGGAGAGGCAACCCCGGGAGACGGTGGCCGGTTGGTGGGAGCTGTTAACCCTCAATGAAAGGTCGCTCCCGAAGGAGAGGCAACTTTGGAGCGGGCAGCAGGCAACTATTTTAGGCGGCCCTCAATGAAAGGCCGCTCCCGAAGGAGAGGCAACCTGCGGTTTAGCCAATCTTGGAATGCCTGGAGCTGGTTCCCTCAATGAAAGGCCGCTCCCGAAGGAGAGGCAACCGCCCGCGACGGCGTTGGTACCACTGTTGTGACCGTTCCCTCAATGAAAGGCCGCTCCCGAAGGAGAGGCAACTTCTTTAGCCGACGGGTGGTTAAACCAAATTTTGTCCAGCCCTCAATGAAAGGCCGCTCCCGAAGGAGAGGCAACCGGAATCGTCCCCATCACGGGGCACCCAATTGCCGCCCTCAATGAAAGGCCGCTCCCGAAGGAGAGGCAACGCATCACCGGATTCACCGACAAGGGTGGCAGACGGTGGCCCCTCAATGAAAGGCCGCTCCCGAAGGAGAGGCAACGCTGCCATCCACGCTTCGCGGGGAGGGGAGCAGTACACCCTCAATGAAAGGCCGCTCCCGAAGGAGAGGCAACCCACGGTGCGAGTTTTTCAATGGCTGGTTCTACTTCCCCTCAATGAAAGGCCGCTCCCGAAGGAGAGGCAACGTTTCTTCGTCGTCCTCCGGCAGAAGATCGGCATACTTCCCTCAATGAAAGGCCGCTCCCGAAGGAGAGGCAACAATACTTGCTGGAGTAGGGGAGGGGTTGTAGCTAAATCCCCTCAATGAAAGGCCGCTCCCGAAGGAGAGGCAACCTGTCAGGCCCGAGCGCATATAGAGGGTAATTTTTACCCTCAATGAAAGGCCGCTCCCGAAGGAGAGGCAACCGCACCAGCCAGATGATCCCGGAAAGCCTTATCGACCCCTCAATGAAAGGCCGCTCCCGAAGGAGAGGCAACCCCCCGCATCCCCATCAACCGCAAGGATACGGCCTTGCCCTCAATGAAAGGCCGCTCCCGAAGGAGAGGCAACACCAACAGGGCCAACGTAAACAAAGCCCGTAGAAGCGCCCTCAATGAAAGGCCGCTCCCGAAGGAGAGGCAACGGGGCACCGATCATGTGGAGAAGGTTTTGCTCATGGAGGGCCCTCAATGAAAGGCCGCTCCCGAAGGAGAGGCAACCCCGGTAAACTAGTCCGTAATTTCAATTACGATTGAGCCCTCAATGAAAGGCCGCTCCCGAAGGAGAGGCAACGGTGTTCGCTACGCGGGGCAGCTCCGTCGGGGTTTTCCCTCAATGAAAGGCCGCTCCCGAAGGAGAGGCAACATAGTCCCATCTAACTGTGGGTCGTATCGCAACTAACCCTCAATGAAAGGCCGCTCCCGAAGGAGAGGCAACGTTTTCTGGTTGGGCTGGTCGCGGGCTTCTTCCTGCTCCCTCAATGAAAGGCCGCTCCCGAAGGAGAGGCAACTCCTCCGACCAACCCCAATACTTGAACTGGTCAACCCCTCAATGAAAGGCCGCTCCCGAAGGAGAGGCAACCGTAGGCGCGTTGGGGCTTGGTGTGCTTGGTTTGGCCCTCAATGAAAGGCCGCTCCCGAAGGAGAGGCAACTGACCCACTTCCACTTTCCCCCCTTAGCTTTCCTAACCCTCAATGAAAGGCCGCTCCCGAAGGAGAGGCAACCTCCGATTCCGCTTCGGTGCGATTCGCGGGGCGTGGCCCTCAATGAAAGGCCGCTCCCGAAGGAGAGGCAACATTGAATTCCTCAAGCGGAGTCATTGGGTCTCCTTGCCCCTCAATGAAAGGCCGCTCCCGAAGGAGAGGCAACTCTAGGCCTGTACTGTCCGTTTTGGCGCGTGTCGGGCGTCCCTCAATGAAAGGCCGCTCCCGAAGGAGAGGCAACCGCCCCCGTACTTTGGGGGCAACTAGCTGGGAGGATCGGGAACTTTTCGAGCGCGCTTGCATTTTATAGTACCACGACTTCAGAAAAAGTTTGCTCCACTATTCAATTCGCGTGAATGGCCTGGTACTTCAACGATGCGAGCGTGATACGGGATTCTTTGTCCAGCACCGCGCTCGTGCCGAGCTTAAAGACTAGAGAATTATCACATTGTTGTCGGTCACTTCCTTAGATTTGCCTAGGTATCCGAACCGAGAATGGGAAAGCTCAGCAACGCGTCCCAGATCGCAAAACAAAATCGAGTCCTCGTTGGGGTCAATAACAGGGGACAGTCGATCCTTCAATCGAACTAACTTACCGGGGGAGATATCAACGACGAAAACGCTGTATTGAACTCGGTCGCCGAATTCGGAGAGAATGTTCGCTACTTTTGTTCGACGCCCGTCGTTAATGATGTCGTAGCAGATGAGAGTCCTGCGTGTATCGTTTCTCAACGTGTCGTCACTCCTTCGTAATATGACTGAGTGCCCGTTATTACGCCAAGAACCATACGCGCCTGAATCTCAATAACACGGCGCCAGGTGGCATCGTAACCGAATATTGGATGCTTAATACTTGTTTGAATTCGTCGTTCGAAAGCAGAGATGATTTTCTTTCGTGAATTATCTCTTAGACGTGCTATTCCCTGGACTTGTGAGAAGTCTTCAGTTCCAATCTCACGTCGATTAATCATTGAGATGACGACGGAATCCGCGATTGGCGCACGGAACTCTTCCATAAGATCTAAAGCCATTGCTGGTTTGTTTCTCACTGAGCTGTGTAGAAAACCAGCGTGTGGATCTAAGCCACAGGAAAGTAAAGCCCTGATAACCTCGGATTTCAGTAGTCCGTAGCAGTAGTTCAAGAGAATATTTATCGGGTCAGAAGCACCGCGTCCTTGTCGTCCTTTCCAACGCCAACCAAGCGAATCCATTCTTTCAGTTTTCAGCATGGTCGAGAAAGCATCGAAGTAATGAGCAGCAGCGTCGCCTTCAATGCCGAGCAGCTCTAGGTTGTCCTTTGCTATCTCAGACTTCGTTGCTGCCTTTAACAAGTATGCGACCGACTCAGGAGCATTTCCGTTACGTCGGAGTAGAGTAGCTTGATTGTGGATCTTTGACTTAACCATTCCTCGTGAAATGTCCAAGCACCCTCGTGCGCTTAAAACGTGCTGGTTGATTCTTGCTGCAGAATTCGGTCCATCGGTTGGTTTGGAAAAGCCGTAGACACGTCCAGTAGACGAGCACCAAACTGTTGGTACATTGTTCCAAAGTAGGTTTCGGTGCAAGGCGCTAGAGATATCGATATTGCCATGTACTACTACGCCCGCAACCCTGCCGAGGGGAGCATCAGCGATTAGTTCTCCTCCTTTTTTCACGACTACCCTCCCTTTGCACAAACTGGCTCGGGAACCTTGAACAGTGAGGTGAAGTACCTGTCCATCAGGATCAGATACATTTATCCGTCGATGAACCTCGCGGTGGGTTTGCTCATCGGGAAGACAAACCGAGGCGTGGGAACAGCGGAAGCACCTTTCATCATCGAGTAGAGGGGGTGGAGCAGTTGTACGCCCCACAATCGACCTAGTCTTCTCAACAATTGCTTCGGCTTCTGAAACATCATCTCCGGAAATTTCAATAGGGACTTTTCGTCGGTGGTCAGTGAAATATATCGATTGATCTACCACACAGAAACCTGCCTCTTCCAGGCAGCACTTTTGAAGAACCAGCTGTAGCCTGTTCGCAGCAGTTACAAACGCCTTTTTGCGGACAGGGGTGGACTTGTACTCGACAAGCGAAACCTGCTTTTTATCTATAATCTCGAGCGCGTCAGCTTTGCCTACTAATTCGAGTCGATCACTTCTAAGAGGTATGGAAGTTAACTTGTTCGCTCGCCTGTTCGCCGGGTCATCTACAAATCTATGAGCTGAGAAACCGGCCTCCATCTGGTAGGTAGCTGAGCTCTCTCCATTTGCCTCTAGCCATGTTCTGCGCTCGCAAAAAATTGTATGAAGCACCAAACTAATGGGGAGGAAATCATCTTCATTCTTCACAGTAGGTGGATCCTGCCTTGACAAAAATAACGCTCAGGGGCGTTGACACTGCCAATTACCTGGATCGGGAATGAAATAGCTGCTTCGATTGAAAAATTTTGCAAATACGCTATAGCCTCCGCAATCTTGGCTTCAGTATTCTGCCTTCCAGTGTCCAAAGCACCTATGTACCTGACAACCTCGTTCCATTCTCTCGACATGACGGCGCTTTCGAACCTTTCCGGTGAGATCGCAGAAGTGTGGACGGGTACTACTGCAACTTTAGGATGAATGCGTGAATCAGGAAAAGCTCCAGGCGTGATTGCTATATCACTAATTCGTTGGGTAAGGGGAAATTGCCCGATTCCGAGGAGAGCCACGAATGCTAACGCGAGATCTGTAGGATTAGGAGGTGTGAAACCTGACGGGGTGCGAGAGTCAACTTTTCCCCAAGGATCGTCAGTTTGTTCTCCGGTGATCCCGGACAAAATCTTTTCCCCAGGCCAAGTACTGAGTACTTGGCTGAATTTCAAAAGCTTGTCGGAGATAAACTCCTGGCCGTGATTTCGAGTTTTCATTTCCCATCGAGACGCTCCGCTGTCGGGAGAAGGCTTCTTTTTATTGAAACACCAATAGGCTGCTTCTCCCAAACTCTGGATGAATTGCAGTGCAAGGAAATCGTGCTCCCTAACGAGAGTATCGAATTCCTGATTGCGACTTGTCTGATGTTTTAGCCAATCCTCTGGATGCTTCGAAGAATCTATGCTTTTGAACCGTGGACTGAAAGGAGAAAACGTACCTGCCGCGTAGTTAACTTGCACAGAAGCCCAGCCATTGGACCACTTTTGGCAGATTTTTTGGATGGATTCGGCCAGTTGTACCGGTGTCACATCCTCCATCTCCAAAGTGGCACGTGGATTCGCGTCTTGAGACCAATAAGTTACCACACGCCTGTCTGTGAGAGCTCTTCCCAGGAGACTGAGACCTGCAAGAGCAAAGTGCGTTAGACCGGATGTTATGTCTCCGGCGACGGTGATTGTGTACTTCATTGCCCTTCTCCAGATACTTGTGCGTCTGCAGCGCGTTCGATTGATTCACAAAGTGCAAGTGTGTATGCACCGTATTTGCGGGTTAATTTTCGTACTCTGCTCTCCCAGGTGCCTTCTGTGAAAAGGCGGTTGGCGATTTCTGAATTCGCTAAAACCTGTTCGCCTATTTGCCTGAACGCGTCGCGCCCTCTACCGTGACTTGCTCCAAGAATGTGAATTACAAGGTCGTCTATGCGTTTATCGCCTTGCAACCGTTTATCTTCGGCGATGACTGCCGAAAGCTGTTCATGATGCCAACCAAGAGGGAGTCCGCTCCCTGCTTTTGCACGGCGCTGTTCTTGTTTACTCCGTTTCATACTTTTTGCCCAGCAACCGTCGTGCACTGTATTACCTAGCATGCGTTGAAACCGCAGATCTTGCTTCCCCTCGTCGTGAAGTGAACTGGCGACGACAATGGAACTCGTGATGCTTTCGGAAACCCCAAGAACTTCGCACATAGCTCTCGAACGCTCAGCAACCGCGTTCTGATGAGAGTCGAGCGTTGTCGGTTGAGAAGTTAGGGTTGTATGTGGTGTCATTTCCTGCATAGCCTCAGAGTCATCCTTGATGGTCTTGGAATCGCGGACAATGATCCAGGCTGCCATGTCGCCCCTGTTATCTTCGACTGTTGAAGCTGAAACCTCGATATGTCTGCCAGCATCGGTGGGGAAAACTCCACACCACAGTTCGGCAAATTCTTTCGCCTCCAGATCTCTAGCGCTTTGGAAGAAACTAACTTCAATAGATCTGCTGATACCCTGTACATAAATGTCGGTATCCGGTTTCGGAACCTCTTCCGGAGCTGCTGTGTCCAACGGTTTGTCTGTAAGTACTCCCTCAGTGGTTATCGGGGACTCCTTGCCAAGGATGACCACATCGCCTGGGCTTAGAGAAGACTCATCAGTCCAGGCACTGACGAGTCCCGCGCTGTAAAGGAACAAAGGCAGCGGATCATTGTTTGCATCTCTGGTATCGAGCAGATGTGTGACAAGTGCTCGAACGGTGGCGATTGTTCCTGGAAAGACCTCCTCCGCACGTGGGGGAACGTTGTTAAGTAGCTCGACGGCGGCCTCGGTTATTGTTGGTAGGCCGTAGCGAACGGCAATGCCAGCTACAGGTGTCTCCTCAACCAATGAGTCCCGCAACCAAAGAGACAAGTCGGGTGGTGTATATCGAAATTCAGATGTCTTTGCCAACAGCTCTATGTCTCGGAATTCCACCCGTTGGTAGAGTAAACGCTCAGGTTCCGTCGAAGGTGCCTCGGAAGAAGAAATGCAAGCTGGGTTGACATCGCTACCTTCTTTAAAGCCACGAATCCAGTTGTAACCGTTTACGAGATCGACTTCTTTGTAAGGGGGAGCATCTTTAATCTTGGTTATATCCCCAGGCTCGATGACGACAAGTTCGGATTCTCCGAACCTTCCTAATCTGTTCAATCGACCAATACGTTGCTGCAGCGACGTTGCGGGTGCGAGTTCGGTGATGAGATACTGGAAATCGACATCTACCCCTACTTCAAGGGTCTGAGTGGCAACGATTACATCGACTTCAGGGTTCCCCGCCGGGGTTAAGAGGTTTGGATACTTCTCTTGAAGACGGTCGAGATCGTACGGGCGCAGTCTACCTACGAGGAGTACTAGACGGACTTTTTCTCTTCGCAGATTTCTTGCAATCTCGACCGCTGTATTCACGTTATTGACAATGCATCCAACAGGACCAGTTCTATTGGGTAATGAGATCCATTTCTGGATGTGCTCAATTGATCCCCAGACAACGGATTTATTAGGTCTGCTGGTGGACCACTTTTCGATTTCAAGGTGATGGATCGTCTTTGTTGAGAAAAGGCGACTCTTTAATGGGTCGTCTTGCCCGAGGATTAAGTTTTCGGGGTCAACAGAGACAGTTCTTAGAGAGCCTTTCTCCGATGCCGGGGTAGCGGTCGTTTCCACGACCTGTAGTGGAGGAATTCCGATTTGCTTGCCAGATAGTTGAATTTCTCTGATCCTTCTCGCAGTTTGGAGAAGTTGACGATTGAGATGTGCTTCATCGAGAACAATGACTGAGTCCCACGTCATGAGCGTTGTTTCACGCGGACGCGCGTAAAGCGTCGATCCATACCCCTGGAATAATGCTCTTGATCCAAACATGTCAGGAGTAGAAGCAATGACCGCGCAGCTGGTGAGGTCATCCACGGGCAACGAGCGGGTTGAAAGACCACCTCGGAGTACAGACACCTGGAATGGAAAATGCTGATGGGTAGCGGAAAGACTACGCAGTGCCTTGGCCACACGGATCAAGATAGTGGGAGAGTTTTCATCGTCTTCGCTACTCATCAGTAGACTCTGGATTTTCGTAGCCTTTTGATGCTGGTTATCCACTAAACCTCGGCGATTAACTACCGTGTGTAGACGACGTGGAATTCGAGGAATAGTGCCCTCCGCAGCTAAAGCATTTAGAAACAAATGAGCTTCGACTACAAAGGACTTCCCACAACCTGTAGGAGCCGATATTTGGTCAGGCCAATAACCTGTCGTAGCCACCTGTTTGACTGTTTCGCACTGCCAGCTAAAAGGCATTCTCCCTTCGTTAACAGTGGCGAAAAAGTCACTGAAATCATCAACGTGCAACTTCGTCATTTTTCAACTCCAAATGCGGAAAAGAAGTAATTTCAATATCAAGTGGCCGCAGGAGTCCTGCGCCCAAGTGCCGCGATTGTCCTAGCATGATGGCAGCCTGCGGATGAGCGAGCGTTCCTAGATCGAGGGTTGCATGATAGGGCTGAACCGGAACACTTTTGTGACTGTGGTGCACATATCGCTGAGTGTCTCTCGAGACCACCCTAGTGCGGAAGATATGGACGTCGCGTTCAGCTACTTGGTCGCGAAGAGAAAGATATCGCTGTTGACCTGATCCATTACTGTCAAACTCATCACGCCATACGAAAGCCGATGAGAGGATTGCTGAATCCCCTAGGGTCCACTCTCTTCCGTCCTGTTTGATCCTGCGAGTTTCAGGCACGATAGGCATTTCCGTTGTCCAGAGACGCACAGTATCCTTGGCAGGAGCGGGCCAGAAATGTGCGGCATCGCGAGTTTCATTCTCGAAGCTGATGGTTATTCTGCCCAAATGCCGAGAATAGAGTTTCTTGATTTCGACAGCACGCGCAATTTGAGTTAATTCTTCTCCAGTAGCACCGTTAGGAACGAATACTGCGAGTAATGGGCAGGTATGTCCGAGCAATTGAGCTAAATCTTGGGGAATGTACTGAATCGCAAGACGATTTGCTGGTTGAGGTACACCGCGATCATACTTTCCAGTGATTATCGGAGAGGCACCAGACCCGATGAGAGAGATGATAGATCGGTGCATGGTTGTGCAAAGTGCTACTCGATCCCGTTTCGAGAACGGGCGCTCGACCTTGAAAAGAAATGCGGTTGTCCAGGGCGAATCTGAGGCCAGTTCGACATGTTTAGGCTTGTACCTGGCTTCAGTAATGCTTTCTGAAGATGGCGTTTCACTCTGGGGTTTCTGTGTTTTGCCAAATTTGTCCTTACCCTTATTTGGCTGCTTGCCTCCATACTGAGCGTTGTACGCACGGATGAGCGCTTCGGTCCTCCCCTCGGAAGGTACGAGGTGCGGTGTGGCACCGCGTGTAAAGCAGTTTGCAGTCGGTGCGATAAACCAATTAGGTTCTATTTCTTGAGCCGAAAGAATAACAACGCTGTGACTTTCGCCGAGGTAAGGTACATCATCTGCGAGCACGGTAATTGTCTCCGCTATCTCTTCCGGAACGTCGTTCCAGCTATACCCGAATGGGCTGCGTACTGCTACCCCATCCGAGATCGGACGTGGTTCGACTTTCTTCCGCAAAAGTTTAGAACCCTTCGCGGCGGGGGCAAACGTCCCGACATCTCGATAACCAAATCGTCCAAAATCTCTACTCTGAAAGGTAGTGTCTGGTTGGTAAAGCCCGGTTGGTGGGTGTGTTTCCAGCCACTTCAGCGCTGTCAGCGCCTTTTCGGTGGGGACGCCGTTTTCCGAGTGCGGTCCTTCAGCTGCCGCATTTAGAAGAGCCGAGTGAAGGCGAAGTGGGGAGGGGAATGTCTCGATGGTGCCATCGTTCTTGTGCCCGTAATAGACACCAAGTGGAAAAGACGCACTGAGCTTCAGCTGCACTCCCATTAGTTTTCCTCGTCGGGATCATCTGCGGCACCTTCGATGATGGCGGGATCACCGGTGACGTTCTTCACTTGCCCGTGCCAATCAGCGATGCCGAGGTCTTCGGCATGCTGCAATGCCTCGGCTAGAAGCTTATCTGCAGCTTCAACGCTTAAAGGATCCAACTTCTTACTGTTTCCGTAGCGTTGGTCGAGGCGCACTTCCGGAGCATTGATTTCCACTAGGTCGCAGTTTGAGCGGTAGAACAGTTCCTGCTCGGCCCGCGCTATGAGGTTGAGTGCGAGTGCAGCGACAAGCGCTCTACCTGCAGCATTCTGTTCTTCGCTGCCACCGAAACTGAGTTGGCGTATCGCTGCAAAACTCAGCACCCAGGAGCGGATGATTTGTTTGCAGGAAACGCTGCCTAGTGGGTCGAGACTGGGTGGCAAAGCACCGACTCCGATTTTAGAGCCGGAAATCAGTTTACCTTTCTTGAGTTTCTTGACTTCATCAGCGAAATCCTTCACCTTGGAGCTAGATAGGTCCTGTTTTTGGCGATCGATGATTCGCTCGAACACTTCTCCAGTGAGATGGACGGACGCTCCGACAGGATCTACACGGGCCCCACTTCGGGCGCCCTGTTGTTCTTTTCCGGGGCGATCTTGATCCGCGAGTACACCGATTGTCTCCCCCGTGATTGAACGGCGGATTCGTACCTGGTGGGTCGCAGCAGTCGAGTTCCAAACTCCACACACTAACGAAATCGGTGAAGTATTGAGGATTGCTGAGTAGTCCTGGGGTGTGGACAGGCGCATCGCTCTGTACCAGTCGCACTGGGTAACAGGCTCACCCTCAAATTTTCCAGCACGAATGTGGCCATCGGTAAAGCGATGGGGAAGGTCGAGGTCGGTGAATTTTTCTTCGCCGTACGATACTTCGATTCGAGGGATGCGGGACAGGAGTTCGTCTCCTGCCTTAATAGCTTGTGAGATCGCGGCTTCCGCGCGGTTTGCTGACGAAGGAATACTATCGATGACAACCGTTCGTGCCGGTTCTCCATTAACAAAACGAGTTTCGTAAGCGAACGTCGGGTCATTCCTGTACAAGAATTTGGCTGGGGTGATTCCTGAGTGCGGGCCCGCCGCTGCAGCCAATTCAGTGACGGAGGTAAGGACGGATGCGCCACCAGGTTTGCAAGCGGCAAGGAGATCGTCATAATTCATGACTTAACCTTTCTTCGAGGAGGTGGTCGAAAATGAGCCTCAACAGGCGTGAAGCTTGCTCAGGAACATCATCGGTGGTGGGAAAAGCTCAAAGGTTTGGGCTTATGTGAATAAGTATACAAACAGCTATCCACGCTAATGACTCTGTTTAGAAATTCTGTGCGATAGAGGACGGTCGAAAGCAGGCTTTTCTTTCGCCTTGAGTTTTCCGTTCCGAAATTACGAACCGTCAGAGTTAGGGCTCTGCACCGCCACCTAAACCTGGCCTTGAGCCTAAGGGTTTCCTGTTCTCTGAAGGAGCACAAGTGAAGCCCCTACCCCCGCCGCACCACCAGCACCGCCGCGCCAATCACAACCAGCACCGCCGCAACGACGAGGGTGTCGCGGATCTGACCTGCGGCGTAGGCGGTGTCCCCGATCATGGCCGCCACGCCGCCGCCAACAAGCGCGCCGGTGAGGGCGGCGGAACGGCGACCGAAGGAGCGTCGAAAAGCGAGTGCCAGAAGCAGCGCGAGGAGCGCGAGCGCGACCGGGGCGACGTACATGGTTACTTGCCGACAGCCCGCCGCACAAGCCCGCGGACAGATGCCTCCACCTTGTCGTTGATGTCGATGATGGCGTAGGAGGTGGGCCACATGTGGTTTTGGTCGAGCTGCGCGTTGTCGTTGAAGCCGAGGGTGCAGTAGCGCGTCCCGAATTTGGCGGTGGGCTGCAGGAATATGATGACGTTGCCGTCGTCGTCGGCGTAGGCGGGGAAGCCGTACCACGTGCGCGCGTGGAGTTCGGGGGCTTCAGAAATGATAATGGCGTGGATGCGTTCGGCGATGTCCTTGTCGGATCCGGAAAGTTCCTCGATGGCGGCAAGGAGCGCCTCTTCGTCGCGTGTGCGTTTCTTGGCGCCGGTGACGCCGCTGTCGGCATCGGCCTTGAGCTCGGCTGCGCGCTGTTTCATTGCCTCGAGTTCGGCTTCGCTAAATCCTGCCATGCCAGAAAGTTTAGCTACTTTCGGGCATTGATGTGGCTCTGCGCCGTGGCAAAACCCTCCTCCAGGATCGCGCGCACGGCCTCGGGTGCCCCCGCGATCGGTCCGCCGGTTCCGAGCACCCAGTCCGCCACCCCGGTTCCCGCCGGTGGTCGTCCGATTCCCACCCGCACGCGGATGTAGTCGCGCGTGCCCAAGCACTCCGAAATAGATTTCAGCCCGTTGTGTCCGTTTTCGTTCCCGCCCAAGCGCACTTTGATCCGCCCTTCGGGCAGGTCAAGCTCGTCGTGCACGACGATGATCCGCTCCGGCGGTACTTTATAGCGACGCGCCAGCGGCGCCACCGCCTCCCCGGATCGGTTCATGTACGTCTGCGGCTTGCAAAACTTCACCCCCGCGCGCGCTGCAAGCGCATCTATCACCCGAAACCCCACGTTATGCCGGGTTTCCGCGTATTCCGGCCCGGGGTTCCCCAAGCCCACCACCAGCCACTCAACGGGCTCACGCTTCCAAAATAATCTCACGTCATTAGTCTGTCATATATGAGTACTCCTTCACTTGCTTACGTCGTCGCCGGCTCGGAAGCCACCGGCGGCGCGGGCTTCCAAGTCGACCTCAAAACCTTCCAGCAGCTCGGCGTTTACGGCATCGGCACCCTCAGCTGTATCGTCGCCTTCGATCCGGCTCACAACTGGGGTCACCGTTTCCACCCCGTTCCGCCCACGCTTATCGACGAGCAGATGGAGGCCGCTCTCGCAACTCACCCGACCGTTCGCACCGTTAAAGTCGGGATGCTCGGCACACCCGACACCATTGATACGGTCGCTCGCGGCCTCGCCAACCACCAATGGGACAACGTCGTTGTCGACCCGGTGTTGATCTGCAAGGGGCAGGAGCCCGGTGCTGCGTTGGATACGGACAACGCCCTGCGCGAGAAGATCCTGCCACTGGCCACCGTCGTCACGCCCAACGTCTTCGAATCGAAGACCCTCGCCGGCATGGACTCCATCGACTCCGTCGAAGATCTGGAAGAGGCCGCCCGCAAGATCGGCGACCTCGGCATCAAGTACGTCCTCGCCAAGGGCGGCGTGGAACTTCCTGGCGACGACGCCGTCGACGTCCTCTGGGACGGCGAGAAGATCACCCGCTTCGCCACCCCCAAGGTCG
>ERZ1031292.81-NODE-81-length-41961-cov-11.435952_pt1 | contig 41961 bp, 39 predicted proteins | sample MGYA00518215_ERZ1031292 | MGnify/ENA primary metagenome ERZ1031292 (study PRJEB33718, sample SAMN03159822) | human skin metagenome | collected 2014-02-25 | study: EMG produced TPA metagenomics assembly of the PRJNA266117 data set (Human skin bacterial metagenome... | reverse complement strand
CCCCCGCATGCTCCCGACCCAACTGATCCAAACCAGAAACACGAGTAAACGACTGAAGAGGTCCAGCTGCGGTTTTGTTCCAAAAAGAGTGTAGGCACGCCTGCGACAGGTTATCTAATACTCGCTGTGACGCGATGAGTTGGTCAGCATCAATTTGTACGATATTCATTGAGTTTCTCCCCGATCAAAAGATCAAAATATTGTTCTGCAATTGCACACTTCTCTGGTGAAACGTTTTCATCAAGGCCCCAATCCAAAAACGCCACCTCAACCGTTCCATGCGGAGTTTCCGCAGCGATTCCGCAACCGCCACCGCCCTCCTGTGTATAGGCAAGTACAGGGGTTTTTCCAGGATCGGGTTGATATTCGATGGGGAGTTCTCTTTCTGCTAGCGCTCTAATTTTGTACGCACTTCCAGAGACTAGAACTCCGCCTTCTTGCGTTGAGGAGAAGGCACACGCATCCCTACCGTCGATCTCATCCATGTACGCTTCGGCACCCGGGTTCCGATACAGTCCCGCAGCTTCCAGTTCCTCATCCGTTATGTCCTCGCATGGTTTTGCGAGTTCAAAATCTGGGTCCCAGCGGTCAAACAGGTAGGGCTCATCTTCTGGTGCAAGACGAGGCCCCAACCCGAGGACGCTGGAGCACCCGGTGAGGAGCATGAGGGGTGCAAGCGCTAGCAGGACTGTGGCTTTCGTCCGGGTGTTGTGTCGCGCCACGGTGTTCTCCTTCCATCTGACAGGTGGGCTCGCACTTCTTTAGACGGGGTTGGCTGCCCCATCGGTTCCCGTCGAGGGAGAAAATGTTGCCCTGATGGTGGAATTGAAACACTAGATGGCTATCCGCGCAGCGCATGTGTGCACAATGCGACATGAGTCCCCCCAATCGGTGGCACTGGAGACAGACGAAAACGCCCCAGCAGGGGTTTCTTTCCGGACGCTACGGTGAGGTGGCGGGAAAGGGAGCGGAGGGGCGTCGAAAAGCGAAAGAACTACTGGTTGTTGACGGTGAGATTGCCCTTGAACGTTACGTTGCCGATGGTGAACTCGGCATCGTAGGCGGTGCTGGGCGAGACGTTGTAGGGGAAGTTGAGGTTTGCCTTCGCGCCCACGCCGAGGGGAACATCGAGGCCGACGATGTAATCGGGATCGGAGATGGTGAGGGGCTCAGCCTCCTCCAGCTGGTTATCGCCGTTGTAATCCTCGTACCGGTACGTCGCCTGCAACGCACTCGGCGGGAAAGGCTGCTCATTGTTGTTTTCCACCGTCACGACAACGGTGGTACCACCGAAATTGCCGGAGGCAACGCTGGAGAGCTTGTAGGTAAGCCCCAGGCCCTCGTCGACAACAGGCTCAGTGAACTTCTCCACCGTCTTGGGAGCAACATCCTTCGGGGTGAACTCGGGGGCGACCTCCGTAGAGGTGGAGACCTTCTCGCTCACCGACGACTCCTGGGCGCTATTGCCCTCCTGTTTTTCGTCGGAGCAACCTGTAAGCACCATCGCAGCGGACACAGTTACGGCCACGGCAAGAGCAATCGGTCGGCGAGGATTCATCACGAAAAGTCCATCCTTGAAATCGTTGGTCCACACGCGCCAGAAAAGGACGCGCTTATTAGCTTATTCTACCGACCCCGCACCGACGGAATATGTGAGGTAGTGTGCGTGTTCGGTGTTACGGGACCAAACTAGACCCGGACAGAAGGAGTACATGTGAGTAGCGTCGTCCGAATTATTCGCAACGTCACAGCACTGTGGCCGTTTTATGTGGGCGTGATCATCGCATCCCTCGTCACCGCCGCCCTGGGGCTGGTGAACCCGTTCATCATGCGGGATGCGACCGACACCATTGTCTCCGTCGTGTCCGGCGAGCAGGATCTCAGCGACGCGAATACGCGGATCATCTGGCTGACGGTGGCGATCCTTGCGGTCGGGCTGCTCAACACCGGCGTGCGCAATGTCGGTGGCTACATCGGCGATGTCATGGCTGCCCGGATGCGCCAGATTCTGTCCACTCGCTACTACGCCCAGCTGCTTTCCCTGCCCCAGCGGTACTTTGATACGCAGGTGACGGGCACCATCATCGCCCGGCTCGACAGGTCGATCACTTCTATCACGCAGTTCCTGCAGGCGTTTTCCAACAACTTCTTCCCCATGCTGCTCACGGTGGCCGCGGTACTCGTCATCACAGCGGTGTACTACTGGCCGCTGGCGATCCTGCTGGCCATCATCTTCCCCATCTACATGTGGCTGACCGCACTAACCAGTAAAAAGTGGCAGCGCATCGAGGCCGCAAAGAACAGGGAAATTGACCTCGCCGGGGGCCGTTTTGCAGAGGTCATCGGCCAGGTGAAGGTGGTCAAGTCCTTCGTCACCGAGGTTGCTGAGCTCGTCGGGTTCTCCAAACGCTACGGCAAGACCGTCACCCACACGCAGGAGCAGTCGCGCTACTGGCACCTCATGGATATGGCCCGCGGTGCGGCGATGGAACTCATCTTCCTCTTCATCTACGGTGTGCTTTTCTACCGCACGCTGCACGGATACTTCAGCCTCGGCGACATGGTCATGCTCATCCAATTGGTTACTATGGCCCGCCAGCCCGTCATGATGATGAGCTACCTCGTGGACACGACGCAGCGTGCCATCGCAGGCTCCAAGGACTACTTCGAGGTTATGGAGGTCACACCCGAACCGACGGCGAACGAGATCGTGGTGCAGGCGACGACATCCTCGCACACTCTGGAGGAGCAGCCCCAGCACGCGGCGATTCTTCCTATTGCTGGGACCACGGCCATCAACTTCGATGATGTGAGCTTCAGCTACGAAGAGGGCGACGAGGTCATCCACAACGTCAGCTTCTCCGTTCGCCCCGGCGAGAAGGTCGCGCTTGTAGGTGAATCCGGTGGTGGCAAGTCCACCCTGGTGAACCTCATCCTCGGCCTGTACCGGCCGACCGAAGGCGAGCTCACCATCAATGGGCACGATGTCAACGCTGTCCAGGCAGAGGATCTCCGCGCCTCCGTCGGCGTGGTGTTCCAGGATTCCTCACTGTTTTCCGGCACCGTCCGCGAGAACATCGCCTACGGTAAGCCCGGCACCACCGACGAGGACGTCGTGGAGGCAGCTAAGGCGGCGTTCGCACACGACTTCATCTCCGCGTTCCCCAACGGGTACGACACCGTCATCGGCGAGCGGGGCCTGCGGCTTTCCGGCGGCCAGAAGCAGCGCGTGGCCATCGCCCGCGCGATGTTGAAGGATGCGCCCATCCTTGTCCTCGACGAGGCAACAAGCGCCCTGGACACGAAGGCGGAGCAGCAGGTACAGGCGGGCTTGGAGGCGCTCATGCGCAACCGCTCCACGCTCATCATCGCCCACCGCCTGTCCACTATCGCCACGGTGGATAAGATCGTCACCTTGGATAGGGGGCACGTGGATGAGGTGGGCGCTCCGGCCGATCTCGCGGCCTCCGGCGGAATCTACTCCCAGCTCCTTGCTTTGACCTCCACGGCAACGGAGGAGAGCCGAAAGCGGTTGAAGGAGTTCGGTCTTATCCATTAACGGGCGCAGTAATACAATCGAAAGTATGAGATGCCCCAACCTCGAAACACTCCGTGACCGCCAGACAATGAAGTGGACAGCCTACGATCCAGACGTGCTGCCACTGTGGATCGCGGAGTCTGATTTTGCCACCAACCCGCGGATCACGGCCTCGCTCCACGAAGCGATCGACAAGGAACGATTCGGCTACCCGCCAGCAGGCAACGAAGTCGGTGAGGCTCTCAGCCAGTTCTGCGCGAAACGTTACGGGTGGACCATCTCTGCCGACCAAATCCACTTGGCCACCGATGTCATCCAGGCGATAATCGCCACCTTGCGCTACATCATCCCGGACGGCCCCGTCGTCATCCCCACGCCGAGTTACCCGCCGTTTTTCTTCGCCTGTCAATCCGCTCATCGTGAGGTTGTCACCATCGATGGGCTGGGTCTTGATGCGGTGGAAGATGCCTTCCGCACGCACCACCCGGCGGCTTTTATCCTGTGTTCCCCGCACAACCCCCTCGGCATCGTGCACGAGGAGGAGTACCTCCGGCAGTTGGCAGAGCTCGCTGCCCGCTACGATGTCCGCATCATTTCCGACGAGATTCACGCGCCACTGGTCTACCCGGACCACCAGCACCACCCGACGGCGAGCGTATCCGACGTGGCAGCCGAGCGGACGATTACTTTCATGTCCACGTCCAAGGGGTGGAACGTGGCAGGGCTGCGCTGCGCCCAGGTGATTCTCACCAACGAGAAAGATGCAGACACGTGGGGATCGCTTAATCCGAGCGCTGTTCCGCCACCGTCGATTCTCGGCAACGCGACGGCTATTGCCTGCTATACGGACACGTCCTCTTTCCTCGACGACGAGATCGCCTACCTTGTAGAAAATCGTGATTTCCTCCTCGCCCACCTCCCTGAGGTTCTACCCGGAATTCGGATGTCTAACCCGGACGCGACATACCTCATGTGGCTCGATTTCTCACAATGTGAGACAGAGGAACTGCGCACCGATTCGCAAAAACTTTTACTCCAGAAAGCGCGCGTCGGCCTCAACGGGTGTGGCGGATTCGGCGCAGCTCACACGGGATTTGCCCGGCTGAATTTCGGGTGCGAGAGGTCGACGTTAGAAGAGATGATGGACAGGATTGGGAATACCTTTCTAAAATAAAATTTCACAAATTGGCTCCCACTGTGTAGGATACCGTCCCATACAGTGAAATAAGGACATGGGGAGTCGTGGACCGCCCCACCCATAGGCGGTCACCACGGCAAACCACTACCGAATCGACCCGATCTAACAAAGGGCACAGGGCCGGTAGGTTATCCGTCAGAGTGAGATTTTTGAGAGGACTGGAGTTCCTACCATGACTGCAACAAACGCGTCAGCCGACGCAGCTACCCCGACGATCCGAGGTGGAAAATATTACACGACGCTGATCGTTGCGTCGATGATGCTGTTTTCCATGTACTTCGGCGCCGGAAACCTCATTTTCCCGCCGATGCTCGGCGCACACGCGGGTGAATCATTCACCCCCGCAATTATTGGCTTCCTCGCCGCCGGCGTGCTACTCCCCGTGATCTCCGTCATCGCCGTTGCCGTGACCGGTGACTCCATCACCGATATGTCCAACCGCGGTGGCAAGGTGTTCGGCATTGTGTTCCCCATCCTCGTCTACCTGTCCATCGGCGCTTTGTACGCCGTTCCGCGTACCGCCGTGGTGAGCTATGGCTCCGGCTTCGTCCCGATCGCCGGCATGGACAACAAGGCTTCGCTTGTCATCTACTGCGTCGGGTTCTTCCTCATTTCCGCAGCGCTTGCGTGGAACTCGAACTCGATCATCGACAATCTGGGCAAATTCCTCACCCCGGCGCTGCTGTTCCTACTCGCCGTGATGATCGTCATGAGCTTCTTCCGCCTGGATTCCCAGGCGCTGCCGCCGTCAGAGGATTACGCCGCACCGATGTCCGCCGGCCTCATCCAGGGCTACGCCACGATGGACTCGCTGGCCGCACTGGCTTTCGGCATCCTCGTCGTCACCTCGCTGCGCTACAAGCGCGTGGGTGAGGGCCCGCGCCTCATCCGTTCTGTGTCCGCTGCTGCTATCGGTGCCGGCATCCTGCTGGCTGTTGTGTACATCGGCCTGGGCATCATCGGCAAGAACATGGTTGATGGTCGCTCCTTCAAAGACGGCGCTGCCCTGCTGACGGCCTCCGCAAACGAGATCATGGGTACCCCCGGCATGTACGCGCTGGGTGCCATCGTGTTCCTCGCCTGCCTGACCACCTCTGTTGGTCTCATCGGCTCCACCTCGGAGTTCTTCCACGAGATTGCCCCCGGCATCTCCTACCACGCCTGGGTGATCATCTTCTCCGTTATCGCCCTGGGCATTTCCTCCCTGGGACTGTCTGCCGTGCTGTCCGTTGCCGCCCCGATCATCGGTTTCCTGTACCCGGCCGCGATGACGCTCGTGCTCATCACGCTTGTGGAGCCCCTGTTCGGCCGGAAGCTGTTCTGGACCTACCGCATCGCTTTGTACGTCGCCATCATCTGGGCCGGCCTCATGAGCCTGAACGCCCTTGGCTGGGGCTCCTCGGTCATCGAGCCGCTCATCAGCTGGGCACCGGGCCACTCCAATGACCTCGGCTGGTGGCTGCCCGTGCTGGCCGCGGCCATCATCGGCCTGATTCTGGACTTCACCACCCGTAAGAAGGAAGATATCCAGGTTGGCGTCGCCACCGTCCACGAGGACGACAAGGTCGAAGCCCCCGTCAACGCGTAGCTGTTATCGCTTCAGCAAAACGCCCACCGGTTCACACATCCCGGTGGGCGTTTTCGTCCTACTCCCTAGCAACGAGTCTGCAATCGCGATGCTAAGTCCCTTACCTTTTCCTCAATGGTTCGAATTGTAGCGACAAATGCGTCGTCGCTTTTACCAGTCGGATCTGGGATCCCCCAGTCCTCGTCGTACCCCCTCCCTATAAGCGGGCATCCTTCCATGCACCCCATAGAAATCACAATGTCAGGTTCGGGGATGTCGTCAATAGTTTTGCTTTCCTGGTCTGCCATATCGATGCCCCACCGCTCCTCAAGCACGCGCACCGCGTCACTGTTGATCACGCCCGTTGCAGAAACCCCGGCTGAATAAGGGACAAAAACGTCAGCTGCGATCGTCTTCGAGATGGCTTCGGCGATCTGACTGCGACACGAATTGTGTACGCAGATAAACGCTACCTTCGGCTTATGAGTGAACATGGGGGAACCACCCTTTCGTTTTGTTTGCTACCGCCACTAGAGCCAACATGACAGGCACTTCCGTCAACACGCCGACCGTTGTGGCTAGGGCCGCAGCGCTGCCCACTCCAAAAAGGGCTACGGCCACTGCGACAGAGAGTTCGAAGAAATTGGATGCACCGATCATCCCAGCGGGCGCTGCAATATCGAACGGAAGCCGAATCGCACGTGCCAGGCCGTAAGCAAGAGCAAAGATGAAGACCGTTTGGATAATCAGTGGCACCGCAATGAGCACGATATGCAAGGGATGCGCGAGGATTGTGTCGGCTTGGGTGCTGAAGATGATGACCAACGTTGCCAGGAGGCCAATAGTGGTGATGCCATCGAAGGAGGGAAGGAAGGTTTCGTTGAGAAAGTCCTCCCCCTTATTTCGGATCACAAGCGCCCGTGTTACTACGCCGGCAACGAGCGGGATAACCACAAACAGGACGATGCTCATCACAAGGACGTTGTAGGGCACGTCGACATCAGTGACTCCGAGGAGAAACGTCACAATCGGGACAAACGCCACGAGGATGATGAGATCGTTGGTGGCTACCTGCACCACCGTGTACGCGGGATTGCCCTTCACCAAGCTGCTCCACACAAAGACCATGGCGGTACACGGTGCGGCACCCAAAAGGACGGCACCGGCGAGATACTCCGAAGCAATCTCCTGTGGAATGAGCGAGCTAAAAACGGTGAAGAGGAAGAACGCAGTTATCGCGTACATGGTGAATGGCTTCACCAACCAATTGATAATCCACGTGAGGATGAGCCCCGCGGGTTTCTTACCAACTTGCCGAACGCTATTGAAATCCACCTTGATCATCATCGGGTAGATCATGATCCAGATGAGCACAGCAATAGGAATGGAAATCCCAGAAACTGTAAGACTGCTAAGAGACTCCGGCACGGCAGGCACAGTGGCACCGAGTGCGACACCGACGACCATGCAGGCAAGCACCCAGATGGATAGATACTTGTGAAAGAAATCCATCAGCATTCACCCCTGCGCACGTCGTGGCATCGGCACTGAGGAGTATCGGAACAGATGGATCCCAGTTCCCCGATGACCCACTGTAGATGGTCCGCACGGAGACGGTAGTACGTGTTTTTGCCGTCTCGCCTACTTTCCACGATCCCCGCTTGTGCTAGCACTTTCATGTCGTGCGACAACGTGGGTTGCGTGATGTGGAACTCTTCCAGGATTTCGCACGCACAGAGCTCACCACAGGACAGCATGTCCACGATCTGCAGCCGTTTTGGCTGGGAGAGCGCTTTCAATACCTGCGCTATATCCTCGTAATGGTGTGTTTCAGGCACCCATTTTCTCCATTCATATCGAAAATATTCAATATGAAAGATACACCTTACATAGAAACTCGTCAATATGTTTGTGGTTGCCCTATCCCCCAAACACCAGCGCAATGACGAGCATGACGGGAAGCGCTGCGAAGGTGGTAATGACGGAGACATCGCGGGCAAGGTGTGGAGCGGTGTTGTAGCGCGAGGAGTAAATAAAGACGTTTTGCGCAGTGGGCAGCGCGCCCATCAGCCCCGCAGCGATCACGCCTGCGGGCTCCAGCCCCATGAGGGTGGCGATTCCCACCCCCACCGCCGGGTGGAGGACAGACTTGGCCACGCTGAGCCCCGCCGCTTCCCGCTTGGAGACGGAGCCCTTTTGGAGGAACGTGGTGGAGGACAGTGACACGCCAAAGAAGATGAGGGCGAGGCCGACGGCGGCGTCGGAAAGCAACTGCAGAGGGTCGAAGATGGCGGAGGGCAAAGTGATTCCCGTGACGCTGAGGAAGATGCCGATCGCGGCGGAAACGACGATGGGGTTTTTCAGCGGCGTGAGAAACTCCTGCGGGCGGCGAGTGGCGTGGGTGGCCGAGTGGGCGCCACGGTAGACGTCGACAAGCAAGAGGGCGAGTGGAGCATACAGTGACGTCTGAAACACTATGGTGAGGACGGCCGGGTGGGCGTCGGAAAGAATATACACGGCGAACGGGATGCCGAGGTTCGCGGCGTTGACGTAGGAGGCGCTCATGCCCGAGAAGATGGCCCGGTCCCACGGTTTCCGGCCTAGGAGGCGATAGCTGCAGGCGACGAGGGCAAGCATGACCATTTCCGCGGCGACGATGACGGCGAACAGTGGGGAAAACAGCTCGTCGGGGTGCGTTGTGGCCGTGTGGGTGATAATCAGCGCCGGCGTGGTGACGTTGAAGACCAGGGCGGATAGGACTCTTTCCGCGTGCGGACCTAGCACCCCCGTGCGCGCGACGGAGAAACCCGCGGCGATGATGAGTGCAACGACCGTAAACCCATGAATAACGTCTCCCACGTTGCGACATTATTACACTTTGTGTATAAACGGGGGGGTTTGTAGGAAAAAACGTGTATTTATTTGCCTTTCGTCTTACCATTACCCACATGTTTTCTCTCAAGGCGACCGCGAATGTCCTCACGGGCATCACGATCGCGACTGCGGCCACGGCTTGTAGCGCTGGCTATACCGCGACCCCAACAGCGACAAATCAGCAACAAGACTCGATCGTCGTCGGCACCTCCGGCCCACCTGCGAGTCTCGACTTCACTACCACCGGCGGCGCGGCTATCCCCTCGGTGCTCATGCGCAACGTCTACCAAACGCTCATCCAGCTGGATGAGAAGGGAGACATTGTGCCAGGCCTTGCCACCAGCTGGGACATGTCCCCGGATGGCACCGTGTACACATTCCACCTCCGCGACGGCGTGACGTTTTCCACCGGGGAACCGTTCACCGCCGACACCGCGGCGTTTTCCATCACCAATGTGCAGGAGAACTGGACCAACGGCATGAAGAAGGGCATGGACGTAGTGGACCACGTCCGCGTCGTCGACCCGCTGACCCTCGAAGTCACGCTCACCCGTCCGTCGAACCGCTGGCTGTGGTCCATGGGCACGCTCATCGGAGCAATGATGCACCCCGACCACGTGGACGAACTGGCCACCAACCCTATCGGCACGGGGCCTTACACGGTGGATAGCTTCGCCGTCGGCCAGTCCGTAGCACTCAAGGAAAATCCCCACTACTGGGGCGACAAGCCCCACCATTCACACGCCATCGTCCGCTACTTTGCAGATGCCACAAGCTCCACCAACGCGCTCCTCAGCGGCGACATCGATGTCCTGTGGGCAGCACAACAGCCGGAGCTTGTTTCTGGGCTCGTCTCCGGCGGCAAGTACAAGGTCCAGGTGGGCACCACCAACGGCGAGGTGCTCCTGTCCATGAACAACAAGCGCGCACCGTTCGACGATGTGCGCGTGCGCCAGGCCGTCATGTACGCCATCGACAGGCAGGCCGTCATCGATACCGCGTGGGCGGGCTTCGGCACAGACACGGGAGGGCAGCCGGTACCGCCCACCGACCCGTGGTACACGGAGAAGAACTACTACCCCTACGACCCGGACAAGGCCCGGGAGCTCATCAAGGAAGCGGGTGCCGAGGGTGCCAAGGTGGAATTCTCCGTGCCCAGCTTCCCCTACGCCATGAGTGCCTCGGAGATCATTGTCAGCCAGCTGCGCGACATCGGACTCGATGCCTACATCGTAGGCACGGAGTTTCCCGCCGTGTGGCTAAACAAGGTGATGGGGCAGGCGGATTACCAAATGTCGCTTATCGCCCACGTGGAAGCCCGCGACATTCCGCACCTGTTTGGTAACCCCGACTATTACCTCGGCTACGACAGCGAGCGGCTGCGGGAGCAGCTCGACTTGGCGGACACGGGCACGCTGGAGGAAAACGTGCAGTACATGCGCGACGCGGTGGATACCATCATGGACGATGCGGCCGCCGATACTGTCTTTAACTTCCCCAATATCGTGGTGACCAAGCCGGGCGTGACCGGCTTCAACCCCAATGTTGTGACCGAGGGGCTGCCCCTCGCGGAAATGGAGACGGATAAATGATTGGGCAACTCCTCCGCATCATCGCCCGGTTCGCGGGCACGGTGTTTGTCTCCTCCATCCTCATCTTCCTGGCGCTGCGCATTGTTCCGGGCGATCCGGCCGAGATCGCCCTCGGTGTCAATGCCACGCCGGAGCTGCTAGCCAAAAAGCGCGCGGAGCTCGGCACCGACCGGCCACTTATCACCCAGTATCTCGACTGGGTATCCGGCCTGTTCACCGGTGACTTTGGAAAGTCCCTGACGAGCTCCCAGGACATTTCCCCGCTCATCGCCGACCGACTGCAGGTCTCCCTCATCCTCGTGACCACGGCACTCGTCCTCGCTGTCGCCGTCGCCGTCCCGCTGGGTATGTGGGCTGCGATGCGCGCCCGCCACATCGACGGCGTGCTCATCACCGCCGCCAGCCAGGTGGGTATCGCCATCCCGTCCTTCCTTGCAGCCATCCTCCTCGTCACGGTGTTCTCTGTGCATCTGGGGTGGCTCCCGGCGAACGGCTGGATGCCCCCGGGCTGGAACTTCGGGGCGTTTATCTCCCGGCTCATCCTGCCGGTCCTCGCCCTCGCTGCGGTTCAGGCTGCGATCATCACCCGCTACGTCCGCAACGCGGTCCTCGACATTCTTAACGACGACTTCCTGCGGACGGCGCGCGCCAAGGGCCAGACCCGCTGGCAGGCACTGGTGAAAGATGGTCTCCGCAACGCGGCGCTGCCCGTCATCACCGTCACCGGAGTGCAGCTAGCAGGCCTCGTGGTCGGAGCCGTCGTCATCGAGCGGGTGTTTGCCATCCCGGGGCTCGGCGCGTTCCTGTTGGATTCTGTCACCAACCGCGATCTGCCCGCCGTGCAGTCCGCCGTCCTCGTCCTCGTCGTGTTCACGCTGGCCATCAACACCATCGTGGACCTCTGCTACACCATCATTGACCCCCGCGTGAGGAGGGTCCGCTCATGAAAAAGATCCAGCTTTACCTCGGCGCCGGCCTCGTCATCCTCGTCGTCGCCGTTGCCCTCATCTCACTCGTGTGGACACCCTACGATCCCATCCAGGCGTTCCCCCACTCCGCCCTCGAAGGGCCCTCGTGGGACCACCTCATGGGCACCGACCGCTACGGCCGTGACATTTTGTCCCGCATCATGGCCGGCAGCCAGATCACGCTGTTCGTCGGCCTCGTTGCCGTCACCATCGGCATGCTCCTCGGCGTGCCCCTCGGCATCATCGCTGGGATGAACCGCAACAGCCTCATTGAGCAGCTCATCATCCGTGGCGCAGACATTCTCCTCGCGTTCCCTGCCCTCCTCATGGCGATCATCGCCGGTGCGATGGTGGGTGCTTCCACGGGCTCTGCCATGGTGGCCATCGGTATCGCCTCCATCCCCGCATTCATCCGCGTGTCCCGCGCGGGCACGCTGCGTGTGGTCACCGCCCCCTACATGGAGGCTGCCACGCTCGCCGGGAAGGGCGGGTTATCGAAGGCCATCCACCACGTGCTACCCAACATTGCGGGCCTGGTCATCGTGCAGGCCTCCATCGTTTTCGCCCTCGCGATCCTCGCCGAGGCAGCGCTCAGCTTCCTGGGGCTCGGCACTCCCCCGCCGGACCCGTCGTGGGGCCGTATGCTGCAGGGCGCGCAGTCCTTCCTGTCCACCCAACCCCTCTTGGTCGTGTGGCCAGGACTTGCCATTGCTCTCACCGTCTTGGGCTTTAACCTTCTGGGCGATGCCCTCCGCGACATTATCGATCCGACGACAGGAGCCCACCGATGAGCCTTCTCAACGTTTCCCATCTCACTGTCACCACCGCGTCTGGGCGGGACCTGGTCACAGACGTGTCCTTCTCCCTCCAGCCGGGTGAAAAGCTCGGCATCATTGGCGAGTCCGGCTCCGGTAAGACGCTCACCTCCTACTCCGTCCTCGGCCTGTTGGCGGAAAACCTCCACGCCACGGGGTCGGTCACCTTCGCCGGCCGTGAGCTCATCGGCGCGCCGGAGCGGGAAATCGCTCCCCTACGCGGCAACCGCATCTCCATCGTCTTTCAGGAGCCACTCACCGCGCTCAACCCGCTCAAGCGCGTGGGCAAACAGGTCGATGAGGTCATGCTCCTCCACGACACGGCGGACAGGGACACCGCAGCCAAACGCACGAAGGAGCTGTTTGCCGAGTGCTCCCTCCCGGAGCGCGCCTACGAGGCCTTCCCGCATGAACTGTCCGGTGGCCAGCGGCAGCGCGCCCTCATCGCCATGGCGGTGGCCAATAACCCCGACCTCCTTATTTGCGACGAGCCGACGACCGCACTCGATGTTACTGTTCAGCAGCAGATCATCGACCTCATCTCGCGCCTGACCAAGCAGCGTGGCACCGCCGTACTGTTCATTTCCCACGACATTGGCTTGGTCTCCCACGTGTGCGATTCGCTCATCGTGATGAAGGATGGCCACCTGGTGGAAAAGGGCGCGACTGCGACGCTCATCAGCAGGCCGGAGCGCCCGTACACTGCAGGTCTTGTCGCCGCCACGGATCTGTCCGCCCGCGACGACAACGGCGAGTTCTACACCGTCTCTACCGCCGGCAATTACGTTCCCGGCGTGAAGAAGGCGACCGCTCCCGCCCCACAGCTGACCACCGATGAGCCGATCATGGTGGCGGAGAACGTGTCCAAGGTGTTCTCCTCCAAGAAGCTGTTCCACTCCGCGGTGGAAAACACGGCCCTCGCTGATGTGTCGCTGACCATCACCAAAGGGATGCAGCTCGGCATTGTGGGCGAATCCGGTTCCGGCAAGTCCACCTTCCTGCGCCTTCTGTCTGGCCTCATCGCCCCCACGGCGGGCACGGTGACGCTGCATGGGAAACCCGTGAACCCGCGGACTGTGGGCAAGAACATCCAGATGGTGTTCCAGGATCCGCGTGGCTCCCTCGACCCGCGCATGACCGTGGGGCGTTCCATCGCCGAGCCGGGCGACGTGTCGCGTACACGTGTGGAGGAGGTGTTGACGGAGGTGGGACTCGACCCGTCTGCCGCCGACAAGTACCCGCACGAGTTCTCGGGCGGCCAGCGGCAACGCATCTCTATCGCTCGCGCTTTGTCGGTCCACCCCGAGGTGTTGCTTGCCGACGAAGCCGTCTCGGCCCTCGATGTATCCGTGCGCGCCCAGATCCTCAACCTGCTTCAACGCCTGTCCCGGGAGTATGGTCTCACGACCGTGTTCGTCTCCCACGATCTCGGTGTGGTGCATGAGGTCTGCTCGGATGTCGCCGTGTTCAAGGACGGTCGCGTGGTGGAAAGCGGTTCCTCCGACGAGGTGTACGCGAACCCGCAGCACGAGTACACGCAGAAGCTCTTAGATTCGCGGCTGACCCTGGCTTTCTAATTTCAACGCGTTTTAACACGCGTCCGCACCGTCCCCTGCAAGACATTTTCTTACAGGGGGCGCTTCGCTACCTTTGGCCAAGCTGTGGGGACCTGCACGTCGAAGGTTTCCGCCACCCAGGTTCGCAGTGGCGCGAGAAGCTCGGGAAGGCCCAGCTCATCGTGTTCTTCCCCGTACAGATACGATGGTGTGATTTCCTCGAAGCCGATGGAGATGAGACGCAGAAAGTCGAGTGTATTTTCTGCAAGGCGGTACGGTTTAGCACCGTCGGAATCGAAGAACAGGTACTCCGGATCGTGACCATCCGTGAAATACATCGCGGCAACGCTTTCCGTGCTGTCAGTATTCGCGATCGGAACCAGGCGCGGATTATCGATGAGCTCGTGTCCTGCGAGGAGAAGCCGGTCCATCGACTCTCCTGCCAGAAAGCCGAACGAGTTGACCACGTCTTCTTCCTCGCACAGGTCCAGGAAGTCTTCCGCTGCCAGGCCCTGCGATTCCAGATGATCCCACAGGCGCGCAAGGTCTCGAGGGACGCGTGTCCCCTCCGGTTCCTGTTCTAGAAAGGTATCGAGGAATTCCCCCATAGCCAGAGCGTAACCGGCACTTACGGCACGTGCATGGCGAGCGGAAAACGGCAGCTAACGATCGCTTTTCTCACCAGCATGAGCGTAGTGATGAAGGTGATGGAATCACTCTTATTGCAGCGTCACGAGGTTCCGCGCGAGCTTCGCTGCATCCGCAGGCCAGTATTCCTCCGGACGAGGACGCAGGGTGCCGGGATAGGCCTTGCAGTTATCGATCGTGTCGCGCCAGCGCTGCGGGATCGCCTCCGCGCCGTACAGTCCACCCAAGAGTGCGCCACAGATGGCGGCGTTGGTGTCGGTATCGCCACCGTGACCGACGGTACGGACGAGGGATTCTTCGAAGCTGTCGCCGTGGGCGAGCTCGAATACCGCGTTGGTGAACGCGATGGTCACCCAGCCCATCTGCTGAACAAAATCCTCCGGCGGGGCTTCCAGGCCACGGGAGACCAGTTCTTCTACTTCGGGGGACCCGTATTCGCAGGCGACGGTGTGGAGGGTGTCCACGGCATCGTCACGCCCGAACCCATCGCGCACGATCCGCGCGAGGGTGAGGGTGTAGGTGGCATTCACCGCCATGCACAGCGGGTTCACGTGGGTGATCCGCGCATCCTCCATCGCAGCCTCGGCGATCGCACCGTCGGCTTCTGCAGGACGCCCCGCGCCGAAGACGGCAAGCGGTGAGATGCGCATGAGGGCACCGTTGGCCTGGGAGTCGGGGCTGAGGTAGCCGCCGGTAAGCGCTGCCTTGCAGGTCTGCCCCACGGAGAACGGTTCCGAACGCATCCAGCGCTCGTAGGCACCACGGATGTCTCCGATATCGAAGGAACCGAGAGTGACAAGCGACCGGGCAAGCGCGAGCGCCATCTCCGAGTCGTCGGTCGGTTGACCGGCGAGGAGACCGTACGGGCCGCCGTCGACAAGCTCTCTGACACCATCCGGGTAAGCCTCCGCGATCTCGTGAGGAGACCTCCATTCCACGAGAGATCCGAGGGAGTCCCCGATGAACTGGCCGTACAACACCCCCTGCGCGCGGTCTACGAGAGCGTCATCGTAATCGGTGGAAGCCATGGTTACCGTCCTCACTGCCGGGTACGCGAGATGCCCCGGCGAAATGTTGCAGTGGCGTTCTTGCCCCCCAGGGTACCGTTTCGGCAGCAATTGGCGGGTAGAAATTGTGCTTCCAGCCACCAACGGAGGGGCTAGCTAGAAAACGGACCCCAATACCCGTCCATAATGTCCACGCAGTGTTCCTCGTTGACAAAGAACTGGACATCTAGCAGTTCCAACAGCTCATCGTCCCTGTGCTTTGCTGCTTGAGCTGCAACAACCTGGGGATCTACTGCATGCACCGTGGGCACGTGGCGAGGTACGAAATACGCTTCCATTGTTAACTCCCAAGTACTCAATGCGTTCGGAATTACGCTAGATGATCGGACGTACGCGTTTTAGCCTACCCCACCACCTGCTGTCACGCGGGGGACAAAGCGCGCCGAATTCGACGCATTTTTTCGCCACCGGGGCGCGCTCCTCACCCGCCAAGACTTGTGCCCAGTCACACCGGAAAGTGACTCCCGCCACGGCTAAGACCTGGTATTAATCTCTTTCCCCAGCCTTAATTACCAGCGCAAAACAACTTGCACGCTGCACGATCTATGAGAAATAAGTAGCCTGAGAAACACATTTTGAAACCGCACCACCACCCCAACCACGGGGACACCAACCCCAAAAGGGGGAGCCTACACTTTCGTAACTTACGGTTACGTAGGTAGAGTTTGAACCATCAACAAGCCGTCTAACAAAACCACATGAAAGGGAGACAAATCATGGCTTTCCACCCCACTTCTACGCTTTCCCCCGAGGGCCACAAGGAGTCCTGGGAAAAGCTCGGCAGTGAGCACTTCGACCTCGTCATCATTGGCGGTGGCTCCGTTGGTGCCGGCGCCGCACTCGACGCAGCAACCCGCGGTCTGAATGTCGCCGTGATCGAGGCTCGCGACTTCGCCGCCGGCACCAGCTCCAGGAGCTCCAAGATGTTCCACGGTGGCCTGCGTTACCTGGCCATGTTCGACTTCGCCCTCGTGGCAGAATCCCTCCACGAGCGCGAGCTTTCCATGTCCACCCTCGCACCGCACCTGGTCACCCCGCTGCGCTTCCTCTTCCCGCTCACCCACCCCGTGTGGGAGCGCGTCATGATGTTCTGCGGCTTCGCACTCTACGACCTCATGGGTGGCGCCAAGACCGTCCCGTTCCAGAAGCACCTCTCCCGCAAGGGCGCCCTGCGCCTGGCACCGGGCCTCAAGCAGGATGCTCTCGTCGGTGGCGTTCGCTACTTCGACACCCTCGTCGACGATGCCCGCCACACCATGACCGTGCTGCGCACCGCCGCTCACTACGGCGCAACCGTGCGTAACTCCACCCAGGTCACTGGCTTTGAGAAGGAAGGCGACCGCGTCGTCGGCATCCAGGTGCAGGATTCCGACACGGGCGAGCAGACCACCATCCACGCTGATGCGTTCATCAACGCCACCGGCGTGTGGACCAACGAGCTCCAGGAGCTTGCTGGTGTGGATGCCAAGTTCACCGTTCACGCTTCCAAGGGCGTGCACATCGTCATCCCGAAGGATCGCTTCGAGGGCGATGCCGCTATCTGCTTCGTCACCGAAAAGTCCGTGCTCTTCGTTATCCCGTGGGGCAACTACTGGATCGTCGGCACGACCGACACCGATTGGGACATGGACCGCGCTGATCCGGCACCGACTGCCTCGGACATCAACTACATCCTCGATGAGCTGAACTCCCGCGTCACCCGCCAGATCACCCACGACGACATCGTCGGTGTGTACTCCGGCCTGCGCCCGCTGCTCGCCGGCAAGTCCGACACCACGACGAACCTGTCCCGTAACCACGCTGTCGCTCGCGTCGCCCCGGGCCTCGTCTCCGTCGCCGGTGGTAAATACACCACCTACCGCGTCATCGGTAAGGATGCCGTGGATAAGGCCGCCGAGGACATCCGCACCCGCGTTCCCGAGTCCGTAACTGATCACACGCCGATCCTCGGCGCCGACGGTTTCCAGGCTCTGAAGAACTCCCTGCCGGCACTGGCAAAGCGCCTCGGTGTGGCCGAGAAGGTCGCCGACCACCTCATCCACCGCTATGGTTCGCTTGTCGACGATGTTGTGGCAGCCGATCCCGATGGCCTGAAGCCGATCCCGGGTGCTCCGGACTACCTCGAGGCTGAGGTCCGCTACGGCGTCACCCACGAGGGCGCTCAGCACCTGGAGGACATCCTCGCCCGCCGTACCCGCATCACGATGGAGTACGACCACCGTGGCATCGAGTCCGCTGAGGCTGTGGCAGACATCATCGCCCCGCTGCTCGGCTGGGATGAAGAGACCAAGAAGGCAGAGATCGAGTCCTTCACCACGCGCATGAAGGCTCAGCTCGCTGCCGAGAAGGAACTCACCGACGCGGCTGCAAATACCCGTTTGGAAGAGGTGTCCGACCCGCGTACCCACCTCGATGAGTCGCAGGACGAACAGTAAAACTACATAACGCCGAAGACCCCGCCATGTGCGGGGTTTTCACCTATTCAGAGAAAAAACCACATAAACACAGATAACTGGGCAATAACCCAACAACAAGAAAGTCCGCTTATGGAATTAACCCCCCTATCTGCATTCGGTTGGGAGTTTTTTGGCACCGCCATGCTGCTCCTGTTTGGCAACGGTGTCTGTGCCGCTGTCAATCTCCGCACCTCTGCCGCCAAAGGAACCGGCTGGCTCATGATCGCCTTCGGCTGGGGCCTGGGCGTGTTCATCGGTGCCTCCATCGCCGACCCCACCGGTGGCCACCTCAACCCTGCAGTGACCATTTGGGCCGCCGTGGCCGGAAACCTGTCCTGGTCCTTGGTTCCCGCCTACATCGCCGGCCAGATGCTCGGCGCTATGCTCGGCGCCGGCCTTGCCTACCTGGCTTACAAGCAGATGTTTGACCACCACGATGAGGCCATCCCCGGTGGCATCTTCTTCACTCGCCCGGCACACCCGAAAAACGGGTGGAACTGCCTGACCGAGTTCATTGCCACCTTTGCGCTTCTCGCCTTCATTGCTTTCGCCCCGTCGAACGGCGAGCTGGGACCACTGACCTACTTCGGCGTTGCATTCATCATCGTCGCCATTGGTCTCTCCGTGGGCACCCCCACCGGGTACGCCATCAACCCCGTCCGTGATCTCGGCCCGCGTCTCATGTACGCCTTTGTCCTACCCTTGAAGAGCAAGGAATCCGCGTCGTGGAGCTATGCCTGGGTTCCGATCATCGGACCGATGCTCGCCGCGGTCGCCGTCGGACTGCTGTCACTTGCCATCTAACCTGCATCAACGAAAGGCTGAAAACCTATGTCACGTAAGCAATTTATCGCCGCACTCGATGCCGGCACCACGTCCACCCGCTGCATTCTTTTCGACCACGACGGCACGGTCTGTTCGACCGGCCAGTACGAGCACGACCAGATCATGCCCGAAGCCGGGTGGGTTGAGCATGATCCAATGAAACTGTGGCAAAACGCCCGCCGCGCCATGGGCCGCGCCCTCACCGATATCGATGCGGACACCTCCGACGTGGTGGCCCTCGGCATCACCAACCAGCGCGAGACCACCATCGTGTGGGACAAGAACACCGGTGAGCCCGTCTACAACGCCATCGTGTGGCAGGACACCCGTACCTCCGAGATCTGCAAGGAGCTCGCCGGCGACGAGGGCATCGACCGCTGGCGCAAGAAGACCGGTCTGCGCATTACCTCCTACCCCGCCGGCCCCAAGATCAAGTGGATCCTAGACAACGTCGAGGGTGCCCGCGAGCGCGCGGAAAAGGGTGACCTTATTTTCGGCACCGTGGACACGTGGCTGATCTGGAACCTGACCGGCGGTGCCGACGGCAACGCCGAGCACGTCACCGACGTAACCAATGCTTCCCGTACGCTGCTCATGGATCTGGAGAAGCTCGAGTGGGATGAGGAGCTGTGCGAGTCCATGGGTATCCCCATGTCCATGCTGCCGGAGATTCGCCCCTCTGTCGGCGATTTCGGTCGCACCCGTGGCGTGGGACCGCTCGCCGACGTTCCGATCCGTGGCGTTCTCGGCGACCAGCAGGCCGCTACCTTCGGCCAGGCCTGCTTCCAAAAGGGCGACACCAAGAACACATACGGCACTGGCCTGTTCATGCTCCAGAACACGGGCAAGACGCCGACATGGTCCGATAACGGCCTCATCACCACGGTCTGCTACCAGATCGAAAACCAGAAGCCCGTCTACGCACTCGAGGGCTCCGTGGCTATCGGCGGCTCCCTCGTGCAGTGGCTGCGCGACCAGCTCGCAATGACCCCCAACGCTTCTGCCATCGAGTCCATGGCTCGCGAGGTGGATGACAACGGTGGCGTGTACATCGTTCCCGCTTTCTCTGGCCTGTTCGCACCGCGCTGGCGCGACGATGCCCGTGGCGCGATTGTGGGGCTGACCCGCTTCTCCAACCGCAACCACTTCGCCCGCGCCGTGCTCGAGTCCACCGCATACCAGACCCGCGAGGTCCTGGATGCCATGGTCGCCGACTCCGGCGTGGATATCACCCGCCTCAAAGTCGACGGCGGCATGGTAAAGAACGAACTGCTCATGCAGTTCCAGGCCGACATCCTCGATACCGAGGTCGTCCGCCCGAAGGTGACGGAGACGACGGCACTCGGTGCCGCCTACGCCGCCGGTCTTGCTATCGGTTTCTGGGATTCCCTCGAGCAGCTGAAGGCTCAGGTAGACATCGATAAGGTGTGGGAGCCGAAGATGCCGAAGGAGAAGGTCGACGCGCTGTACCACGACTGGAACCGCGCAGTTGAGCGCACTTACGGCTGGGTAGAGTAACCCACCCCTCGAAACCGTACGAACCCCGGGCGAAAGCTCGGGGTTTCTGCTTCCCAGTGCACCACGCGGTATGGTGTTGCCTATGAATCCGCGTCTGACTGTTATCGGCTCTATCAACGCCGACCTTACTGTCCACACCACCCGCCACCCCGCACCAGGCGAAACCGTCCTGGGCACCGGTGGCGATATTTCGGCCGGTGGCAAGGGCGCGAACCAGGCTGTGGCGGCAGCCCTCCAGGGCGCCAACGTGCGCATGGTGGGCGCTGTAGGCAAGGACCCCTACGCCGAGTCCGCACTGACGAACCTGAAGTCCTCCGATGTATCACTCGCCGATCTCGAGTTCCTTGACGGCCACACCGGTCTTGCCCTTATTACTGTGTCCGAGTCCGGGGAGAACACCATCGTGGTGGTGCCCGGCGCGAACGAGGCCATGGATGCCGAGCGCGTCGGCGCCCATGCGGAAACCATCGCCGAAAGCGACATGATTTTACTCCAGGGAGAAATCCCTGCCAGCGGTTTTTCTGCCGCTATCGCGCACTCGACCGGTCGGGTCGTCATTAACCTCGCTCCCGTTATCAAGGTAGACAAAGAGGATTTGCTTCGCGCCGATCCGCTCATCGCCAACGAATACGAGGCCACCGAGGTGCTGCAGCTGTTGGGTCTTCCTGCCCAGGTCACGCCCGAGCAGCAGGTAAAGGCACTGCGCGATGCGGGTTTCGCCTCCGTCATTATCACGCTGGGGGCGCACGGCTCCATTGTGAGCGACGAATCGGGCATCACTCATATCCCTGCCATCGCCGTCGAGCCGGTGGAAACGACGGGCGCGGGTGACGCCTACGTGGGCACCGTCGCAGCCAAGCTTCTGGCTGGTCATAGCCTTGTCGACGCTGCCCGCCACGCCACCCGGGTCGCGGCCTTCGCCGTCGCCCACCACGGTGCGCAGGACAGCTACCCGGACGTTGCCGACGAGCTTCCCGGCGAGGTACCCCCGCGGGGCTAACTCAAACTTAGGCTACCCTTGCTTTTCCTGTTTAACTTTTCGGTTCTTATGTAAGCTTGGCGTTGAGCAGACAAGCACGACACAAAAGGATCGTGCCCTGCGAGAACAGTAGAAGGAATATCTATGACGATCGACAACAAGCTTCTTTCCGCTATCAACGAGCAGGTCAACGCTGAGTTCCAGGCTGCGCTCATTTACCAGCAGCTGTCCTACGAGATGGATGCTCTTTCTTTCCCGGGCCTGCGCGACTGGTTCGCTTCCCACGCCGTTGAGGAGCAGGGCCACGCCGCAAAGTTCGCCCAGCACCTCCTTGACCGTGGTGAGAAGGTCGCCCTTCACACCATCGAGGTTCCGTCGCTGAGCATTAGCTCTGCACTGGATGCCTTCAAGGCTGCTTACGACCATGAGAAGAAGGTCTCCGCGATGATCCGCGACCTCGCCGTCATCGCCGATGAGGTCAAGGACCTGGATTCCCGCTCCCTCATCAACTTCTTCCTCGACGAGCAGATCGAGGAGGAGGCAACCGTCTCCGAGATCGTGGATCAGCTTAAGCTCGTCGGCACCGATGGCTCCGGTATCCTGCGCATCGACGCTCGCCTCGGTGGCGATTCCGCCAGCCAAGAAGCATAAACAACCCGCTTAAACACCGAAAGGGGACGCAGCTCGCGTCCCCTTTTTTGTGCGCCGCTATTGCTACACTGCATCACATCTGTTTTCTATTATTAAGTGAGCTCAGCACATGCCCGCCTCATCCGGCATCCCGGAAAATCCCGACCGCAAAGATTTCGCCCAATATCCACACGGTCTTCACCCCGCCCTCGTCCCCGGCATTAGTGTCGACGATCAACGCAATAACTTCGGCGTAGACAAAGTTGTCGCCGGAGTAACCGGCGTCCTCATCGTCGCCTTCATCATCTGGGGCGTGACCAACCCCGCATCCGTTGCAAGCGTAGCCTCAACGGCATTTTCCTGGGCGATGCGGGATGTGGGCTGGCTCCTCAACGCCGTCTGCGGCCTCGGCATGGTGCTCATGGCGTACCTCGCCTGCTCCCGCTACGGGCGCATCAAGCTGGGGCGAGACGACGAGGAGCCGGAATTCTCGCGCTTTTCCTGGGTGGCGATGATGTTCGGCGCCGGCATCGGCGTGGGCATCTTCTTCTTTGGCCCCTCGGAGCCACTGTCCCACTACATCAGCCCGCCGCCGGAAACCGTTGACGCAGAAACGCCCGCAGCGCTCCACATGGCGATGGCCCAGTCGCACTTCCACTGGGGGCTTGCCCCCTGGGCGCTGTACGCGTTCGTCGGCGCCGCAATGGCCTATTCGTGCTTCCGACGGGGCCGAGTCTCCCTCATTTCCTCGAGTTTCCACGCTCTATTTGGGGAATCCCCTGCCGGCAATATCGCTGGCCGGGTGGTCGATATCTTCGCTATTTGGGCAACACTTTTCGGTACTGCTACCTCTCTCGGTGTGTCTGCCATTCAGATCGGCGAAGGCTACAAGATCATTTCCGGCGCCAGTGAGGTCACCAACACCGTACTCATCCTCATCCTGACTGTACTGACCGTGTGTTTTATCATCTCCGCAGTATCGGGAGTATCCAAGGGCATCCGCTACCTCTCCAACGCCAACATCACGCTCACGCTCGGGCTTATCGTGTTCGTGTTCCTCACCGGCCCCACACTGTTCCTGCTCAACCTCATTCCCTCCGGCACACTCGTCTACATCGACCAACTCCTCCCCATGCTGAGCCGGTCTCTGTCCTGGGGCGAGGACACCCTCGCCTTCCAGGCATCGTGGACGGCCTTCTACTGGGCGTGGTGGATCGCCTGGACACCGTTTGTGGGGATGTTCGTCGCCCGCATCTCCCGCGGTCGCACCATTCGTGAGTTCACCGTCGTGGCAACACTTGTCCCCACCGCTATTCTCATCTTCGCATTCACGATCTTCGGCGGTGCCTCGATTAACTTCCGGCGCGAGGGTAATCCGCTTTTCGACGGCTCCCGGACCGGTGAGCAGGTTCTCTTCGCTTTGTTCGGGGAGCTCCCCCTGCACCAGATCACCCCGTTTATCATCATGGCGGTGCTTGCCATCTTCTTTATCACCTCGGCGGATAGTGCCTCGGTAGTCATGGGGACGATGAGCACGAGGGGGAACCCTGCCCCGCCGAAAGCCATCGTTGTCTTCTGGGGACTGTGCATGATGGGCATCGCTGTGGTCATGCTCCTCGCCGGTGGCGAGGAAGCGCTCAGCGGGTTGCAGTCCCTCATCATCCTCATGGCACTGCCCTTCTCCGCCATTCTCATTGTCATGATGGTCGCGTTCCTCATGGATTTGCGCAATGATCCAGCGGCGATCCGCTCCGATTACGCGAAGACGGCTGTGGCCAACGCCGTGCGCCGTGGTGTGGAAGAGCACGGAGACGATTTCGAGCTTTCCATCCAATCTGCCCGAGACGGCCGTGGCGCCGGTGCCGACTTTGATTCTGCCGACTCCAGCGTCACGGATTGGTACCAGCGGACCAACGAGGCCGGTGAACCCGTCGATTACGACTTCACCACCGACACGTGGGCCGACGGGTACGACGAACATCTCCCGAAGGACTAGCGACTACTTTTTCACGGTAATCTGCCAGCCGGCTTCTCCGTCCTCGTGGAAATCGGTGACCTCGTAGCCCTCGTCTGCGGCCCAGCGCGGGATCGATTCCGTCGCCTGGGTGCAGTCGAAATCGATGCGCAGACTGTCGCCGTCACTGAGCTCATTCATGGCCTGCTTGGCGTCGATAAGCGGGAACGGGCAGACCGAGCCGAGCGTATCGAGCGCGTACACGGCCGGCGCCACCTCCCGCAGGCCTGTGGAGGTCTTGACGGCCACGGCGGAGCCACCGAGGATCGGGGCGTTGAGCTCGAAGGGAAGGGCGTCGGCGGCGTTCTCAGTGGCAACAGGAGCCGAACTGCCTGCGGGCTTCTGCGTAGGTTTCAGCCAGATCTTGGAGGCGGTGAACACACCGGCTGCGATGGCCGCCAGCGCAACCCAGCCCTGGTAGGTGAAGAGACTGGTCTGCACCATGCCGTTGCCCACCGTGCAGCCACCAGCCCAGGAAGCACCAACACCCATGAGGACGCCACCGGCAATGGACTTCACCGTCTGGCTGGCATCGGGAACGCGGACGCGGAACTCACCGGTTGCCTTGGCAGCGATGAAGGACCCGACAAGGATCCCCAGGACGAGCATGACTCCCCAATCCACGCGCCCGGTCTCCCCCGTGACGATGAATTTGGTGAGGTTGGACGTGGGGCTTGTGATCCCCAGGCCGTCGTTGCGACCAGCAGCGGCAGACAGTGGCCAAGCAATGACACCGAGGATGCCGACAAGCACGCCTGCGGTGTAGAGGTGCAGCGGCTTCTTCCACCCCTTCTGCAGCGTCACCGGGGTGGATTCATTCTTCACAAAGTAGGCAGCCAGACCGGCGGTAAGGGCGGCAAACGGGATGGCCAGCCACCACACGGAAAGGCCTAGCGATCCGTGGATCGTGGTAAGGTTCACCGTCTTTTCGCGCAGCCAGGTGTTGATCCACCCGAGGGAACCCGACTTCATGGCAGCAGCAGACAGGCCATAAAACAGGAGCGCGAACCAACTTCCCACGAGCCCCTCACCGGAGCGGTACCACGTACCGGACGCGCATCCGCCGGCAAGCACGATGCCAATGCCGAAGGCAAAGCCACCGACGATGACGGCGTAGGGGGCAAAGGGGTCGTACTCCGGCTGGATGACACCCGCCGCGGTCAAACCGGCGATTCCCACCGTGTGGATGGCGATGACGATAAGCAGCGCCGTGAACGGCCGCCACGTGTGGGCGAGGGAAATATCGCGCAGCATGCCCGTCACACAGAACCGACCACGCTGCATCACGATGCCCAATACGGTGCCGAGCACCAATCCGGTAATAATCACTGTTTCCTCAATTCTAAAAATGAACCATACTGTCTAGTTTTAATGAACTAGTATGTTCAGTTTTAGCACATCGTTTCCCCCACGCCAATCCCCCATCTCGTTTCCCAACCCTTTACAATTGTCAGTCAGATATCGCCCCTGGAAAGAAAGGCCCGCACGTGAAGAACCGCCGCGTTACTCGCGCCGTTGCACTAGCCACCGCAGCTGCCTGCACAGTTACCGCCACCGTCGCCCCCGCAGCACCGGCCAACGCCGCGCAGATTTCCATCCCCGGCCTGCCACCTATCGAGGTTCCGGACATCCAGCTCCCGGAGGTGAACCCCAATTTTGACGCGTCACAGGCTGCAGCGGTTGCTGGCGCACTCGTTTCCATCGCTAGTGGCATCAGTGCCCTCATCGCCTACGCCGACAAGTGGGCTGACCGCCCCGAACCGACCGGCGAGTACCTCTCCTCTCTCCTCTCGTCCGACATCCGCTTCCAGGATAAGAACGGCCAGCAAATGTTCCTCCTCCTCAACAAGGAACGCGAGGCTAAGGGCCTGCAGCCTCTGACGTGGGACGAGAAGCAACTCAAGGCCGCGAATTCCTCGGCCGCCTACCAGGCCAAGGAAAAGCGCCTCATCCGCCCCAACGACCTGGCCTCCACCGAGGTGGAGATCGCATCCACCACCACGTCCGTGTGGGCGCCGAAGGCGTACCGCGAGTGGAAGGAAGAAAACGAGAGCGAGGACATGATGTTCGAGCCGACGCTGCAGTCCGGAGCGATCGCGTTCTACCAGTACAACAACTCTGGCTCGTGGTACGTAGTCTTCCGCGGTTCCACCAAACCCGCCGCTAAGCCCGGTACCATCACCGTCGATCCGCTAACAGAAGACGAATTGAACGCTGCAGCGAGCTCCTAGCTGCGTTAGGCTGGCGGGGTAAACCGATGCCTACACCAAGGAGCACCATGAAGCGCCACCCGCTCGCCTTTGCCTGCGCCGCAGCCCTGACTGCGACGCTGACCGTCGCGCCCACCGCCGGCGCGAGCACGATTACCGTTCCCCAGCCACTTGTCGACCTCGCCTTCCAGATCCCCGGTTCCTCGGATTTGCTGCTGCAGGTCACCAACGGCTCCGTCCAGCTCATCCCCTCGGCTCCTGCGCCTGCACTTAATGAGCAGCAGCTCGCTGATGCGCAGCGCTCCATTTTTGACAAGCTCAACGCTGAGCGCACAAGCCACGGTCTGGCTCCTGTGACGTGGAACGAGGGCCTAGCAAACGATGCTCGTGCTCATTCTGAGTGGCTCGCTGCGAACCGCCTGTTCCAGCACGCGCAGATGCGCCCCGGCGAGTCGGAGAACATCTTCTGGACGTCCTCCAACGATCCAGCTCGTGCAGCCGAAGCGTGGAAGAACTCCCCCGGACACTACGAAAACATGATGCGCCCCAATGCGCACGAGGTAGGCATCGGTTTCGCACCCGACGGCAACGGTGGGTGGTACGCTACAGAGAAGTTCTGGAATTAATAAGAAAGGATTACACCATGGGCATGTTCAATAAGGACGACATCATTGAGAAGGCTTCCGACGCGGGCCTCGACAAGCTCGAGCAGATGGCTACCGACAAGCTCGGCGCTGACAAGGCCGACCAGATCCGCCAGGCACGCGATGCGGCAGACGAGCGCATCGGTAACCGTGGTGCTGACCGTGAAGAGCAGGCACCGGAGCAGGGCGAGCAGCCGGCTCCCGAGCAGGCTGAGCAGCCCGCACCGGAGGGCGAGCAGCAGCAGTAGTCTCCCAAAACACAAAGGTGGTCTCCCCAGCGGAGACCACCTTTTTCCTATCTTTTCCGGCCTAGTTGTCGTCCTCTTCGGTCGACAGCGCGGCGACGAACGCCTCCTGCGGCACCGAAACGGAGCCGATCGACTTCATGCGCTTCTTGCCGGCCTTCTGCTTTTCCAGCAGCTTACGCTTACGGGACACGTCGCCGCCGTAGCACTTACTGAGCACGTCCTTGCGCAGCGCCCGGATATTCTCGCGGGCAATGATCTTGGAACCAATCGCCGCCTGCACGGGAACCTCGAACTGCTGGCGGGGAATGAGCTTGCGCAGTTTCACCGTCATTTTGTTGCCGTACCACTGGGCGTTATCCCGGTGGACGATAGCACTGAAGGCGTCGACAGGCTTGCCCTGCAGCAGGATATCCACCTTCACCAGATCGGCCTGCTGCTCGCCTGCTTCCTCGTAGTTCAGTGAGGCGTAGCCGCGCGTGCGGGACTTCAGCGAATCAAAGAAATCGAAGATGATTTCACCCAGCGGCATGGTGTAGTCCAGCTCCACGCGATCCTCGGACAGGTAATTCATGGACTTCATCTGCCCGCGCTTCGACTGGCACAGCTCCATCACCGGACCCACGAACTCGCTGGGAACGATGATGGTGGAATCAATGATCGGCTCCCACACCTCGCGGTTTTTGCCTTCCGGCCAGTCCGACGGATTGTGGACGATCTTTTCGCTGCCATCTTCTGCTACCACGCGGTAATTCACGCTGGGGGCCGTGGAGATGAGCTCAAGGCCTGCCTCGCGCTCCAACCTCGTCCGGGTGATCTCCATGTGCAGGAGGCCAAGGAAGCCACAGCGGAAACCGAAGCCCAGGGCGACGGAGGTTTCCGGCTCGAAGGTCAGCGCGGCATCGTTAAGCTGCAGCTTCTCCAGGGCATCACGAAGATCCGGGTATTCCGCCTGGGAGATCGGGAAGAGTCCGGAGTACACCATCGGCTTCGGATCCTCGTAGCCCTTAAGGGGCTCTTCAGCCCCATCGACGGCCCACGTCACGGTATCGCCCACCCTGGATTGGCGGACGTCCTTCACACCGGTGATGAGGTAGCCCACCTCACCAGGACCCAGGCCCTTACACGGCTTCGGCGTGGGCGAAACGATGCCGATCTCCAGCAGCTCATGGGTGGCGCCGGTGGACATCATCTTCACCTTTTGGCGGGGCTCGAGCTTGCCGTCCATGACACGGACGTAGGTGACAACGCCGCGGTAGGTGTCGTACACCGAGTCAAAAATCATCGCGCGGGCAGGAGCATCGGCACCGTGCTCGCTTGTCGGTGCCGGCACCAACTCGCACACGCGATCAAGGAGCTCCTCGACGCCCTCGCCCGTCTTACCAGACACGCGGAGCACATCCTCCGGCTCGCCGCCGATGATGGAGGCGATTTCCTCAGCGTACTTATCCGGGTCTGCGGCAGGAAGATCGATCTTGTTGAGCACAGGAATGATCTCGAGGTCATTTTCCATCGCCATGTAAAGGTTGGCGAGCGTTTGAGCTTCGATGCCCTGGGCAGCGTCGACAAGCAAAATAGCGCCCTCACAGGCCTCCAGAGCGCGGGAAACCTCGTAAGAGAAGTCGACGTGACCGGGCGTATCAATAAGGTGCATGACGATGTTCTCGCCCTTGAACGCACCACTGCGGGGCACCCACGGCAGGCGGACGTTCTGCGCCTTAATCGTGATGCCACGCTCGCGCTCAATATCCATGTTGTCCAGGTATTGATCGCGCATGTCGCGCTGTTCCACAGCACCGGTCAGCTGCAGAATGCGGTCCGCGAGGGTGGACTTCCCGTGGTCAATATGCGCAATAATGCAGAAGTTCCTAATGTTTTCCGGGTTAGAAAATGTCTCCTCTGCGAAATTCTGCGCCACGAAAATCCCCTTACTAGTACTTGATGCTCTTCAAGCTGGTAACTTTACCTTCTCTTTGACAACCTAGCCAACTACAGTAATTACTGTGCAGTGGCTCAAACGGCTTTTCGCCAACTTCCGACCGCAGGATGACTCAGACCTCAGTCGCACTATGTCACGGCTCAACTCGCGTCTGGGGCTTGACGACGATTCTCCGCGTTCCTCCGCCCCGCAATACTTCGATCAACTGGTTGTCCCTACAAGAGATCTCGCCCGTGGCGTGGTCTACGCCCCCGACATGGACGGCCAGGCAGAACCGGGGGAAATTGTGTGGATTCAGGTTCGCACCAACCAGGACATCCAGGAACGCACCGTTATCGTTGTCGGGCATGAGGGCACAGACCTCCTAGGCCTTGTCATCAGCTGCGACCCCTCACACCAAAACGATCCCCGCTGGCTGGAGATCGGCTCGGGGCCGTGGGACGAGTCCGGCAAACCTGCGTGGGTTCGGCTCGACCGCATGGTGCGCGTCCCCGAGAACACCATCACCCGCAAGGGGGCCTTTATTAACCGCGCCCGGTTTGAACGTGTCTCCCACCGGCTGCGTGCCAGGTACGGCTGGTCGTAGGCTATTTGCTCACGGGGGCAAAGTAGAGTATTCTTCTTCCTCGACTCCAATCATCGCAGGCAGGACCTTGGGTCTGCGTAGGAGAACACGATAGAAAGAGGAAAACTTCCATGGCTAACATTAAGCAGCAGAAGAAGCGCGTTAAGACCAACGAGAAGCGTCGCGTGCGCAACATGGCCGTCCGTTCCGCCGTCAAGACCGAGATTCGCAAGTTCCGCGAGCTCGTCGCCGCTGGCGAGAAGGACAAGGCTGAGGAGCAGCTCCGTGTCGCTTCCCGCAAGCTGGACAAGGCTGTGACCAAGGGTGTGTACCACCGCAACAGCGCAGCTAACAAGAAGTCCCGCATGGCGAAGGCTTTTAACAAGATGGCGTAAGTTCCATCAGCACAAACACCCTCCTCGGAGGGTGTTTTTTATTGCCTTCTTACTGGCGTGCCAGCTCTGAGAGCCTGCGGACGGCAAACTCCACGGAGTACTCCGGATTGCCCCACCCCTTGGTTGCTTCCTCCAGCTCCGCGAGGATGACCACCGCGCGGGCGATGGAATCCTCGGACCAGCGCCGCGCAACTTTAGCCAACTTGTCCGCCTTCCACGGGGGCATCCCCGGGACCTGCACCCCCGTACCCCGCATTGAGTACAGGCAGGCAATCGCCGTGATATTGGAGGCTATCGCGCTGGTCAAGCGAACGGGGGGCTCCCCCAACTGCAGCGCCCGTCGCGTGCTTGCCACCGCTTTCGCGGTCTGACCGCTCACGATAAGATCTGCGATCTCAAAGCCAGATACTTCGGCCACGCCCTGGTACATGGTGCGCACGCTATCCACCGTGACGTTGCCGTTGTTATCAGAAACAAGCTGCTCGATGGCTGCGGCTAGCTCCCGCAGATCACTGCCGACGCCCTCCAATACGGCCTGTGCCACATCGGGGGTCACACGTGCATTGTGGCTCCGGAATTCATCCATCACCCAGCGCATCCGATCGCGTGGCTTGACCGGCTTCACCTCGTTGACCTGAGTCGTCTTCTTCAGCTGCGTGAGCAACTTCTTCTGCTTGCCACCGCCCGAGTGCATGAGGATGATGGTGATCTCCTCCACGGGATCGGCAGAAACCGCGATGAAGGCCTCCATGACCTCCTTGCGGGCAAGCTCCCCGTGAGCAAAAACGATGACGCGGGCTTCCCGCATGAGGGTGGGGGTGACCAATCCATACACCATGGAGCCGGTGAGCTCCGCGCAGTGGTGTGATTCCACGGTGGGATTGCCCTCGGTCCGCTGGATGATGATGTCGCGAACCCGCTCTACGAGGAAGTCATCTTCCCCCACGATTACATGCATAGCCACCCCACCATCCTAACTAGAACGCACCGCTGGTGGCGTGCTGGGTACCGTCAGCGTGCACGATGACTCGGCCGTCCCGGTTCGGGTACACAACCGGCTGTCCCCAGCGGGTGATTGTCCCCCGATCGTGCGCCCGCCCGGGGCTCGGATCGATGATGAGGTCCGCATCGAGATGCTCCTTGCCGTCGTATTCCGGTGCCTCCACAACTGTGTCGAACGTGGCCTGGGGCGCTCTCGCCTGCCAGGGGATCCCGCCACCCCACAGGACAACCACCGCCACAACAGCAGCAGTAAGGCGTGGCCGTCCACTGAGAACGAAGTAGGTCATCCACCCTGCCAGGACGAGCGCCCACGCCGCGGAGATTCCCACCGTCGAATGCGGGAGACTATTTGCCCACGTGGCTACCGTGTGGATCCACCACGCACCGGGTTCGGCCAACCGGATAAAAACTGCCTCTCCCCCGCCAGGAAGCAGCATTGCGACGGCGCCGCACAATCCCAGCACGGTGACCGGTGCGACGGCGACTCCTGCCAAAAGGTTGGCCAGAACACTCACTAGGGACACGCGCCCGGACATGAGCGCGATGATCGGCATCGTCACCACGTCTGCTGCGATGGCTACCGCGAGCGCCCGTGCAACGAGAGGTGGCAGGAAGCCTAGAGCCTGTGCGATAAGTGGGCTCACCCCAACGATGCCTGCTGTGGCAGCAACCGACAGCGCGAAGCCATAGTTCACGGCGAGATTTGAGTCCCACAGGACGAGCCCGATGACCGCAAGACACAGGGCATGGACGGGCTCGGAGCGTCGAGAAGCAACAACTGCGGTAAGCCCCACCAGACCGGTCACTGCCGCGCGCAGCACCGACGGCTCAGGCCCCACGAGGAGGACGTAACCGATGAGGACCGTGGCAGCCCCCAGCGTGCGCACGTACGGGCCCGCCCAGCCGAGGGCCAAAACCGCCACAGTGGTTACAATGGCGATGTTTGAACCACTGACCGCACTCAGGTGGCTAAGCCCCGTGGCGATGTAGACCGCCTGCTCATCGGGCGATTGCAGGCTCGTATCGCCGAGCACCATGCCGGGGATGAGCCCGCGCGTATCTTCACCGGCAATTCGTGCCACGGCAGCTGCAAAGTCTGTGCGGATGCCTTGCGCCCACCCACCGCCACGGAGCACCTCGACATCCCGCCCGATACCCAATACTCCCTCCACGCTCGGGCGGTCGCTGGGCAGCGTGTGGACATTCGCGGCGATCACCGATCCCGCCTCCACCTTCTCCTTCACCAGCACCGGCATGTGCCCCACATCCAGGAGGTAGCTCCCCGACCGCGTCTCGCGGACAGCATGGACCTTGAGCGTCACCTGTCCCCCAAAATCTACGAGCGCCCGGCTGCGAACGATTCGCTGCCAACAGGTGACGAGTCCGGCCAGCCCAACCCCCGTGACGAAAAGCGTCTGACCCCACTGACGCAAAATCGCACACCCGACGGCCACCACAAGAATGATTACCACCCCGGCGCGGGGATTCCTGGTGAGAATCGTAGCTAGGACGACAGCCCACACCACCAGCGCTGCCGGAACCAGCCGGAGCTCTGTCACAGCGTGACCTTGTCTTTTAGCTTGTCGAAGGTTGCGGGGCCGATGCCCTTCACATCCTGCAGCTGTTCGATGGAGCTGAATCCACCTGTTTGCTCACGGTGGGCGATGATTGCTGCGGCGGTCTTTGACCCCACCCCGTCCAGCTCCTCCAGCTGTGTTGCCGTGGCCGAGTTGAGAGAGATCCCAGTACCCGCCGCCATGTCTGGAAGTCCCTCCGCGCCCGATGGGCCTACCGGGCCACTGACGGGGACGGTGATCTGGATGCCGTCGATAAGCTTTTGTGCCTGGTTGACGGCCAAGAGATTGGCCTCGGGCTGGGGGTGTGCCTGCGCAAGGGCGTCGGCGACGCGAGAGCCCTCGGGGAGCGTGATGAGGCCCGGGTTTTCGACGGCCCCAACAACGCTCACCACTACCTCAGTAGGTGGCGCGGAGGTTTCCACCACGGGAATTGCCGTGTAGTCCTGCGGCGAGGGCTCCGTGCCACCGCGGACGAGGAAGAAACATAGACCGACGGCGATTACAGCGACGGCGAGGATTGCCTGCTTCGGATCGATGGTGATACGGGGGAAGGGAACGTTGAGGTGAGTTTCTGTGCCGGTGGGCTGCTGGAGTTCGCCGAGGCGATCGGCGATGTTTGCGCGAGTGTTGTTCATGCTACTGAGGCTAAACCCGAAACCTCACAGGCGCGAGCACTCGAACGCTGTCTTGTGGATAACTTTCCTAATTTGGAAGTTCTGGCAGGTCGCGTGTATTCACAAGCGTGACTCCGCACGCCCCAGGACCCACGTGAACGGCAATTGCCGGAGAGATATCCACGACGAGGACATTGGAGCCCTCGGGAAGCACCTCGCGCAGATGCTGTTCAAGCTTCCGGGCGGTTTCCCTCGCCTCGTATTGCTGAATCGCAACGAACACCCTCCCGCTTTGCGCACGCTCCTCCACAAGCTCCGCAAGCTTGGCCAGAGCCTTCGACGGTGTCCTACCCTTCGCCGCCACTTCCAGGCCGTTTTCCCCCACGTGCAGAATGGGGCGAGCAGCAAGTGTTGCTGCCACGTAAGCACCCGTGGTTAACCGCCCGGACTTCCGCAGCGCATCCAGCTTATGTACATAGAACCAGGTGTCGCAGCGCTGGAGAATATCCACGGCGACGGAATAGCATTCCTCCAGGCTCGCACCCATCTGCGCACTCTTGGCAGCAGCCATTGCTGCAGCTCCTAGATCCATTGCGACGGTATCTGTATCAACGACCCGGACATTATCAAAGACCGCAGCGGCTGCGACGGCGTTGGACCACGTACTAGACAGTTCCTTGCCAATATGCAGGGCAACCACACCCTCATCGCCACCACGCTCCAACTGACGGGCATAGGTAGCCGCCAGCTCCAGAGCGCTGAGCCCCGCCGTGGTGTCCCCCATCGCGTGGAGGTCAACGACCTCGATGTGCAGCTCTTCGGCTACCCATGCGGGCAGATTGGAGGAGGAGTCGGTGACGATGCGAACTGTCATGGGCGCATATTCCATTCCACGAGTGACCACCAGCCCGTGGAGTCCAGGGTGGCCCACGAAGTGTTGGTCATGACGTTGAGGAGGCTTTCTTCGATCCCGAGGCAACTAGTGACGAGGATACGACTGGAGTTTCCGTGAGTGACCGCCAAAATATTGCCCTGCTTTCCAGACATCTCCTGGGCAAAGTCGGTCATGCGCTCGACCACTTGCAGGCGGGATTCGCCGCCCTCCGGGGCCCAACTAGGATCGGTTGATTCGGCGATACGCTCGCTTTCCGGCAGTTCTTTGTAGGTTTTCCCCTGCCAAGCACCGAGGTTGGTCTCGCGCAGCCGGGTGTCTGCCTGCACGTGGAGGTTCAGGTGCGTGCTGACGATTTCAGCTGTGTCCCACGCCCGCCCGAGGTCCGAGGCGTAGATCTCAGAGATTTCTTTGCCTGCAAGGGCTTGTGCTGCCGCGTAGGCGCCCGCGAGTCCCTTTTGCGTGAGTGGTGAATCGAGGTGACCTTGAACGCGGCCCTCGAGGTTCCACTCAGTTTCTCCGTGGCGGAGAAGGATGAGTCTCACAGTTCGTCGCTATCCGGCTCCGGTGCTGCCAGCGGGATCTCATCAATGGAGTCGACGGAGCGAACATCGACATCGTCTTCCCACTTAACAGGACGCTCGTAGGGCTCAATTCCCTCGATCGGCACGATCGGGCAATCCCCGTACAGCTTGTCCAGGCCGTAGAACTCGCGCTCCTCGTCGCGCATGACGTGGACGACGATATCGGTGTAATCCAACAGCGACCACCGGGATTCCCGCACGCCCTCGCGCTTGGCGGGCTTGTAGCCAGCTTCTTTCATCTGGAATTCGATCTCGTCCACAATTGCCTGCACCTGGCGCTCGGTCTCGGCAGAGGCGATAACGAACAGGTCGGTAATGGTGAGCGGCTGGGTTACATCGAGGACAGCGATGTTGGTTGCGAGCTTCTCGTCGGCAGCATGAGCCGCGACAGTCGCCATTTTCACTGAGCTTTCATTCATGGAGCACATGGTACTAGCACCGGGTTACGAACTGGGAGAAAGGATGTGCCGTGGCCCCTCCGGGCGGTACAGTTTGCGCTTTTCGATGTACTGAACCACTCCATCTGGGACGAGGTACCACACGGGTTGACCAGCGCGGGCACGGGCACGGCAATCGGTGGAAGAGATCGCCATCGCGGGTATCTCGATGAACTGCACTTTCCTCTCCGGAAGATCGGAACGATTCACCTCGTAGCCTGGCCGGTTCACGCCGACGAATTGCGCGAGCTCAAACATCTCCTCGTAGTTCTTCCAGCTCCGGATATCTTGGAGCGAGTCTGCACCAGTGATGAAGTAAAGCTCGGCATCAGGAAATTGCTTCCGCAGATCCCGCAGCGTATCGATGGTGTACGTCGCCCCTTCACGGTCGATATCCACACGCGAAACGGTGAAACGCGGGTTCGAGGCGGTCGCAATAACCGTCATGAGGTAGCGGTCTTCTTTGTCGCTTACTTTGCGGTCTGCTTTCTGCCACGGCTCCCCCGTAGGCACGTACAACACGATGTCCAGACCAAAGCGGTAAGCCACCTCGCTGCCTGCAACGAGGTGGCCGTTGTGGATGGGATCGAACGTCCCACCCATGATTCCAATACGGTGCGCCATACCCCCTAGGCTACCGTCGCGCGTCAACCCACGAGGCAAAGATGCGCGCCGCTGCGTCGCGGTCCCATGCCTTCGAAGAGTTCCAGCGGAAGTACGAACCGTGGGCCGAGTTATCTACCCACTGCTGGTTGACGTACTTGCGGATGTTCAGATCGCAGAACGGATCATCAGCCACGCAGTACTCGATGCGCGGAACACCCGACAGTGCGCCGGCGCGCATGGGGGTCCACCCCAAAACGCCAATGCCGCTTAGCCCCGTGCCGATACGACCAGGGGTGCCCTGGGTGTTGTACGGGCTACCAAGGTTGATAACACCTGCGAGTTTGCCCTGCCGATCAAGGGTGCGCTCGACACCGCCCATCACCACCGCACCTTGCGAGTAACCAGCAAGAACGTACTGCGGGTGGCAGCCACTGCTGGCTTCGTAGTCATCGATGGTGGCCAGGACGCCGTGGGTGCCGTTAATGAACGAATCACGGAAGAGAGCAGCCTGTGGCAGCAGCATCTCGCGGAAGAGATTCACCGCAGAATCGAAGTCCGTCGGCGGGGTGATGTTTCGCTCCGGTGCCGATGCAGGGTACTTGAACTCATCGAGCCCCAGAACCTTCACCGAGTTCATCAGTGATCCGCCTGTGTCCCAGTTGTAGCGGGATTCAAAGTAGTGGAACATGGCTCGCAGAGTGGGACCCTCGCGACCGTTGGACCAGAACGAGCCGCCGTAGTTTTGCGGAGCCCAGGCCCAGTCGCCATTCTCGCCGCTACCGCGTGCAGCAACAACCGCGATGGCAGGGCAAACTTCCTGCGCATTTGCGGCGACCGGTGCGACCAAAGTGGATGCCACAGCCACAGCGGTTGCAGCGATTACCCGAAGAAGCTTCTTCATATAGAGAGCCATCTCCTGTTCTTGATGTAGCTCGGATAAATCATTCGATTCAGTATTGTGCCACATTCTTCATCGGCTCTCACGCGGGGACTGTTTCGCCTGTTTGCACTAGCATCACCCCCGCGGGGGTAAGTGATGTGGCGGGCACTTTGTACGATACATTCGAACAAGCAACCAAAACCACCCGAAAGGCTGATAATGCAGCTTGAAGCAACAGAAGGAGCGTATTTTACCGTCGAAAAACCTACCAACATCGTCGGTCAACGCTACATTTTCGAAAATAGGAGCGACAGAGAATTCTGGTCGCAGTTCACGACAGACATCATCAACATCACGGTCACCGCGGAAGAACTAGCAAGCCAGTGCGGAGCGACAGCAAAGTCGCTTGCCGGCAAATTGTGCGCTTACGCAATGCTCAACCACCTGCCCCTCCTGAAAGCGTGGGTGGAGGAAAAGAACCTCTTCGACGCCCGACGGCTGCAGGCTATTTCTGACACACTGTGTGAGGCCAAAGCCAAGATTGGTATCAACCTCGACGACTTCGACGCGGCACTCGTCCAGGCTCTCCAGCCCATCCGGAAGGATCAATTCCTTCCCACTCCTGGAGAGATCAAGAAGAAGGTGAAGAAGCTTCTTTTCAAGATGTACGGCCTGCAGCTGAAGAAGAAAGAGAAGGAGCACAAAGATTCCCTCGACTTCTGGCAAAACAGTGAGGTGGCCGAAACACTCATGGTCGCGTCCTTCGACGAGGCGATGGGAACCGAAATTGAGGCGCGGATCCTCGAGTGCGCCAGGCAATGGGGCATCTCGCCAGTGGAGGCACTGAAGAAGATCATCCTCACCAAGGTGAAGATGAAGATAACCCTCAACACCTACGGCGCTGACGGAAAAGCGGAGTACGCCGATCATATTGGGGATCTCACTCCAGAGCTTTCGGAATACTTCACGGAGAAGGCCACCGTCATCCACGACATGGATGAAGCCAAGAACAAGGTGTCCACCGGCTACAAGCCATCAGGAATGATCCGGGATTTTGTTCGTGGTCGTGACGGCACATGTTGTTTCCCTGGGTGCAACGTCCCCGCGCTTTACTGCGAGATCGACCACGTTCAGGATTACAAGGGTGGTGGCCCCACCAGCCCCGACAACCTTCATCTCATGTGCCACCGGCACCACACGTTGAAGACACTCGGGCTGGTGCAGGTAATCATGGACAACCTGGGGGTCAACACGTGGTTCTTCTCCGACGGGGAAAGGACGACAACCTTCCCCACAGGACCCCTTGCAGGGCTCGCCAGCAAGATGGGCTTGCGGAACAGCTTCACCAGCCGCCGCGAATGGCTGTTTGAGAAAACGAGCTAGGCCCGGGTTTGGCCGTCGCCTCGCAACGTCCACGTGGTGGTGGTGAGCTCCGGGAGAGCCATCGGCCCACGGGCGTGGAGCTTTTGGGTGGAAATCCCGACTTCTGCGCCCATCCCAAATTGCTCACCGTCAGTAAACGCCGTGGATGCATTCACCATGACAACTGCGGAATCCAGACCCACAACGAAGGTGTCAATGATGTCTGCGTCCTGCGCAACGATGGCATCGGTGTGCCCGGAACTGTACTGGCGAATGTGGTCGATGGCTTCATCGACGCCGGAGACGATCTTCGCAGCGATGTCCATTGAAAGGTACTCCGAGGACCAGTCTTCCTCCGTTACGGGGACATGGTCAACGGGAAGGTCATCGTCACCGTGAATCGTCACTCCTGCGTCGGCGAGGTCCTGCAGAAGCTGGCGCGCCTGCGGGTACGCAGAATCGATGAGGACAGTCTCCGTGGCGTTACACACCGATACCCGTCGCGTCTTGCCATTGAGGACGACATCGCGTGCCTTCACGGGATCGGCGCTCCCGTCGACGTAGACGTGGCAGTTGCCTGTTCCCGTCTCAATGGTGGGAACGGTTGCCTGGGTGACCACAGCGTTAATGAGCCCTGCCCCGCCCCGGGGGATGACTAGATCCACCAGGCCGCGGGCGGTAACGAGTTCGGTCACGGAACTGTGGTCGTCGCTGGGAAGGAGGTTGACGGCATCGGCGGGGAGAGCGAAGTCCTCCAAAACCTTTTTCAGAATGGCGACGAGAGTCTCGTTTGTGTTGCGTGCGGTCTTGGAGCCGCGCAAAAGAACAACGTTGCCGGCCTTAAAAGTAAGGCCGAAGGCATCGACGGTGACGTTGGGGCGTGCCTCGTAGACCATGCCGATAACGCCGATGGGCACGCGTCGCTTAGTCATGCGGATGCCGTTGTACATCGTGCGGCCTTCCAAAACCTCCCCTACTGGATCGGGCAGCGAGGCGACCTGCTCCAGGCCCGAGGCGATCCCCTCAATACGGTCGGGTGTGAGGAGGAGGCGGTCATCGTCGACGACGAGGTCCTTCTTGTTGGCAGCAAGGATGGCTTCCTCCTGCGCGCGGATGGCCATAGCGGCGGCACGGAGTACTTCATCCTTGGTGGTGCGGGGCAGCGTGCGGATAGTGCGCGAAGCCTTGGCAGCACGGGTGGCGAGTTCTGTCACAGTCATGGTGTTCCTCATTCCAGGTGGGAGAAGTAATCTGCGTGGACAACGGGGCGTTTCTCCGGCAGTTCAGCGGTATGTTTCCCGAGCATCCGCTGGAGGGCACCGGAGGAGTAGTTCACCTCGCCGCGGCCGAGGATTTCGCCTGCCGGGCCGTGGACCTCCACGATATCGCCGGCGTGGAAGTCACCATCGATGGCGGTGATGCCCACGGCAAGGAGGGAGGTGCCGGGCTTGGCAAGTGCGGCCATAGCGCCCTCGTCAACGACGATGTTGCCGGAGACCTCGGCGGCGTAGAGTGCCCATGTCTTCCAGGCGTTGAGCCCCTTGCGGGGTGCGAACGCTGTTCCTACGTCGGCATCGTCGAGGGCATCGGCGATGCGTGTGGCGGAGGTGAGGAGGACGGGGATGCCGGCGCGGGTAGCCAACTGCGCAGCGTTGAGCTTGGTGGCCATGCCACCAGTGCCCACTGCCCCACCGCCACCGGCGACGACCCCGTCAAGGTCGGCCGGGCCTTCCACCAGCGGAATGAAGCGGGCACCCGGGGTAGTGGGATTGGCGGTGTACAGGCCATCGACATCAGACAGGAGCACGAGGGCATCCGCGGTGACGAGGTTTGCCACAATTGCTGCCAGACGGTCGTTATCGCCGAAGCGTGCCTCGGTGGTGGCGACCGTGTCGTTTTCGTTAACGACGGGGATGCTCCCCAGTTGGTGCAATCGGGCAATCGTGTTTTGAATGTTGCGGGCGCGGTCGCGCTGCCCCGCATCGGAGGCGGTGAGCAGCACCTGCCCCACGGTGATGCCGTGGCGGGCAAAGCTTTGGCCCCACGCGTAGGCGAGCTCCACCTGGCCGACGGAGGCCGCTGCCTGTTTGGTGGCGAGATCGGTGGGGCGATTAGCAAGGCCGAGGGGCGACATCCCCACGGCGATCGCGCCGGAGGTCACGAGAATCATGTCGCTGACCTGGGCGCGAGCGGCGATCGCGTCGACAATCCGGTCGATAGCCTTCGTGTCTACGCGGTGTTCCGGGGTGGAAATCGAACTGGAGCCTACTTTCACCACGACTTTCCGCGCCCTGGCGAGCTGTTGGCGGAGGTGCATTAGCCCTCCCAACGCTCGGTATCGGCCTCCTGGCCGTAATCTTCGGCTTCGATGAGGCCACGGCGGACCTGGGAGGCACGCTTACGCTCGGCGGCGGAGGCACGGCCGGTCTGCTCCAGGCGAATATCCGTGCCACGGCCGGTGAGCAGCGGATCGATGCCCGCAGACGTCAGCGGATCCCACTCGAAGGTGATCTCACCAATGGTGACGGAATCACCAGCGCGTGCACCCGCTTTGAACAGCATGTCTTCCACGCCGGCCTTGGCAAAACGGTCGCCGAGGTAGCCCACGGCCTCGTCGTTTTCGAAGTCGGTCTGGAGCACCCAGCGCTCGACCTTGTCGCCGGTGACGATCCAACCGTCGCCGTCGCTGCTGCGTCGGACATCAAGTTCGTTGCGCTTGGGCTTAATAAGTACGGTGTCTACGCGCTTGCGCTTTGGTTCGGCTTTTCGACGCTCATTTACCGTCTCCATGAGCGCATAACGCAGGGGATCCAACCCCTGGCGGGCAACGGTGGAAATGACGAAAACAGGCCAGCCGAACTTTTCCTGCAGGTCGTCGTAGACAAACTCGGCGAGTTCCTTCGCCTCCGGGACATCGGTCTTGTTCAGAACAATGAAGCGCGGGCGCTCGAGGAGATCGGAATCCTCAGGGAGGAGTTCCTTGTACGCCGCGAGCTCCTTTTCCAACGCCTCGATGTCGCTCACCGGGTCACGGCCGGGCTCCAGCGTCGCGGTGTCCACGACGTGCACGAGGACGGCACAGCGCTCGATGTGACGGAGGAAGTCATGCCCCAGCCCCTTGCCCTCGGATGCTCCGGGGATAAGGCCGGGAACATCGGCAATGGTAAACGCGTCGTGGCCGACGTTGACCACGCCGAGGTTCGGCTGCAACGTGGTGAACGGATAGTCCGCAATCTTCGGTTTGGCTGCAGACAGCACCGAAACGAGGGAGGACTTACCCGCAGAGGGGAAGCCGAGCAAACCTACGTCGGCAAGCGATTTCAGCTCAACCACAACGTCGAGTGACTCCCCGGGCTCACCGTTCAACGCGAAGCCCGGGGCCTTGCGGGCGCGGGAAGCAAGGGCCGCGTTGCCGAGGCCACCGTGGCCACCGGCGGCGGCTATGATCGACATACCGGGATCGGTGAGATCAGCAAGGACCTCCCCTTCGGTGGTGGAGACGACGGTGCCGGCGGGAACCTCCAAAATGAGATCCTCACCGCGGGCACCATTGCGGTGATCGCCTGCACCATTAGCGCCACGAGAAGCCGTGAGGTGCGGGCGGAAGTGCAGGTCAAGAAGAGTGTGAACCTGGGTGGAGGCGCGGAGGATAATGTCCCCGCCGTGCCCACCGTTACCACCATCAGGGCCGCCCAATGGCTTGAACTTTTCGCGGTGCACGGACGAACACCCGTTGCCGCCGTCCCCGGCAGACAGGTGCAAAA
>ERZ1031292.79-NODE-79-length-42396-cov-7.315344_pt1 | contig 42396 bp, 36 predicted proteins | sample MGYA00518215_ERZ1031292 | MGnify/ENA primary metagenome ERZ1031292 (study PRJEB33718, sample SAMN03159822) | human skin metagenome | collected 2014-02-25 | study: EMG produced TPA metagenomics assembly of the PRJNA266117 data set (Human skin bacterial metagenome and... | reverse complement strand
GCATCGTCAGCTTCGTCGGCTTGCTGATGTTGGGCGGACTATTCGTGCCCGGACTGATCGGCGCGATCGGATTGCCGCTGCGCAAGACGGGCGTGCCAGCCGAGTTGGCCGTCGACAATGCGCTGCGTAATCCGTCGCGGACGGCTGCGACCGCTAGCGCGCTGCTGATCGGCGTCACGCTGGTCTCGATGATGACCGTCGGAGCTGCGTCAGCGCAAAAGACGATGACTACCGAGATCGATCAATATTTCCCCGCCGATCTCGTCGCCCATTCGAGAACCGGTAGCTCGGTCACCGATGCCCAGATCGAAAGGATTCGTCAGCAAGACGGCGTCGCCAGCGTCACACCAATGTACGCGACCTCAGTGACCAGCGCTGAGGGCGGACGGCCTTTCCCCTTCCAGATCTGGGCACTCGAGGACGCCAAGGCCGGCCTGCGTGATCAGCGGGTCGCGGCGGCGCTCAACGATTCGACGATCATCTACGGCTCGGACTGGAAGTATCAGGGCAAGGACGTCGTCGACGGCATGCAGGTCAAGCTGATGCGGATGGAATTCGAAGGCGATGACGGCGTTGCCAAACAGTTGCCTTCGGTTACGTTGACTGCCAAGGTCTTGGACAAATACCAGGCGGGGCCCGTGGTGAGCGTCAAGACCATCAAAGCCATTGATGCCAACGCCGAACGCCAAGCTGTGGTGAATTTCGATAAGAATCGCGACGCTATCGACGTCTATCGAGACCTCAACAAGAACCTCGCCGATCTGGGCCTGGCCTTCAGTGGCCCGGCCGTCGAGCGACAGATGATTCAGCAGATCGTCGACGGTGCGCTGTTCATGGTCTTGGCGCTGCTCGCGGTGGCCGTCATTATTTCGATCGTTGGCGTCGGCAATACCTTGAGTCTGGCCGTCCTCGAACGTACCCAGGAGCTTGGCTTGCTGCGGGCGCTCGGCCTGACGCGCAGCCAGACCAGGCGAATGATCGCGGTCGAGGCGCTGCTGATGGGCGGTGTAGCGACGGTGCTCGGCATGCTGGTCGGTTGTGGTTATGGCATTGCCGGGATCAGCTCGCTGCTTGCTGGGGAAGATTTCACGGCCGTCTTCGCGATCCCGTGGGCACGAATGGCGGTCATCTTCGCCGTCGCAATGCTGGCTGCCTGGCTGGCTAGCGTCGTCCCAGCCAACCGAGCGGCTCGGATCAGCCCCCAAGAAGCGCTGTCCACCGAGTAATCGATCAATCAAGACAATGGCCCAGTCGGATTCTCCGGCTGGGCCGCTTATCTTGCGCTTGTATTTCTGATCAATAAAGAAAGAGTTCTATTGCCAAATGAGTTTAGGTTTACCTTGGTTAATTTTCTAAATGGGCGTTAGGAATAATTGACTGGGAAATCGTTAACGTTGCGAATCGCCTGACCAAGGGGGCTGACATGGTCGACAGCCACGTGCCAGTAATTGAAGCTGCAAAATCGAGCCAGCATGCCGCTGACGGCCTGAGCCGTCGATCCTTCATGAAGTGGTCGGCAGCTGTGGCGGGCACCGCGGCCGTCAGCTCGCAACTGCTGCCGGCGTCCAAGACGGCCTTCTCTAATGCTGATAGCCCAGCGGCTAAGACGAAGATCTTCCGCTCAGCGAATACCCCGGAGTGCCTGCACTGCGCGCTGTTGGTGCACGTCGAGGACGGCAAGGTTCGTAAGATCACTGCCGATCCAGATTTCCATATCAAGGCTTGTGCACGCGGCATTTCGCGGACCAATCAGCTCTATAGCCCACATCGGCTCAAGCATCCGATGAAGCGGATAGGCGAGCGCGGCTCGGGGGAGTGGGAAGAAATTTCCTGGGACGAGGCCCTCGACACCATCGCCGAAAAGATGCGGACGATCCGTGCTGAGAGTGGAAATGAAGCTTTCTTGCCCATCGGTGGTACCGGAAACTGGTCTTCGCTTTCGACCGGCGTCAACGGACTGTGGGGTTCGTTCTGGAATCGATTTGGCGGCTCTACGACGACCGTTGGTTCGCTATGTTGCATCTCTGTAACCGAGGGCTTTAATGCGATATTCGGTGGAAACCGCTCCGAATTCCGCGATGAATGGGTGCATTCTCGTTTCTTTATTGCCTGGGGAAATAATCCGGCAGTCACTAACGGTGGATATTTCAAGAGTATTCTCGACGCTCGGGAAAAGAATGGCGCCAAGCTGGTCGTCATCGATCCGAGGCTGAGCGAGACCGCGGCGCTAGCCGACGAGTGGATTCAAGTTCGTCCTGGTACTGACGCGGCACTGTCGCTCGGCATGATCAATGTCATCTTGCAGGAGAAGCTCTACGACGAGGCTTACCTGAAGGCGTATACCAATGCGCCATTCCTGATCAAGCTCGGTGAACAAGGCTATGACCTCGACGAGCAGGCGAGCAGCTGGAAACCAGGCGAGAAGCTCCCGGTCGATCTCAAGGATCTGCAGCTGCTGACCCAAGAGCCGACCGAGCCAGGCGGAAAGCCCGCGTACTTCGTCTGGGACGAACAGAGCAACCAGCCCGTCTCGACGGCTACTCCGGGACTAAATCCGCGACTCGAGGGCACTTTCATCGTCAATGGCGCCAAATATCAGACGGTGCACTCGTGGATGAAAGCGATTGCTAAGCGGTACACGCCAGAAGTGGTTGAAAAGATCACTGCCGCTCCTGGGCCAAAAGTTCAGCAGCTGGCGCGAGAGTACGCTGTCGCAAAGCCGGCGGCGATCATTCAGAACATGGCGGCGGCGCAGCGAACGGACCAAGGCACCTTGACCGTCATCGGGCAGCTCTACCTAGCTGCGTTGACCGGCAACGTCGGAGTGCTAGGTGGTGGCGTCAATGACACCGGCGGCGTCATGCAGACTCACAAGATCAACTATCCGGTGCCGTTGCAAAAGAATCCCCCGATCAAGCAGATCCCAGTGACTCAGGTGGCTCGTGCGATTCTTGAGGAGAATCCTTACAAGATCCGATTCCTGCACGCAGCTGGCACTAACTTGATCAGCCAGCATCCTGAAACCAACAAGATGATCGAAGCCTTCAAAAAGGTCGATTTCTTTGTGGTGCAGGACATCTTCATGACTTCCACAGCGAAGTATGCCGATATTGTGCTGCCGGTTACCACTATCTTTGAGGCGCGCAATCTCATAGCTGGAAAGCGTGAGCGTCATATCCAGCTCATGGAACAAGCTATTGAGCCGCTTTTTGAATCAAAGAGCGATCAATGGATCCTGACTGAGTTGGCGAAACGTCTTGGCTTCGGTGAAGCTTTCGACAAGCCAACCGACGACCTCATCCGCCACGTCCTCAAGGACAGTGGCGTGACCTTGGAGCAGCTTGAAAAGGGCCCAGTAAATCCAATGCCGAGCCCTTGGATTCCATTCGGCGATAAGAAATTTGATACCAAGTCCGGACGGATCGAATTCTTCTCTACTTATCTGCAGGATAAGGGCTTCGAACCAATGCTGGATTACGAGGATCCTGTCGAGGTGCCATGGGTCCAGCCGGAGCTGGCAAAGAAATACCCGCTGCAACTGGTCAACAGACGTAACCACAATCAGGTTAATTCGAGCTTCTACCACCACAAGGATTTGCTCGAAATTTTCCCCGGTCAGGTGCTGCAGATTAGTCCTGCAGATGCCAAGAAGCGTGGCATCAAGGACGGTCAGAAGGTTCAGGTCGTCAACGACCGCGGTCGGGTCGACGCGACTGCGCAAATCTATCCAGGATTGATGGCTGGCGTCGTCACCTTGAACACCGGTTTTGGCGGGCTGGACGAACGTGAGGCAGCAAGCCAATTGAGCCCTGACAAATACGACAAGCGCTCATGCGGGCACACGCTGAATTCATCCATGGTCGACGTGGTAATCGCATAGGAGAAATGACATGCCAAAGCCAAAGAATGCGTTCTATGTCGACGTCACCCGCTGCATCGGTTGCCGGGCTTGCGAAATCGCCTGTAAAGAAGAAAATCAGGTTCCCGAAGGAATTCGCTGGCGTCAGGTGCGAACCGTCGAGAGTGAATCTCAGGGCCGGCCGTCCTTCTATTTCCTGTCGGTAGCTTGCAATCACTGTGAAGATCCGATTTGCACCAAGGTCTGCCCGACGACCGCGATGCACCAGCGTGAAGACGGTGTGGTGCTCGTCGACGAAACCAAGTGCGTCGGCTGCCGCTATTGCGAATGGGCTTGCCCATACGGCGCGCTGCATTTCAACGCCAACACCGGCCACATGAGCAAGTGCACCTTCTGTGAACATCGCCAAGCTGACGGCCAAGCCCCGGCCTGCGTCGAGGCATGTCCGACCGAAGCCCTGCAATGGGGTCCGTTCGACGACATCATTGGACGGCCGGGCAGCACGGCTGAATTCGGTCCGCTACCTGATGCCGAAATCACCAAGCCGGCGATCCGCTTCAAGCCGCCGCGTCAGTGAGTTGCGTCAAGCTGAACTGACGGCTAGCGGCTAGTCTGAGCCTTCGTGACTTGGTCCAGCTATTTCGCGCTGATCGGCGTCTGGTTGGCAGCGATCCTCAGCCCAGGGCCGGATCTGTTGCAGATCATCCGCGTCGGCACCAAATCGTGGCGGGCGGGAGTCGCGTGCGCTTGCGGCATCATGCTGGGCAACATGATCTGGATTTTCGGCTCGCTGCTCGGTCTAAGCGCCCTGCTGCAAGCTGCGCCGCAAATCCTCACGGTGCTGCAGCTAGTCGGCGGCGGCTACCTGTGGTACATGGGCCTCGGCGCGCTGCGTTCTGGCCTGCTAGCGCGACGGCAGCAGACTGCGGAGGCGGCGCCGTCCGAAATTTCGGAGCCGCCAGCGGCCAAAGAGCTTAGTCCGCGCCGAGCGCTGAGCGTGGGACTTGCTACCAATCTTTCGAATCCTAAAGCTGTGCTGTTCTTTGCAGCGGTTTTCGCTCAGTTCGTCAAACCCGCGATGGGATGGCAGTGGACGGTGGTCATCGTCGCCACATTGGTAGTGCTCGGCATCACGTGGTTCGTCGGTTTCGCGTTGCTCGTCGACAAGATCGGCGCTTGGCTGGCCAAGCATCGGCATTGGGTCGACGTCATCACCGGGTTGGTTTTCGTTGCCCTAGCGAGCCGGATAATCGTGGAGAGTTTGAGGCACATCTCCTCGACCTAGTTACGACATTGCTGGCCAGCGTCAGGTCAGCGAAGCAGGTGGCTCAGACCAGTCCCCAATAACGTGCAGATTGGTGCCGTATTCGGGTGGGCCGCGTCAATTACGAGTTCGTAATGCCGAACTCATCGTCAAAGGTCATTCGCTTTGCTCATCACAAATGGCGGCTACGAACGCCTTTGTGTCACTCCATGGCGGCTTGGAATTGCGACTGGTAGAGGTCGTAGTAGGCACCGCGGGCGGCAATCAGCTCGTCGTGATTGCCTTGCTCGACGATGTCACCATCTGCCATCACCAAGATCAGATCTGCGTTGCGGATCGTGCTCAGCCGGTGCGCGATGACGAAGCTAGTCCGGCCACCGCGGAGTTGATTCATCGCCTCTTGCACCAAGACTTCAGTTCGCGTGTCGACGCTGGAAGTCGCTTCGTCGAGGATCAAGACGTCCGGATCGCCGATGAAGGCGCGTGCGATAGTGATCAGCTGCTTTTCGCCCGCTGAGACATTATTGCCTTCTTCGTCAATGACGGTGTCGTAGCCGTCGGGCAGCTGGTGGACGAAACGGTCGACGAAGGCCGCTTTCGCGGCAGCCTGGATTTCGTCCTCGGTCGCGCCGTGCTTGCCGTAGGCGATGTTTTCGCGGATCGTGCCGCCAAATAACCAGGTGTCTTGCAAGACCATGCCCAGGTGGCTGCGCAGATTTCGGCGCGGGACACCAGCGATATCGACCCCGTCAACCAGGATTTGGCCATCGTCTAGCTCATAGAAGCGCTCGAGCAGATTGACCAAGGTCGTCTTGCCGGCGCCGGTCGGGCCGACGATAGCGATGGTCTGGCCAGGCTGTGCCTCGAGGGAAAGGCCCTCGATGAGGTCCTGATCGGGGCGATAAGAGAAGTGCACATCTTTGAATTCGACGTGGCCGTCGATTTCGTCAGGCAGCGCACCGCTAGCTTCGGCGCTCATCTCCTCGGCGTCCAGCACCTCGAAGACCCGCTCGGCTGAGGCGACGCCCGATTGCAACAGATTGGCCATCGACGCTAGCTGCGTCAACGGCTGGGTGAACATCCGCGAATACATGATGAAGGCCTGAATATTGCCGATCGGCATTCGGCCATTAGCGACCTGCAAGCCGCCTACGACCGCGATGACGACATAATTCAGGTTTCCGATGAAGAAATTCAACGGCATGATCATTGCCGAAATGAATTGTGCCCGGAAAGCCGCGTCAAATAGTCGGTTATTGGTCTTCTCGAACTCTTCAGCGACTTCCTGCTGACGGCCGAAGACCTTGACCAGGGAATGGCCGGTGTAGGCCTCTTCAACCTGCGCATTCAGCTCACCGGTGCGTTTCCACATGCTCGCGAATTGCACCTGCGCTCGCTTAGCGACTAGGCCAGATAGCACCATCGACGTCGGAATGATCAGCAGCGTGATGAGCGCCAACCGCCATTCGACGTTGAACATCATGATGCCCACGCCGAGCAAGGTCAGCATCGCAGACAGCATTTGCCCCAGCGTCTGCTGCAATGACGTCGCAATATTGTCGATGTCATTGGTCATTCGGCTCAACAATTCACCACGCGGCTGTTTGTCAAAATAGCTCAAGGGCAATTTGTCGAGCTTATTGCGTAATTCTTGGCGGAGCTTATAAATAGTCCGTTGCGCGACGCGGTTCAGCAGCCAGTTTTGCAAGAACGCGAATAGCGCTGAAATCAGATAGAGGCTGACGACCAAGATCACGATCTGGCCGAGCCGATCGAAATCGATCCCAACCCCGGGGGTGAAATCCATTCCACTGAGCATGTCAGCGACCTGACCTTGGCCCTGCTGACGCAGCATCTCGATGACCTGCTCGCGGGTCGCGCCTGCTGGCATTCGTCGGCCAATTACGCCGGCGAAGATGACGTCAGTCGCGCGGCCGAGGATCTTGGGGCCGACGACGTTGAGTGCGACCGCCAGTGCGCCCAGCACGACCACGACGACCAGCGCTACCCGGAACTCGCGCATCCTGCCCAACAGGCGGCGCAGTGAAGGTCCGAAGTTGATCGCCTTGTCGCCGCCGAAGCGGCCATGCGGGCCGGCTGGACCTTGGCCGCGCGGCGCGCTCTTTTGCTCTCCGGCGTCGTCAGCCGGCGTCTGCTCGATCTCTTCGCTGCTCATGCGGCTTCCTCGATGCTCTGCTGAGATTCGACGATCTCGCGATAGGTCGCGCTGTTGGCCAACAACTCGTCGTGGGTGCCGATCGCTTCGATCTGGCCGTTATCGAGCACGATGATCTGGTCGGCGTGCCGAATCGTCGAAATGCGTTGCGCGACGATCAAGACCGTCGCGTCTTGGGTGGTCTTGCTCAACGCGGCACGCAATTTCGCGTCAGTGGTGACGTCGAGGGCGCTGAATGCGTCATCAAAGACATAGATTTCAGGCTGCTTGACCAGGGCCCGCGCGATCGACAGCCGTTGTCGCTGGCCACCGGAGAAATTAGTGCCGCCCTGGGCGACCTCAGCTTCCAGTTGGCCATCCTTTTCAGCGATGAAATCATCCGACTGCGCGACTCGCAACGCCTGCCACAGCTGCTCGTCAGTAGCTGAAGGATCGCCATAGCGCAGATTGGACGCGATGGTGCCGGAGAACAGATAGGCCTTCTGCGGCACCAGACTGACCTTCGACCACAGCACATCCGGGTCGATTTCGCGCACGTCGACGCCGTCCACCAGCACGCGGCCGCCGGTCGGGTCGTAGAGCCGGGGGATCAGATTGATCAAGGTCGTCTTGCCGGCGCCCGTCGAGCCGACGATCGCCGTGGTCTGACCAGGACGCAGCTCAAAGTTCAGATTGCACAGCACGGGCTCGTCGGCGCCCGGATAGGCGAATTCGACGTCCTCGAAACGCACCACGCCACGGCCAGGCAGCTCGGTGATCGGATTGACCGGGAAGCCGACCGAAGACGAAGTGTTTAGCACTTCCATGATGCGCTGCGCGCAGGCGGCAGCCCGCGGCACCAGCATCATCATCATCGTCGCCATCATCACCGAGACCAAGATCTGCATCAGATAGGTCAAGAAGGCCGTCAGCTGACCGATCTGCATCGCGCCGGAGTCGATTCGATGGCCGCCAAACCAGATGACGGCGACATTGGAGCAGCCCAGCACCAATTGGATGATCGGGAAGAGAATCGAAAACAGTGTGCCGACATAGAACTGCAGGCGCATCAGCTCTTCGTTTGGCTTATCGAAGCGATCTTGTTCGTCATCCTCGCGGGTGAATGCGCGGATGACGCGCACGCCAGTGATCTGTTCACGCAAGATCTGGTTGATGGTGTCGGTTAGCTTTTGTTGCTTACGGAAGGCTGGCGACATCAGCGACAAGATGACGCCGATGAAGCCGCCCATGGCGATCACCGCGACAAGAATGATCCACGACAGCGGGACGTCTTCGCGCAGCGCCATGAAGACACCGCCCACCATCGTCAACGGGGCGGAGACCATCATCAAGCAGGTCATCAAGACCAGCATCTGCACCTGTTGGACGTCATTGGAATTACGGGTGATCAGCGACGGCGCCCCGAACTGGTTTACCTCGCGAGTCGAGAAGCTCAGCACCTTTTTGAATAGGTCACCGCGTAGATCGCGCGAGAACGACAGTGCAGTGCGAGCGCCGAAATAGGCTGACGTGATCTGTGCGACCATCTGCACCGCAGACACGCCGAGCATCAGCGCACCGCGTCGCCAGATATAGCCGATGTCGCCTTTAGTGACGCCGTTATCGATGATCTGCGCATTCAAACTCGGCAGCCACAAGGTGGCGCTGACGGCGATCAGCTGTGCGCACAGCACGCCGAGTAACAATCCCCAATAGGGCCGCACATAGCGGTTGATCAATTTGACGAGCACGGATTCCCCATCAGATCCAGATACTGCTATTTCTGAGTGCCGTTGACGATCACTGGCGGCGAATCCCGCGCTGGGCACCAAATGAGGATACTCCGAGCCGCCCAACAGCACCTTCGCCGCGGACGCAACTCGTGCAACCCGAGCTGCGCCGTGCCCAAGTCGTCGCGCTAGCTGCCCCAGCGTCTCCCTGCCAAAGTTTTACGACGAAGCGGTCAGCGATTTCACGTCCTCACCTAGCATGGGTGGCGTCTAAGCCCAGATCCAGGAGAACGACAGATGGCCAACCCGATCTTTGGTAACGGCGAGAAATTCTTCCGTCAGCCGCAGCCGGCATACGCTGGCGCGCCCGGCATGAGCCAAGCTCGACCTGACTTCCAGCCGGCTCCCGGGCCGAACTATCAAGACGGCTACTCCTATCGGCAGGCACAGCCGGGCTTCAATCGGCCGCCGGCCGTGCACCAGCAATATGACGCAGCGCCGCACTATGACGCTGGCCAGCCGATGCAGGATTGGCAGCAGGCGCCGTATCAACAGCTGCCGTCCGGGCAAGCGGACCAAGCTACGCAGCAGTCGGTCATGACCTATGAAAGCGTGCTGACCAAGACCACGATCTCGTTGTTCGCGGTCTTCTTGACCGCCGCCTTCGGTTTCTTCTTGGTGCCCTATCAGTGGGTGACGCCGGTCTGGATCGGCGCGGGTGTCGCGTCGTTCATCACTGTCTTGGTTGTGGCTGGTCGCCGCGTCGTCAGTCCCGTCGGGCTGGGCGTTTATGCGCTCTTCGAAGGTCTCTTCTTGGGCGTCATTTCGAAATTCTTTGACGCGCTATTCCCCGGCATCATCGCGCCCGCGGTGCTGGCGACCTTCATCACCGCTTTGGCGACGCTGGCCGTCGTCCGTTTCACGAACTTCCGCACCACGCCGCGGATGCGCAAGATCGTCATGATCGCCACCTGGTCATTCCTGGGTGTGATGTTGGTCAACCTGGTACTGGTCTTCGCCGGCGTCAACACAGGGCTGCGGATGGTCGGCGCGGACGCTGGCGTCATCGCCTGGGTCGTCTCGCTGCTGGCGATCGGCTTGGCGGTATTCAACTTGGTGATGGATTTTGAAGCCGTCGAATTCGGCGTCCAGCGGGGCGCCCCGGACTCCGAATCGTGGCGTGCGGCGCTCGGCATCACCGTCACCATGGTGTGGCTGTACGTCGAAATTCTGCGCGTCTTGAGCTACTTCCGGGATTAATCACCGGCTTTCTTGTGCAGACCAGATGACGGCTAGCCCAGCGGCTAGCCGTCCCGCTGGCTACACAAGAAAGACAGTCTTTGAGCTTGTCAGGGAGGTTTTTGCAGTGCGCAAACTACGCGTCGCAATGCGCGACTGGGACTGGCTCACGCCGCTACTAATAGGTGAAGTCGAAGTCGCGGACGGATACGAAATCGAGTTGGTGCGCTGCGCCGCGCTGGCAGATCCTTGGCAAGGTGAGGCCAAAGATTTCGACGCCTTCGAATGCTCGCTGGCTCGACATAATCGGGCGATCTTGGCCGACGACCAGCGCGTGCTGGCAGCAGCCTTCCCCGTGATGCAGAGTTTTCGGCAGCGCTGCCTGATCGTCAGCAAGAACTCAGCAGCCCGTTCGCTAGCGGACCTACGTGGCGGACGGATCGGCGTCACTGGCTGGATCGATTCGGGCAATACTTGGACCCGCGCGCTGTTCTTGGACGCTGGCGTTCAGCTTGACGAAATCACCTGGATCGCCGGCCGGCTGACGGCCGCGCATCCTGAACAAGACCGTCTGCAAGGCCATGCACGCCCCTGCTGGATTGAGGCGGCACCAGCAGGGGCGGTCATGACCGAGATGCTCGACCGCGGCGAACTGGACGCGATCATGACCCCCTTCATGCCGCCTGGTTTCTATAGCGTTGACGCCCCCTGGCGGCCGCTATTTGACGATGTCCGCGCCGTAGAGATCGATTACGCCAATCGCGTCGGATTCGTGCCGGCGCATCACGTGCTCGGTTTTCACGCTGACGGTTTCGACCAGGACGCAGCACTCGCCGTCCAGCGGGCATTGCTAGATAGCCGAGCGATCTGGCAGCAGCGCCGCGAAAAGCTCGCCGAAACCAGCCAATGGCTCAGCTGCGATCTGCTCAATCAGACCCGGCTGCCCGCCGGCTGGGACGAACCTGGGCTCGAGCGGCAAGGTCAGATGTTCGAAGAATTCAGCCGTCAAGCGCAACTGCAAGGCATCAATTCCCACGCCGCGAGCGCAGCGCAGTTGTTCGCGGTGGCGACCCCGTCAAGCTAAAGAAAGGCAGCGCAGATGAAGATCGCAATCGCTCAGATGACTGTCGACGCTGATTGGCAGCGCAATATCGAGCAGATCGAACAGGCCGCCGCCCAGAGCGCGGCGGCAGGGGCCCGGCTGCTCGTCTTGCCCGAAGGCGTCATCGCCCGCGACCCAGATGACAACGACTACACCGCAGCCCAAGCGCAAGCCTGGGATGGTCCATTCATGACGCAATTGCAGGCGATCAGCGCCCGTCATCGGGTCGCGCTCGCCGGGACCGTGCACCTGAAGACTCCCGAAGGTGGGGTGGGGAATTTCTTCGTCGCATTTGACGGTGGAGAGCTCATCAACAGCTATCAAAAGCTGCACCCCTACGACGCCTTCGGCGCGAAGGAATCTGAGCACGTCACTCCCGGCGGTCGGTTGCCGGAGATTTTCGAGTTGGACGGCGTCAAGTTCGCGCCGATCATTTGCTACGACCTGCGCTTCCCAGATCTATCGATCAGCCTCGCGCTGGCTGGGGCGGACGTCATCGTCTGCCCGGCGGCTTGGGTCAAGGGCCCGCTGAAGGAGCATCACTGGGCCACCCTGCTGACCGCGCGGGCCCTAGATACGACCAGCTGGGTGATCGGCTGTGGCGAGATCAGCAAGCGCAATGTCGGTTGTTCGCGGGTCGTCGATCCGCTGGGCGTGACGGTGGCAGGGGTCGGTTCGAATCCGGCGCTGTTCTTCGTCGACGTCGACCTCGAGACGGTCAACCAGGCGCGCGCCAAGCTGCCGGTCTTGGCCAATCGACGGCTGCAGATCGGGCCAGATCCGGCCCCGGTCGGATAGCCGACTAGCCGCTAGCTGCTTCCGCAGGCTGAGACGGCCGTCCACATACTGATATGAAGGGGCTAGCTTTGGACGAAACCCCAAGTCAGACGACATTGACCAGATAGTCGAATTCTCCCTACGAGGCGTCGTCTGGTCGTGCTGCAAAGCAACTGGCGCGAACCAACCAAAAGAATTGCCGACTGCGCAACGGACGGTTCGGCGCCAGACCGTGACGAAAATCGTCGTCCCGGAACAGATAAGTAACGGAAAGAGGTGTGCTGTGAGCATCATCCAAAAGACCAAGAGAAACCCCCGTCATAGCTTCGGACGCATCGCAGCAGCCGCACTCGCGCTGACCTTGACCGTCAGCGGTTGCGCAGCCGAAGATCCCGACAAGGTCGGGCAGTCGACCCCCACGAGCTCGGCAGCCGTGCCCAAGCAGAAGCAGGACGACAAATTGCGCGCCAAGCTGCCGCAAGATGTCCAGACCTCGGGCAAGCTGGTCGCCGTCAACTCCGGTTCCTTCCCGCCCTATCAGATCATCCAGACCGGCGCTGATCCGCAGGGCGCGGCGGCCGATCTGTTGACGGCCCTGGGCGAGCTGTGGGGCATCCAGATCGAGCACCAGACCGTCGACGGCTTCTCGTCGATCTTGACGGGTCTGTCGGCAGATCGCTATCAGCTCGGCTTCGGTCCGGTCGGTGACTTCAAGTCGCGTCAGGCGCAAAATGACTTCATCGATTACGTCCAAGAGTTCGTCGTGTTCGCCGTCGAAAAGGGCAACCCGAAGGGCATCAACGACCTAGACAGCGCTTGTGGCGCGCGTATTTCGGTGCAGGCCGGTGGCTCTGCTGAGAAGGTCGTCAAGGAACAGTCCGGCAAGTGTGAGGCAGCTGACAAGCCCGCGATCGAGGTGCAGTCCTATAAGGACCAGCCGCAATCGATCTTGGCCGTGCAGTCTGGTCGCGCGGACGCCTTCTTCTCTAGCCAAGCGCCGCTGACCTATTTCGTCCAAGAATCTGGCGGCAAGCTCGAGCTAGCTGGCGTCGGCAAGGGCAATGGCTTCTCAGATCTCTACCAGGGCGCCGTGGTCAAGAAGGATTCGCCGCTGGGTGACGTGCTGATCGAATCGCTAGATGTGCTGTTCAAGAACGGCACCTATGACGCGATCATGAAGAAGTGGGGCTTGGAGGCGAACAAGATCGACAAGCCCGGCAAGAACCTAGCGAAGAACTGATCCATGACAGCGACTGATACGACGGTGGGCATCGACGTTCGGCAAGCCCACCGTCCGATTCCTTGGCAAGACTGGCTGGGTTGGGCGATCGCGCTGCTGCTGGCAGCAATGTTCGCCTACTTCCTAGCCACCAATCCAAACCTGGAATGGGATGTCGTCTTCGCGTGGTTCAACGCGCCGTCGATCATCAAAGCGCTCTGGGTGACGATCGGGCTGGCAGCCGTCTCGATGGTGCTGGGCACCTTGCTGGGCGTCGTCTTGGCCGTCATGAAGATGTCGCCAAACCGGCTGCTCAGCGGGCTAGCGAGCCTGTACATCTGGTTTTTCCGGGGCACGCCGCTGCTGGTGCAGTTGATCTTCTGGTACAACCTCGCCGCATTGACGCCGACCTTAGGCATCGGTGTGCCTTTCGGTGGTCCGATGCTTGTCGAGTGGCGTACTAATGACGTCATCACCCCGCTGACTGCTGCGATCCTGGGCCTGGCCTTGAACGAGGCCGCCTATATGGCTGAGATCATTCGTGGCGGTCTGTTGTCGGTCGACCAGGGGCAGCGTGAAGGAGCCGCCGCCTATGGCATGACGCCTGGCCGAGCACTGCGCCGCGTCGTGCTGCCGCAGGCGATGCGTGCCATCGTGCCGGCCACGGGCAACCAGCTGATCACGATCGTCAAGGCCACCTCGCAGGTCTCGGTGATCGCGATGAGCGACCTGCTGTACACCGTGCAGTCTGTCTACAACCGCACCTTCCAGACCATTCCCTTGTTGCTGGTCGCGGTGCTTTGGTATTTGATCGTGACCTCGGTGCTGAATGTCGTGCAATCGTTCATCGAATATCACTACGCCCGTGGTTCGAACCGCGATCAACATGGCTTAGCGCACGTCGTCATGTCACGAGTGGGCAAACGCAAGGCAGATCAAGGCAAGCCGGAACTTGCGGCGGCAGTCGAGGAGGCGACCAGTGAACAACGTTGAAGTGACGACCGCCCAGGTCGCTGAGCCGATCTCGACGCCGGTCGTCGTCGCCAAAGATGTGCACAAATCATTCGGTGATCACGAAGTGCTCAAAGGCATTGACCTGACCGTCGAAAAGGGTGAGGTCATCGTCATCCTCGGGCCTTCCGGCTCGGGCAAGTCGACCTTCTTGCGCTGCATCAATCGGCTCGAGCACATGGACGCCGGATCAATCACCGTCAATGGCACGCAGATCGGCTACGTCCGCAAGGGCGACAAACTGGTTCAAGCGCCGGCGAAGGTCGAGGCCAAGCAACGCACCAAAGTCGGCATGGTCTTCCAGCAGTTCAATCTATTTCCGCACATGACGGTCATGGAGAACCTGATTGAGGCCCCCGTCGGCATTCATGGTGTGCCAAAAGCTGAAGCCGTCGAGCGAGCCAAGAAGCTGCTTGATCAGGTGGGACTAGCTGGCCGGGAAAATTCCTATCCCAAGCAGATGTCTGGTGGTCAACAGCAGCGCGTCGCGATCGCGCGGGCGCTGGCGATCGAACCGGATCTGCTGCTCTTTGACGAGCCGACTAGCGCGCTCGATCCAGAGCTAGTAGGTGAAGTGTTAGCGACGATGCGTGGTCTCGCTGAGCGGGGCTACACCATGATCGTGGTCACCCACGAGATCAGCTTCGCAGCTCAAGCTGCCGATCGGGTGATCTTCATGGACGACGGACGCATCATCGAGCAGGGGCCGCCTGACGAGGTCCTGAAGAATCCGCAGCATGAGCGCACCAAGGGCTTCCTGGCGCGCTTCTTGTGACGCATCAGGTCTAAGTGCTCAAAGCTCAGTGAGGCGGACGGCGATTAGCCGTTCGCCTCACGAATTTCTTCAACCGGTTCGGCGGCCTTGGGGTCGCGCAAAATGGCGCGTGCCACATTGTGGTAGCCGTAGCCGTCCAACAGCGTAGCGGCTTCCTCATTGGTGAGGTTGTATGCGTGCGCCAGCATGCGCACCTGTTCGGTATAGAACTCGTGCAGCTTGACCACGCCGTTCAAGAATCCCAGCCGATCGCTCATTTCAACTCCTGACTGATCAATCTCCTGAATGATCAAAGCCCGCCAACCATAGCGCGAGTGATCACAATTACGTGACTCCTGCAGCGCAGAACGCTGTCCGGTGGCGGCTATCTCATTAGGCTGTGCCCATGTCGGCTAAACGAATCGGCTGCGGGCTGCTCGCGTTATTGACCGTCTTTTTCAGCGGCTGCTCGATGATGAGCCCTGAGCTACGCGACCTGGAGCGCTGGATGGATCGGCAACCTGGCATCAAGAAGGTGCGGGTCAGTTGGTCGACTGTAGTGGAGTCCGTCGGGGGGCTGCCAGACGGCTACTACCTAGAAGCGCAGGCTAAAGGCATCGACCAAGCACGCAAAGCGATCACGGATTTCCGAAAATTCGCAGCCGATAAAGGCTATTCGCGATGGCGCTTCCAGCTTTATTGGAATGTGCAAGGCGGAGAATCTGGGGTGCAATTCGATTTTCGAGATAGCACCGATTTCGAAAGACCCTTTGAATTAGCTCAATTGCCTTTGCCGTCGCTGGTTGAAAGACGAATCGTCGACGGGCAAGCACCGAATATGATGATCGAGTTTCGGTCAAAACCCGAAAATTATGCCGGCATGGTGGCGGAATTGACGTCATCAAATGTTGGTTCACCAGATGCGGCATTGATGTTGACGAATACCGAATTCAGCCAACGCATCGAAGCTGAAAATTTCGCTGAGCTAGCTACTTGGCAGCAACGCATCACCGCGCTCAGTGCAGCAGGCATCGAGTTCAAAGTCGACCAGAAGGTCGTCAAGATCGCCCACCAAGATTTCATCGCCGCGATCAATGCTATGCGTGCGATCTCTGGTGCGACGATCACCCTCCAGACTGATCAAAATTTCCGCGTCGAAACCGAACCGCAGCTGCTAGCTGCCGTACTGGAATTAGCTCCGGCCCTAGCCGCAGTCGGTGAATTACGAGCAACGAACGGCGCCCCAATTATAATTTCGGTTAAAGATTCTGCCGAGGGCTGCTGGCAGGTTTATCAAGCAATTCCAGCAACTGACTTGAAGTTCCAAGTCACCTGTCAGCGGGGCAGTTCAGTCAACGCTTTGACTGGCCGACAGCTCAACCAGATCGGCCCGATCCTGCAAGAACTGGCAGCTGCGGGGACGACAGTCCGCGTCGCAGAGGAATATTTCAAGGTACGCATCGAGGCTGACGCGGCTGCCCTAGAGCAAATCTTTCAGCTTGTGCGTCGACTCTGGACCGATGATGTAGCCCGCAACCTGTCAATTGAGTATCGAGATCCCAGCGGCGCGCAGACGTCAGTGAATTTCCGTTCTGCACCCGACGGCCCGCACGGCGAATATCGCAGCGATGCTGGGAGTGATCCGCAGCTAGTCGAACGACTGCTCGCTGCATGGAACGCGACGACCACGAGCCGCTAGCCCCGGTTAACGAATTTTCTGGCCGCCCACTAGTCTCAAGCCATGAGAATTGGTGTGCCACGTGAAAATCTCGACGACGAGAATCGCGTCGCAGCAACTCCCAAGACTGTCGAACAACTGATCGGCCTGGGCTATCAGGTCGCCGTCGAGGCCGGTGCCGGCCAGCGGGCGGCTTTGCCGGACGCCAGCTACACGGCTGCCGGCGCAGAGATCGTCGACGCGAATCAGGCTTGGGGCGCTGACCTAGTGATCGCCGTCAATGAACCCACCGACGCCGAATTGGACACGATGCGTCCCGGCGCGACCTTGATCACCTTCCTACGACCAGCCCAGCAGCCCGAGCTGCTCGAGCGGCTGCGCGAACGCCACATCACCGCCTTGAGCATGGACATGGTGCCGCGCATCTCGCGCGCTCAATCGATGGATGCGCTCAGTTCGATGGCCAATATTTCGGGCTATCGGGCAATCGTCGAAGCCTCCTACGCTTTCGGCCGCACCTTCGGCGGTCAAGTGACGGCAGCTGGCAAGGTGCCGCCGGCGAAGGTCTTCGTCATCGGCACTGGTGTCGCTGGCCTAGCGGCGCTCGGCGCAGCGAACTCATTGGGTGCGGACGTCTACGCCACCGACGTGCGCCCCGAGACCGCCGAGCAGGTGCAATCCATGGGCGCGACCTTCTTGCACGTCAAGGCCGGTGAGGCAGATCAAGGCGTCAGCTCTGACGGCTACGCCAAGCAGACCAGCGAGGACTACAACCAGCGTGCCGCCGAGCTCTACCGCGAGCAGGCGGCAAAGGTCGACGTAATCGTCACCACCGCCGCAATTCCGGGCAAACCCGCACCGAAGCTGATCACCGCCGAAATGGTGCAGCTGATGAAGCCCGGCTCGGTCATCGTCGATCTGGCTGCGGCCGGCGGCGGTAACTGCGAGTTGACCCGGCCAGGGGAGAAATACGTCACCGAAAATGGCGTGACGATCATCGGCTACACCGACCTGCCCAGCCGACTGCCCGGGCAGTCCTCGCAGCTGTATGGCACGAACTTGGTCAACCTGCTGAAACTGGCCACCCCAGACAAGGACGGCCAATTCGTCCTCAATTTCGATGACGAGATCCTGCGCAATATGACCGTCACCAAGGACGGCTACCTGACCTTCCCGCCGCCACCGATTCAGGTCTCTGCCGCACCGACGCCAGCCACCACGCATGCTGCTGTCGCCACTACTGCCGAAACCGAAGCTGCGCCGAGGCCTTGGTATGTGACCTTCATCACCGTTGGGCTGTGCGCTTTGGCGACGATCGCTTTGTTGACCTTCGCGCCGAGTTCATTCGTCAATCTCTTCGGGATCTTCGTGCTGGCGCTCGTCGTCGGCTATTACGTCGTGTGGAATGTCACCGCAGCCCTGCACACCCCGCTAATGAGCGTGACGAATGCAGTCTCCGGCATCATCATCGTCGGCGCTATCACCCAGCTGGGCAATGACAACTGGGTGGTCAAGATCATCGCCGCGTTCGCCGTGCTGATCGCGTCCATCAATGTCTTCGGTGGCTTCACCGTCACCCAGCGCATGCTCAAGATGTTCAGGAAGGCCTGAGATGCTAGCCAATTTCGTTTCCGCGACCTTCATCGTCGCCGGTCTGCTGTTCATCTTGGCGTTGGCAGGCTTGAGCCGCTTCGAATCATCCAAGCGCGGCAATGCGTTCGGCATCTTGGGCATGACATTGGCGATCATCGCGACGCTGACCGCGATGCTCGCCCCCGAATCTGCCCGCGGCTCAGAATGGTTGCTGCAAATGCCGGCGTTCATCAACCGCATGGATCTGGCTGGTGTGGTGCTGTTGATCGTCATGATGCTGATCGGTGCGGTCATCGGCACCTGGAAGGCTCGCAAGGTCGAAATGACCGGCATGCCTGAGCTGATCGCCCAGCTGCACAGCTTCGTCGGCCTAGCGGCGGTGTTGATTGGTTTCAATATCTTCATCGAAATCCAAGGCGAGCTGAAAGCTGGCATCGAACTGCCCAATCCCGGCTTCCATCTGGCTGAAGTTTGGATCGGCGTGTTCATCGGAGCTGTGACGTTCACCGGCTCGATCGTGGCCTGGGGCAAGCTTTCGGAAAAGATCCCGTCCAAGCCGCTGCTCTTGCCGGCGCGCAATCTGATCAACCTCGCTGTCTTGGCCGGCATCATCGGCTGCGGCATCTGGTTCCAGTTGAGCATGTTCTGGCTGCCGCTGATCCTGTTGACGATTCTGAGCCTCTTCCTCGGCTTCCACTTGGTCGCCGCGATCGGCGGCGCGGACATGCCGGTCGTCATCTCGATGTTGAACTCCTACTCCGGCTTCGCAGCAGCGTTTTCGGGCTTCAGCCTCGGCATGCCGATCCTGATCGTCACCGGCGCGCTGGTCGGTGCGTCCGGCGCGATCTTGAGCTACATCATGTGCAAGGCGATGAACCGATCGTTCGTCTCGGTCATCCTGGGCGGCTTCGGTCAGACTTCAGCCGCTGCCGGAGACGGTCCGCAGGGCGAGATTCAAGAACTCAAAGCCGACGCCGTCGCTCAACTCCTGGCAGACGCGCACAGCATCGTCATCACGCCCGGCTATGGCATGGCGGTCGCCCAAGCCCAATATCCGGTCGCCGAGCTGACTAGGCAATTGACGGCTCAAGGCAAGGATGTGCGGTTCGCTATCCACCCGGTCGCGGGACGCCTGCCTGGCCACATGAATGTCTTGCTCGCTGAAGCGCACGTGCCCTATGACATCGTGCTCGAAATGGACGAGATCAATGACGACCTCGGTGAGGTGGACGTCGTGCTGGTCATCGGCGCGAATGACACCGTCAACCCCTCTGCGATGGATCCCGGCTCGCCAATCTCGGGCATGCCGGTGCTGCGCGTCTGGGAGGCCCGTGACGTGGTCGTCTTCAAGCGTTCGATGAAGCCTGGCTACGCGGGCGTGGAGAATCCGCTGTTTTTCAACCAGAACACTTACATGCTCTTTGGTGACGCGAAAGCCTCGGTAGACGCCATCAACGCGGCCTTGCCAGCCGGTAGCCAGACGCCGGCCCTGAATGCCTGAGCATCTGTAATTTGGTTGAGCCCGCTGACTTGCTTGGTCGGCGGGCTCAGCTCTATTTGGTGAGAGCTGCTCATCGCGTCAAGAAGCAATAATTCGCGTCTGACGGCCAAATTTCGGCGCCCAGTCCCTCCCAGAGGAAATTCACTTAGGTTAGGCTAAATTACCTATTGAAGACGTTTTGCCTAGTCAAATGGCATTGGAATCCTTAACTGGGGACCGCTTGTCAATGGCCTATGGATAGGGTTTAAATTAGCCCCAGGAATTTAATCGTTTGACCTAGCGACAAAGAAGTCGTTGTTGCCTCTCGGTCTGACGATTCCCAATGAGTCGATAGGTGCTGAACGATGTTTCAACCCGATATTTGGCCCTTCGCCAGCCACTTCTTGTCGGCGATGGTGGCGTTATTGCCGCTGTTGACCGTATTCTTATTGCTTGGCGTCTTGCGGATCAAAGCCCATTGGTCTGGATTAGCCGGCCTGGGTGTCGCAATTCTGGTGGCCATTTTCGCTTACAAGATGCCGGTCGCCATGGCGCTCTCGTCTGGCCTCGAAGGCATCATGTTTGCGCTCTTCCCGATCTTGTGGATCGTGTTGACGGCGGTGTGGTTCTATGAACTGACAGTCGTCAGCGGACGTGCGGAGGATCTGCGCGGAGCCCTCTACATGGTTTCTGACGATCCCCGAATTCTCGCGGTGCTCATCGCGTTCGGTTTCGGTTCGCTGCTCGAAGCTCTCGCCGGCTTCGGTGCGCCGGTGGCGATCACCGGTGTGATGCTCATCGCAGTCGGCTTCCCGCCAATCAAAGCCGCCCTGGCCGTCTTGATCGCAAATACGGCGCCAGTCGCCTTCGGTGCGGTAGCAACCCCGATCATCACGGCCGGCAACCTGACCGGCATTCCATACCAGGAAGTTGGCTTGTTCGTCGGCCGTCAGACTTCGATGATCGCCTGGATGGTGCCCATGCTGATGATCTTGGTCGCCGATGGCTGGCGCGGAGTCAAGGAGACGCTGCCTTGCACGCTGCCGGTGGGTATCGCGTTCGCGGCTACCAAGTGGATCTCGTCGACTTGGATCTCGGTGGAACTGACTGACGTGTTCGCGGCGTTGGCGGCGCTCGGTGTCGGCGTAGCGATCTTGCGCTTCTGGAAGCCAAAGGGCACCGCCGAGGCTCAAGAACGTTTGCGGGCTGGTCGAGACGCAGAGGTCGCGAATGGCTGGGGCAAGGATCTGGCACCCGCTGGGGAACTGCGTCACCCCAATGGCAAGCAAATCTGGATGGCCCTGTTCCCGTACGTGCTCGTCATGGTGGTGTTCATCTTGGCCAAGCTCGTCGGTCCGATCAAAGACCTGCTCGCCAAGACAGACATCACAATTCAGTGGCCTGGCCTCTACGGCAAGGTGTTGACCTCGACTGGCCAACCGAACAAGTCCACCATTTACACCCTGACGACGCTTTCGTCCCCTGGCACCTTGTTGCTGCTGTGTGGCTTGATCGTCGCTGTGGTCTTCAAGATTTCGATGGGCGAAGCTTTCAAGACGATGGGCCGCCAGATCTACAAGATGCGGTGGACGGTGTTGACGGTCTGCTCGGTGCTCGCGCTGGCCTACGTCATGAACATGTCTGGCCAGACCTACACCGTCGGTGTCTGGATCGCTTCGGTCGGCTCTGTGTTTGCTTACTTCTCGGCAGTGTTGGGCTGGATCGGTACTGCGGTGACCGGATCAGACACTAGCGCTAACGCACTGTTCGCCACCTTGCAGCAGACGGTCGCCAACGAACTGGGACTTGACCCCCGACTGCTCATCGGAGCTAACACCGCCGGTGGCGTCGTCGGCAAGATGATCTCGCCGCAAAACCTAGCGATCGCGGCGACCGCCACCGGACTAGTGGGACGCGAATCAGAGATCCTGCGCAAGGCGGTCTGGTGGAGCCTGGGCCTGTTGATCTTCCTTTGCCTAATAGTCGGCCTGCAATCAACTCCGGTGCTCGGCTGGATGGTGCCAGCCATTGGAGTACCTCGCTAATCGTCATCGAAACCAAAAACTAAGAAAGGGGTACGGCATGGAACGCAATCTCACCGTCGCGTTGTTCCCGACCTGCGTCAATGACGTCATGTTCCCCAAGACTCCACAGCACGTCACGATGCTGCTGGAGCGCCTGGGGTGCAAGGTCGTCTTCCCTAAGCAGCAGACCTGCTGCGGCCAGCCGTTCACTAATACCGGCTATTTCGACCAGGCGATGCCGAGCGTGCGGACCTTCGTCGAAGCTTTTGAAGATTACGACTACATCGTCGGACCGTCTGGTTCGTGCATTGGCGCGGTGCGTCACCAGCACGAAATGTTGGCTAGAGACGCTGGTGACGAGAAGCTCGCCGATCGGGTCGCAGACATCGTCCCGCGGGTCTACGACATCAGCGAGTTCATCGTCGACGTGCTCGGCACGACCGATGTAGGCGCCTACTTCCCGCACAAGGTGACCTATCACCCGACCTGCCACTCGATGCGGGTGGCCAAGGTCGGCGACAAGCCGCTGCAGCTGCTGCAGGCCGTCGAGGGCATCGAGTTCGTGCCGCTGCCCGAAGCCGAGCAATGCTGCGGCTTCGGCGGCACTTTCGCTGTCAAGAATCCTGATGTATCGATCGCGATGGTCAAAGACAAGGCACAACATGTCCTGGAGACTGGCGCGGAGTACGTCGTCGCCGGCGACAACATGTGCTTGATGAATATCGGCGGCGCGCTCAAACGAGACGGCAAGAAAGTCCGTCCGATCCACCTGGCCGAAGTCTTGGCCAGCACGAAAGCCACCAGCTATGACGGCGGCCTGTTCGGCCGCAAGAAGGCAAGGATCTTCGCATGACTACCCAGCTAGATATCAAACCTGTGCAGCGGCTGACCCCAGCCCCGCCCGAAGGTGATCTGATCGACTCGCCAGTCTTCCCGGAAGCCGCCAAGCGCGAGTTGCAGAATGAGACGCAACGCAAGAATCTGCTGCACGCCACGCACACCATCCGTGACAAGCGCAAGCGGGTCGTCTCGGAACTCGACAACTGGCAAGACATCCGCAGCGCGGGCGAAGCGATCAAGAATCGCATGGGCCGACACATGGACGTCTACCTGCAGCAGCTCGAAGACAATCTGACCGCCGCCGGTTCCATCGTGCACTGGGCACGGGACGCCGAAGAGGCAAACCAGATCATCATCGACATCGTCAAGCAGACCGGAGTCAATGAGGTCGTCAAGGTCAAGTCGATGGCCACCCAGGAAATCGACATGAACGAGGCGCTCGAGGAGGCTGGCATCGCGGCCTGGGAGACCGACTTGGCAGAGTTGATCGTCCAGCTCGGCCACGATCGCCCCAGCCACATTCTGGTGCCCGCGATTCACCGTAACCGCACCGAGGTGCGCGACATCTTCCTCGAAGAGATGGGCCGCTATGGCACGCCAGCACCCGACGATCTCAATGACGAACCCTGGCGCCTGGCGGACGCGGCCCGCGGCCACCTGCGCGACAAGTTCATGCGTGCCAAGGTCGCTATCTCGGGCGCTAACTTCGCTATCGCCGAGACCGGTTCGCTGGTCGTCGTCGAATCCGAAGGCAATGGCCGCATGTGCCTGACGCTGCCCGAGACGCTGATCAGCGTGGTCGGCATTGAAAAGGTGCTGCCGACCTTCGACGATCTCGAGGTCTTCTTGCAGCTGCTGCCGCGTAGCTCTACTGGTGAGCGGATGAACCCGTACACCTCGATCTGGACCGGCCCGAGCAAGCAGGACGGCCCGCAGAATGTGCACGTCGTGCTGATCGATAACGGCCGTACCAATGTCCTGGCTGATCCGGTCGGACGGGCTGCGCTGCGCTGCATCCGCTGCTCGGCATGCTTGAACATCTGCCCGGTCTACGAGAAGGTCGGCGGCCACGCCTACGGCTCGGTCTATCCCGGCCCGATCGGCGCGATCTTGAACCCGCAGCTGCGTGGCTTGGATTCTAAGGTCGACCGTTCGCTGCCGTTCGCGTCGACATTGTGTGGCGCCTGCAATGAGGTCTGTCCGGTCAAGATTCCGATCATGGACATCCTCGTGCACGAGCGCCATAAGGTCGTCAAGCTCAAGGAAGCTGAAGGCGGCGTGCACGTCGAACCAATCTTGATGAACGGTGGCGGTTGGCTGATGGCCGACGCCAAGCGGCTATCCGCAGCCGGCAAGTTGGCTGCGATCGGCGGGCGTCTGCTTGGCGTGTTCAGCAACAAGATCGGCTATCTGCCGATCCCGATCGCTGATCGCTGGCTGCGGGCTCGCGACGTCCCGATGCTGCCGAATCGGTCCTTCCGTCAGCTTTGGCAGCGCAAACCCGGCAACAATGACCAGCAGTCAGGAGGCGCACGATGAGCACGACTCAGCGCAAGGGCAACGCGAAGGACGAAATCTTCGCCCGTATCCGCAAGGCGCTTGTTGACGTCGAGGAGAGCGATCCGGCGGACTATCCCGTCGAGTGGAATTACGCTGAGGCTTCCGAAGTCGAGGGTGATCTCATTGACGTCTTCTTGGAGCGCGTCGAGGATTACAAGGCCGTCGTCGCTCGCGTGCCGGCTGACGAAATCCCAGCCCTGCTCGTCGAGCATCTAGTCGGCATGGAAATCACCTCGGTGGTCTTGCCAGCCGGCATCGACAAGGCTTGGCGTAAGGCGATCGAACAGACCGACATTGAGATCCGCAGCGACGATCCGCAGTTGAGCAACGAGGAGTTGAATGCCACCGACGCGGTCGTCACCGCCGCTGCCGTCGGCATCGCGGAGACGGGCACCTTCGTCATGGATCATCGCGCCGACCAGGGACGTCGGGCGTTGACGCTGGTGCCAGACCGGCATATCTGTGTCGTACGCGCCGACCAGGTCGTCAGTAATGTGCCGGAGGCGACCGCCCGGCTCAAGCAGTCGATCCTAGACGGTCAGCCGCTGACCTGGGTGTCTGGTCCGTCCGCGACTTCTGACATTGAGTTGTCACGTGTCGAAGGTGTGCACGGCCCGCGCATCCTGCACGTCTTCGTCGCCGAGTAATCAGCTAGCAGTCAAGGCCGCGCTCCCAGCTTGGGGGCGCGGCCTTGTGCTGTGCCGCGATGCCGCATTGCGTGGACATGTCGGCGACTCAGATTCGTATGGATGGCGGGACGCTGGCCAGCCTAGAGGTCACTTCGCGGCCTGCCGCGGCAGCTTTTGAAGGGACTTTGCGCTCTCGGGCGAGAGATACTGACCCCATCCAGTGGGTGGGTGTCGGGACTGACGCTCAGGGACGCCTAATCGAATACATTGCCGTGGAAAATGAACCTGATGGTTGGCTGGTGTTCCACGCGATGATGGCGTCGACCAAGGTGCTCAAGGAATTGGGGTTGAGGAGGTAGTGATGGCCGAATACACCGATGTGCGGGGAACTAAGTTCAGCGACGACGATATCGAGCGCTGGGCTGCGCAAGCTGAGTCCGAGCGTGGCTACCAAGGCGGTCATCTGGGCCCGGCAGTGCCCGGGCGTCCGATTAGCGTTGGCACTGAAGCCCGGCCATTCACTCTTCGGCTCGACGCGGCTCGTCGCGCGAAGCTAGACGAGATTGCCCAGCAGCGAAATATCACCGCCTCCCAGCTAATGAGAGATCTGATTGACGCGCTATGAAGTGCTGACGAGTTCGTCGCGCGGGGCGTCGTCAGCTTCGCCGTGGTGGACGAAGAAGCTCAGCGTCAAGGCCAGCACGAAACCGCAGGCTGCAAACCAGAACATGTAGCCATATTCCCCAGTCGCGTCGTGAATGAAGCCAAACAAGATCGGGCTGACGACCGCGCCACCGGCGGTGGCTAGGTAGTACAGCGCCGTCATAGCGCCGGTGTGCCGTACCCCACCCAGCTGGGTGATCCACGGAATCGCGTTGACGATGACCAGCGTCCACAGCGCGCCAAAGATGAACATGCCCACCGCTGCGATCGTCGGGGAAGCGACGAATCTCGCTGGCAACATCAGCAAGATCGCTACGATCAACGCGAACTGAATGGAGCGCTTGCGGCCAAACTTTGAACCGATCAAACCCGAGGGGATCGTGAACAAGATGAAGGCACCCGCGTAGCAGGCCATCAATTGGGAGGCGGTGCCGGCTTGCACGCCCAGGTTGGTCGTCGCCCACAGCGTGAAGAAAGTCTCCACAGCGTTGCTGCCCATGGTGTACGCAAACAGCACGCACATCATGAAGATCAATGAACGGCGCCGAGCACTGCCGAGGTTGAGCCGGGGCGCGATCGTCTCGCGCAGCGTGTCCCAGACATTTTCCGAACGCGGCTGCTTGGCGAGTATCGGTTCGCGGACCAGCGTCACCAGCAGCGCGACGGCAGCCAACAGCAAGATCGCGGCGATGAAGAAGGGCGCGCCCATGCCGTACTTGTTAAAGACCATGCCGCCGATGACCAGCGCGATCAGCGAGCCCAGCGCGCCCATGAAGTTGATGACGCCATTGGCTTGGCTGCGCAGCCGCGAGTCGGTGACGTCAGGCATCAACGCGACGATCGGAGCGCGCCAGGCGGCCATCACCAGTGAGCAGAGCACCACAAAAAAGATCAGCATCGGCAGATTGCCGGAGTAGGCCATCGCGATCAGGCAGATCGCCGCGATCGGCGCGCAGACCGCCGCATAGGGCAGCCGTCGGCCGAGGCGGGTGTTCGTCTGGTCGCTGATCATGCCAAATAGCGGTTGGACGGTGACGGCGAAGACATTGTCGATCGCCATCACCGCGCCCACCGCGGCACTGGCTAGGCCGAAATCTTTGAGCCGGATCGGGATATACGCGTTATAGACGGCCCAGACGACCGAGATCGCCAGGAAGCCGAAGCCAATCGTGAAGGTCTTGCCGTAATTCAGCTTTGGCTTGGCGCGACCGTCGTCGACGATCGGCATTTCGCCGTGATGCTGCGGGTCGGCGGAGAATTCACCCATCGGGTCGATGGTCTCGGTGCTCACTTGGTTGCCTCCTGCATGCTGGTCCGGATCGTCAAGCCGGCTGCTGGTTCGTCGGTGATGATCGCGTCGGCGCCACGGGCGATCAGGAACGTCATCGCCCGTTCGTCATTTACCGTCCACGGCCGCACCTTTTGGCCGCGAGCGTGAAACTCGGAGATGGCGTCCAGGCCGGGCTGCAATTTGTCAGCGAAGACTATCGACAGGAAATTCGGATGCGCGCCATGTGCGTCGATGCGGTCGACGTACTCCCACGGATCGATCAGGCCACTCATATAGAGCGGGAAGATTTGAGCTTGTGAGTTCAGCGTCCGGATTGTGCGCAAGCAATAGTGGTTGAAGCTGGAGTAATAGCAGCGCTCGCTGATGCCAGAATCAGCGACGACGGTCAGCACTCGTTCTTCATAGTCAGGTTCAATCTTCTCGGCCGGTTTCAGTTCGACGTTGACCTCGGCGTCCGGGAATTCAGCCACCAACTCCAAGACCTCGGCCAGCAGCGGAATCCGAGTGCGCTGCGCATAATCCGGCTTGACCACTGACGCATTCAGCTTCGCCAGCTCGGCGTAATCGTGATCGAAGACCATGCCGTGGCCGTCGGTCATGTCTTCAAGGTGCGTGTCATGAATGACGACGACCTGCCCGTCCCGGCTCAGTTGGACGTCTAGCTCAATGCCGTCGGCGCCTAGTTCGAGCGCGGCGCGGAAAGATTCCAGAGTGTTGCCGGGTGCGGCAGAACAGCCGCGATGGCCGATGATCTTGGTCACGAGAACGACTTATTACCGAAACGGGGAGAACGTGCGGTTAACGCCCAGTTACCTCGGTAAGCGCAGGCGTCAGCCAGATGCTCGACGGATTGCTTTCATCGGGCAACCAAAGATGCAACGAGTTTGAGTTCAGCTCGAGGAACTCGGCGTGTTTGGTGTAGAAGTCCTTTGCGAGTTCGTCCCTGCAATGAACTAGAAGGGCAGCCGCTCCGATCGAGTGGCTCGCGTTCGCGGCTCGATTCACCGCGTCGTGCAGCATTGCTGAACCCAATCCGCGTCCTTGCAGTGTGGCGTCGATAGCGAAGCGTGCTAGCAGGATGCATGGAGTCGAGGCTGGGCGGCGAGCGCTGAGGCCATGCGGCAGCTCATCTTTTCGGACAGCAGCGGCAGACAGCGAGTAATAGCCTGCCAAGGTCTCCCCGAGGAACATGACGTAAGTAACGGCGTTGCCTGCTTGCATATTTTCCCAGGCAAACTTTTTGAACCACTGGTCTAGTTCGGGGGCGCCGCTGTCGAACTGAAGGCGGGTGTCGGGCAGGGTCAGTCGACGGGGCTGGTGCAAAACGGGCTCAGTCATTTGCCGGCGATCGGGCGATCAAAGCCGGGATCTGAGCGTAGGAAAGCGTCTAGTCGAGGGGTCTCATATGGCTCGTCTAGCGCCCGCACGAATTCGTCGTAATCCTCAGGGGCAAGCACGAACTCGCGCTGATCGGCGAGCTGACGTTCAGCGGCCAACAGCGAGTTATGCAAAATGAAATCGCTCAAGCTGCGGTGATCGTCTGCTGCTGCCATGCGCAGCAGTTCTTGCTCCCTAGCGGTAGCCCGCAAATGAATTCGCTCAGTTTTCGCTGCGGTAGTCATGCGTACATTGTACGCACACACTAACTAGATGAGGTCAGTTGGTCCAGGCGCGCCAGAGTTTGGCGTATTCACCGTCCAGAGCCATCAGCTGTTCGTGCGAGCCGAGTTCGGCAATGTTGCCATCGATGACCACGACCATCCGGTGCGACAAACATAAGCCTCTGATCTGCCTAGAGAGCTCTTACCGTTCATGGATAGCGATCGAATATTGGCAAAGTAGCCATTGACGCGCATCACTCAAAGTGATTGTATGTGGCTAGCAAGATCTCAAGCCCCCAGGAGTTCTAATGCTACGTTTCGCTTCTCAATTTGATGCCCATCATTCGCGTTCATGCGTCCTGCTTAGAAGCGGTGAACGCCTCGTCAGAATCGAATCTGACGGGAGTGATGCATTTAGAAAACTAGCTCTTCTCGAGAGCGGTGTCGAACTTAATGAACTGTTGGACGGGCTAGCTCCATCAGTTCGAGAATCATTTAAAGAAACAATTCTCGATTTCCTGCGGTTAGGCTATCTAGAAGAATACCTAGACGGTGCTAACGCAACACCCGACCCTCCGCCAGTGATTAGCAGTGTTGCACCTCTGCCACAAGAGCTGCAACAGCTGTTAGAGGCATCGAAAGCTGTTGCATGGCGCACCGATGAATCACTGCTTGATGAAATTGACATGTATCTTTGGCCAATAGCAAGATCAACGACTAGGCAAATAGTCCAGGAATTCCGCCAGTTCGATGGCAAGATGGCCAAAATCTGTCCCGTAATCGCGTCATCCGGGGATTTTTGTCAAATTGGACCAATTCTGACTAGTGAAGAAAGCTCATGTGTATTATGCTCCGCCTTCTGGCGTTCGTCAGGGCTTAACCGAAGCGCCGACATGCTAAATGTCAGCTTCATTGGAACATGGGAAAAAACATTACGGGAGAGACAAATTATTCCAGCTTTGGTTGGTGCAATTTGTTCTTTTAGTAGAACGCTAAAATATAGCCCCAACGAGATTCCTCTTCGGGTCTGTACTGTAAGTTCTCCCGACATATTCCCTCAGGTCAACTGGAAAATTGCGATGAAGGCTCCGCAATGCCCAGGGTGTTCCATCTTGGATCCTGTAGTTCCGTGGGCGCTAGTCGATTAGTGGGCCATCATGCGTTTCGCTGGATTACTGCCACTGCCACTGCGGGCAGCATGCGACACCACCTTTGGGCCGGTGTACTCAATCGATCGTCTCCGTGCCCCGCGAGAGGGCTATGCCCTGCCCTCGTTCGTCGCCCGGGGCCCAGACTTGGAAAGTCTTTTTGGGTCCACCACTCAAATATTCGGAACGGGATACCATTCCACTGACTCCGTGGCCGCTACCATGGCGGTGGGAGAGGCCTTCGAGCGACTTGCGCTGCACATAGGACCCAGTAATTCTTCAATTTCTGTTCCCCTTACAGGCTCAAGCGACACGCGCGAAGCGCATATTGCTTGGTCAAAGTTTGGCTGTTGTGATCATCACTCGCAAGAGGACGAAAATGGGTTATCTTCAGTCTATGTATATGCTACGCATCTGGCTTCGAATGAGTCGAATCTAGTTCCGCTGGAAGCCGTGAATTTCGGGCACATCCTGCGGTCGCGGATCCCCACCTCTACAGGAGCTGCGGTACATTCGTCATATCAACTAGCCGTGCGAGCCGGAGTCCTCGAAGCGCTTGAACGAGACGCCTTTATGGGCATGTGGTACTCGAGGAAAGTGTTCCCTACAATCGTCCCAGATGCTGATTCGCTGCTCTACGAGTATCTTATAGCAGCACGGGGCGATGCGCCTGAATTGCACTTAATAGACTTATCGAGTATTCACCGCATCCCTTGCGTTGTGGCTATAACTTTTGGTGAAGCTGGACGTTATGGAATCGGCGCTGCGGCTAAGTCATCTCTTCACGCAGCAGCAGTTTCAGCTGCTAATGAAGCGATGAGCGTTTACAATCATGCATTCTTCGAGCCGACGGTTCGCGTCATTCATGACGCCAATGAAATTGCTAGTTTTGAAGATCACGTAGCATGGTACCAAGACAATTCATCACGAGTGGAATCTTTGCGCTGGATGGCGTCAGGGGAGCAGATTCAATACTCCAATGACACCCTTCTTGAAACCTGGCATGAGCCTAATTTTGACAATGCATTAATTGAGACTCTTCATATTTCGGGCATCGATACTTTTGTCGTTCCATTAGCGTCATCGCAATCGCGATCATTTGGGCTTGAAGCCGTAAAAGTGGTTGCTACTGGCGCACTCGACCTGACTGTGGGAGTCTCGGGTCAATGCGTTAATCATCGGCGTTTTAGTTCGCAATCATTCAGACGAGTCTTCGGTTGCCCAACAATCAACTTAGATCCGCATCCCTTTCCCTAGGACTAACTTATGAGAAGATTGACAGAAGACTCATTGACCTCAGACGAGTATCCACATGACGAGATATATAATGCCGTCTCAAAAATTTCTCCATACGCCCATGCAACTCCAGCAACCAGGATTATTGAATATTCGCGATCGGAAGCATTGCAGGGGGGGGTTGTCTCGCTCGGGGACGGCATTCAGGCATCTCGAAGAGAGTGATGCCGTAGATATCCCGGACGCCCCGTCTTCTTCACTCGGGAAGGTCTTGGCGGCACGGAGATCCGTCCGTGAATTCGGTGGCGGGAGCCTGCCGGATTATGTCATTGCAGCGTTGCTTCGACCATACTTTGTCAGGCAAGAATCACGACCCGGCGTGTATGTGTCAGAAGTCCCGTCAGCCGGTGCTTTACATGGTCTTGAAATTGCAGCAGCAACGCTCGACGAAGGATACGTCGTCGAAGCGTGGGCAAGGACTCCCAATCTCAATATGATCACTAAAATCAAGGATTTCAAGAAGACGTCCATGAACGTGATAAGTACAAATCCTTTAGCACTCACAAACGCATCCCATTTGGTGTTCATATTCGGGAATTACGGACGCACTAGGATCAAGTATGGGCTGCGCACATTAAGACTACTACATATTGAGGCTGGGTGTTGCGTTATGGCAATGCAATTGCTAGCTGTTGAAATGGGAATAGGTTGCTACATTTCTACCGAGTTTTATGACAATAGTGTTGAGCAGATGTTTGGCGTGGATGGAAACAATATCTCACTAATCACCACGTTAGTTTTGGGGAAAATGAAAGGAGGTGAGTCGAATGTTCCCGGTGATCGATACCCGACCAACGGGAGGTAAATCACCCTCTCCAATAGAGGGCGGTGGAGGACAATGCAGCTCCGGTATCCGTTTCTGCATTATCTTTTGTTGCTGCGGTGGATCTACGCCGACTCCTGGGCCGTGACCACTCAAAGAATATCTCGCTATCTGTAAGTGTTTTGTTATCGACTGGGGAGGGGAACGTTCAACGTTCCCCTCTCTCCTAGGAGGATGCTCTGAATGGTTGACTTCGCTTGTGAGTTTGACGCGGTTTCATTCAAATACAAGAATAGCGAGGAGGTCCTTAAGGAGGCATCTTTAAAGATTCCGATGGGGGCAGCAGTCTGTGTTGCAGGTCGGAATGGCGCTGGGAAAAGCACCTTGATCAACCTTGGCTTAGGTAGACTACGGCCTAAATCCGGCGAAGTGAAAATCTTTGGTAGCCCGTTAAAACACTGGAAACAGCGCAGTTCCATAGGTTATGCCCCGCAACACAGCGTCCTGCCAGACCTCGCGCCGGTCAAATTTGTACTATCGATGGTCGCGGAGCACTACCGATATGCAGGGTTCGAGCCCGAAGTCGATAAATTGATCGATGCTCTGAATCTCGAGCAGGTGCTCCCTAAACGGTGTGCAGCCCTATCAGGGGGTCTCGCAAAGCGCGTAAGCCTTGCATGTGCTCTTATGCACAATCCCTCTCTTGCCGTCTTGGATGAGCCAACCGCGGGGTTGGACCGAGAAGGTCGGGCTCTCCTCCTAGAGCTGCTTGTCAAGCATATTGCGTCTGGAAGATCGATATTGTGGACCACCCATAATCCTAGCGATCTATTCGCAATGAACTCCAGAGTAGCGCTCTTGCGGGATGGCAAAGTAACGGATTGGGGTTCGATCTGGGGGCTAGTCGAAAGTGAGGACAGCTCATTGCTCGAGGTAATGTCTGCTAACGCCCCCGAATCGGTACTAGGGCTCAAGATTCATCGGGAGGGCGCGGTCGGCAGATATGTCGTCAAGAATAAGGATCTCGCTGAGGTTGAGGCAGCACTCGCGCGCGAAGGCCACCGCGCAACCAGAGGTCCGCTTACCCCCGAGATCTTCATGTCGACATTTCTGGGGGTAGACAGTGAGGACTCTTAGGATAATACGGGATTACGCACTCCTCGCGATGCTGCCTTTGAGATATGTGTGGTTCTCGACTTTGGTAGTAGCGCTCGTTCCGGCCGTTCTCTTCGTGTTCTTTGGGATTGGTGGTAGTGACCGAGCGCCACAGTTCTCGGCCGCCTACGCCATGTTCATCGCCATTAACTCGGCGATGGGACAGGCGGCTTATGCGACCGCCGGTGATCGGTTACCGACATTCGAGAATTGGACCACTAATCTTCCGGTACCCACATCATTGAGATTAACAGGACGAAGCATAGGTGGGTACATTATTCTTTTAGTTAGCCTTCTTCCACTTATTTCAGTCGTCGCGGTGACGGCCTCAAGTTCAATGCCTGCAATCTTATCGGCTCTAGCCGCCACCTTATTAACGGCGGGTATATTCTCCGCAATCGGGATTATCGTAGGAATGCTGTTCAACCGCGAGGTCATTAGCAGCGTTATAACGGTAATCTTCTTCGTGCTGGTCGCTTGCGGAGGTATATTCACTGCTGGCGATCGTCCCGCGTGGGTCCCAGCGCCCCTCTTCGAGGCCATGCCAACAGTAGTGATTCTTGATCTTGTCTATAAACCGGGCATTGAAGCTCTGATCAGATATCTACTGTGGATTGGAGCGCTTGTCCTGATAATCGCCTGGCTAAATCGACGGCAAGCTATTCGAGAATATTAATTGGCTTCTATCGGGCGATGATGTTACGGCTAGTTGGTCCAGGCGTGCCAGAGTTTGGCGTATTCACCGTCGAGGGCCATTAATTCGTCGTGCGATCCGAGTTCGGCGATCTCACCGTCGATGACCACGGCGATCCGGTCTGCGTCGTGCGCGGTATGTAGCCGGTGGGCGATGGCGACGACCGTGCGATCCAACAGCAGCGACGACATCGATCCTTCGACTTCGCGGGCAGTCGTCGGGTCGATCAAGCTGGTGGCCTCGTCCAAGATCAGCGTGTGCGGGTCGGCGATGACCAACCGAGCCAAAGCGATCTGTTGGGCTTGGCCGGGGGTCAGCGGCATCCGTCCCGAGCCGATCTTGGTGTCTAGTCCGTCGGGCAGTCGACGCACCCAGTCGTCAGCTTCGACGACCTTGAGCGCTTCCCAAACTTCGTCGTCAGTTGCCTCATTTTCCCTAGCCAGCACGATGTTGTCGCGGATCGACCCGACGAAGACGTGATGTTCTTGGGTGACCAATGCGACGGTGGTGCGCAGCTCGTCCAAGGGCAGCCCCATGATGTCGACGCCGCCGACTTCGACCACGCCGGTGCGGGGTGCGTTGATACCAGCCAGTAGCCGGCCGAGGGTCGATTTACCGGATCCTGACGGTCCGACGATCGCCAGTCGTTCACCCGGCTGTAGGTCGATATCGACGCCGTGCAGCACGTCGTGGCCGGGTCGATAGGCGAACCGCAGCTCACGGCCAATGATGTGCTCGTCAGCAGGATGCTCGCCCGAGATTTCCCGGTCGGCGGGCACCGTGGCGATGCCGAGCAGACGAGCGGTCGACGTCACGCCTTGCTGCAGCATGTTCAAGGTCGCGATCGACATATTGATCGGCCGGCTGAGCTGTTGCAGGTAGATCGTCGCAGCGGTGATTTCGCCAAGGCTGAGCCAGCCTTCGGCGTAACCCCAGCCGCCGAGCAGCAGCACGCAGACCAGCGGCAGCCGGTCAGCGAAATAAGTGACGGCGAACAGCCGAACTCGCATGCCGATCAGATGACGTTCGCCTTGACCGGCGATCTCCAAGTCGTCCTCGGCGGCGCGGATGCGCTGTCCTTTGAGGCCGAGAGCTTCCACGCTGCGGATGCCCTCAATGGTCTCGGTCAGCGTCGAATTCAGCTTGGAGTAGGCCGCGCCGGCTGCGATATAGCCACGATTGGCGCGCCGCAGATAGCGCCGAGCCGCCCACACCACCACGGCCAGATAGATCAGGAATGGCAGCGCCAAGATCGCAGAGTTAGTTACCATCGCGACGATCGTCATGACGATGACCACCGAGTTCAAGATGAAGTGCGGCAGCGCCCAGCGCACCGCCATCGCCATTTGGCCGACGTCGCGGGTGACGCGCGTGACCAGATCGCCGGTCGCGGCCGATTCCACGCGGGACAAGGGCAATCGCAAGACCGTCCGCATGATCTGTTCGCGCGCCTCAGCGAGGATGCCTTGGCCGAAGATCGTCGAGACGCGACGTGCGGCGAAGTTGAGCAGGGCTTGGGCGACGACCAAGGCGGCGACGATCGCGACCAAGCTGGGCAGCCGGTCGGCGAAGCTAGCGCCGATCTCGGTGACGCCGTCGACGATGTCGCCCAATCGGCGCGGCACTAAGAGTCCGGCGAGTGCGGCCAGAATATTGAAGGCCAATAGTGCGACAGCCATGCCGCGACGTTTGGCGATCAGCTCCCGCAAGAAGGCGAAGACTTCCTTGTTGTCGGCGACTGGCAGACCCTTGCTCGGATCTTTACGGTCGGCATAAATCTGCGCTGCCCACTCACGGCGCAGCTGTTCGCGTCGGCCGTAGCCGCTGACCCGCCGCCAGAAGCCTTGCTCGCGATAGCCCGGGCGCAGTTCGGGTGGCAGGCGGGTCGGCTCTCCTTGATGGTCGGTCCACGTCGTGGCGCTTTCGGGAAAAGCTTGGGCCAAAGACTGCTCACTCATCACTGATCACCCCGCTTCACCACAGCGCGATATTGCGGATTCGTCGCCAGCAGCTGCTCGTGGGTGCCAGTCGCCGCGACGTGGCCGTCAGCAATGAACACGACGTGGTCAGCGTGCCGCAACCAAAGCGGGGAGACCGTCGTCAAGATCGTCGTCTCACCATGACGGAATTGCGGCAAGCGTTCGGCGATCCGAGCTTCGGTGTGCGCGTCGACCGCGGAGGTCGGCTCAATCATCAACAAGACTTCCGGATCGGCCAGCAGCGCACGGGCGAGCACCAGCCGCTGCCGTTGGCCGCCAGAAAAGCCACGGCCGCGCTCTTCGACGCGGCCCTGCCAGCCGCCCGGGATTGCTTCCCAGACGTCTTCAGCGGACGCCGCCCACAGCGCCTTCTCGGCCTGCTCGCGGGTCGCCCGCCGTTTCGGGTCGACGAGGTCTTGCAGCGTGCCCGCAAATACTGCGCCACCAGCCTCAGCGACCAACAGATGTTCGCGCACGCCCGTCAGCTCGACGTCGGCCAGATCGACACCTGCCACCGACGCACCCCACGTGCCTTCAGCCAGATCCTCGTCTTGACTAGCGATTTTGTTGCGTCGCTCGAGCTTGCCTTGGTTGCTCTTGGAGGCTTCCTTGCGGCTAAGTCCGTCACCAGCGGTCAGCTGCGCGGCTTGCACGTCACTGGGCAGATAGCGGCCCAGCCGGTCGACGATGGCGGCGGTCTCGTCAGGATTTTGGCTGACCAGGATCGTCAACTGGCCAGGAGCGACGACCACGCCGGAGGTTTCGTCGACCAAATCGCCGACGGCCAACGGCTGCGGATCCGCCGGACGAAGCCACGGCGGACGTTGACTCAGCGCTGCGATGGTCTTACGGGCGCTAGGCAGCGTCTGGGTGAACTTCAAGGCGGCCTCGTAGAAGGTCGACATCAAGATCGACAGATACATCGCCCAGCCGAAGAAGGCGACCAGCTGGCCGGCGGTCAGCTGGCCCGCCAACAGCTCATTGGCGCCAATCCACGTCAAGCCGATCAACAACAAGCCAGACAGCAAGACCTGCACCGAGTCGATCGCGGCGAACCAGGTCTGGGCGAGCACGCCAGCGCTGCGGACGCGCTGAGATTGGGCGGCGTAGTTGTCGCCGAAGGTCCGTTCGCCGCCGATGCCGCGCAAGATCCGCAATCCGGCGACGATGTCAGTCGCCTGCCCGGTCAAAATCGACGACCGCTCACGTTCAGTGGCCTGCGCGCGCTGCAGCGGCTTCATCAACGGCACACCACACAACACCAAGACCGGTGCGGAGATCAACACCAGCAGACCGAGCTTGACCGACTGCTGCATGACCATGACCGCCACGAAGGCGTAATTGATCAGGCACGCGAATAGCCGCGACATCGTCGAGGTGAAGTTTCCGAATTGGTCAGAGTCTGACGACGCCACCGATAGCAGCTCACCGGCGGGCACCCGGCGAGTCATGACGTGGCCCATCTGGTTGACCTTGCGGTTGACCAGGTTGATGACCTGAAATTGCGGTCCTAGCCAGGTCGCTTCAGTCAGCGCATAGCCGATTTGCTGGGTGAAGTTGCCGACGAGCAGCACGCCCAACATCGCCGCAGACCAGCCGACGACGACGCCGAAGTCGTGGGCCAAGATGCCATCGTCGACGGCATGCCGAGTGAACAGCGGAATCAGCGCGCCCGGCAGCGAACCCAATAGCACCGTGATCGTCGCCCACAACTGCAGTTTCCAGTGCTGGCCGACCAGCCCCCACATGAAGGCGTGTGGGCCCTTGAGCGACGGGACGTCTGGTTCGTCAATCGTCTGCCCGGCGGGTGGCCGTTCGTCAGTATTGAAGGCTTCGATTTTGGGTGGGAACGCAGACATATCTCGCCCAGCCTATGCCCGACGGCAAGTCCGGTCCGCTTAGGACGGCCTCAGCTGAGCGGCTGTTCTGCGGCCGGGCGACGTCAACGAGCTGCCGAGCTCACCTGTCTTGTCGAAGCATCTTGACCAGGTCTTGGGCTAGTTCGCCGGTCATGATGTCTTCGACCGGACGGGGCATCGCGAACTTCCAGTTGGGATAAGCGTCAGTGGTGCCCGGCATGTTCGGCCGTTCGCGGACGGCTGCCGCGTCATCCAAGCTGAGCAGCACGATCAAGCTCGGCGCGGTGCGCACCACCCGATAGCGTTCCAAAATCGCGGCGTGCAGGTCTTCGTCAGTGATCTGATCTAGCGGCTTGTTCGGATCGATCTGGGCCATTTCGCACAGCTCACGGCGAGTACGCTCCAGCGCTTCGAAGTCAGCTTGCTTGCCGATCCGCTTCAGGTCAGCTGCGTCATGGCCAGTGATGAGCCCAGCCAGGGTGGCTTGGTCGTGCGTCGAGCTGGTGCCGACGCATAGGTGCGGCCAATTTTGGACTGGGGTACGGTTCGCTGAGCGGTTGCCGAGCATATTGATTGACGCCATGGATTCGCGTACGCCCGGAGCGACTGTGCCCATGTCTTCGCCGACGATCCAAGCACCGGTGCGCATCGATTCCAGTCGCAAGATCGCCAGCAGCGCATGCACGGGATAGTGTACATAGGCGCCCTGCTTGGGGCCACCTTGTTTGGGCACCCAATAGAGACGCCAAACCTGCATGACGTGGTCAATGCGCATCGCGCCCGCGTACTGCAACGTCCACCGGGCCATGTTGATATATGGACGCAGATCCGCGCGGACGAGGCGCTGCGGATTCATCGGGGGCAGACCCCACGACTGGCCTTCGAGATTGTGCGAGTCTGGGGGAGCGCCAATCTCGAAATCCATCGAGAAGAGCTCCTGATTTATCCACGCCTCCTGGCTGTTGGCGTCCGCGCCCACCGCCATATCAGCGATGACGTCGACCCCAGAGCGGCAAGCTTCGGCGTATTGCACGGCTGCCGCCCATTGCGCCCAGGAATGGAAAGCGACATCGTCAGCGTGTTCGTCAGCGAATTGACGCACCAGTTGGGAATCTGGACGGCGATAGCTTTCTGGCCAATCGCGCCAGTCAGCGCCGAACTCCTCGACCAATACCGACCAGATAGCGAACTGGCGCAGTGTATTTCCGCGGCCCGCGATCCAACGGTCACGTTCGACATCGGGTTCGTCCTTGACGACTCGCCAGATTCGACGCAGCGCCTCGCGCTTCAACGCCCAGACTGCGTCGCGATCGATCATTCGCTGCGCGTTGAGACGTTGGCCGGCTTGGGCCAGATCGGAAAGATCGACGCGTTCCGCGCCTGTGATCGCGCCGGGTGCGACATGCAAGAGATTCAGGAACATTCGCGAGGCTGGCGAATAGGGCGAGTCTGCGATGTGGTCGGCGGGTGCAACGGCGTGCACCGGCGAAACTTGGACGCAGCTAGCCCCTTGCGCGGCTGCGATTCGGCAGATCAGCGCTAGGTCTCGGAAGTCACCGATGCCCCACGAGTTGCGACTGCGTGCAGCGTAGAGCTGTATCTGCCAGCCCCAGCCGCGTTCGGGCACGCGTAAATGTTCTGGTGCGGCGATGACGAAACGGCGTCGCCCGTAGTCGTCGTAGAGGATGTGATAACCCGGAAGGTCGACCACGCCGGCGGCACGATAGTGGTGGCCGGACTCCAAGATCAGGGTGCCGAACAGCTCCGGATGCCAACGTCCCGGCGTGACGATCAGTGGCTCAGCCTCGCCGAGCTGACGGTCGTCGTCGAATTGCTCGGCGATCTTTTCTAGCGTCGCGGCAGGTGCGGCGATCCACTCGTCGTGAACATTGTGATAGCCCAGCGGAATGTCGTGGGCGGCGAGCCGCTGTGCGAGCTGCGCAGAGACCTCGGGGCTAGTCGCTGGGACTTGGTTCACTTCGTCTTGGCGGTGATCCATGTTTCTGAGTCTAAAAGAGGGTCATTTCTTCCGAGGCTTCTTATGGGCAGCCTTGTTGCGAGGACGCGAACCGTGCGAATTCGGGCTAGCTGACCGATAGCCGTCCTCGCGGCGGGCTCTTTTGGTCGCGGCGTCCCAACGTTGCTTCTTGTCCTTGCCGGTGCCGGCCGATTTTTGCGACGCATCTGATGGTTGACGGCGCGCTATGTCGGGTTGACGATCCTCGTAACGGCTACCTTGGGCGAACTTGCCAGAGGAGCTGCGGTGATCGTCAGTTCGCCGATGGCTTTGCGCTTGCCGTCGATTTGCCGCTTGCCCATCATCGTGGCGTTCCATTCGTTTGCCTGGCGGGGCATCGAAGTCTTTGCGTCGATTGCGCTGTTCGTGTCGACCGTCAGTGCGGCGCTCGTGACGGCTTTCTGGGCGCCTGTCACGCTTGCCATCCTTAGCGTATTTAGCCTTGTCAGGACGAGAACGACCTTTGGCGCGGCGGTCGTAGAGCTCGGGGGGGTCGATCTCATCGGAATCGCCTAGCAGCAAGGGCTCATCACCTTGACCGATCACGGCCAATGCTGCTGCCACGTCAGCCTCGGGCACGTCATGGTGACGCACATAGTGGTCGATGATGTCGCGGAATTCCGCGATGCGATCGGACTGTTCCAAGGCGGCGCTGATCGCGTCATCGAAATGTCCCAGCCGAGTCTCATTGATGTCGGCGACGCTGGGCAAAGGCACCATAGTGATCGGTTGCCCCGTCGAGTGCTCGATAGCGCCCAGATAACGCCGCTCACGCGGGGTGACCAGACTGATCGCATCGCCGCTACGGCCGGCGCGGCCGGTACGTCCGATGCGGTGCACATAAGCCTCTTTGTCGATCGGCAGGTCATAGTTGATGACGTGGGTCACCCGCGAGACATCCAAGCCGCGTGCAGCGACATCGGTGGCTACCAACACGTCCAGGGCCCCGTCACGCAACTGCGTGATGATCCGCTCGCGCATCTGTTGTGGAATGTCGCCATTGATCGGGGATGCCGAGAACCCGCGCGCCCGCAGCTTTTCGGCGACCTGCTCGGTCTCGGTGCGGGTGCGCACGAAGACGATCACTGCGTCTGATGCTTCGACCTCCAAGATGCGGGTCAGCGCGTCGAGCTTTTGGTGGCCGGCGACCAGAATCGCGCGTTGCCGAATGTTCTCATTGGTCTTGGTCGCCGCCTGGACGCGGATCTCGGCCGGCTCAGTCAGATAGCGCGCCGCTAACTCACGGATTTGGGACGGCATAGTCGCCGAAAATAACGCGACCTGCTTGCTGTCTGGGGTTTGCGCGAGAATCGTCTCGACGTCCTCGGCGAAGCCCATATTGAGCATCTCGTCAGCTTCGTCCAAGACCAGATGTGTAATGCCGGATAGATCCAGCCGGCCACGTTCGAGATGGTCCATGATGCGCCCGGGAGTGCCGACCACGACGTCCACCCCGCGCCGCAGTGCGGCGAGCTGCGGTCCGTAGCCTTGGCCGCCGTAGACCGGCAGCAGTCGGACGTCGCCCAGATGTGTCGCATAGGACTCGAACGCTTCGCTCACCTGCAAGGCGAGCTCTCGGGTGGGGGAGAGCACCAGGGCTTTCGGGCCGCCGATCTCGTCGCCGTCATGGCGGCCGGCCAGATCGAGACTGGCCAAGATCGGTAGCGCAAAAGCAGCCGTCTTACCGGTGCCAGTCTGGGCCAAGCCAATGACGTCGCGGCCGGCCATCAGCAGCGGGATCGTCGCCGCTTGAATCTCGGAGGGACGCTCATATCCCAGGTCGGCCAGCGCACGTAACAGCTTCTCAGGGACGCCGAGGTCGGCGAAGCTCGGCGTCTGCTTGGGCTCTAGCTGATCAGGCTGAGAATGAGTCACCGCATAACCTTAGCCGGCCAACACGCTAGAGGACGTTGCTGGCCGCGAGCTGGTTGGCAACCGGATGTGCAAGCCGCTGGCATTGCTGTGGTCAGCTGCGATTTCGGACAAAAAATCAGCCCTGCACCAATCCGATGCAGGGCTGAAAATTGGGTGGGCTCAATTAGCCAATGACGCGACGCATCGCCGTGATGCCGCTGGGCAGCGGATTGGTCTTGACCGGGATGCCGTAGTTGAGCGCCTCGACGACCATGCCATTGCCGATGTACATCGCAGCGTGGCCACCGCCGTAGCTAATGATGATGTCGCCAGGCTGCAGATCGGCGACCGAGGCAACCGGCCGACCCGCGCCAGCCATCGCATTGGACGTGCGCGGCAAGGTGATGCCGATCGAACGGTAGGCCGCATAGACCAGGCCGGAGCAGTCATAGCCATTGGGGCCAGTGCCACCCCACTGATAGGGCTTGCCTTGCTGAGCCATCGCGTACTGGATCGCGCCAGCGGCGTCGCCGTTGACCTCGACGATCATCTCGATGTCGGCTTGGGGCTGGGCGGGGTTCTGCGCGACCGGTGCAGCTTCAGCGCGCTGGGTGTTAGAACGGGAAGCCGCGGCAGCTTGTTCGCGCTCGCGTTCACGTTGGGCTTCGGCTTCTGCCTCAGCGCGCTGCCGAGCCTCTTCAGCGGCTCGACGTTCGGCTTCTTCAGCCTGTCGCTTAGCTTCTTCTTCAGCTTGACGCTGCGCCTCCGCGGCAGCGGCCCGACGCTGTTCGGCGCGTTCGGCAGCGTCTGCGGCAGCAGCAGATTGCACGCTCATCACCGTGACATCTTGGTATTCGGTGATCTCGGCCGGCTTGGGAGCTTTCGCGTATTCGGCGTGCACCGGGGCGACGACGGGCACCAGCGCGCAGACCGCGGCTAGGCCGGCGCCGATCAGCGCGCGGTTGCGGCGCTTAGCGCGATTAGCGGTCGGCTTAGCAAAAGCACGCTGAGCTTCATATTTGGGCAACACCGCGGTGGTCGCGACGTCTTCAGGCTCGACCAGGCCGCGCCGAGCGGGGACAAATTGTCCTGCATCCAAGTCGAAATCGATGTCTTCGAGCATCGCTCGACGTGCAGACATGGGACCTCCGGGTGTGTCGGG
>ERZ1031292.77-NODE-77-length-42549-cov-13.815668_pt1 | contig 42549 bp, 37 predicted proteins | sample MGYA00518215_ERZ1031292 | MGnify/ENA primary metagenome ERZ1031292 (study PRJEB33718, sample SAMN03159822) | human skin metagenome | collected 2014-02-25 | study: EMG produced TPA metagenomics assembly of the PRJNA266117 data set (Human skin bacterial metagenome... | reverse complement strand
CAACAACACCAAAACAACCAACCCCACCCCGGGGTCACTTAGCGCGCGCAAAAAGTAGCAAACACTGCCCAAAATGCAACGCCGTGACCAGGCATGAGAAAGCCCCCAAGGCGAGAGCCTGGGGGCATCGTCGACTAGCAGTTGTAGTACATCTCAAACTCGAGCGGGGTCGGGCGGAGGCGAGACGGAGTGATCTCGTGGTCGACCTTGAACTTGACGTAGGTGTCGATGAGATCCTCGGTGAACACGTCGCCTTCTGTGAGGAACTCGGAATCCTCGGACAGAGCCTTGAGGGCCTCCTCGAGGGAAGCAGGAGCCTGCGGGATGGACTGAGCCTCCTCCGGCGGGAGCTCGTAGAGATCCTTATCCACCGGGGCGTGCGGCTCAATGCGGTTCTTGATGCCGTCGATGCCGGCCATCATCATGGCAGCAAATCCGAGGTACGGGTTGCCGGACGGATCCGGCGCGCGGAACTCGACGCGCTTTGCCTTCGGGTTAGAGCCAGTGATCGGGATGCGGATCGCGGCGGAGCGGTTGCGCTGCGAGTACACGAGGTTGATCGGGGCCTCAAAGCCAGGCACCAGCCGGTGGTAGGAGTTGAGGGTCGGGTTGGTGAACGCGAGTACGGCGGGGGCGTGGTGGAGGATACCACCGATGTAGTAACGGGCCATGTCGCTTAGTCCGCCGTAACCGGACTCGTCGTAGAAGAGGGGTTCGCCGTCCTTCCACAGGGACTGGTGGGCGTGCATGCCGGAACCGTTGTCACCGGCGAGGGGCTTCGGCATGAAGGTGACGGACTTGCCGGCCTCGATGGCGGTGTTCTTGATGATGTACTTGAACGTCTGGAGATCGTCGGCGGCGTGGAGCAGCGTGTTGAAGCGGTAGTTGATCTCGTGTTGGGAGCCGGTGCCCACCTCGTGGTGGAATCGCTCGATATGGAAGCCCGCCTTCTGGAGGTTGCGGGTCATGTCGTCGCGGAGGTCGACGAGGGTGTCGGCAGGGGCGACGGGGAAGTACCCACCCTTAACGGGGGTCTTGTTGCCGAGGTTGTAGGAGCCGTCGAGGTCGATCTCCTTGTCACGGTTCCACCAGCCTTCGTCGGAGTCGACGTGGAAGAAGGCCTGGTTGGTGTCCGTCGAATAGCGGACGGAATCGAAGATGTAGAACTCAGCCTCGGCACCGAACTGGCAGATGTCGGCGATGCCGGTGGAGGCCAGGTATTCCTCGGCCTTGCGGGCGACGTTGCGGGGGTCGCGACTGAAGGGCTCGCGAGTGAACGGGTCGTGGACGAAGAACTTGATGTTCAGCGTCTTTGCACGGCGGAACGGATCAAGCATGGCGGTGGACAAGTCGGCGAGGAGCGTCATGTCGGACTCGTCGATGCTGGTGAAACCGCGGATGGAGGAGCCATCAAAGGCGAGGCCCTCTTCTACCGCACCCTCATCGAATTCAGAGGCCGGAATGGAAAAGTGGTGCTCGATTCCGGGGACATCTGTGAAGCGAATATCAATGAATTCCACTTCCTCGTCCTTGATGAATTTCTGAATTTCCTCCACATTTTTGAAGGTCATTATTTCTCCTCGCGCGTGTCGCTTACAGATGTCTCGAGTCTACTTCATGCCTCCGTGCTAATACATCTGAACTGCCGGGTAAGGTTAGCGACATGCGCGACAAGAATTCGAGTTGGCTGAACGGGCCACAGATTCCTGCACAAAACGAGGACCCGTCTCGCCCCAACCGGTGGCCGGGGGAACAGATCGGTCTGACAGAGTCGGGACCTGGCTCTTTGGCGTCGATGATGCGCCGGATCGGCGGTCTCCTCATCGACTGGGTCATTGCGGCCATCGTGGCGACGGTGATTACGCATTTCACCTACGCATTGGGTGGGCAGGCAACAGTCCAGCTCATGGTGTGGGCGGTGATTTCCGTGGTGAGTGCGTTCCTGTTCGCTCGCACTCCGGGGCAGGCCATGCTGGGGATGGGCATTGCCTGCATTGATCGCCCTGGTCAGCGCGTCGGTTTCCTTCGGTGCCTCGGGCGCACACTCCTCACCATCTTCATCCTCCCCCCGATTCTTACCGACGCCGATGGGCGCGGTCTGCACGACCGTGCCACCGGGACTGCGGTTATTCGCGGGTAATCAGACCAAGAGGAAAAACAGCGCCTGCGCGCACACGATCTTGGCGATCATCGCCATGGGGTACACCATGGCGTAGCCGGCTCCCGGCATATCGTTGCGTGCCTGGTCGGAGGCGTAGCTGAGCAGCGCGGGGTGGGTGTGAAGCGCTGAGACGAAGCCCGTGAGCGTGCCGTATGGAATCTTGAGTACCTTGTAGCCGAAGAGAATCTCAGTTGCTGCGAGCCCCATCGTGATGGCCGCGCCGAAGCCGATAACGCGCAGCGATGTCGGGTCTTGGAGAGCCGAGGCGAATCCGGCACCAGCCGTCGTGCCGATACCCGCGAGGAACAGGGTGAGACCGAACTCCTTGAGGATACGGCCAGCGGCATAGGGGAGATGCCAGACAAAACGTCCCGTGCGGGAAATTGCACCGAGGATGACACCTACAACGAGGGGGCCACCGGCGGAACCCAGCTTGAGAGACACCCCGCCGGGCAAAGGAATCGCAATCATGCCGACGAGCAGCCCCAGGATGAGACCGCTGAGGAGGGGAAGCATTTCGAGGGCTGCGGCCTGGCTGTAGGAATCACCAAAGAACCGGCGTGCCTTTTCCCTGTTTTCTGGGGTGGACACGATGCGAATGCGATCGCCGAGGTGTAGCACCATGTCTGGGCGTGCAACCTGGTCATCGTCGCCGTGTTTGACGCGTGAAATGAGGACACCTGGTAGCTTCGGCTTGAGCTCCGCCAGGGGAAGGCCCACAGCGGATTCGTCGGTGACGACGAGCCGATCGTAGTCGAGCCCCTTGCTGCGGTTGGGACGGGAGCTGACAAACGTACCGATGATCCGTTCGGCCTTCTTCAGCTCGTCGGGTGCCCCGGCAATAGTGAGGACATCGCCGAGCCGGGGACGGTCGCCGGTACCAGCGAGGATTTCCTTCTTGCCCCTACGGATACGCGTCACGATGATGGCCAGGTCAAAGATTTCGGGGATGTCGTCGACAGGCGGTAGGTTTCCTACCTCCACCTCAATCTGCCAGTGTTCCAGCTCGTGGGGTGTAAGGTCCGCCTCGTCTGCTTCTTTGGCGTAATCCACCCGGAAAATTCGCTGGAAAATAGCGAACACGATGATGACACCGAGAACACCAATGGGGTAGGTAAGGGAATAGGCAACAACCGGAACCTGAGCATTGCCAATGCCGGAGCTGTTGACGGATTCCACCACCGCTGCCAAAGCCGGGGTATTGACCAACGCGCCGGTGAAGATACCACCTGCGGTATCCGGGCCGAAGCCGAGAACGAGTGCGCCACCAAATGTTGCCACAGTAATGAGAGCAAGAAGGATGAGCAGGTAGACGTTGAGCTTCCACCCAGTGGTACGCAGGGTATGGAAGAAAGAGGGACCGAATTCGAGGCCGATGGTGTACACGAAGAGGGTAAGTCCCATGTTGTACAGCAGTGGTGGCAGTTCGATATCGGGGGCGAGTGTGGCAAAGCCGAGTCCGACGAAGAGGACGGCGGCGACGCCCAGCTTGATACCAAAGAAGTTGATTCTCCCGAGCAAAATACCAACAGCCATGATTACCACGAGGGTAAACAAGGGGTTGTCCACGAAAAAGTCCATACTTCAACACCACCAAATTTGGCATGTGATATCTATTAGTACCCCTGAAAAAGGGCAAGCCCTCGCCGGGTGGGCGGGGGCTGAGGTGGTGCAGCTACTTGGTGCGGTTCGCGTGCCTGCGGGCGCGTCGGTTCATACCGGACATCTTGGCGCCCTTAGGCAGCGGGCCCTTGGGCAGTCCCGCACCGGGGCCGGACTGCGCATCCATGGATTCCACACGGGCAGCCATGGCGGGAACAGCGTTCTTCTTGTAGTTGCGGGGGAGCTTCATGATCTCCCGCTGCAGCTTCTTCAGCGGAACCTGTCCTTCACCATCGCCGACGATGAACTCGTAGACGGGGATCTTCTTGGCAATCCGGTTGAGACGCTTCTTCTGCTGCTCCATGAGAGGCTTCACGCGATGCGGCTCGCCCTCACCAATGAGGATGATCCCGGGAGCGCCGACGACGCGGTGGACTACGTCCATGTGTGCGTTGGCAGCAACGGCGGTCTTGGAGCGCCACTGCATACCCGGGCCATCCTTGAGGTTTTCAACAACCCAGGCAGCCGCACCAGGCTGATCGGCGGTGCGCTCGTAGAAGCTCGACTCCATCCTCTTGGGGAAGATGTACATGGCGAGCATGGCACCCAGCATGAGGCCGATGATGAGGCCAAACCACTGGGCGGAGAAAGCGAGACCGATAAGGAAGCCGAGGATACCGAGGCCCAAGAAGGCGAGCAGCATGAGCGGAACCAGCTTCTTGTCCTGCTTCCTCTGCATGTTGAAGGCTTCCCACACCTGTTTGCGGGTTTGCTTGCGCTGTTCGCGCTTAGCCTTCTTCGCTTCCTTTTCCTGTGCCTTTATCTGTGCTTTCTTCGCATCTGCCATGTGAACCACCTTCTAATTAGTCTGCCGGGTGTAGTTTACAGTGCTGCCTTACGCTACTTCACACCGACGGGCGTGTCCTTGCTCGGCCCGTACTTCTTGAGCAGGGTCGATGCCTCCTGGGCAGTGGAGCCCTGGGAGGTTTCGGCCAGGTGGGCGAGGTTTTCTGGGAGCTGCTCGCCACGGGCTGCAATGGTCTGTGCGTACAAGCGACCGGCGCGGTAGGAGGAGCGGACGAGCGGGCCGGACATGACCCCGGTGAAGCCAATTTCCTTGGCGTACTCGGCGTGCTCGATGAATTCCTCGGGCTTTACCCAACGGTCGATGGGGTGGTAGCGGAGGCCGGGGCGCAGGTACTGCGTGATGGTGATGATGTCGCAGTGGGCGGAGCGGAGGTCATCGAGGGCCTCGCGGATCTCCTCGGGGGTTTCGCCCATGCCGAGGATGAGATTGGACTTGGTGATGAGGCCGAAGTCGTGTGCCTGCTGAATGACATCAAGGGAGCGGTTGTAGCGGAAAGCCGGGCGGATGCGCTTGAAGATGCGGGGAACGGTTTCCACGTTGTGGGCGAAAACCTCCGGGCGGGCTTCGAAGACGATACGCAGAAGGTCGGGCTTGCCGGAGAAATCAGGGGTGAGGTTCTCCACACCGGTGTGTGGGTTGAGCTCGTGAATCTTGCGTACAACCTCGGCGTAGAGCCAAGCGCCCTCGTCCTCGAGGTCGTCGCGGGTAACGCCAGTGATGGTGGCGTAGTTGAGGCCCATTTCGCGGACGGACTCGGCAACGCGGCGGGGCTCGTCGGGGTCGAGCGGGTCGGGCCGACCAGAGGCAATCTGGCAGAAGTCACACCGGCGGGAGCACTGCGAACCACCGATGAGGAAGGTGGCTTCTCGAGATTCCCAGCACTCGTGAAGGTTGGGGCAGCCAGCTTCCTGGCACACGGTGTGGAGGGAGGCGCCGGAGACGCGCTCGCGCATGTCTTTTAGCTCTGGACCGGTGGATACTTGGGTGCGGATCCACCGCGGCTTGCTTTCGATGGGCGTGGTTGAGTTTCGGCGCTCAACGCGCAGCATTCTCTTTTCAGCCATGGTTTTTCCTTGTCTACTTGTGGGCCTGTCGACGGTGGGAGAGCCCCTTGGTGGGGTCCGGTGCCGATCCGAAGGTGTGGTCTGCGACCTGGAGCCTACCTTCGAATGCTTCGATGAGGTTGTGGGTTAGTGGCTCCGTGACTTCCTCAACGGTGACATCTCGTCCGAGCTCGGCACTCATGGTGGTCACTCCGGCATCGGAGATTCCACACGGAACGATGTAGTCGTAGTACTCGAGAGTGTTATCGCAGTTAACTGCGATGCCGTGCATAGTCACCCCGCGAGTGATGCGGATCCCGATAGCCGCGAGTTTGCGGTCGGGTTTCCTATCCGAGGCAGGAACCCAGACGCCGGAACGGCCATCGATGCGACCGGCAGCATGGATGCCCATGTGTCGAACAGTTTGAATGATGGCTTCCTCTAGGCGACGCACATAATCGACAACATCGACGGGATCATCAAGCTTGATGATGGGGTAGCACACGAGCTGGCCGGGGCCATGCCACGTGATGCGACCACCGCGGTCGATATCGACGGTTTCGATGTCAGAGATCGTGGGCCGGTCTTCGGGCTGTGTCCGTTTGCCGGCGGTGTACACCGAGGGGTGCTCGAGAAGCAGAATGGTGTCCGGAATCTCGTCGTCGTGACGCTGAACGGCCATCTCGGCCTGTTTATCCCACATCTGCTTATAGGACTGCTCGCCAAGATTGCGAACATCGATGGGGTCCGATGACTTCCTGATGGGTTGATCAGAAGGGGTGAAGGGAGGACGAGGTGCTGTCATAATACCTTTCAACGCTAGTCAGTCGTTAAAGCTTCCCTACTCGTGACCGGGGCGAACTGCAGGTCAGTCACGTGCTTTACTTATAGGGACTATCTTACTGCATTGAGCTCGTTCATTGTCTCAGGGGGAGAGCCCTCCAGCTGCGGTTTTATCTCTCATCTGGGGAGAAGCAGAAGTGTTGAGTAATTTAGTTACTATGGTTGACTTGCTTAGTTCTAACACCCTCATTGCAGTCTTCCTTGTGATTGCAGTGGGAGCGTGGTTCGGGACCGTCAAATTCGGACCCATCAGATTCGGCGCCGCAGGTGCGCTATTCCTCGGACTTGTGATCGGTGCCTTTGTCGTGCCAGATCATGCCGATCTCACCCTGCTCCAAAACTTGGGGCTGGGGTTATTTGTGTACCTCATTGGTCTGGAGGCCGGTGAAGAGTTCTTCCATGACATAAAGGCGCAATTCGGTCTCATGGCCGCGTCTGTGGTCGCCGTAACAATCGGCGCCGTCGTGGCCGTATTCGTCGGAATGGCGCTCGGCCTAAGCCGCGAGTTCAGTGTCGGTGCCTTTGCCGGATCGTTGACTTCGACGCCGTCGCTGTCCCTGGCGCAGGCCCAGACTGGCTCGTCTGACCCGGCGGTGGGCTACTCGCTCGGCTACCCCACGGGCATCATCATGGCGATCATCCTTGTGCTGTTCACCGTCAACAAGGAATGGAAAGCGAAGAAGGATCAGCTGGAAAAGGGAACCGATGACCTTCGTGGTGTGCTCATCCGCGTGACCAATCCAATGACCCGCGATGAGCTTTCCGAGATCGTCGAAGGAGACAACGTTCTCGCCTCCATTAGGCGCCACGGAAAGCTTCACTTCGGCCGTATGAATTACCAGTTAGAGAAGGGCGATGAAGCCTATTTCATGACCAACAAGGCGACCCACGCCGACTTGGTGGCCGCACTGGGACAACGGCTCCCGCTGCAGCGTTTAAGGAGCCCGCACGTCACCGTGCAGCGCTACACCGTGTCGAACTCCGACATCACGGGTAAGGAAATTGGCGAGCTGGGAATCTTCAAGAGCGAGAAGGCACAGGTCCTGCGTATTATCCGCGGTGATGAGACCATTCTCGCAACACCGGACACGGCTCTTGATCCTGGCGATGATGTCGAGGTCGCGCACGAAACCATGGATCGTGACGCCGTCGAAAAGTTCTTTGGCAACTCTGCTCAGGTCTCTGCCGAGCTGGACTGGGTTCCTACTGCCCTCGGCCTGTTTGCTGGCTTCTCTCTGGCAATTGTTCCGATTCCTCTTCCCGGCGGTAACGAGTTTGAGATGGGGGGCCGCTGGTGGCCCGCTGATTATCGGCCTGATTCTTGGTGCTTTGCGACGCACCGGCAAGCTGTCGTGGAAGCTTCCCGCAACGGCGAACTTCACGCTGCGCCAGTACGGTCTCATGCTGTTCCTGGCAGCTGTGGGACTTGCATCCGGTGAGGCGTTCGCCTCCGCTGTCTTTAGCATGACGGGCTTGAAGCTCGTGTTGCTGTCTGCGCTTGTGAGCGTGGCAGCCTGTGTGTCGATGTTGGCCGCTGGGTTCTTCATGGGACGATCTGCTACCCGTGCCAATGGTGCGGTTGCAGGCCTTCTGGGGCAGCCAGCTGTGCTGCAGTACGCGATGCAGAACACGACAGATTCTCGTGTGATGTCGGGCTACTCGGCAACCTTTGCTATTGCTCTGATCTACAAGATCCTTGTGATTCCGTTCATGCTGGTTTAGAACGTCGACAAGCCCAAAAGAATCCTCCCTCAAATTTGAGGGAGGATTCTTTATTACGTACTAGGCGTTGTCAGCCTCGTAGCCGGCCTTGTCCTTCATCGGACCGACCTCGGAGACCTGGACCTCGTAGATCCAGCCCTCGCCGTAGGGGTCGTTGTTGATGAGCGACGGATCGTCTTCCAGAGCCTCGTTGACGGCGGTGACGGTGCCGGAAACGGGGGAGAAGATGTCGGAAACAGACTTGGTGGACTCAACCTCGCCACACGGCTCAGAGTGCGTAATCTCATCGCCAACGGAGGGGAGGTCAACGTACACGATCTCACCGAGTGCGTCGGTTGCAACCTCAGTCACACCGACCTTCACGGTCTTGCCCTCAGCCTCAGCTGCGGGGACATCGATCCACTCGTGCTCTGCAGAGTAGGAGTAGTTCTCGGGCAAATTAGCCATGTTCAAACCTTTCGTTTATAAATGTGACGGGCGTGAGGACTCGACATCGTCCTCACTTATTATGCCCGATGTTTACTTGTCGCGCTTGTAGAACGCGCCCTTGACAACAGTGTAGGGGTAGCGCTTACCGCGAATGTCTGCCTCGAGCTTGGCGCCCTCAGCAGCTGCATCGCGCTTGACGTAGCCCATAGCGATCGGGTGGCCCAGTGTCGGGGACAGCTGGCCGGAAGTGACGTAGCCGACCTCGTTGCCTTCCGGATCGAAGAGCTTGGCACCTTCGCGGGCTGCACGGCGGCCCTCACCGACCATGTTGGTCAGCTTATTCGGGGAAACCGGGAGATCCAGGAGGACCTTGCCGTAGAAGTCGCCATCCTTTTCCTTGCCAGTGATGCCACGCATGCCGGCATCAACGGTGGTCAGGTCGTGAGTGAGCTCGTGGCCGTAGAGCGGCATGCCGGCCTCCAGGCGCAGCGAGTCACGAGCAGCGAGTCCGCAGGGGAGCAGACCGTGGTCCTTGCCTGCTTCGAGCAGTGCGTCCCACAGCTTGGCTGCCTTCTCGTTCTCGATGTAGAGCTCAAAGCCATCCTCGCCGGTGTATCCGGTGCGAGCAACAAGCACCTTCTCGCCGGCCACGGTGTGGTACTCGGCTGCGTAGTACTTGAGATTCGCGAGCTTCTCGTGCTCGTCCTCAGGAATAACTTCCTTGAGCACGGCCTCGGAGTTCGGGCCCTGGCAAGCGATGTTCGAGATCTCGCGGTTCTTGTTCTCCAGAGTGACATCGAAGTCTCCCTTGCGCTCGACCATGTTCTCCCACACGGTCTCTGCGTTGCCGGCGTTCGGAACAACCCAGAAGATGCCGTCCTCAACGTGGTAGATGATGAGGTCGTCGATAATGCGACCATCCTTTTCCACCATGTGGTTGTACTTTGCGCGACCGACAGCCAGCTTGGAGTAGTCGGCGATGAATGCGTAGTTCAGGTATTCGGTTACCTGCGGACCGCTGACGATAATCTCGCCCATGTGGCTCAGATCAAACAGTCCAGCCGCCTCGCGAACAGCGCGGTGCTCGTCCAGCTCATTGCCGTACTTCAGGGGCATCTCCCAGTCACCAAACATGGTGAAGGATGCTCCGAGCTCCTCGTGCTTGGAGTGCAGGGGGCTGTGCAGAGTTTCAGTCACAAAAATCTCCTTTTAGTGTGAAAAAGCTGATGGGGAAAGTCTTTAGGGGATGGTGTGTCCCCGGGATGCCCCAGGGACACGGTGAGGATTAATCCTCGATGGAGAAGTTCTCCGGCGACGGGCACTCGCAGAACAGGTGGCGATCGCCGTACGCCTCATCGATACGGCGTACCGACGGGTAGTACTTGTCGCGCAGAAGGCCGTCAACAGGGAAGACAGCTTCCTTACGGGTGAACTTGTACTCCCAGTCATCTGCAGCAGCGGAGGCTGCGGTGAACGGGCTGTGGGTGAGGACGGAATCCTCAAGCGCGATCTTGCCGTCGATGATCTCCTGGATCTCTGCGCGGATGGTGCGCATGGCCTCGATGAAGCGGTCGAGCTCTTCCTTGCTCTCGGACTCAGTCGGCTCGAACATGAGCGTGCCGGGAACCGGGAAGGCAAGGGTCGGGGCGTGGATACCGAAGTCCATGAGGCGCTTTGCCACGTCGGTGGCGGAAACGCCGGACTGCTTCTCCACGGGGCGGATGTCGAAGATCGTCTCGTGGCCAACCAGGCCGTTCGGGCCGTGGTAGAGAACCGGGAAGGACTCATCCAGTTCCTTTGCCACGTAGTTGGCGTTGAGGACAGCGACAGCGGTTGCGCGCTTCAAGCCCTCGGCACCCATCATCGCGAGGTACATCCACGTAATCGGGGTGACACCTGCGGAGCCGAACAGGGTGCCCACCATCGGGATGCCCTGTCCCTCAGGAACCGGGGAGTGCGGATCCGTAGCCAGCGGATCAGCTGGCAGGAACGGGATGAGGTGCTTGCGGACACCGATCGGGCCAACACCTGGGCCACCGCCACCGTGCGGGATGGCGAAGGTCTTGTGCAGGTTCAGGTGGCTGACATCGCCGCCGTACTGGCCGGGGCGAGACCAACCACACTGTGCGTTCATGTTGGCACCGTCGATGTAGACCTGGCCGCCGTAGTCGTGAACCTTCTTGCACACCTCGCGAACCGTCGGCTCGTAAATGCCGTGGGTGGACGGGTAGGTAATCATGATGGCGGCGACGTGGTTGCTGTACTTCTCCAGCTTGGCATCGAGGTCATCGACGGAAATGGAGCCGTCCTCGTTGGAATCGATAACGACTACGCGCAGGCCGGCAAGGGCTGCGGATGCCGCGTTCGTGCCGTGTGCGGAGGCGGGGATGAGGCAAATGTCGCGCTCATGGTCTCCGTTGGCAACGTGGTAACGACGGATTGCAAGGAGGCCGGACAGCTCGCCCATAGCGCCGGAGTTCGGCTGCAGGGAGACCTTGTCGTAGCCGGTGATGTCGACTAGCCAGTCCTCGAGCTGGTGGAGCATTGCGCGCCAGCCCTTGGTCTGCTCTTCCGGAGCGTACGGGTGCATGCCAGCGAACTTCGGCCAGGTGATCGGCTCCATGGCGGCCGCCGGGTTCAGCTTCATGGTGCAGGAACCAAGCGGGATCATGGCGCGGTCGAGAGCAAGGTCGCGATCCGAGAGGCGACGCGTGTAACGCATCATCTGGGTCTCGGAGTGGACGGAGCTGAAGATCGGGTGCGGAACCGGATCGTCCGTGCGGCGCAGGGACTCGGGGTACTCGGACACCTCGGACTCGATGTCGCGGGAAACACCGAAGACCTCGAGCAGTGCGGTGATGTCCTCGTCCTCAGCGGACTCGCCGAAGTTGACGGAAACCTTGTCGTCGCCAATCTGGCGGATCAGGTAGCCAGCGTCGGCTGCAGCCTTAACGATCTGCTCTGCGCGACCGGATACACCGACAGTGACGGTGTCGAAGAAGTCGTCGTGAAGCACACTGAGATCTCCACCAGCCTTGCGGATGTTTGCAGCAAACGTGGAGGCGTAGTTGTGGAGGCGATCAGCGATGCGCATGAGGCCTGCGGGGCCGTGCCAGACGGCGTACATCGAAGCCATCGTGGCGAGCAGGGCCTGTGCAGTACAGATGTTACTGGTGGCGCGCTCGCGACGGATGTGCTGCTCGCGGGTCTGCAGGGTCAGGCGGTAGGCGGGGTTGCCATCCGCGTCCTTGGACACACCGACGATACGGCCCGGCATCTTGCGGACGAGCTTGTCCGTGACAGCCATGTAGGCGGCGTGCGGGCCACCGAAGAACAGCGGCACGCCGAAGCGCTGCGTGGAGCCCACGGCGATGTCGGCACCGAGGGAGCCCGGGGACTCGAGGTGCATGAGGGCCAGCGGGTCGGCAACGACGGTTGCGTAGCCGCCGACGGAGTGAACCTGCTCGATGATCGGGCGAAGGTCGACGATGTCGCCCTCCGTGCCCGGGTATGCGAGGATGACGCCAGCGAGGCCGTCCTCAGCGATGCCAGAGGTGACATCGGTGATTTCGACATCGAAGTCGAGGACACGGGCGCGCTCCATGGCGACCGTGAGATCCTGGCGGTGCAGGCGCTCGTCGAAGATGACCTTGTTTGCCTTGCGAGCGCTGCGAACCATGAGCGCTGCGGCCTCGGCGACGGCGGTTGCCTCGTCGAGAAGCGATGCGTTAGCAAGGTTAAGACCGCTGAGGTCCTTGAACAGGGTCTGGAAGTTCAGCAGTGCTTCCAGGCGGCCCTGGGAGATCTCTGCCTGGTACGGCGTGTAAGCCGTGTACCAAGCCGGGTTTTCCACCACGTTGCGGCGAATAACCGGGGGCGTGATGGTGTCGTTGAAGCCTTGGCCGTAGAAGGACTTGAGCACAGTGTTCTGGCGTGCGTAGGTACGCAGCAGCTCCTGTGCTTTGTGCTCGGTGTGCGGCCGGAGTAGCTCAGTGACGGCTTCGTCCTCGATGATGTCACCGGGGATTGCATCCTTCATGAGCTCCTCAAGGCTGCTGTACCCGAGGTGCTGAAGCATTTCCTTCTGATCGTCAGCGTCCGGCCCAATGTGCCGATTGTAGAACGGCAGGGGGGTGATGGGGTTCGTCATTAGTGGGTTTTCCTCCTAATGGTTAAAGGTCCCGATTTGTTATTACCTATTTGATTGTACGTGGTAAAAGGTGTCGGGGAAGCGGAAAAGGAATTAATTGTGAGTGCCATCACTTTGTGTTTATTCAGGGGTAGGTATAATGCTACTTGCAACTGGTTGTGACCTTTAATTAACACATCTTTCACGCATAAAAACCTCTATTGTTACCCCTATCATGGGGTAAAAAGTGTGGGTGGATAGAGCTGAAAAACGAAAGAAATCCCCTCCCGGATGTCGTCCGGGAGGGGATAGCTGTGACGCTGAAAGGAACTAGAGTTCCAGATCCGCGTCGAAGTCGATGTTCTCCAGGCGGTCGCGAACCGTCGTCATGAAACGTCCGGCATCTGCACCATCAACGACCTGGTGATCGTAGGTCATGGGCAGGTAGACCATCTGGCGAACGGCGATGGCATCGACACCGTTGTCGGTGACGACGACAGGGCGCTTGGTGATTGCGCCAGTGCCCACCATTGCAGCCTGCGGAGGAACAACGATCGGGGTATCGGAGAGTGCGCCTTCAGAACCGATGTTAGTGATAGTGAAGGTTGCACCAGCCAGATCGTTCGGCTTCAGCTTGCTGTTCCGAGCGCGATCGGCGACATCGACGATGGCCTTAGCCAGCTCAGGCAGGCTCTTGTCCTGTGCATCGTGGATGACCGGGGTAAGAAGACCCTGCTTCGTGTCCACGGCGATGGCCAGGTTCACGGATTCGTGGTAGGTCATCTCCTTGGTCTCTGCGTTGTAGGACGCGTTGACGTTTGGGTGGGCAACGAGTGCCTCGACAATAGCCTTGGCGAAGAACGGCAGGTAAGTCAGCTTCACGCCGTGCTTCTCCTGGAAGGCCTGCTTGTTCGCTGCGCGCAGCTCGGCGACGCGGGTCATATCGACCTCGTGGAGCTGGGTGAGCTGAGCAGCTGTCTGCAGAGCCTCAAGGGTCTTGGCAGCGGTAATAGCGCGAATGCGGTTGACCTTCTTCGTCGTGCCACGCAGTGCGACCTTCTCCGGGTCCACGGACTTGGTGGACGTCCGGGGAGCCTCGCTGGACGTGGACTCGCTGGAGTCAGCCTTGCTCTCGCCGTTAACGATGGCAAGAATGTCCTGCTTGCGCACACGTCCACCAACGCCAGAGCCCTCAACCGTGCTGAGGTCAATATTGTGCTTCTTCGCCAGCTTGCGCACAAGCGGGGTCACGTACGGGATGTGGTCATCGTCGGAGGAAGTATCAGCAGCCTTCTCCTGCTTAGGCTCTTCCTTCTTCTCTTCCTTCTTCGGGGCCTCAGGCTTTTCAGGCTTTTCTTCTTGCTTCGGCTCTTCCTTTTCCTCGGCCTTTTCTTCCTTCTTGGGTTCTTCGGCCTTTTCTTCGGCTGCCGGTGCGGCGTCGGCGTCGCCGATGCGGGCGATGACGTCGCCTACTTCGACGGTGTCGTCTTCCTCAGCGAGGATTTCGACGAGGGTGCCGGCGACGGGGGAGGGGATTTCGGTGTCGACCTTGTCGGTGGAGACTTCGAGGAGGGGTTCGTCGATCTCGACGTCGTCGCCGACTTCCTTCAGCCAGGTGGTGATGGTGCCTTCGGTGACGGATTCGCCGAGTTCCGGCATGGTGACGTCGGAGGCGGAGCCAGAACCGGAGGACTTCTTCGGTGCCTCAGCCTTTTCTTCTTGCTTCGGCTCTTCCTTTTCCTCGGCCTTTTCTTCCTTCTCGTCGGCTGCGTCAGCAGGCTCCTCGCCTTCCTCGCCGATCTCACAAATAATGTCGCCTACCTCGACGGTGTCGTCTTCCTCGGCAAGAACCTTGACAAGGACGCCGGCAACAGGCGACGGAATCTCTGTATCCACCTTGTCAGTGGAGACCTCGAGTAACGGTTCATCCACCTCGACGGTGTCACCGACTTCCTTCAACCACGTGGTGATGGTGCCTTCGGTTACTGATTCGCCCAGCTCGGGCATCTCCACAGAAGTGGCCATTTTCGTCATACTCCTTGAGCTGTAGTCCTACGCGTTTTAACCATTGTAAGCCTATAACCCAACCCTGTGCACGCACCGGTGTACGGACAAATCCCTGTTCTACACCCAATATGTACCCCCTAGGTGGGTGTACTGGCAGGCAAAACCGTGCATAGGATTCGGCTTATACGCTGGCTGTGTGGCTGCATCCGGGCGGTCTGGTTCGGCACCCTGGGCATCGGTTAAAGTCGTAGTGTGTTTGGCTTTCTTTCAAAGGGCAAGAAAAGTAGCTCGGATAAGCGTGTGAAGAGGGCTCCCGGTAGCACCATCCGGGAACCCGATCTCGTGGCTCTCGAGCAGTGGGCGGCCACACGGGGGTACGTCGAAGGGTTTGTTGAACCCGAGACGTTCGTCAATGAGATGTCTATTGTGCTTGTCGACGAACAGGGGGACCACATCCGCAGAAAGATCGGCGGTCCCAAGGGGATCGATGTCGTCGCCAAGAAGTTGGGCATCGATGTTTACGATGTCGAAGAAACCGGGTATCCGCAGAGGATGCGCGACCGCATCGAAAAGGACCGGCTGATCCGGAAACGGCTCGAATACCGTGAGCGGAAAGCTAAGATGCAACGGGTCATGGACAATAAGGAGGAATAAGAAAAAGGTCGCCCCCGAGTGGGGGCGACCGTGATGATCAGGGGGGGGTGTTACTTCTTGGCCAGCTTCTCCAGCGTTGCTACGAGCGTGCGGACAGGCACGCCCGTGCCACGCTTCGGGGTGTAGCCCCGGGAGGATCCGGTGTTGTAGGAGGGGCCGGCAATATCAATGTGCGCCCAGGGGGTTCCCTCAGCCACAAAGTGCTCAAGGTAGGCGGCGGCGGACAGCATCCCGCCGGGGCGTTCACCCATGTTGCGTACATCGGCGACATCGGAGTCCATCGTGTCGCGGACCTCTTCTGTAATGGGCATTGCCCAGGCATCTTCACCCACCGCACGTCCGGTTTCTGCGATGAGATCGCGGAGTTCGTCGGTGCCCAGGACACCGGCAGTGCGGTTGCCCAAAGCGACGATCTGGGCGCCTGTCAGCGTTGCTACATCGATGAGGTAGTCGTGTTTCTTCGTGGATGCGTACGCGAGGCCGTCGGCAAGCACGAGGCGTCCTTCCGCGTCCGTGTTGCGGATCTCACTGGTCAGCCCACCGTAGTGGGTGATGACATCGCCGGGGCGGTAGGCGGCGCCACCAGGCATGTTCTCCGCCATCGGCAGGTAGGCGGTGACATTGATGTCGAGCTCCAGTTCGGCTGCGGCAAGCGCGGTCGCAAGGACAGCAGCGGAGCCACCCATGTCGGAGATCATGTCGTCCATGCTGCCGGCGGGCTTGATGGAAATACCGCCGGTGTCAAAAGTGATGCCCTTGCCGACGAGACCGACGCTGGGGCGGCCCTTACCGGCCTTGTAAGACACAGACACCATGCGGGGGCTGCGAGAGGACCCACTGCCGACGGCGAGGATGCCGCCGAATCCCTGCTTTTCTAGTTCTGCGGGTTCGAGGATCTCGACGGTTAGGTTCTTTGCGAGCTTCTTCACGCGCGCAGCGTACGTCTCCGGGTAGAGGTGGGACGACGGGGTATTCACCAGATCGCGGGTAAGGACCACGGCGCGGGCGCGGATCGACGCGGCTGCGATGTCCTTCTTCGTGCCACCGACGACGGTTACCTCACAGTCTGCGTGCTTTTCCGGGGACGACTTCAAGCCGTCGAAAGAATAGGACCCGAGAATTAGCCCCTCGGCCACAGCCGCGGCGTTGGAGACCTCCGCGGAGGCCTTAACGGAGATGTCGGGGAGGGTGGTTGCAGCACGGGTTGCAGACCCGAGGTGCTTGGCGCCGATCGCTGCCGCCTGGCGGAGCTTGTCCTGGGTGAACTCAGAGCGCTTGCCCAATCCAACGCCGATAACGCGAAGATCGTTGATGATGACGGTACGGGTGCGCCCCCAGCCACCACGATGGCCGACGGCGGTCAGCGCGGAAATGACCTCATCCTTCTTCTTTGCCTCGGTGGCATCCTCGGCGAACAGCCCGACGATAACCGCTTCGGCATCCTTCGGAACCTTCTTGCCCGCGGAAACGGAAACAGTATGTCCCTGTGGGAATGTGGTCTTAGCCATCTGCACTCCTTTAGATTCTTGAGATAATAAGGCAGGGGATGGGGGCAAGGATCGCTCCATCCGGTTGTGACCAGTGTACAAAAATTGCGTCCTGCCAGAATTGATCCCCGGTTTTGACCGTTTTGCGTCTCACTGTGTGGAGGATGGTTCCCATTAAGCGGGAACGGGTGTATGGTGTGGCTATGGCTTCACTTTCCTTTACAACTCACAAGAATCCGAACCCCGCAAGCGATGAAGAGGTAGCCAAGGTCCTGGCAAAGCCCGGCTTCGGCAACTACTTCACCGACCACATGGTCACCATTGATTGGTCCGAGGACGAGGGCTGGCACGATGCCCAGGTTCGCCCCTACGGGTCGATCTCTCTCGACCCCGCCTGTACTGTTTTCCATTACGGTCAGGCCATCTTCGAAGGCCTCAAGGCCTACCGTCACGCTGACGGCGACGTGTACACCTTCCGCCCCGAGCAGAATGCCCGTCGCTTCCAGCGTTCCGCCAAGCGCCTGGCAATGCCGGAACTGCCCGAGGACGTGTTCCTCGAGTCCATGCGTCAGATCGTCAAGATCGACAAGCGCTGGGTCCCTGCTGCTGGTGGCGAGGAATCCCTCTACCTGCGTCCCTTCATGATCTCCACGCAGACCTCGCTGGGCGTTCACCCGGCTAACGCCTACCGTTACGTCCTTATCGCGTCGCCAGCAGGTGCCTACTTCTCTGGTGGTGTCAAGCCCGTTTCTGTCTGGCTGTGTGAGGACTATGTCCGCGCCGCTCCGGGTGGTACCGGTGCTGCGAAGTTCGCCGGTAACTATGCCGGCTCCCTGCTCGCTCAGGCGCAGGCCGAGGAAAAGGGCTGCGACCAGGTCGTGTGGCTGGACGCGACCGAGCGTGAGTACATCGAGGAAATGGGCGGCATGAACCTCATGTTCGTGTACAAAGACGGCGACACCACCTCTGTTGTCACCCCGGCTCTGTCCGGCTCCTTGCTGCCCGGTGTGACCCGCGATTCGCTTCTCCAGGTTGCCCGTGACCTCGGCTACGCAACCGATGAGCGCCGCATCTCCAAGGACGACTGGAAAAACGATGTCACCTCCGGTGCCATGGTTGAGTCCTTCGCCTGCGGCACTGCAGCCGTCATCACCCCGGTTGGTGAGGTCAAGAGCGCACACGGCTCCTTCACCGTTAACGGTGGCGAGGCCGGCAAGGTGACCATGCAGCTGCGTGAGCACCTGACCGGTATCCAGCACGGCGAAGTGGAAGATACCCACGGCTGGATGAACAAGCTGGCCTAACGGTTACTACATACTGGTGGCATCCCCGGGCGGGGATGCCACCATTTTTATGGGAGGATGCGACGGTAGAACCGTAGGAATTGAGGGAGGTAGCCGGCGAAGACAACGATGCACAGCAATCGGATCACCTGCATGGTGACAACGACTGCGCCGGAGCCACTTTCGGAGGTGAGGGCGAGAACGGTGTCCAACGCGCCGGGCGTGGTGGCGAGGTAGGCCTCAAAATAAGTAATATCCAGCCACACCGTCAGGGGCCACGCGATGAGTGCGCACGCACCGATGAGGAAAGCGACAAAGGCGAGCGTGATGGGCAGCAGCTTGGAAAAGGCCTTCAAAGAGTTGAGCGAGAGGCTGCCACCACACATCCACCCGACGACGAGGAACGCGACAATCCGCATGACATCCGGCGGGTAAAGCGAAATCGTGTCCGGCACGAGATTTGCGATGATCACCATGACACAAATCGGCCCCACGATGGACGGCGAGGGGAAGTGCAGGAAACGCGCGATGGATTCTGCGCCCATCGCTACCGCGACGATGATGGCGATCCCGATCCAGCCTGCAGTCTCCGGTGGATCCGGGTGCCCGGCGGGTGCGCTATTCGTGGTCATGAGCCACCCGGCCACAAGGGGGAGGGAAATGGAGACAGCGAGAAGGCGGAGGTACTGGTTTAATGCGACGTAGCGGTAATCGGCACCAACCTCCTTGGCAATGACGGGCATGACTGATGCACCACCGGCAAGCATGGACATAATGCCGGATTCGAGTCCGATCTCCTTGTGCGACTTCCCAATGAGCGTGCCGCCAACGACTGCCAACAGAATGACAAAGCCGGCAGTGATAAGACCCGGCAGTAGATACTGCGTGAGGTGATGCCAGCCGACAGTGACGAGGGGAAGGGCTGCGAGGATCCCGATGGTGCCACGAGAGAATCGGAACACATATTTGTTAAGCGGAAGCTCCTCGCGGGTGATGAGTGCGCAGGCCGCCGAAACAATCAGCGGGCCAATGATCCACGCCGCCGGTACGGAGGCACGATCCAAAAGATATCCCACAAGCACCGACAGGGGTGCGACCACTAGCCATCTCACTAGCCAGAGTGTACTAAACGGGAGGACTGGAGCTTAGAGCGCGCCGAGGAAACAAGCGAGAACTGCGGTGAGCGTAGTGCCGAGGAGGACACAGGAGCCAACGCAGTCGCCGTTGAGCCCCTCAAAGCGTGTGGAAAGGTGCTTGCTGAAGAAGTAGGCGCCGGCCAGCGATACCGCTGATGCTACGGCGATCCACGGGCCACAGACCAGCAGCGAGCAACCGCTGATGACAGCCCACCAGGCAGCAATCCACCACCAGCGAACCGTACCGATGATGAGCCCCCCGAATCCTGAGGTGGAGTAGGGGACAAAGCTCGTCGACGCAGGCACCTGGCCGACCATGCGGCCAGCCCACAGGGAAAAGAACACGAACCAGGGGGACGGGGCGGATGCGAAGGCCGCGAAGAGCACGATATAGACGAGGGCGACAGTCGCGACGGCGAAGGCGCCCGAGCGAGAATCCCGGAGAATGTCGCGGGCCTTGTCCGGTGGCGCATAGGAGCCAAGAGCATCGGCAACATCGGCCACGGCATCGACATGCATGAACCGCGTGCACAATTCCGCCACCGCAAGACCCAGGGCGGCAGCGATGAGTGGGGAATGGCTAAAGAGAGCAAAAACGAGGCCACCGCAGGCACCAATGAGGATGCCGGCAACAGGCAGGGCAGCCATCGCCCGCGCACCCGTGCCACGGTCAAAGGAACGAGCACCAGCAAACGGGAAGATCGTCATCCAACTCAGTGCCGTGGAGATTCCTTCCCAGATTGCGGAAACGGGGTGTTCCTGCGCCGGATTTTCACCCGGGCCTGCCTTTCCACTCACGGTGCGTTCCTCCTACGAAAACAGGGCGGCGTTGACCCCTGCGCCCTCGAACGTGGCCATGTGGTGGAAGATCATGACTGCGGAGCGGATGTGGGGGAGTGCCTCCACCGCGCCGGAGCCCTCGCCGAGTCGCATCCCCAAGTCCAAAATGGGGGTGAGCTCAAGCTCGCGGAGAGCATACGTGTGCGCGGGCTCCGGGGAACGATGGCCGGCGATCCAGAAATTGGACGCGCCGGGGGCGAGGCGATTAGCCCACAGCGCAGCAGCGGTGACGATAGCACCGTCGAGGATGACAGGAGTGCGTCGAGAAGCTGCTTGCGCCATGAACGCAGCCATGGCAGCAAGGTCCGGAGAACCGATGGCCTTTAAGACCTTGAACGGATCGCGACCGAAAGAGCGGGCGCGGAACATCGCGTCGCGCACGGCAGCGACCTTCGGTTTCCACGTGGCGTCGTCGATGCCGGAGCCACGGCCGGTGACCTTGACCGGCTCGGTGCGGGTATACGCACCGATGAGGGCTGCGGCGATGGTTGTATTGCCGATGCCGAGGTCGCCGGGAATGAGGATGTCAGCGCCGGCATCGATCTCCTCGTTGGCGATAGCAATACCAGCGTTGAGGGAAGCGGCGAGCTCGTCCTCGCTCATCGCGTCCTCCATGTCGATGGAGCCGCTGCAACGGCGCACATGGTACGGATCGTCGGAGTCACGATCGAGGGAGATATCAACAAGGCGGATTTCCGCGCCGTGGGTGGCAGCCAGCGCACACACGCCAGCACCGCCGGTGGCGATGTTGTCGAAGGTCTGAATGGACACAATCGGATCGAAGTTGCTCACGCCCCGTGCAGCGATCCCGTGGTCGCCGGCAAAGACGACAACGCGGGCTTTCTCAATCGGACGCGGTGGCACCGCGTCCTGGACCGACGCCATCCAGGCACCGATCTCCTCCAACCTGCCGAGGGAGCCCGGTGGCTTCGTCAGCTGACTCTGCACCTTCCACGCCTCTGCGCGAGCAGCGGCGGACAAGTCTGGTACGTGAGAAAAGAAATCCGTTGATTCCATGCACCTAATCCTAAGTCAGTGGGGTAGATGGTTTGAGTTTGAGTGGAAGACCTGCAGCAACGAAGTACACCTCGTGTGCGAATTCGGCGATGCGGGTGTTCATGAGGCCACACGCGTCGCGGAACAGGCGCGCCGAGCGGTGCTCGGGGATGATAGACAACCCGACCTCGGGCGAGACGAGGATGACATCGGAGTCCTGGGAGAGACCAGTCAGTGCGGCAAGCAGTTCATCGATCGCACTGTGCGGGATCTTCTCCCAGGTGGTGATGTCAAAGCGGTGGGTAAGCCAGGTCCCCAGATCGTCGACAAGCGACAACCCGGACGCATGGGCGAGGTAGGGAACAAGATCCTCCTCATCCTCCGTGCGCCAACTGGCGGGACGACGCTCACGGTGGAGGCGAATCCGCTCGTCAAAGTCAGGATCGGGGGTGACGTACGGGCGCGCGGTGGCCACATACGTCACCTCCTCGGGGGACGAGCAACGCTGAGCTGTGAGCTTTTCGGCGAACGCGGACTTTCCCGAACGCGCCCCGCCGAGCACCAACGTGATCATTACTCGATGTTGGTTCCGGCCTCGACCTGCGGCTTCGGGGTACGCAGGCGACGTGGCTGTGACGCGCGCGTCCAGGCGTAGAAGCCGAGGGACCAGCCCTTCAGGTTGGTGTCGGGGAAGTGCTCGCGCACAGCACGGGCTGCCCTGCGCCCCTGGTAGATGCCTTCAGCAAGGAAGACAAGCATGATGACCATGCCGACGATGGAGGCTGTGTTGGCGATCATTGGCTGGCGGGTGCCGATAAACATGAACACGAGCAAGACGAGCATGACGGGCATGAGCCAGGCGCTGAGCATGTGCCGGGAATCTACCCAATTGCGCAGAAAGCGCCGCTCCGGGCCGCGGTCGCGCTCGAGGAGGTACTTCTCCTCGCCGGCATCCATCTTGTCCTGGATTTCCTTGTTACGCGCGTTGCGCTGCTCGCGCTCCTTCTTCTTGTATGCCTTGTATTCTTCCTTGGTCATCGAGGCCTTGAGTTCCTTGCGACGCCTGCGCATCTCGGAGTAGGACTCGGGGGCCTCTGCGGGTGCGGTGTTGATACCGCGCTCGCGCTCCACATCCTTGCGCTTCGGGGTTGCATGCCCCTTCTTCGGGGTGAAGGCCTTGGGGTTGGGGGCTTTCGTGCCCTTCTTCTTTGGCTTGGGCGCGACCCCTGCAGTCTCTGTGGCCTCTGTATTTGCAGACGTAGCATCCGCAGCGTCCGTGGCCTTGGTGGCATCCGCGGTGGCCGGAGCGTCCGCTGTGGGCTTCTTGTTTCGGAGGAGGTTTAAATACTTCGATGAACTCACGAATGATAAGGCTACTAGGTCGCGCGGGCACGAGCTAACGAGGGCTGAGGTGGCCTCGGGTGGCGGTGGGGGAATAGAGGTATTGACGGACGTGTTACGGTAGGTGACACCTAAACGTTCGGGTTTGTGCGTCTGCCAGGTTCGCTGCGCGTAGGCCTAGATTTTTCAAGACTTTCATAGAGGAGAAGTACTATGACTGCACCGTCCACCACGGGCGTTACCCTCACCGACGCTGCTGCTGCGAAGGCAAAGGCCCTCATCGACCAGGAAGGTCGCGACGATCTCCGCCTCCGCATCGCGGTTCAGCCCGGTGGCTGCTCTGGCCTGCGCTACCAGCTGTTCTTCGATGACCGCGAGCTCGACGGCGACGCTGTCGAAGAGTTCGGTGGCGTCAAGCTCGCCGTCGACCGCATGAGCGCCCCGTACCTTGCTGGTTCCACCATCGACTACGCCGACACGATTGAGGCTCAGGGTTTCACCATCGATAACCCGAACGCTCAGTCCACGTGCGCATGTGGCGATTCCTTCCACTAACTTTCTGAGCTAGTAAATATGGCCCCTGGTTTGAACCAGGGGCCATTGTTGTCTGTTAGATCTCTACGGGGTACTCGCGGCGCTCCACGCCCGGGTCAATTCGCTTTTCGACGAAAATTCCATGCCAAATCATGAAGGAAATAATCGTCCACAAACGCCGTGAATGCTCGGCTTCGCCACGGCGATGCTCCTCCAACATGGCCAACACAGCGGACTTATCAAACAGGTGGTCCGTCTGCGAGGCCTGGATCTGTTCCTTTGCCCAGCCGTACAGCTCGTCGCCTGCAAGCCAGTACTTCATCGGTACAGGGAAGCCCAGCTTCTTCCGGTTCAGCACATGCGCGGGAACAATCTGCTTGAGAGCCTGACGCAGCGCGTACTTCGTCGTGCCGTGGGAAACCTTCAACGTGTGCGGAATGTGCTCGGCCACGCGGAAGACCTCGCGATCCAGGAACGGCACGCGCAGCTCCAGGGAGTTTGCCATGGTGATCTTGTCAGCCTTGACGAGGATATCGCCACGCAGCCACGTGAACAGGTCAAGATGCTGCATGCGGGCGACCGGATCCATATCACGCGACTTGGCGTAAATCGGTGCTGTGATCTCGCGGTGGTCCCACTCGGGCTTGGCCCACGGCATTACGCGCTGAATCTGCTCGAAGTTGAACGAGCGGGCGTTGCCGTAGTAGCGCGTCTCCATCGGCTGCGTGCCACGGAGAAGGAGCGACTTGCCACGCACCCCATCCGGTAGCGCCTTACCCACGGCGCGAAGCCCCTTCAGCAACGGTCCGGGGACGTACTCGAACGGCTTGAGGGACAACGGCTCCTTGTAAATGGTGTAGCCACCGAACAACTCGTCGGAGCCCTCGCCGGACAACACCACCTTCACATGCTTGCGGGCTTCCGCTGCCACGAAGTACAGCGGGACAAGCGATGGGTCTGCGACCGGATCATCGAGGTACCAAATGATCCGTGGGAACGCCTCGGCGTACTCCTCAGGAGAAACGATCTTGACGATGTGCTCCACACCAATCGCCTCGGCGGACTCGGCGGCGACGTCTACCTCCGAGTAGCCTTCACGCTCGAAGCCGGTGGTGAAGGTGAGGAGGTTCGGGTTGTGGCGCTTGGCCAGGGCGGCGATGGCCGTGGAGTCGATGCCACCGGAAAGGAATGAGCCAACGGTAACGTCCGCGCGCATGTGCTTTTCCACACTGTCTTCGAGCGCTGCGGCAATTGAATCGAAGAGCTTTTGCTCCTCGCCTGCCGGCACCGGCATCACATTGAACTTCGGTTCGAAGTGACGCTTCTGGTTCAGGGAGGAATCAGCGACGGAAAGTGTCACGGAGCAGCCGGACTCTACGCGACGGATGTTCGCGTGCAGGCTCTCCGGCTCCGGGACGTACTGCAGGTCGACGTAGTGCTCAAGTGCCCGACGGTCGAGCTCGAGGTCAAGACCAAGCTCCGGAGCCATCTCCAGGATCGACTTCTTTTCAGAAGAGAACACCGTCCCGACTTCCGTCTGCGCGATGTACAGAGGCTTAATGCCGAACTGATCGCGGGCTGCGAAGACGGTCTGCTCCTCACTGTCCCAAATAACAATGGCGAACATGCCACGCAGATGGGTGACAACCTCTTCACCCCAGTGGTGATAGCCGACGACGATGGGCTCGCCATCGCCTTCAGTATTAAAGGTATAACCCAGCGCAGTGAGTTCCTCGCGCAACTCAATGTAGTTGTAAATTTCGCCGTTGAAGGTCATGGTGTACCGGGTGGGATTGTCCTCCGGTCCCCACTGCAGCGGCTGGTGCGAATGCGCCAGATCGATAATGGAGAGCCGGTTAAAACCGAACACCACGTGGTCATCATTCCAGGTTCCGACAGCGTCGGGGCCACGGTGGTACATGCAGGGAAGCGCGCGTTCCACTGCAGGTACTAGCTCGCTCGCGTTCCCGGACGGGACGAGTAAACCCAAAAGTCCACACATGCGGTTGAGATCTCCTTTAACAATTGATCAAAGCTTGGCAAGCGCACCGGTTCCATTGCTGAGTTCGCCGGGCGCCACGTGGGGCACGCTGTGACGAGGACGCGTCACGAGCCTGCCTACGAACTGTAGGCCAAGTCTACCCGCCACATGACACCTTTAATATTTTCCCTCCGCCAAGGGCCATAATGATGGCGAGGGGGGGAAATGCGGGGAGTGGAAAGCGGTCGATTGGATTTCCGGAATGTGGGGGAGAGGTGGGGTAAAAAATGCCTGTTGGTAGCGAAAACCAACCTTGGAGCTACACCTTCAACCTTTGGGTTACACCCGTTCATGGGTAGACGATCGGCGAGACATTTGTGACCTGGATCACTTTACACGTCTAGGGATTGTGATGGGGGGTTGTAAACCCGCAGGGACGTGGTCTGTGAAGAGCGAAAACGTACTTTCGATTGATGGGGAATCCACCCTGTAAACGGTATGGATTCTCTTGCTGTTTGCGATACGCTGCATAGATAGAAATGAACCTTTGAGAGTTCTATGAGTTTTTGTACATAGGAAGGCAGACACACGTGGAACAGCGAAAGAAGCGCGGTTTTGGCCGCAAAATGCTGCTGGCTGGAATGCTTGGTGCCAGCGGCTTTGCGCTCGCTGGCTGTGATGTAACTCCTCCTGGCGGCGCTGTGGGCAAGTTCCTGCGCATGGGCTGGCCGGAAGGCATCACGCCGGAGGCAACTTCTGTTGGTAACTTCTGGGTCTGGGTTTGGGTAACCGCCTGGACAATCGGCATCATCATGTGGGCTCTGATGCTGTGGAACGTTTTCTTCAACACTGCCAAGCGCGCTAAGAAGGCTGGCAAGGGCGAGCTCCCGAAGCAGCTGCAGTACAACATCCCGCTGGAGATCGTGCTCACAATCATCCCGATCACCATCGTGTCCGTGCTGTTCTTCTTCACGGTTCAGGCTCAGGACCAGGTTAACGCCCTGGATAAGAACCCGAAGGTGACGGTTGATGTCACTGGCTTCCAGTGGAACTGGAAGTTCGGATACGCCAACGTCGCTGCAGAACTTTCCCCGACGGGTCAGGATTACGTTGGCACCGACAAGGAAGCAACCAAGGCTGCTGAGTCTTCTGCCTACGAGCGCGACGCTAACGGCGACATCAAGACGAAGAACCTCCCGAATGGTGAGGAATACCAGTGGGGTGGCCCGGTTCACGGCAAGTCCCGTGATGACCGTTCCTACCTCCACTACAACAAGATCGAGACCAAGGGTAGCTCCAACGAGGTTCCGGTTCTCGTCGTTCCGAGCCAGACCCCGGTTGAGTTCCGCCTCGCTTCTGCAGATGTCTCCCATTCCTTCTGGGTGCCGGAGTTCCTCTTCAAGCGCGACGTCTACGCCAACCCGGAGGCCAACAACTCCAACAACCGCTTCCAGATTGAAAAGATCGAAGAAGAAGGTGCCTTCGTTGGTCGCTGTGCCGAGATGTGCGGTACCTACCACGCCATGATGAACTTCGAGGTTCGCGTTGTGTCCCCGGATAAGTTCCGTGACTACCTGAAGTTCCGTAACAATAACCCCGAGGCTCCGAACTCTGAGGCTCTCGAGGCTATTGGCGAGGCTCCGTACGCCACCAGCACCCACCCGTTCCTCACTGAGCGTGACGGAACTCGTGATGGTGACAACACCTTCGACTACGCGGCAAGCAAATAAGAAAGGGCAGTAGAAGACAATGAAGAGTACAGCAAAAATTTTCTACAGCTTGACCGTATTCCTTGTGGTCATGGCCCTCATCTACTTCTTCGCCGTGAAATACGTTGAGGATGCTGGCTACCACACTGGCATCGAGTGGGCCGGCGGTACTGCACTAGTGGTCTCCGCGCTCATGACCCTCATGCTCGGTGCCTACTTCCACTTCACCGAGGCTCGCCAAGACGTTCTCCCGGAGGACTGGGAGGATGCAGAGATCGAGGATGCAGCCGGTACCTACGGCTTCTTCTCCACGGGCTCCATTTGGCCGATCGCAATGTCTGGTTCGATTCTCGTCCTCGGCCTGGGCATTATCTACATGCATTACTGGCTCATTGTTCTGGGTGCCGTGCTTCTCATCTTCACGACATTCAAGCTCAACCTGCAGTACGGCATTCCGAAGGAAAGCCACTAGTACCTGTTAGTGTGAGCTAGGTGCTGTCCGCTCCAGCGGATGAACTCCTTAGGTTTTAAGCCCCCGCCACTCGGCGGGGGCTATGTCGTGTCAAAGCCGAAATAGTTCCCGGCCGTCAGAAATAATTTCTATGGGGGTAAGGCGGAGGGAACTAGCGGGGAAAACGCCTGGTAGGGGTGGGGTAAACGAAAGTTTGAGTTGGGGCAAATAGCTCAAAATGGCTTTGTGAGAAATATCACATCATATTAGGCGAAAATATTGGTGTTTTGTGCGGGTGCGGCGAGCAAATTGGACTAGTTCAAAGGCGCCAAAAACGAGCGGGCGCTCGTGCGTCCCTTTTAGCTGGGGGAATGAAAGAGTCGTGAAGAAGTGAAAAAAGTTCCTTAGTGAAACTAAAAAACGGGTGGGGAATAGACGGTCAAACGGGCATGCAACTTTCGTTGAGATTAGGTCTGCGGGGGAGGGTGGAGCAGGTCGAATTAGGGGTGAGAATCGACAATACTAATGGTTGTGACAAGCGCAGTTGGAAATAATACGGCAGCACCACGGCGTGTTGCGGCGCTGAACCGTCCGAATATGGTCAGCGTCGGCACCGTTGTGTTCCTGTCTCAAGAGTTAATGTTCTTTGCTGGTTTGTTCGCGATGTACTTCGTCTCGCGAGCAAACGGCCTTAAGAGCGGTACATGGGATTACGGCCCGGCTCACCTGAACGTGCCGTTTGCCCTGTCAATCACGGTCATCCTGGTGGCAAGTTCGTTCACCGCGCAGATGGGCGTGTTCGCCGCTGAACGAGGAGACGTCTTTGGTCTTCGTCGTTGGTACCTTCTCTCGGCTCTCATGGGAACGATCTTCCTTGTTGGCCAGATGAAAGAGTACATAACGCTCGTTGGCCACGGACTCACCATCCAGAGCAGCGTTTACGGCTCGGTGTTCTTCATCACCACGGGCTTCCACGCAGCTCACGTGTTGGCTGGCGTCCTCGCCTTCGTAGTGGTTTTGACGCGTGTATCGCTAGCCAAGTTCACTCCGGCCCAGGCAACGGCCGCAATGGTGGTGTCCTACTACTGGCACTTCGTTGACGTTGTCTGGATTGGTCTGTTCACCACTATTTACTTCATTCAGTAGGCCGTATTGGTCGTTTGAGGTCTGCGGGAGGCTCGCCAACCGTAGACGCGATTTCGGCCTACAGCCATTCACTTTCCATACGAGTTAAAAGGGAAATGATGGATACCACACCACGAAACGCCGACTCGGCTGCTGCCGAGAAGGCGAAAAAGGTTAGGGGCCGTCGGAAGATGAGGCGCACCGCCGCTGGTGGCCTTGCCCTTACCGTCGGTCTCTCCAGCGCTGGCTTGCTCGCCAGTGCCCTGACTCCCGATGCTCAGGTTGCTACCGCTAAGCAGGATCAGCAGGCCCTCATCGTAGAGGGTAAGTCCCTCTACGAGACCTCCTGCGTCTACTGCCACGGAGCTAACCTCCAGGGTGTCGCGGATCGCGGACCTTCACTGATCGGTGTTGGCGAGGGTGCAGCCTATTTCCAGGTTCACTCTGGCCGCATGCCGATGCTCCGCAACGAGGCACAGGCTGCCCGCAAGCCCGCTAAATTTAACGAATCTCAGACGATGGCTCTCGCTGCTTTCGTGGCCGCTAACGGTGGTGGCCCCGAGCTGAAGCGCAACGAGGACGGCTCGATCGCTATGGAATCTCTCCGTGGCGCTTCGACCACCGAGGGTGAGATCCACCCCGAGGATGTCGCCCGCGGTTCGGAACTGTTCCGTATGAACTGTGCCTCCTGCCACAACTTCACTGGTCGTGGCGGAGCGCTTTCCTCCGGTAAGTACGCACCTGGTCTTGACCCTGCCAACGAGCAGGAGCTCTACCAGGCCATGCTGACCGGCCCGCAGAATATGCCCAAATTCTCTGATCGCCAGCTGAGTGAGAACGAGAAGAAGGACATCATCGCTTACATTAAGGCAGCTAAGGAAACCCCGAATCCCGGTGGTTGGACCATTGGTGGTCTCGGCCCGGTAACTGAGGGCATGGTTATGTGGATCGTCGGCATCACAGTTCTTGTCTGCTTCACGATGTGGATTGGAAGCCGCTCATGAGTCACACAGTAAATAATCAGTACAGTTCTGAAGATCTGAAGAACATGTCGCAGGAAGACCTGGCTCGCCTGGGCACGGAGATGGATGGCGTCACCATTGCATACCGCAAGGAACGCTTCCCGATCACGAATGATCCGGCTGAGAAGCGCGCATCGCGCACCGTCGGTTTCTGGCTGGTGCTCGGCATTATTTGCGCACTTGCTTTCCTCGCGATCTACCTCTTCTGGCCGTGGGAGTACAAGGGCCTCGGTCAGGAGGGTATGTGGTGGTACACCTTCTACACACCGTTGCTCGGTGTAACGATGGGTCTGTCCATCACTTCCCTGGCTATCGCCACCGCGCTGTACATTAAGCGTTTCATCCCCGAGGAAATCGCGGTGCAGGAGCGCCACGATGGTCCGTCGGATGAAGTTGACCAGCGCACCCTGACCGCCCTGCTTAACGATTCGTGGGAGACCTCCTCCCTCGGCCGTCGAAAGGTACTCAAGGGCCTCTTCGGCACCGGAGCAGTCCTCGCGGGTATTTCGATCATTGCTCCGCTCGGTGGCATGATCAAGAATCCGTGGAAGCCCGGCAAGCTTGGCATTCAGGGTGACGGCACGCTGTGGACCTCTGGTTGGTCCCTGCTCGACACCCCCGAGGTAGAGAAGATCTACCTGGGTCGTGACACTGGTATCGCGGCCGAGAAGGATGAGCACGGCAACTACCACACCAACGGCCTGGCTCGCCTGGTTCGCGTTCGTCCGGAGGATCTCGCTGCTGGTGGCATGGAGACGGTCTTCCCGCTCCTGCCGGAGGCAGTTATCCGCCACGGCGACAAGACCAAGGACGTGTACGAGGAGCACATGCACTCGATCCACGGCCCGCGTAACGCAGTTATGCTGATTCGCCTTCGTAGCGAAGATGCCAACCGCGTCGTCGAGCGTGAAGGGCAGGAGGATTACCACTTCGGTGATTACTACGCCTACTCCAAGATCTGCACGCACATCGGTTGCCCGACCTCCCTCTACGAGGCTCAGACAAACCGGATCCTGTGCCCGTGCCACCAGTCACAATTCGATGCCTTGCACTACGGCAAGCCTGTGTTTGGTCCTGCCGCACGTGCCCTGCCTCAGCTGCCGATCACGGTGGACGAGGAAGGCTACCTCGTTGCTACGAGGAACTTCAGCGAGCCGGTAGGCCCGGCCTTCTGGGAGCGTGAGTCATGAGTAACAAGCTAGCTACCCGTGCGCGTGCCGTCGACGAACGCTACGGTGCCGCAGGTTTCATTCGGACGAACATCAATAAGGTGTTCCCCACCCACTGGTCCTTCATGCTCGGTGAGATCGCGCTTTACGCCTTCATCGTGCTCCTGCTGACCGGTATCTACTTGGCACTGTTCTTCGATCCTTCCATCACGAAGGTTATCTACGATGGTGCCTACGCACCGCTCAACGGCGTTGAGATGTCTCGCGCCTACGAGACGGCCCTGAACCTCTCCTTCGAGGTTCGTGGTGGTCTGTTTATTCGTCAGATGCACCACTGGGCAGCACTGCTCTTCAGCGTTGCCATTTTCGTCCACATGTTCCGCATCTTCTTCACCGGCGCATTCCGCCGTCCGCGTGAGGCCAACTGGCTCATCGGTGTCACCCTGCTGCTCCTCTGCATGGTTGAGGGCTTCATGGGTTACTCCCTCCCGGACGACCTGCTTTCCGGCGTTGGTCTGCGAATCATGTCCGCGATCATCCTGTCCCTGCCGATCATCGGTACGTGGACGCACTGGTTCATCTTTGGTGGCGACTTCCCGTCCGACCTCATGCTGGACCGCTTCTACATTGCACACGTGCTCCTCGTCCCGGGCATCATTCTTGCCCTGATCGCGGCTCACGTTGCACTGGTTTGGTTCCAGAAGCACACGCAGTACCCGGGTCCCGGTCGCACCGAGAACAACGTCATCGGCGTTCGTATTCTCCCGGTGTTCGGTACCAAGGCAATCTCCATGGGGCTGTTCACCTTCGGTGTTCTCGCCCTGTTCGCCGGTATCTTTACCATCAACCCGATCTGGAACCTTGGACCGTACAACCCGGCTCAGGTGTCCGCAGGTTCGCAGCCTGATATCTACATGCTGTGGACTGATGGTCTGGCTCGTATCATGCCGGCTTGGGAGCTGTACCTCGGTCGCTACACCATTCCGGCCGTGTTCTGGGTTGCCCTCGTCGCTGGCCTCCTCGTGGTAGTGCTCTTCGCTTACCCCTGGATTGAGAAGGCCTTTACTGGCGACGACGCACACCACAACATCCTGCAGCGTCCGCGTGACGTTCCGGTTCGTACCTCCCTCGGTGTCGTAGCCATCGCCGCATGGTTCCTTATGACGCTGTCTGGCGCAAACGATCTGTTCGCTCACTTCGCACAGATCTCGCTGAACGCCATGACTTGGTTCGGTCGCATCGGCTTCGTCGTGCTGCCTCCGATCATCTACTTCGTCACGTACCGTATCTGCATCGGCCTGCAGCGCTCCGACCGCAAGGTTCTGGAGCACGGTGTGGAAACTGGCGTTATTGTCCAGACTCCTGAAGGCGGATTCGTTGAGCTGCACCAGCCGATCGGCCCGACCGACGAGCACGGTCACCAGCTTCCGCTGGAGTACCAGGGTGCAACGGTGCCGAAGCAGGCGAACCACCTCGGCTTCTCCGGACGTCCGGGTCGCGGTGGCTGGCTCAAGCCCGATAAGCCTGAGATCGCAGCTAAGGCGCACGAAATTGAAGAAGCAAACGAACGCGAGAAGTTCGAGACTCTTACGGAGCTCAACCGTCGGGCCGCCGAGGAAGGCGATTCCCGCAACGTTCTTCGCCCCGGCGACTCTAAGTAGCCACAGGCGCTTGGCACACAGCCAGTAGTTCGCTACTCAGGCTTTAAGCCCCCGTCACACACTTTGTGTGGCGGGGGCTTCGCCGTTGCCTAGACATAGAGGTATAGACCACTTCCGAGACGTTTCGCGGTAGCAGGATGGAGAGGCAGAGGAGTGCGTCAGTGTGCCACGTCCCCAGCGGGGAAAAGTAACGAAAAAGTAAACGCGAAACCTTAGTGTGTTATATTTCGCATGTGCAATGGAAAGTGACCTATATAACCAAAAAACGGTCCGCTAGTTATGACCAGTACGGATTGGCGACTTTCGGAAAATGCCTGGGTAATACGCCTAATTACAAAAGTGTGATGGGGGTGGGGCATGTGTGATTAGGTGACCTGGTGGGGTGGTGGGGAGCGCTAACTAAGAAAAATTTAGGCCGCATGGCGTTTCGGGTTGCGTTAGTTTGTGACCATTTTGTAACCTAATTGAGACCGAAGCGTTTTGTGGGTTGGGAATGCCCCTTCCACTTTGCGCCAAACGAACCGAAGCCCTTGCATCTAACGCTCGGGGGAATCAACTCCCTCCCGGCAGAAGGTGCAAGCCGGATGGCAATGTCCTTCACATTGCGGTCCGGCGGGCCCAAGAGAAATTTGGAGAAAACATCCGTGGGTAAGCACACTAAGGCATCGAATAAAGCTGTACGTTACGGTTCAGCTGCTTCGGCGCTCGCCGTCGGTGCGACGGCCGTCATCACCCAGCCTGCAACTGCCGCTCAGGTTACCGTACCGAACAGCAATATCACCTTCGAGGTGCAGGGTCTGGAGAACGTTCCGAACATCAACCAGGTGCCCGGAATCACCGATTGGGTTCCGTCCCTCAATCAGCAGGCAGCTAGCGTTGACTACTCTGCAGCAGTGAATGCTCCTGCCGCACCTGAGGCTAAGCCGGTAGGAAACCAGATTGTCGATGCTGCAGCAACCAAGATTGGTTCCCCGTACCAGTACGGCGCAACCGGCCCGAGCTCTTTCGACTGCTCCGGCCTGACCACGTGGGCATACGCTCAGGTTGGCAAGCAGATTCCGCGCACGTCCTACGCACAGGCTGCGCAGGGCACCCCGGTGTCCCGTGATGACCTCCAGGCTGGCGATATCATCGCCTTCTACTCTGGCGCTTCTCACGTTGGCATCTACACCGGTCACGGCACCGTGATCCACGCCATCAACTACGGCACCCCGCTGTCTGAGACGTCGATCGACTATATGCCGTTCCACTCTGCTGTGCGCTTCTAAGGGCTTTCATCTTTACCCTCGCAGTAACCTGCGAGGGTTTTTGCTTTTCGACGCCTGCCTGTTAGTGGTCAATCGTAGGGTTGATTGTTTGATGGAGGAGTAAGCTGCCTAGTCACATAATTGCCAACTGTCACTTAATTAACTCACGTCACTGCTTTTGACCTGCATAGAAATAAAAAAGGTATAAAGTTCCTGCTGTATACGGCCAACAATGTCGAGATATGTGTGTTCAAAGATAATATGGCTAGAATCTTCTCGAGCAGCAACACATCGAGGGAAGAAAGAGTGCGGTGAACTACGTGGATAACCATAGGCGCAGCGGGGTAACTGGACGGCGCAAAGGGAAGCATCGTGTCCCTGCGCGGCCCCTCGCGCCGTTGGCAACAAAAGTAACCGCGATGGTGCTCGGTGGTTTCCTCGTGATCCCGCCGATGAACGCCCCTCGTGCCGTGGCGGATCCGTCTGATGTTCAGCAGATCATTGATGACCTCGAGGCAACCTCTCGTGACGTGGAAGCACACAACGAGCAGATTGAGGCCACCCAGGTGAGCCTGGAGGACGAAGAACGGCGCGTAGAAGAGCGCCAGGCACGTCGTGCTGAGGCCCGCGCGCACGCCGAGGCTCTGAAAGACGAAGCGAACCGTAAGCGCGAGTCTGTCAACGAGGTGGCCCGCACCCGTTACAAGGTAGGCAACGGTGACATTGTCTCCAAACTGTGGTTCTCCGATAGCCCACAGCAGGTTATTGAGAAGCGTTCGTACCTCAACGCACTTCGCGATAACGCAGAGAACCAGGCAAAGGACGCAGCCCGCCAAACGCGCCTAGCAGCAGACCAGTTTGCCGACGTCGAATCCGCCGAGGCTACGGCTCGCTACGAGATTGAGCAGCTGCGAAAGAAGCAGCAAGATCTGGAAAAGGAACGCGAGGCTCTCAAGGTGCGTACCGACGAGATCCGTTCCCGCGTGGATGCGCTGAGCCCGGAAGACCGCCAGGTGTGGATTGAAAAGGATGGCCCTGTTGCTTTCTCCCTCGAGGGAATTACGGGGACGAACCCCGTGGGCATGTCCGCGCTTGAGGCTGCGCTGAGCAAGATCGGCTCACCGTATGAGTGGGGCGGAATTGGTCCCTCAGCGTTCGACTGCTCCGGTCTCATGTACTGGGCCTACCAACAGCAGGGGATCACCATCCCGCGCACATCGGGTGCCCAGATGGCCGGTGGTACACCGATTTCCCGTGAGGAGCTCCAGCCCGGTGACATCGTCGGCTATTATGCCGGCGCCAGCCACGTGGGAATGTACGCAGGCAATGGCATGATTGTCCATGCCTCGGATTACGGCATCCCCGTGCAGGTCGTACCGCTGGATAACGCGCCCATCTACGGCTACCGGCGCTACTAGTGCATGTCTAGTGTCCTTGTCGTTACAAATGACTTCCCTCCGACCATCGGCGGGATCCAAAGCTACGTCCGCGATTTCGTGTCCCTCTTGGATCCCGACTGCACGCATGTACTGACATCCACACAGGATGCCCGAGAGACCCGTGTACACGACGCAGAAGCTCCGTACACGGTTCACAGGCTCCCGCAACGTGTTTTACTTCCCACGCCCTCTGTGGCGCGCGCAATGACACGGATCATCCGCGCATACAAGATCGACGTCGTGTGGTTCGGTGCCGCAGCGCCACTCGGTCTTCTTGCGCCCTGCGCACGCCGTGCCGGTGCGCACAAAATCGTGGTATCCACTCATGGCCATGAGATCGGCTGGACCCGCTTCCCGGTAGCCCGGCAGGCGGTACGGAAAATATCCCGAGACGCCGATATCGTCACCTACATCTCCGAATACACCCGCAGCCAGCTGGCCCCGGCGCTGAACCCAGATACCACCTACGTGCACATGCCATCGGGAGTCGACGTGCACCGTTTCACCCCGGGGAAAGGGATCGCTCACCCCGGAGAACTGTGGGTGGTGTGTGTCTCCCGGCTTGTCCGCAGGAAGGGACAGGACTGGCTCATCGAATCTCTGCGCGTCCTCGCACAGCGCTATCCAGTACGACTTGTCATCGTAGGGGAGGGGCCGGATGCCGACCGGTTGATGGACCTTGCAGAGGGACTTCCCGTCACTTTCACCGGTCGAGTAAGTGGAGCCGAGATGGTCGAATACATCCGCGCAGCTGATGTCTTCGCTATGCCGGCGAGAACCCGGTTGGGCGGGCTTGATGTGGAAGGTCTGGGCATTGTCTACCTTGAGGCGCAGGCGTGCGGTGTACCCGTGGTTGCGGGGGCATCCGGTGGAGCGCCAGAGACCGTGACCCCGGAGACGGGCTTTATCGCCAATTCTCCCAGCGAGCTCACCGAGCACGTGGAGCTATTGCTTGCAGATCCTGAGCTGCGTGCCCGGATGGGTGCCGCCGGCAGGGAATATGTGGAGCGTAACTGGAGTTGGGAAAGGATAGGAAAGATAGCCCAGCGCGTCCTGGCGCTATAATTTACTTTTACATTCGCGCAAAGATGAAGCTCTGGAGGTTCACCCACCAATGACGAGATCACAGTCTCCCTTGACCCTGGGCTTCGACATTGGGGGAACCAACCTACGAGGCGCTGTTGTGGATCACAACGGCACGATTCTAGACTCTGCGCAGATTCCCACCCCGTCTTCTGAAGAGATGATGGAGCGAGGCATCGTCCATGTCACCAATAAGCTTCGTGCGTCGTGGGATGTGGAAGCCTGTGGTCTGGCGATCGCGGGGTTTATCGATCCGGACTTGGAGAAGGTGTGCTACGGTCCGCACGTTCCGTGGCGCAATGCGCCTGTGCGCAAGCGACTGGAAGATAAGTTGGGGATGCCGGTCAGGATCGAGCATGATGCGAATTCTGCGGCCTGGGGAGAGTATCGCTTCGGCGCGGCCATGCATGCCGAGACATGGGTGCTCTTCGCGATCGGCACAGGCATCGGTGCAACACTGATGATCGACGGCCAGATCTATCGCGGGTCCTACGGTGTCGCCCCAGAGTTTGGCCACCTGGTTGTTGTGCCCGGGGGTAGGCCGTGCTCGTGCGGGAAGAACGGCTGCCTCGAGCGGTATTGCTCAGGAACGGCGTTGGAGGACACTACCCGGGAGGTTATCGGCTGCGCGCAGTTCGAAGAATCGGAACTTGCCCGGACGTATCACGATCGACCCGAAAAGATCAGTGGGCGCGTCATTATGGCGGCGGCGAAACGCGGGGATCCGGCAGCCCAGGCCGTGGTGAATAACTTCGCCATGTGGTTGGGCCACGGACTGAGTATCGTCTCAGATGTTTTGGACCCGGAGCTTATCGTCATCGCCGGTGGCGTCGCAGACGAGGCGCCGTTGTACCTGGATAAGGCGCAGGAAGCGTATTCCGAGTCGATCGTGGGGGCGGGGTACAGGAAACTTGCCAGGTTGAAGACCGCGGAATTGGGATCCGCAGCGGGTATGATCGGTGTATCCGACCTCGCCCGCGAGGCCGTTTTGTAACCCCGTAAAACCCCCGGTTGGCTTAGGATTGTTTTATGCATAACAAGTGGTATTCGCTTTTCAAGTCCGTTCTTGGTCCGTTTTTGTACGTGTACAACCGGCCAAAGATCTACCACGCGGAGCGAATTCCCACCTCGGGGCCGGCAATCCTGGCCTCCTCTCATCAGTCGGTCGTCGATTCGTTTTTCCTCCCGCTGCTGTGCCCGAGGCAGATTACGTTCCTCGCTAAGAAGGAATACTTCGTGGGGGAGGGGATCGTCGGCAAGATCCAGAAGTGGTTTTTTACTTCTGTCGGCCAGATCCCTGTAGATCGCAATTCTTCCGCCGCCACGGACGCAGCTGTCGAGGCTGCTCGTGGTGTGTTAGCTAAGGGGGACCTGTTCGGCATTTATCCGGAGGGCACCCGTAGCCCAGACGGCCGCGTGTACAAGGGCAAGCGTGGCGTTGCCAAGATTGCGTTTGAGACCGGTGAGAAGATTATCCCCATCGCCATGCGTGGTTCCGGTAGGGCGAACCCCATCGGTTCCTGGTTCCTTCGTCCGACGAAGGTGGAGATCGTTGTCTGTGAGCCTATCGACGCCGATGCGTTTGCCTCCGCCAAGGGGCTTGCCCCGGGGAGCTACGAGGCTCAGCGTGCGGTTGTCGATCACATCATGCATGTTCTCGCTGAGGCAGTGGGCACTGACTACGTCGATGTGTACGCAGCAGATGTCAAGAAGGCGCTCGCTGCGGGCGAAGGCTACCCCGAGGGTGCCGAGCCCCGTTCTTAGGGCTTCCGCGACACCGCCACGCAGTACCCCCGATTTCCGTGTGTTGTAACTCACATATCGCGCATGTGGGAAATCGGGGGATTACATTGGGGGATGGAATGTATACCTAGGCCACCTAAGGGTTTTCCTGATAAAACCTGTGGGTGTTGCCGTTGCAGAATGTGGAAAAATCCTGCGTGCGCTATTTTTATGACACCGAATTTATAGAAGATGGCTCGACCATCGACTTGATCTCTATTGGCATTGTTGCCGAGGACGGGCGCGAGTACTACGCCGTGTCCACGGAGTTTGATGCAAGTCGTGCTGGCCACTTCGTGCGTGCGCAGGTTCTGCCTAAGCTACCGCCACGGGACGATGCTGCGTGGAAGTCTCTATCGCAGATTACCGACGAGGTCTACCGCTTCGTTCACACCGACGGCGCCCGGCCACAAATGTGGGCATGGGTGGGCGATTATGACCACATCGTCCTGGCGCAGTTGTTCGGTGAGATGAAGGATCTCCCGGGGGATATGCCCAGGTTTACCTATGAACTTAAGCAGTATTGGGAAATGGCGGGCCGGCCTCGGCTGCCAGAGGTTCCTGAGGGCAATCACGATGCGTTGGTGGACGCGCGTCATAATCTGGCTAAATTCAATGCCTGTATGGCTGTGTTGCCTCTTTCCGTCCGAAACTCCGCAGTGTAGTCCGCCTGTGTTCGACTGAGTCCACTGTTTGAGATAAATAGGGGGCGGAAGTGGTAGTAATTCTTCGGACGTGCTAAGAATTAATGAATGAGTTGGACTGTAGACCTCCCAGTAGATGAGTTGCCAGATCTTCCCCCGTTACCGGAGGGCCTGAGGGAGCAGTTTGAGGATGTCATCTCGCGTCCTGCAAAGCAGCAACCGACCTGGGATAGTCGTGATGCCTCAAATGTGAGGAAAATTCTGGAGTCGGTGCCGCCGGTTGTCGTGGCACCGGAGATTCGTGAGCTCAAGAAGCAGCTGCGGGATGTGGCGCTGGGGCGCGCTTTCCTCCTGCAGGGTGGTGACTGTGCGGAGACGTTCGAGACAAACACGGAGCCGCATATCAAGGCGAATATCAAGACCCTTCTTCAGATGGCCGTGGTGCTCACCTATGGTGCCTCCACGCCCGTGGTGAAGATGAGCCGCATTGCCGGTCAGTATGCCAAGCCCCGTTCCAAGGACCTGGATGCGAACGGTTTGCCCAATTACCGTGGCGATATTGTCAACGGCATTGAGGCCACTCCGGAAGCCCGTAAGCATGATCCTGCCCGCATGATCCGTGCGTACGCGAACGCATCGGCAGCGATGAACCTCATTCGTGCCCTCACGCACTCAGGTACGGCGGATCTACACCGCTTGCATGAGTGGAACCGGGAATTCGTGCAGAATTCTCCGGCTGGTGCCCGGTACGAGGCGCTGGCGATGGAGATTGAGCACGGTTTGAACTTCATGGATGCGTGTGGTGTCTCCGATTCCACGCTGAACGCAGCGGATATCTTTTGCTCCCACGAGGGGCTTCTTGTGGATTACGAGCGTGCCATGCTTCGTCTCAGCACGGATCCGGATACCGGCGAGCTGGAGCTGTTCGATCTTTCCGCCCACCAGCTGTGGGTGGGGGAGCGTACGCGTGGCCTGGAGGATTTCCACGTTGCGTTCGCTCGTCTCATCGCCAACCCCGTGGGCATCAAGATTGGCCCCGGCTGCACGCCGGAGGAGGCCGTCGCCTACGCGGAGCGGTTGGATCCGAACTTCGAGCCTGGGCAACTCACCATGGTTGCTCGCATGGGGTACGAAAACGTCCGCACGGCGCTTCCGCCCATCGTCAATGCTGTGGAGGAAAGTGGACACAAGGTGATCTGGCAGTCCGATCCGATGCACGGCAACACGTTCACGTCCTCGAACGGCTACAAGACGCGCCACTTTGACAAGGTCATCGATGAGGTTCAGGGCTTCTTCGAGGTGCACCGCACGCTCGGTACGCACCCGGGTGGCATCCACATCGAGCTGACGGGTGAGGACGTCACCGAATGCCTCGGCGGTGCCGAGGACATCACGGATGTGGATCTCCCCGGTCGCTACGAGTCGGCCTGCGATCCGCGCCTCAACACGCAGCAGTCGCTTGAGCTTGCCTTCCTCGTTGCGGAGATGCTCCGCAACCACACGTAGGGGCTGGTTACCTCAGCCACACACGGAGGGTATCTTGCTTGTCGACGCTTGTCTTCGCCGTTGGGCTCTGCCGGTAGGCCTTCCCATCGGAGGTCCCATACAGCCTGGCCGATAGGCCAAGCGAGCGCAGTTCTTTATCAATTTCGTCCCGGGTCATCCCAGTGAGATCCGGGACGATTACTTTATCTGACACCACAAGATCCACCTTGTTGTCCTGTGGCTCGACGAGGGTGCCGGGCTTTGGGTATACCTCGGAGACCATACCGGAATTGGAATCGGCGGTGCCCTCAAAACCGGCTTCCTTCAGCGTTGCCAGTGCCTCGGAGACGGTCTTGCCCGAGACATCGGGAACAGTTAGCGCGTTGGACACGACGAGGTCGACAGACGAGCCGGACCCGATGGTTTCGCTCGCTTTTGGGGAGGAGGCGATGACGGAGCCTCCCGGTATCTTGGAGGAGAATTCCTTCGTCGTCTCTCCGAGATCCAGCCCGGCCTGCTTCAGCGCATCGATAGCATCTTCCAGCTTCTTGCCCACAATGTCGGGGATGGTGACGGGCTTTTTCCCCTTGGACAGGTGAACCGTCACGCTGGAGCCGACGGATACCTCTTCACCAGGTGCAGGGGAGCTCGTTGCCACAAGCCCCTCGGCGACGGAATCCGAGTAGACGGTGTCGCCCAGGACGGGGGTGAGCGTGCGGTCTTTCAGCGCAGCCTCAAATTCCCCTGCACTTCCTGAGGCAGGAATGGCCGGAACTGTGGGTTTGCCGAGCGATATGAAAAGCGCGACGGAGCGCCCACGTACCTGGCGTTCGCCGGTCTTAGGATCAGTCCCCGTCGCCTGGCCTTTTGGGATGTCGTTGTCGTACACCTCAACCACTGCCGGCTCAAAGCCAGCGTTTTCGATCTGTGCGGAGGCAACCTCCTGGCTCAGCCCTGTGATCTCCGGTAGCTCTCCGTAGCGACCGGAGCCAAACCACCAGCCACCCACGCCGACGGCTGCGGCGATGAGGGCAACGACGACGAACCAGGCGATGAATTTCCCCACGGAACGGTTGGAGATCTTCTCCGGAGGTTCGGTCACCTCCGGCTCATATGTCGGCTCAGGTGCAGGCTGACGCGGTTGTACGTACTGCGCGAGCTCGCTGGCACCGCCACTAGCCGGTAAGACTGCCGTTTCCGGATTGGGCGCCGACGGGGCAGCAGCAGGCAAAACGGCCGTTTCGCTGCCCGTGCGGGTAAGCACGTCGGTGGCCGCGGTGAGATTGGATCCTGCGCGCCGGGCCGCCGTGTTTTCCGGCACCGGCACCTCGTATGCCGGCAACTTCAGTTCTCTCGCAACATCCTCGAGCGCATCGAGGAACTCCTGCGCATCGCTGAAACGTTCCTCGGGCTCCCGCGCGGTGGCGGTGGCAATGAGGTGATCAAAGAGGTGGGGAACACCGTCGATAAGCGTGCTGGGAGGCGGAACAATGCCGGTGACGCGGGCCTGCGCATGCTCGTAAACATCTGCGCCGGAAAACGGCGTCTGCCCCGTCAAGAGCTCGAACAGCACAATGCCCGCGGAGTACACGTCGGAGGCCGGCCCGATAGGCGCGCCGGTGACCTGTTCGGGGCTGAGATAGGCGACCGTCCCCGCGATCTTGTGGGAACCCGTCACGCTTGTCGACGCCGCCCTGACTAGCCCGAAATCCGACAGCTTCACCTGGTGGTCGCCGTTGATCAAAATATTGTCAGGCTTGATGTCACGGTGCACCATCCCCGCCCGGTGCGCCAACGCCAGCCCTGTCAAAACGGGGGCCATAACAGCTGTCGCTGCGTGCGGGGGCATGGGTCCACGTTCCGCCGTAAGCTCCCGCAAGGTGCCTCCGGTGATGAGCTCCATGATGAGGAAGTCGTAGGCACCGTCAGAGCCTGTGTCGTACACGTTTACCAGGCAGGGGTGACTGAGCTGCGCCATCGCCCGAGCCTCGCGCTTAAAGTGCGAGCGTGCAGCGGGATCTGCGGACAGCTCAGGTGCCAGCACCTTCGCTGCCACATTGCGTCCCAAACGGGTATCCACGCAGCGGTACACCGTGGACATTCCGCCGCGCGCGATCGGGCGCTCGACGCGGTAACGATCGTCGAGTAATTCTCCATTGCGAGGGCCAGTCATGCTCCAAGTATTGCCTATGTTGGTCCCCGCATGCCATTTAGGGGAGGGGATAAGGTACGTTTAGGAGTGTGAGTTCAGTACCAGTTTCTGAAAACGTCCTGCCGGAAGGCGAGCCCCTCTACACTCTCGACGAGGTTGCCGACCTTCTCGGAGTCCCCTTCAGTCGCGTCAAGCAGCTGCTCAAAGATCACAAGGTCATTGCCGTCAAGTCCGGCATAGAGCTGTGCATCCCCAAGCGCTTCTTCAATGGCGATGACACCCTCAACAAGCACGTAACAGGAGCCATCACGGTTCTTGCCGACGGCGGCTACAACGACGAGGAAATCCTTCGCTACTTCTTCACCGAAGACGAGACTCTTCCCGGTCGCCCCGTCGATGCTTTCCACGGCCACCTCGCCCGCGAGGTCCTGCGCCGCGCCCAGGCCATGGCCTTTTAGTCACGGGGGTGGGTGTACCCCCGCTGTGTCCTGCGTGGTGCGTTGTGGCGCGCTAGCGTGCGGGGT
>ERZ1031292.75-NODE-75-length-43396-cov-6.412842_pt1 | contig 43396 bp, 45 predicted proteins | sample MGYA00518215_ERZ1031292 | MGnify/ENA primary metagenome ERZ1031292 (study PRJEB33718, sample SAMN03159822) | human skin metagenome | collected 2014-02-25 | study: EMG produced TPA metagenomics assembly of the PRJNA266117 data set (Human skin bacterial metagenome and... | reverse complement strand
GCTCGGGGGCGCGGAGGGGCTGGCGCTGGCGGCACCGGCGCCGTCGGAAACGTTCAGCGTCACCGTGGTGTTCGGGCCGTCCTGGACCGCGGAGACCACCGTGCCGGCCGGCGCGCCGGCGCCGTTGACCGTGTTCAGCGTGACCGCGTAGCCCTGCGCCTCAAGCTGGGACTTCGCGGCGGAGGAGTACTGGCCGACCACCGCGTCCAGCGCCCCGCGCTTCGTTCCACGCATGTGCACCGGGCTCGCAGGCGGCAGCCCGCCCGCCGCCGCGCCCGGCACCCCGGCCGCCGCCTGGAACCAGGTGTCGGCCGCTTCGTTGCCGCCGAACAGCGTGCCGTACTGGCACTGGCGCACCGGCTGGGTGCACAGCGGGGTGGACTGGGTACCGTCGTTGTAGATGTACGGCGCGGCCGCCATGGTCTGGGTGAACCCCAGAAACGCGGTGGAGTGGTGGGACTCCGTCGTGCCCGTCTTCGCGGCCGTCGGGGCGGACCAGCCGTTGTTGCGGGCGGAAGCGGACGCGGTGCCGTCGACAATGTCCTTTGACATGCCCTGGGACAGCGCGCCGGCGATGTCCGGTTCGACCGCCTGTTCGCAGGCGGGGCGGTCGATGAAGACCTGCTTGCCGTTTTCGTCCAGCACTTCCTTGATCGGGTTCGGCTCGCACCAACGCCCGCCAGAGGCCAAGGTGGCACCCACGTTGGACAGCTCCAGCGCGTTCACCGCCAGCGGGCCCAAGGTGAAGGCGCCCATGTTCTCTTCCTTCGCGGCCTGTGCGACGGAGCGGCCGTCGCCGAACGAGTTCTCGTCCGCGTACGACCGCAGGCCCAAGCGCACCGCCAGGTCAACCACCGGCGCCACGCCGGTTTTCTGGATCAGCTCCACAAACGTGGTGTTCGGCGACTGCGCCAGCGCGTCCTGCAGCGTCATGCGCGGGGCGTAGGTGCCGGCGTTTTCGACGCAGTACGCGCCCGGCGGGCAGTTGGCCGCGCCGCCGTCGCCCATGCCGTAGAGTACCGAGCGCGCCGGCGTCTCCAGCATCGTGTTCAAGCCGTAGCCCTGCTCCAGCGCCGCGGCGGCGGTGAAGATTTTGAACACCGAACCCGCACCGGCGCCGACCAGCGAGGCCGGCTGCGGCAGGATGGTCTGGCTCTGGTCCAGGTCCAGGCCGTAGAAGCGCGAGGATGCCATGGCCAGCACGTCGCGGGAATCCGCGCCGGGACGGATGATGTTCATTACCTCGGCTACGCCCGGGGTGTACGGGCTGACGTTGTTGCGCACCGCGTTGTTGGCCGCCTCCTGCACCGCCGGGTCCAGGGTGGTGGTGATGGTGTAGGAGCCGTTGAGGATCTGCTCCATGTCCAGGCCCTTGTCCGCCAGGTAGCGCAGGGCGTAGTCGCACATGAAGCCCTTGTCGCCGGCGGCGATGCAACCCTGCGGCAGCGTCTTCGGCTGCTCCAGGATGCCCAGCGGGGTGCCGGCCAGGCGGTCCGCTTCCGCCTGGTCCAGGTAGCCCTGGGCTGCCATGTTATTCAGAACCACGTTGCGGCGCTGGGTGGCGCCTTCCGGGTTGGTGTAGGGGTTGAGCGCTTCCACGGACTGCAGGATGCCCACCAGTAGCGCCGCTTGCGCCGGGTCGAGCTCGCGGGCGGGGACGTCGAAGTAGGTCAGCGCCGCCGCCTCAATGCCGAAGGCGTGGTTGCCAAAGGAGACGAGGTTGAGGTACCTGGTCAGCACCTCGTCTTTCTCCAGCGTCTTGTCTAGGTCGGAGGCCATGCGCATCTCGCGCAGCTTGCGCGGGATGGACTGTTCGGTGGCGGCGTTGGCCTCGTCCTCGTTCTCCGCGTCGATGAGCCAGAGGTAGTTCTTCACGTACTGCTGGTTGATCGTGGACGCGCCCTGCTCCACCCCGCCGGCGAGCACGTTGGTCACCATCGCGCGGGCGAAGCCCTGCATGTCCACGCCCTCGTGCTGGTAGAAGCGGCGGTCCTCCGTGGCCACCAGGGCGTCCTTGACGTGCTGGGAGATCCCGTCGCTGGCCACCTCGTAGCGGCGCTGTTTGAAGATCCAGGCCATGGGGGTGCCGTTGGCGTCGTTAATCGTGGTGACGCCGGGGACTTCGCCGTGAGTGAGGTCGGAGAGGTTCGACTGCATCGTCTCGTCGGTGCGGGCGACGGCGGCGCCGCCGAGGCCTGCGAGAGGGGCGAGGCACAGGGCAATGGCCAGCGCCGCCGCGACGAGCGCGGCAAGCAGGCTTCCTAGGGATTTCAGTGCGGACACGCCATTACCTTAAATGACTCGGCCCGCGCGCGGGAATATAAAAGACCCCCCAAAAATGTGACCCATTCGACAGAGTTCTTTTTTGTGTGATTACATTTACATAGGACCGCAGATATACGGTCGGATGTATAAAACTGCGCCGGGGAGACGGCGCAGGTGAACGAGTAGAGGAGCACGGCTATGACCACGGCTTTGGGTAACACCGCGCAGCGAAACGCACAACGGACCACGTCCCGCAAGTGCGACGCATCCGGACATCTCGTTTTTGACCGAGGGGATTGGGTCACCCACGCGCAGTGCCGCGGCAAGGATCCGGACGCCCTGTTCGTCCGGGGTGCGGAGCAGCGCAAGGCCGCCGCGATCTGCCGCGCGTGCCCGGTGCTCACCGAGTGCCGCGCCGACGCACTGGACAACAAGGTCGAGTTCGGCGTCTGGGGCGGGCTCACGGAGCGTCAGCGCCGCGCGGTGCTGCGCAAGAACCCGCACGTGACGGACTGGGCGGAGTACCTCTCTGCCGGCGGCGAAGTTGTCGGCCTGTAGGTAGTCTTGGGCGCCATGACGAAATGGGAGTACGCAACGGTTCCGTTGCTCACGCACGCCACCAAGCAGATTCTGGACACCTGGGGCGAGGACGGCTGGGAGCTCGTCTCCGTCGTTCCGGGCCCGACCCAGGACAACGTTGTCGCTTACATGAAGCGGGAGGTCGAATAGATGTGGACTGATCGTCTCAAGGAGCTCGGTATCGAGCTGCCCGCCGTCGCTGCACCCGTTGCTGCCTACGTGCCCGCCGTCGAGGCCGGAAACCAGGTGTGGACGTCCGGCCAGCTGCCGTTTATCGACGGCAAACTGCCCGCCACCGGCAAAGTCGGCGCGGAGGTCACCGAGGAGGCCGCTTACGGCTACGCTCGCCAGGCCGCGCTCAACGCGATCGCCGCGGTAGACGACCTCGTCGGCATCGACAACGTCGCCCGCGTGCTCAAGATCGTCGGCTTCGTCGCCTCCGACCCGGCGTTTACCGGCCAACCCGCCGTGATCAACGGCGCCTCCGAGCTCATGCAGGAGGTCTTCGGCGAGGCCGGCGCGCACGCCCGCTCTGCAGTGGGCGTGGCGTCGCTGCCGATGGACACGCCGGTCGAGGTCGAACTCGTCGTCGAGCTGAAGAGCTAGAACTCCAATACACGGCTGTTAAGCGGGTACGCTGGGGCATATGCAACATCCCGCTTACAGCCAACTGCGCCCTGTGACCGCGAACGCCGCGGTGGTCCTGGCGCCGAACCCCAGCTACGCGGCGCTCGAGGGGACCAACTCCTGGGTGATCAGGGGTGAGGGGGATCAGCGAAGCATCGTCGTTGATCCGGGCCCGGAGGATGAGGGCCACCTCAACGTCCTCCGCTCCAAGGCGGGGGAGGTGGCGCTCATTTTGCTCACGCACCGCCACCACGACCACGCTGACGGCGCGGAGCGTTTCCGCCAGCTCACCGGTGCTCCTGTTCGCTCGCTGGATCCGCAGTACAGCTCGGGGGCGGACCCGCTTGTCGACGGCGAAGTGGTCGCCGTCGACGGCATCACCCCACGCCTGAAGGTCGTGGCCACCCCCGGCCACACCAGCGATTCCGTGTGCTTCTTTGTCTACCCGGGCGACCCGGAGACCACCGAGCTGGAGGGCATCATCACCGGCGACACCATTGCCGGCCGACACACCACCATGATCTCCGAGACCGACGGTGACCTGGGCAAGTACCTGGATTCCCTGGAGCTTCTGGAGGAGCAGGGCAAGGACATCCCGCTGCTGCCGGGCCACGGCCCAGAGGGCGCGGACCTGTCGGCCTATGCCCGCAAGTACATCGACCGCCGCAACCAGCGCCTGGAGCAGATCCGCGAGGCGCTGAAGACTCACGGCGAGAACGCCGACATCAACACCCTGGTCGACGCGATCTACGACGATGTGGACCCGGTGCTGCGCGGCGCCGCCGAGCAGTCCACCCGCGTGGCCCTGCGCTACCTGAAGGCCGCGCCCTAGGGGTTTTGTACGAATCGACAAAACGCCAACGCTCCGGCTTCTCCCACCTGGGGAAATGCCGGAGCGTTGTCGATTTGTGCAAACGGGGGCGCGCTAGCGGGCGCGGCGGGCGAGGTGCTCGGTGTCGACGATGAGCACGCTCTTGCCCTCGAGGCGGATCCAGCCGCGGTGGGCGAAGGTGGCCAGCGCCTTGTTCACCGTCTCGCGGGAGGCGCCGACGAGCTGGGCGATCTCTTCCTGCGTCAGGTCGTGGTTGACGCGCAGGGCACCGCCTTCGTGGGTGCCGAAGCGGTTGGCCAGCTGAAGCAGCGTCTTGGCCACGCGGCCGGGGACGTCGGTGAAGATGAGGTCCGCAAGCGACGCGTTGGTGCGGCGCAGGCGGCGGGCCAGCACGCGCAGGAGCTGCTGGGAGATCTCCGGGTGGGTGTCGATCCAGGTGCGCAGCATGGTGGAGTCCATGGTGGCGCAGGTGACTTCGGTGACGCACACTGCGGAGGAGGTGCGCGGGCCCGGGTCGAAGATGGATAGCTCGCCGAACATGTCGGACGGGCCCATCACGGATAGCAGGTTTTCGCGGCCGTCCGGGGCGTGGCGGGCGAGCTTAATTTTGCCGTCGACGATGATGTAGAGGCGGTCGCCGGGTTCGCCCTCGTCGAAGATGGTGGTGCCTTTGGGGAAGGTCACCGTGTCCATCTCGTTGATTAGCGCGGCTACTGCTTCCGGGTCCACGCCCTGGAAAATGCCGGCGCGGGCGAGTGTGTCCTGTACGCCTTCCATGAATCCTCCTCGGTTGGGACGGCCAGGGGGCAGTGGTTGCAGTCACTTTCGCGTAACTTTTTAGCAGCCGTCACAGTGCGTTTTGCACTTTACCACCCATGCGCGGTCTTGGTCAGGTGGTTGGCCAAGTTGGTGTTAATCCACCACGCGCGCCTCGAGCCGCTCCATCGCCAGCGGGAACGCTCCGAGCACCAGCGGGACAAGCAGCACGAGAATCAGATTCATAGGTGTCATTTTACGCCACGTATTACTAGCATGTCCGTCATGTCCTCCACCACCCCGAAAAAACACCGCCGCCCCGGTTCCCACCCGGCGGCGAAGGGTTCGGAGACGGATATCGGGCGTACCCGCAGAGCCCGTCGCATCAACCGCACGCTCGCGGAGACCTTCCCCGACGCGCACGCTGAGCTGGACTTTTCCAACCCGCTGGAGCTGCTAGTGGCGACGGTGCTTTCGGCGCAGACCACGGACGTGCGCGTCAACATGGTCACCCCGGCGTTGTTTGCCAAGTACCCCACCGCCCACGCGTACGCGGAAGCCGATCAAACCGAGGTGGAGGAGCTTATCCGTTCCACCGGTTTCTACCGCTCGAAGGCGAAAAACCTCATCGGTTTAGGCCAGAAGCTGGTGGCGGATTTCGGCGGGGAAGTGCCCACCAAACTCGAGGATCTGGTGACGCTTCCGGGCGTGGGCCGCAAGACGGCGCACGTGGTGCGCGGCAACGCGTTCGGCATGCCGGGGCTGACGGTGGACACGCACTTTCAGCGGCTGGTCAAGCGCCTCATGCTCACCGAGGAAACGGATCCGGTGAAGATCGAGCACGCCATCGCCGGGCTCATCGAGCGCCGCGAGTGGACCATGTTCTCCCACCGCATCATCTTCCACGGCCGCCGTATCTGCCACGCCCGCAAACCGGCGTGCGGCGTGTGCCCGATCGCGTTCGACTGCCCGAGCTTCGGCGCCGGCCCCACCGATCCGGAGGCGGCCTCGGACCTGGTCACGGGCCCGGAGCGCGACCACATCCTGGGGCTTGCATGAAGCGCGCGATCTGGGTGAGTGTTGCGGTCATCGTCGCGGTGACCCTGCTCGTGGTGGCGGGCGCGCGCAGTTTGCTTGTCGACGATCAACCAACGGGGGACCCTGTGGCCGTCGAGAAGCAGGTGCCTCAACGGCCGGACTGCCCGGCTGGGCTGGACCTGCCGTGCCTGGGCGGGGACGTGGCCGGCGAGGCCAAGGAGATCACCGTGGTCAACGTGTGGGCCTGGTGGTGCCAGCCGTGCCGCGCGGAGCTGCCGGCAGTGGAGGAGTTCGCGCGCACGCACCCGGAATACACGGTGGTGGGCGTGCACGCGGACCAAAACGCGGGCAATGGCGCGGCACTGCTGGAGGAAATCGGGGTGGATCTGCCCAGCTATCAGGACGACTCGGGCGCCTTCGCCGCGGAGCAGGGCCTGCCGCCGGTTGTGCCGGTGACGGTGGTGCTGCGCGGCGGCGAGCAGGTGGCGGTGTTTGCCAAGGAGTTCACCTCGGCTGAGGAGCTCGCCGCGGCTGTCGAGGGGGCGCTGTAGATGGACGCGCCGCTGCGCCCGGACCGCGCGCCGCGGTGGCTGAAACCCCTGCTAGAGGCCATCGAAGACGGCGGTGCGGGAATCCCGCGCCGGCTGCTGTCGCCGCGCGTGCTGCAACAAGACGGCGCGGACCAGGCCGCCGTGTTGATCCTGTTCGCCGGCGACCCGCGCGCGACCGAGCTGCCGGAGGACGCGCGGGTGCTGATCACCCACCGCACCCCGCGCATGCGCAGCCACTCCGGCCAGATTGCGTTTCCCGGCGGCCACATCGACCCCAGCGACGGCGGGCCCGTGGATGCCGCGCTGCGCGAAGCGTGGGAGGAAACCGGCCTGGACCCGGACCGGGTGATCCCGCTGGCCATGCTGGACGCGGCCACCACCGGCGGCAGCAACCGGCGCGTGCGCCCCGTGGTGGCGTTCACCCCGGAGCCCGGCGAGGTCTATCCGGCCAGCGAGGAGGAGACCGATGCGGTGTTTTTCGTGCCGGTGCGGGAGCTCGTGGACCCGCAGAACCGGGCGATGCTGGGCATCAAGGAATGGTCGGGGCCGGCGTTTTGGGCAGGCGAGTTTCTGGTGTGGGGCTTTACCGGCGTGCTGCTCGCCGTGGTGCTGAAGCTGGGCGGCTGGGTGCGGCCCTGGGACGAAAAGCCTGGCGACTTGCGGGCTGCGCTGGCGCGTTCTGCCAACCGTGAGCGGTAACATCACCGGAATGCACCTGGTTATCGACGTCCTGCTCGCGCTCGCCGTCGTCGCCGCCTGCATCAGCGGCTGGCGCCAGGGGGCCCTGTCGGCGGTGCTGTCCGCCGTCGGCGTTGTGGCGGGCCTGGTCATCGGGCTTGCGCTGGCGCCGTTCGTCCTGGACTTGTCGGAGTCGCAGACGGTGCGCATTGTGCTGCTCGTCGCCCTGGTCGTGCTGTTCGTGGGCCTGGGCAACCTGGTCGGCGTCACCGTCGGCGGGAACCTGCGCGGGCGCGTGCGCTCCCGGGGCCGCCGCGTGCTGGATTCCGCGCTCGGCGCGACGTTCCAATCGGTGGCGGTGGCTGCGGTGCTGTGGTTCATCTCCATCCCGCTGGCGGCCTCGGTGCCGGGCGAGATCGGCGACGGCATCCGCTCCTCCCGCGTCTTCGGCACCATCAACGCCGCCGCGCCCGAGTCCGCCTCGAAGCTGCCGGCGAGGTTCGCCGCGCTTCTCGACGAATCCGGGCTGCCGCCGTTGGTCTCCCCCTTCCATTCGCTGGGCGGGGCGCAGGTAGCGGCGCCGGATGGGTCCGTGGTGGAGCCGGAGGTCGTCGAGAAGCTTCGCCCCAGCGTGGTGCACGTGATGGGGGACGCGGAAACCTGCCGGCGGCGCCTGATGGGCACCGGTTTTGTCATCGAGGACGGCTACGTGCTCACCAACGCGCACGTGGTGGCCGGCACCGAACGGGTGGCCCTGGACACTGTGGTGGGAGTCAAGCCCGCGCAGGTGGTGCTGTTTGACCCGGACACCGACATCGCGGTGCTGCGCGCCGAGGAACTGGGCCTGCCGGAGCTGCGCTGGGCCGAAGACGAGCTGGCGGTCAGCGACAGCGCCGTGGTGATGGGCTACCCCAAGTCCGGCCCGTTCGAGGCGGCGCCGGTGCGCATCCGCGGCAAGCTGGAAATCGCGGGCCCGGACATCTACACCACCGGGCGCGTGGAGCGCGAGGCGTACACCATCCGCGGCAACATCCGCCAGGGCAACTCCGGCGGGCCGCTGCTCACCCCGGGAGGCGAAGTCGCGGGAATGATCTTCGGGGCGTCCCTGGACACCTCAGAAACGGGATACGCGCTGACTGCACACCAGGTGCAGCAGCGCGTAGGGGATGTGCGGAGCTTAACGCGCCCCGCGGATACGCAAGCGTGCGTTAGCGGTTAACGGCGGTGGAGCCGGTGCGCGGCAGCGAGGAGCCCGTGCCGGAGGAGGTGTAGAGGCCAGCCTCGTCCTTGGCCAGGTTCTTCTGCGCCTGGCCCGGCTTGAGGTTCTTCAGCTCGTTGACGGACTCGATGGTCTTCTCCGGCGCCTTGATCTTCTTGATCTTCTTGAAGCCGATGAATGCCAGCAGGCCGGCCAGCGCCAGCATGACCAGGAAGACGATCAGGAACGCCCAGCCGCGGTGCATCCAGGACGCCAGCATCTCTGCGATGGCGAAGAAGAGGAAGAAGGAGGAGTACAGCGCGATCACGCCGGCCACGGCGAACAGGCCGCCGCCCATCGCACCCTTCTTCACCTCGCCGACGACCTCGGCCTTTGCCAGCTCGATCTCGCCGCGGACCAGGGTGGAAACCTGCTGGGACGCGTTGGAGATCAGCGTGCCAATGGAGTCGTTGCCCGGCTGGGTGGCGTAGGTGTCGCGCAGCGGGATGGAGTCCACCTTGGCGTTCACGGCGGTGGAGCCGCTGGTGTAGAGGCCTTCGTTGCTCACTTGTAGTTCACCTTCCTGGGTGGCTTTTACACGGCACCCGGGAAGGTGCCTGGAATTCTTCACACGATGTTAGCGATGTATGGAGGCATTTGCCCGAATCGGGGTAGAAAAGTAACCCGGTTTTACGCCGAGCGCTTGTCGTCCTTGTCGCCGCCCATGGCGCGGGCAATAAGCACTCCCGCTACTGCAAGCGCGGTCACGCCCGCGATCACGCCGGCGCCGATGCCCACCTCGCGCGCGTTCGGCATCTGGAACAGCGGCTCCGGGTTCTTAAACGTCCGGGCCTGCCAGCCGTTGGCCAGCGCGTGCTTCTTCAGCGCCCGGTCCGGGTTCACGGCCACCGGGTTGCCCACCAGCTCCAGCATGGGGATGTCGGTGGCGGAGTCGGAGTAGGCGTAGCTGTGGTCCAGGTCGAAGTCGTGCTCGGCGGCGAACTGGCGCACCGCCTCGGCCTTCGCGTCGCCTTTGAGGTAGCGGGTGATTTCGCCGGTGAGCTTGCCGTTTTCCACGGCCATTTCGGTGGCGACCACGGTGTCCACTCCGAGTTCTTCGGCGATCGGCTCCACCAGGATCGCAGCCGAGGCCGAGATGATGATGACGTGGTGGCCGGCGTTCCTGTGGTCGTCGATAAGCTGGCGCGCCTCGGCGTAAATGGCGGGGGCGACCACCTCGCGCAGGGTGTCGCGGGTGATGCGCTGGATGGCTGCGACGTCCCAGCCGGCGACCATCTGCGCCAGCGCGTCGCGGGTGGAGTCCATCTTCTGGCTGGACTGGCCCACCAGCATGTACTGGGCTTTGGTGAGGTAGAGCTCCCAGGCTTCCTGGCGGGTGATCATCCCGTTGTTCAGGAATTCTTTGCCGAAGGCGAACGCGGACGACGTCGCAATGATCGTCTTGTCCAGGTCGAAGAAGGCCGCCACCGGCTTGTTAGCAGACATAGTTTTGCAGTGTAGACCCCTAACCCTACGGCTGCGTAGCTAAGGCCTGTGAAACCAGTGTGACGCGTGGGGCGACTTATCCACAGTGGAATTGTTGAAGCGTCCGCAATAGGGGTGGGTTATCCACAGAAAAAATTTTGCCCATTGTTTCCGGGTTGCCACGGTTGCACGCTACCGCCATGACAGACGCAAACACAGGCCCCATCGTCGTCGCGGTCGCGGACCCGGCGCTGCACTCCGAAGCCATCCACATCGCCGCCGCCACAGGTCGCAAGGTCATCGACGCCGCCGACGACACCCAGCTCGCCCGCCACGCTCCCAAGGCGCATGCCTTGCTTATCGACGACTTCCGGGCCCCCTCCTTAAGCACCCAACCACGGGGACCGAACGTGTTCACCGTGGTGGCGGATACCGCCCCGGCCGCGACGCGCGAGAACGTATTCGCCCTGCCCGCCCAGGCCGCGGACGTGCTGCGCAGCATCGGCGCGCTCGCGCTGGCCCCGGCTGTGTCGGCGGCGAGCGGGAAGGTCGTCGCCGTGCTCGGCGCGTGCGGCGGGGCGGGCGCGTCGGTGCTATCCGCGGCGCTGTGCCGGGCGGCGGGTAACGCCACGCTGGTGGACGCCCACCAGCTCTCCGGCGGCCTAGACCTGTTGCTGGGGCTAGAGAGCACGCCCGGCGCGCGCTGGGGCGAGATCGACTTCGCCGCCGGCGGGGCAGTCTCGCGCGCGGAGCTGCGCGGGGCGCTGCCCGCCGCCGAGGACGGCACCGCGCTGCTGACGTTTCCGCGAACAACCGTGGCGGACCCGTTCCGGCTGACATTGGATGAGCTCAACGCGGTGGTGCACGCCGCCGGCACGGAGGGGTTGACGGTGGTGGACGCCCCGCTTGCGCTGCTGCCGGACCGCTGCGACCTCGCCGTGGTGATGCTGCGGCCCGAGCTGCGCGCCGCCGCTGCCGCCGCCCGGATCGTCGCCGAGTGCAACGCCGCCGGGGTGGCCAACGCGCTGGTGCTGCGGCACAGCGAGTGGGCCTCGCTTGAGCCCGCGCAGGTGGAGGACACGGCGAAAGCGCCCGTGATCGCCCAGGTGCAGCAGGTCCGCGGGTTGACCAAGCAGCTGGACCAGGCCGGCCTGCCGGCGAAGCTGCCGCGCACGCTCAACCGCGCCGCCGAGGCCGTGCTGGGGGAGGTGGCCTAAATGGACGACGTGCTCGCACGCGTGAAGCGCCGCCTGGCCGACGAGCCGGCTCAGCCCGACCCGGCGCGCATCGCCGCGATCATCCGCGAGGAGGCGGTGGTGATCAGCGACATCGGGGTGCTCGACATCATGCGCAAGCTTCGCGACGACACCACGGGCGCCGGGCCCCTCGAAGCCATCCTGGCGGACCCTGCCGTGACCGACATCTGCGTCAACGCCCCGGACGAGGTGTACGTGGACACCGGCCAGGGGTTGGAGCGCTCGGAGCTGACGTTCGATTCGGAAGCTTCCGTGAGGCGGCTCGCCACCCGCCTGGCCGTCAGCTGCGGGCGCAGGTTGGACGACGCGCAGCCGTTCTGCGACGGACACGTCACCCGCGACGACGGCACCCTACTGCGCTTCCACGCCGTACTCGCCCCGACCGCCCAGGCAGGCACCTGCATCTCCCTGCGCGTGCTGCGCACCGCCTCGGCCACGCTCGACGATCTTGTGGCGCGCGGCGCGCTTGACGAGGAGAGGGCGGCGCTGGTGCGGGGGATCGTCGCCAAGCGAAAGGCGTTTGTGGTCGTCGGAGGCACCGGCTCCGGCAAGACCACCTTGCTGTCCGCGCTGCTCGCGGAGGTGGATCCGGCCGAGCGCATCGTGGCCATCGAGGACACACTCGAGCTGACCCCGGACCACCCGCACGTGGTGAACCTGACCAGCCGCGGCGCCAACGCCGAGGGCGCCGGCGCGATCACGATCGCGGACCTGGTGCGCCAATCGCTGCGGATGCGCCCGGACCGCATCGTCGTCGGCGAGATCCGCGGCGGGGAAGTGGTGGACCTGCTCGCCGCGCTCAACACCGGCCACGACGGCGGTGCTGGCACCCTGCACGCCAACTCCATCGAGGAGGTGCCCGCCCGCTTCGAGGCGCTCGCGGCACTCGGCGGGATGGACCGCGCCGGGCTGCACGCCCAGCTCGCGGCCGCTATCGACGTGGTGCTGGTGGTCAAACGACGCACCGACGGCACCCGCTACCTGCAGCAGATCGGCGTGCTCGAGGGCGAGCCGGTGCGCGCGAGAGTGGTCTGGGACGCCGATCGCGGCGAGCTGGATGGCTACGAGGAGCTCGCCCGATGATCACCGTGATTCTGCTCGCCTGCGCTGTCGCCGTCGCCGCGCCGTCGCCCGCGTACCGGGTGGTCGAGCGCACCCTAAGCCCCGCGCCCAGGCTTATCCCGGCCACCATGGCGGTTGCGGGCGTCGGCGCGGTGGTGTTCGGCCGCGTCAGCCTGGTGGTCGCCGCGGCCATGGCCGGCGCGACGCTGGTGCACGTGCTGCGCGCCCGCCGCGACGACAGGGCCGCCCGGCGGCGCAGCGCGGCGGCCGCGACGTACCTCGGGGCAGTGTCCACCAACCTGCAGGCAGGCGCCGCCATGCCGGACGCGCTGGCGCGTGCCGCCGAGCAGGCGCCGGCCCCGCTGCAACCGGAAGCGGCCCGCCTGACGCAACTTGCCCGCTCCGGCGCGCCGCTGGAGACCCACGTGCCGGAGCTTGAACGCCTCGGCACGCTCTGGGCGCTGTCGGCCTCGCGCGGGGTGCCGCTGGCGAAGCTGGTCGCCGCGCTTCGCGACGACATCGACCACGCCAACCGCCACCGCGACGCCACCCGCGCCGCCTTGGCCGGCCCGCAAACCACCGCCGCAGTCCTCGCGCTGCTGCCGGTAGCGGGTGTGCTCATGGGCACCGCGATGGGCGCGAACCCGCTGGCGTTTCTCACCGGCGGCGGGCTCGGCGGGGCGCTTTTGGTGGTGGGCACCGCGTTGGTGTGCGCGGGTGTCGCGGTCTCGCGCCGCATCATCGAGGGGGCCAGCGCATGATCGGCCTCGTTCCCGCGCTCCTTGTCGCAGCGGCGCTGTTTGTCGCTCCGGCTGGCCCGGGCGGCCGCGTCACCGAAGCCTCCCCGAAGGCGCCCCGCGACGGCCCCGAGAAGGCCGACCCGGAGCGCTGTGCCAGCGACATCGAACTGTTCGCTGCATGCGTCTCAGCGGGCCTGCCCGCCGCCACCGCGGCGGCTGCGGTCGCCGACACCCACGGGACACGCAGCCCGTGGCACACCGTGGCCTCGCTGACGGCGCTGGGGGTCGAACCCCAGCGCGCCTGGGCCGAGATCCGCCACCTGCCGGGCGGCGAGGATCTCGCCGGGCTTGTTGCCCTATCCGCCACCTCCGGAACCTCGCTGGCCGCGGGCTGCGGGCGCATCGCCGCCCAGCTGCGCGCGGGCGCGGGGGACCGGGCCAAAGCCAAAGCGGAACGCGCGGGCGTGCTCATCGCCATCCCGCTCACCGCGTTTTTCCTGCCGGCGTTTTTCGTCCTCGGGCTCGCGCCCGCGGTGATCAGCCTCGGCACCTCACTGATCAACTAGAAGGAGTTTTTCCCATGCGCTACCTCAATTCCGCACTCACCACCGCCTATCTGTACGCTGCCTCTAGGGCCCAGAAAATGCGCTCTGACCAGGGGATGTCCACCATCGAATACGCCTTTGGCAGCCTCGCGGCCGCGGCGCTTGCCGGTGTGCTCTACCTCGTGGTCAACGGCGACGCCGTCACCAACGCCATCGAAAGCGTCATCACCGACGCGCTGAGCAACACGCCGGGCTGATGAGCACCATCGAAACCGCGCTGTCGCTGTCGGCCCTCGTGGTGGTCACAGCCGCGATCGTGGGCGGGATCGCCACCGTCGCCGCCTACATCACGGCCGTCGACATCGCAGGTGCCGCCGCCCGCGCCCACGCGTTGGGGGTGGACTACGCCGCGCCCCGCGGCGACGTTGCCGTCACCGAAAACGCGGGCCTGGCCACCGCGGCCGCCTCGGTCCCGGCGCCGATCGGCACCATGCGCGCAACAGCCGTGTTCCCCGTGGAGTTCTGATGCGTCTGCTTTCCGACGAAGGCTCCGCCATCATCACCGCCACCGGCATCATCACGTCAGTTGTGTCGCTCGCACTGGCGGTGGTGGCCTTCGGGGTGCACGTGGCCGACACTCACCGGGCCCGGGTCGCGGCGGACCTCGCCGCCGTGGCGGGTGCGACCGCGATGTACCAGGGCGCCGATGCCTGTGCCACCGCGGACCGCACCGCGGAGCTCAACGGCGCGCGCGTGGTCTCCTGCGAGGTCACCGCAGGCGACGTCGTGGTGGCAGCCACCCGCCGCCGGGCGGAGGCCGCCGCCCGTGCCGGGCCGTAACGTGCGCACCGCCTAGCGCGGTGCTTCACCAGCCGTCATGGTCACAAGCGCGCCGAGCAGCTTCAGTGCGGCGCGCTTGTCCAGCGGTTGGTTGCCGTTGCCGCACTTCGGCGACTGCACGCACGACGGGCAGCCGTCCTCGCAGCCGCAGGAGCGCACCGTCTCCCAGGTCGCCTCGATCCACTCGTGGAAGCGGGCGAAGCCCTCGTCGGCGAAGCCCGCGCCGCCGGGGTGGCCGTCGTAGACGAACACCGTGGGCAGCATCGTGTCCGGGTGCAGCGCGGTGGACACGCCGCCGATGTCCCAGCGGTCGCACGTGGCCAAAAGCGGCAGCAGCCCGATCGCGGCGTGCTCGGCGGCGTGCAGCGCGCCGGGGATCTCGCCGGCGGTAATGCCCAGCTCGTCCAGCACCATCGGGTCGATGGTGTACGCCACCGCGCGGGTGACCAAACGCTGCTCGGGCAGGTCGAGGGGGATGTGTTCGCTGACGGTGCCGTCGGCAAGCCGCACCACGTAGCCGGTGACCCGGTCGATGACCTCCACGTCCACGCTGGCCACCCACAGCCCCGGCGAGGGGTTGACCAGCTTGTGGGCCTCGCCCAGGATCGTGATGTCCGTCGTCGAGCGCGCTTGCGTGGAATAGTCGGGCAGCTCCGGCGCCACCAGTGCGACGTAGTCGTCCAGGTCCAGCGCCTGGACCACGAAGTACTCGCCCTGGTGGATGTAGACCGCCCCGTCGTGCACCTGGCTCATCGCGCGCGCCGCGTCCACGGTGCCGAGCAGCCGACCGTCGGCGACGTCCACGATCATCACCTGCTCGCCCACACCGCCGCGCAGCGACACCGAAGCGTGCGCCGACTCCGGCGTGATCTCGCCGTCCAACTGCGGCACCGCGAACCAGCCCGCCGGCCGGCGGCGCAACAAGCCCGCAGCAGTCAGGTCGTCCACCACGTCGCGGGCACCGAAGGCCTCCACGTCCGCCTCGCTCAGCGGCCGTTCCACTGCGGCGCAGTACACGTGGCCGCGCAGAATGAACGGGTTGGTTGGGTCGAACACGGAATTTTCCACCGGCTTGCCCAGAAGCGCCTCCGGATGGTGGACCAGGTAGGTGTCCATCGGCTCGTCGCGCGCCACCAGCACCGCCACCGAGCTCTGCCCGCGACGGCCCGCGCGCCCCGCCTGCTGGCGAAACGACGCCACCGTGCCCGGAAACCCCGCCATCACCACCGCGTCCAGCCCACCGACGTCGATGCCCAGCTCCAGCGCGTTCGTGGACGCCACCCCCAGCAGCTCACCATCGTCCAGGCGGCGCTCCAGCTCGCGGCGGTCCTCCGCCAGATACCCCGCCCGGTACGGCGCGACACGCTCGGCCATATCCGCGCGGCCCGCCGCCGACAGGTGCTCCTGGGTGCGCATCGCCACCGTCTCCGCGGCGCGCCGGGACCGCACGAACGTCAACGTCCGCGCGCCCTGCAGCAACAGCTCAGCCGACACCGACGCCGCCTCCGCGGTGGCGGGGTAGCGCACCGGCGCGCCGCCCTCGCCCTCGGCGCCCTCGATGAAGCCGGGTTCCCACAGCACGATGGTGCGCTCGCCGGAAGGGGCGGCGTCCTCGGTCACGGCCACCGCCTCGCGCCCGCTCAACCGGCGGGCCTGGCCCGCCGGGTCCGCCGCGGTGGCTGACGCGTAGATCAGCGTCGGGGAAGACCCGTACGCGGCAGCGATGCGCAGCAGCCGCCGCAGCACCAAGGCCACGTTCGCGCCGAACACGCCCCGGTAGGTGTGGCACTCGTCCACCACCACGTACTTCAAGTGCCGCAAGACCCGCGCCCACCGCGCGTGCGAGCCCAACACGGACGCGTGCAGCATGTCCGGGTTGGTGAACACGTAGCGCGCGTGCTCCCGAATGCCCGCGCGCGATTCCGTCGGCGTGTCCCCGTCGTACGGCGCCGGGTGGATGCCCTCCAAGCCCGCGCCCTTAACCATCCGCAGCGTGGCCTGCAGCTGGTCCGAGCCCAGCGCCTTCGTCGGCGTCAGGTACACCGCGCACGCCGTCGGATCCTGCACAAGCGCGGTCAGCACCGGCAGCTGGTAGCCCAACGACTTGCCGGAGGACGTCCCCGTCGCCACCACCACGTCCTCACCGCGCCACGCATGCTCTGCGCACAGGGCTTGGTGGAGGTAGGGGGAAGCGAAGCCTTCGTCGATAAGCAATTGCTTCAACCGCGGCTCCACCCACCCAGGCCACTCGCTATAGCGGGCCTGACGTGCGGGGACATGCTCGACATGCGTGATCGTCGCCGCAGGATGGCGGCGCTTCAGCGCGCCGAGGAGCTCGGTACCGAACGGGGAAACCATAATCACCGGAAAGTATGCCAGTTCCCAGTGCTAAGGCCCGCACTTCATGGCACACTGGGTGGCGGTCACAGATTTTGTGTGCGCCCGAAGCGGTGCTCGCGAGGATTGTGCACGCGGGCACCAGGACCCGTTAGGCCCTGGTGGACGACATCTCTACGCAAATTTTTGAAAGGTTTCACCATGGCAACCGGTACCGTGAAGTGGTTCAACGCCGAAAAGGGCTTCGGCTTCATCGCCCCGGACGACGGCTCCTCCGACGTCTTCGTCCACTACTCCGAGATCCAGGGCTCCGGCTTCCGCACCCTGGAAGAAAACCAGCAGGTCGAATTCGAGGTCGGCGAGGGCGCCAAGGGCCCGCAGGCGCAGCAGGTGCGCGCGCTCTAAGCACACTTTGCTTATCGACGGGGCTTCCGCTCGGAGCCCCGTTTTTTATACGTTGCTCACGCCCTGGCGCACATCACGCCACTCGGCGAACTTGTTCTGGCCCTTTTGAATGAGGTAGCCGACAGACGAGCCGAGCACCACGCCCAACAGCATTGCCAAAAGCGGGTAGTCCTGCAGGATGCGCCCGCCCAAGTAGCCGACGCCGACGCTCAAGAACGCCCACAAGATCACGCCGGCAGTGTCGAAGAAGACGAACTTGAACCAGTTGTAGCGCACCGACGCCAGCACAATCGTGGCCACCCAGCGCGCCCAGGGGATGAAGCGGGCGACGATAATGGTCGCGCCCGCGCCGCGGTTCATGTTCCGGCGCACCCAGCGGATCGCCTGGCCCGCCTTCGACTCCGGGTCCAAGGCCTCCACCCGGTGAATGAGCTTGCCGCCGAGCGCGAAGCAGATGTTGTCGCCGATGATCCCGCCGATGGACGCCGCGGCGATCACGCCCCACACACTCGGCACCCCGCGGGATGCCGAAAACGCGCCCGCCAAGTTCAGCACCGTCTCCGACGGCACCACGGGCGCCAGCGCATCCGCGACAATAAGCACGGTCACCAGCGGGTAAAACACCGGCATCGCCATGAGCGTGTGCAGGAAATCGATGAGGGAATCGACCACGAAGACGCATCCTTTCCGGCCCCGACGTACACGGCACCGGGGCACCCGAGCAGTGTAGTCCTATTACCCGGGTGCACAATCGTGTGCTAGTTGTCTGTAAGGGAATAACTCTGTGCAAAGCGAGGTGTCAGTCAACGTGGCTGAAGGTGGCAAGACCCTAGTCATTGTGGAGTCCGCGACGAAGGCGAAGAAGATCCAGAAGTACCTGGGCGACGACTATATTGTGGAAGCCTCCGTCGGCCACATCCGCGACCTGCCCGGCCGAGCCGCCGACATCCCCGCCAAGTACAAGAAGGAACCGTGGGCCAAACTCGGCGTCAACCCCGAGGACGGCTTCACGCCCATCTACGTCGTCGACGCCGACAAGAAAAAGAAGGTCACCGACCTCAAATCCAAGCTCAAGCAGGCCGACAAACTCCTGCTCGCAACAGACCCGGACCGCGAAGGCGAAGCGATCGCTTGGCACCTTTTGGAAACGCTCAAGCCGAAGGTGCCGGTGGAGCGCATGGTGTTCAACGAGATCACCGAATCCGCCATCCGCGAAGCCGCCGAAAACACCCGCGAGCTGGACATGGCGCTTGTCGACGCCCAGGAGACCCGCCGCATCCTCGACCGCCTCTACGGCTACGAAGTCTCCCCGGTTTTGTGGAAGAAGGTCATGCCGCGCCTGTCCGCCGGCCGCGTCCAGTCCGTGGCCACCCGCGTCATCGTCGAGCGCGAGCGCGAACGCATGGCCTTCATCTCTGCCGAATATTGGGATCTGGTGGCGGAGCTGCACAAGGACGAGACGTTCGACGCGAAGCTCGTCGCGCTCGACGGCAAGCGCATCGCCCAGGGCCGCGATTTCGATGACCGGGGGCGGCTGAAGGGCGAGGCGGTGGTCGTCGATAAGCAAAAGGCGCACTCGCTTGCCGACGCGCTGGGCACCGCTCCCATGCACGTCACCGCAGTGGAAGAGAAGCCGTACTCGCGCAAACCCTACGCGCCGTTCATGACCTCCACGCTGCAGCAGGAGGCCGGGCGCAAGCTGCACTTCACCTCCGCGCGCACCATGCGCATCGCGCAACGTTTGTACGAAAACGGCCACATCACCTACATGCGTACAGACTCCACCTCGCTGTCCAAGCAGGGCCTCGACGCTGCACGCTCCGCCGCCCGCGAGCTGTACGGCGCCAATTACGTCACCGACGCGCCGCGCACCTACGACCGCAAGGTGAAAAACTCGCAGGAAGCCCACGAAGCCATCCGCCCCGCAGGCGAACGCTTCGCCACCCCCGGGCAGCTGGCGGGCTCGCTGGACGCCGAGGAGTTCAAACTCTACGAGTTGATCTGGGCGCGCACCGTCGCCTCCCAGATGCAAGACGCTCGCGGCACCTCGATGAAGGTCACCCTGCAAGGCGATGCCGCCGGCGAGGTGTGCGAGTTCGCCGCCACCGGCCGCACCGTCACCTTCCCCGGCTGGCTGCGCGCCTACTCCGACCGCCAAGCCAACGAAACCCGCCTGCCGCAGCTGACCAAAGGCGACGAGCTGGCCACCAATAAGGTCACGGCGGACGGCCACTCCACCAACCCGCCGGCGCGCTACACCGAAGCCTCGCTGGTGAAGAAGATGGAAGAGCTCGGCATCGGGCGTCCGTCCACCTACGCGTCGATCATCAAGACCATCCAGGACCGCGGCTACGTCGTCGCGCGCGGCAACGCCCTGGTGCCGTCCTGGGTCGCGTTCTCCGTGGTGGGCCTTTTGGAGAACAACTTCGACGCGCTCGTGGACTACGACTTCACCTCGTCCATGGAAGACGAACTCGACGAGATCGCCCACGGCAACCAGGACCGCACCAAGTGGCTGTCCGGCTTCTACTTCGGCGACGCTGACGCGCGCGAATCCATGGTGCAGGCACTCGCGCGCCGCGGCGGGCTGAAGCACATGATCGAGGACAACCTCGAGTCCATCGACGCGCGCGCCGCGAACTCGCTGAAGCTTTTCGACGATGCCGAAGGCCGCCCCGTCATCGTCCGCGTCGGACGCTACGGGCCGTACATCGAGCGCGTGATCGGCGAGAAGGACGGCGAGCCCGAGTACCAGCGCGCCAACCTGCCCGAATCCGCGACCCCGGACGAGATCACCCTGGAGATGGCGGAGAAGCTCTTCGCCACCCCGCAGTCCGGCCGCGAACTCGGCGTCAACCCCGCCAACGGACGCACGGTGGTGGCGAAGGAGGGCCGTTTCGGCCCGTACGTCACGGAGCTCGTGCGTGACGACGAGCGCGCCACCGCCGAAGCCCGCGCCGAGGAAGTCATCGCCGCGGAGCGCGCCGAAGAGGATAAGCAGCGCGCCGAGGAAGGCAAACGCGCGAAGAACTGGGAGACCAAGACGGCCGCGGCGCAGAAGGAAAAGCGCATGGCGCAGCTTGTCGACGAGCAGCTCAAGCCCGCCACCGCGTCACTGTTTTCCTCGATGGAGCCGTCGAGCGTCACCTTCGACGAGGCGATGCAGTTGCTGTCCCTGCCTCGCGAGGTTGGCGAGGACCCAGCGGACGGCGAGATGATCACCGCCCAGAACGGCCGCTACGGCCCGTACCTGAAGAAGGGCTCCGACTCGCGCTCGCTGGCTTCGGAGGACCAGATCTTCTCCATCACGCTGGAGGAGGCCCGCCGCATCTACGCCGAGCCGAAGCGCCGCGGACGCGCCGCCGCGAAGCCGCCGCTGAAGATGCTCGGCGACAACGACGTCTCCGGCAAGCCGATGACCATCAAGGACGGCCGCTTCGGCCCGTACGTCACCGACGGCGAAACCAACGCGTCCCTGCAGCGCGGCGACACCCCGGAAACCATGACGGACCAGCGCGCCAACGAGCTGCTCTCCGCTCGCCGCGCCCGCGAGGCCGAGGGCGGCGGCAAAAAGGCCACGAAGAAGAAGGCTGCGAAGAAGAAGGCGACCAAGAAGGCTGCCAAAAAGGCCACGAAGCCGAAGCAGACCACCAAGCGGGGGGTCAAGGCCCGCAAGCGCTAAAACTGGGCAGCGTATACCGCGGTGGCGTGCGTGCGCCACCGCGTTTTGCGTTCCTGTGGACAACGGTGTTGCGGCGTCAACAATCGGCGGGGGTTATCCACAGATTTCTTTTTGGCCCTTGTCGGGGTTGCGATGCCGCCATAGCTTCTGGGCCATGAACTTCACTGACTTTGTTTCCGCAGGCGTGGCCGTGCTCGCCGACTTCGACCGCGACACCGCCATGGCCGCCGGCCTGTCCACCGGCCGGGTGCGTGATTTGGCCCGGGTGCACCACACCTACTTCGGGCCGACCCAGTTCACCCGCAAACAACGTGACGCCCTCGCCGCCGCCGAGGGTTTACCTATCGACCAGCTCGTGCACATCGAGAAGAAACTGCTCGCCGTCGAAGGCGCCGCCGAACGCTGGCGCATTAGGTTGGATTTGGTGCGCCACCGCGGCTCCTACCGGGCGTTGACCAAGCGCATCAAACGGCTGATCAAACAACCCGTCAAACCCGCCCCACCCTCGTGCAGGTTTTCCCGCTCGAAGGCAGGCATGCGCACCATGATCCTCACCTACAACGAGCGCGACCTGGCTGATCTTGAGCACCTGCTGCGCAAACTCATTGACGCAGACGACCCGGCCGCCGCCCAAATGGCCGACACGCTTATCGGGATCCTGCGCGACGGCAAGGGTGTGCCGAAGGCGAATTTCCGGCCGATCATCCTGGTGCCGATCGCCGACTGGGCCCGCATCCAATCAGGCCACGCCGACGAAGTCACCTTGATCTGCACCGACGGCACCACCATGACCGGTGCGGAATACATGGAGCACGAATTCGGCGACATACTCGAAGTCGCCGCGTTCCACCCCCAAGAAGGCCCAGTCAACCTCTACTACGGTCAGCGCTGCGCCAACGCGAAGCAGAAGGTCATGTCGAAGCTGCTCTGCCCGTCGTGTGCGTTTCCCGACTGCAAACACTCGGCAGAGACCACCCAAACCCACCACATCAACGCGTGGCGCTACGGGGGAATGACCAACATGGACAACCTCGCCGAACTCTGCCCCTTCCACAACGGGGTCAACGCCGACAACCGCAACGGCCCGTTCGGCTACATCGACAACCCGAACGCCCGCATCCACTGGGTCGCGCCCAACGGCACACGCGTCCCCATGACCACCCCAGGCGCCATGGAGCTGCTCTTCGACTAACCACACACCGAAAACCCGCCCCACCGGGCGGGCACATCGGCATGCCCGAAACTAGGCGCGGTCGGCCATGGTGGAGCGCACCGGGCGCGCCAGCTGCGTCATCTTGCCGCGGCCGCGCAGCTCCACGGACTTCATCAGCGTCCAGCGCTGCTGCTCCACCTCGTTCGCCGCGCGCAGGGTTCCGGCGTTGGTCAGCACCAGGCCCGGGGTGTCCTTCGCCATGTCGGTCAGGCGCGCCGCGGCGTTGACGGCGTCGCCGATCACGGTGTACTCGAAGCGGTCCGAGCCGCCGATGTGGCCCGCCACCACGTGCCCGGACGCCACACCGATGCCGGCGCGCAGCTCTTGGCCGGCCAAATCCCGCTGGAGTTCGCGGGCGGCTTGGAGGGCGTGCGAAGCGGCGTCGTGAAGCGAAACGGGCGCCCCGAACACGGCCAAGGCCGCATCGCCCTGGAACTTGTTGATCACGCCCTTGTTGCGGTGCACCACCTCGACAACGACGTCGAAGAAGTCGTTCAGCGCAGCGACAACCTCCTCCGGTGTGTGGTCCACGGCGTAGGTGGTGGAGCCGACGACGTCGATGAACAGCACCGCCACCTTGCGCTCCTCGCCGCCGAGCTCCGGGATCTCCTCCAGCGCCTTCTGCGCCACCTCCGCGCCGACGTACTGGCCGAAGATGTCGCGCACACGCTGGCGGTCGCGCAGCCCCTTCATCATCTCGTTGAACCCGGCCTGCAACACGCCGATCTCGGAGCCGTCGTAAATGTCCACCTGCGTGTTCTGCTCGCCGCGGCGCACGCGGTTGATCGCGCCCTGCAGCTCCTTGATCGGGTCGGCCACACTCATGATCACCAGCGCGGTGCCCACGAAACCGGTGACCATGCCGGCGGTGATCAGCGCGACGATCGCGGAGGTGAGTTCGCCGACGTTGCCGGAGAAGTAGCCGTAGCGCTGCGCCACCGTCAAAAGCAGCACGCCCACCATCGGCACGGCGGAGGTGGTGAACCACGTCAGGTAGAGCTGCCACTTGATCGGCGGCTGCAGCGTGGAGTCCTCGAAGCGGCGCGCCAGCGCGGACGCGGCGATGGGGCGCACGAGGCGCTCGGCCTGCAGGTAGGTCAGCACGGCGGGGACGAAGGGGGTCAGCGCGGCGGGGGCGAGGACGACGGGGGCCAGGCGGGCGTCGACACGCCACGCCCCCACCGTGACAATCGCGGTGCCGATACCCCACACCGCCACCACAATGATGGTTTGCAGCACCGGCAGCCGCATGACCAGGTGGCGCACCATGTTCGGGTCGTGCCCGTCGGGGTGGCGCTGCCATTCCAACACGGGTCGGAACAGGTACAGCGTGACCACCACACCCAGCACGACGGCAACGGCCGCGTAGATCACGCCGATGGCGCCGAGTTGCCCGCTAAGGCCGAGCTCACGCACTTCCGGCATAGGGATGAGGTAGCGCACGAACAGCATGCAGCCGATCGCGGCGATGACGTTGGTTCCCAGCACGGTCGCGGCGTACAGGGGCCATGACGTGCCCCAGAGCCACCGCAGCTCGCGCCAGAATCGTTTCATGGTGTATCACCTTAGCGCGCGGGTACTGTGATCATCCGTGACTACCCGTAGCGTCAGTGAGCGGCTTGCCGGAACTCCGGCGGTGCGCGAGACAATCATGTCCGCGGCGAAGGCCGCAAGGCTTGGCGACGGCTACGCCATGACCCATGCCTGGCTTTTCACCGGCCCTCCGGGGGCGGGCCGCTCGCAGGCCGCGTTGGCGTTCGCGGCAGCGTTGATGTGCACGGACCCGGTGGAGATCGGGTGCGGGCGTTGCGAGGCGTGCCGGTTGGCGCTGGCGGGCTCGCACACGGATTTGCTGCACGTGGTGCCGCAGCGGGTGAACATCCCGGTGGATTACGTGCGCCGCACGATCGTGCCGCAAGCGGCCCGCCTGCCGACGGTCGCCGCCTGGCGCGTCATCGTCATCGAAAACGCCGACCGGTTGAACACGGACGCAGCCGACGCGCTGCTGAAGACCGTGGAGGAGCCGCCGGAGCACACCGTGATCATCATGTGCGCCCCGTCGGCGGACCCGCAGGACTTTTCGCAGACGCTGCGGTCGCGCTGCCGCCACCTGTACGTGCCGGCGCCAACGGAGGACGAGGTTGTGCGCATCCTGGTCGAGGAGGAGGGCGCGACCGAGCACGACGCGCGGCTTGCCGCGGCGGCGACGATGCGGCACGTGGGCCGGGCGCGGCTGCTGGTGCGCTCCGACCAGGTGCAGAAGCGCCGCTCCATGGCGATCAATTTGGCGGAGCTGGTGTTCCACGGCGCACAGGCGTTCCAGGCCGTCGGTGCGCTGGTCACGGCGGCGGAGAAAGAGGCCGTGGAGGCCCACAAGGCCGAGGACGAAGCCGAGCGCGCGAAGCTGGAAAACGCGCTCGGCATGGGCGCGAAGGGCAAAGGTGCGGGCAAGGCGTTGGGGGGCGTTGCGTCGTCGATAAAAGCGCTCGAAGAGGAGCAGAAGAAGCGCGGCACCCGCCGCAAGCGCGACATGTTTGACCTGGTCCTGGTGGATTTGGCGGGGGTGTACCGCGACGCCATGATCGTCCAGTCCGGCGCGGGCCTGGACCTGATCCACCCGGACTACGAGGGTCTGGCGCGCGAGATCGCGGAGCGCACCACGCCCGAGGGCTTGGTGGAATGCCAGGAGGCGATCGCGCAGTGCCGCGAGCGGCTGGCGCAGCAGGTGCAGCCGGCGGTGGCGTTTAACGGCATGCTGGGCCGGATCCGGCTCGCCTGCAAAGCGTCCTGAGCTGCCGGTTTCTTAGTTTTCCCCGGCTGCACTACACTTTCGCGATGGTGCATCTTTGTATGCCCGGCCACCTTAGCTCAGTCGGTAGAGCATCTCACTCGTAATGAGAAGGTCGCGAGTTCGATTCTCGCAGGTGGCTCAATTTTTTTGCCCTAAACCGGGCAAAAACCGCGGCACAACCTTGCCGACGGCGTTGCGCGGCAGCTCGTCCACGAAGTGCACGTCGCGGGGGATGGAGTGGTCGGCCAGGTGGGCGCGCACCCAGTCGCGCACCGCGTCGGCGGTGATGTCGGCGCTGCGAACCACCCACACGGCGATGCGTTTGAACATCTGCTCGTCGTCGACGCCGTGCGCGTACACCTCGCCGACACCCGGCATGTCCTCGAGCACTTCCACCACGGACTGCGGGTGGACGTTTTCGCCGCCGACGATGATCATGTCGTCGTTGCGGGACTGCACGTGCAGGTACCCGTCGTCGTCGAGGTAGCCCAGGTCGCCCATCTCCACCAACCCGTCGATCTCCACCATCTCGGTCGCGGGGTTGGTGTAGCCGCGCAGCGCGGTTTCGTTGTACAGGAAGATGCGTCCGGTTTCGCCGGGCCGGACTTCTTTCCCTTGGTCGTCGTAAAGCTTGAGCACCGTGCCGGGCGGGACTTTGCCCACGGTGGTGGGGTCGGCCTGCATCTGCTCGGGCGAGGCTGCCGCGGCGAGGGCGAGTTCGGTGGAGCCGTAGATGTTGGCCAGGATCGGGCCGAAGCGCTCCGTGGTGCGGCGCAGCAGTGCGGGGCTGACGGCGTTGCCGGCGGAGGCGAGGTAGCGCAGCGAGGACGTGTCGTAGTTTTCCTGCAGGTCCAGCATCTGCTTGAAGAAGATGGGCGAGGAGATCAGCCCGTCGCAGCGGTAGCGCTGGATGTCGCGGAAGCAGGCCTCCGGGTCGAAGATGCGGCGGGTGACGATGGTCGAGCGCGTCGCCAGCGCGACCTGCAGCGCGGACCAGCCCCAGGTGTGGAAGATCGACGCGGTCAGTTGCACGGTGTCGCCCGCGCGCCACGGGATGGCTTCGAGGTAGCCGGCGACCACGAACGGCATGCGCGGTTCGGGCCGCACGATGCCTTTGGGGATGCCGGTGGTGCCGGAGCTCATCAGGACGAGGTTGCCGTGTTTCGGCCACCGGGGCAGTTGCCTATCGACGTCCCTCCGGACCACCTGCCCAATCGAAATCCCCTCGCCGCCGTCTTCGTGGGCGCGGACGATGGTGATGCCGTCGGTGTTGGCGGGGAGGCGGTCGGCGAATTCGTCGTCGATGAATAGGACGTTGATGTCGTTTTCGGCGAAGATGCCGGCGAGCTGCTCCGGCGAGGAGCCGATGTTGAGCAGGAAGATATGCGCACCTGCGTAGCCTTTGGCGGCCAGCGGCAGGATGATGCCGCGGCCGTTGCGTGCCATCACGCCGATGCGAAGCTCGTCTAGGCCGCGTTCGTCTTGCAGCGCGAGGAGCCATTTGGCCAGCGAGCGTGAGTCGTCGCGGAGTTGGCGGTAGGTGAGGACGCCGGTGTCGTCGATAAGTGCGATGCGGTCCGGTGCGGCGGCGGCACCTTGTTCGACCTCGCGGGCGGTGGTGAACCAGTAGCGCGCGAGGTTGGGTGCGAGCGCGAGGGCCGCGCGGGGGCCGCCTTCGGCGCTGACGAAGCCGGCGCGTGTAACGGCGGGCACGAAGCGGGCGAAAGACTTGAGTAAGAACAGCGGACGGTGGGTAGGTCGCATGTGGATAATGTAGCCTACTGTTACGCAAGTTCCCCCTGTGAAAGGATTTCGCCGTGTCATTTTCCCGCCGCATCGCCGCCGCCTTCGTTGCGGCGGCCACGCTTCTCGCCCCGCTCGCCCCGGCGGCGCAAGCGCAGGACCGCAACATGGTCATCTTCGGCGACTCTGTCATCTCCGACCCGAACATGGGCCAGTGGGCCGCAGGCAAGCTGGGGCTCGACCCGCGCGGGCGCTCCGACAACGGCACCTGGTGCCCGACCTCGCCGACGAACTGGGGCAAGCGTTCCGCCGCCAAGCTCGGCCTGGCCGCCCGCGACTACTCCTGCACCGGCGTGGTCACGATTTCGAAGGGCCCGGGCCTGTTCCAGCAGGTGGACCGCGCGATCGCGGACCGCGGGCTGTCCCCGGCGACCGCGCGCGTGATCATCTCCGTCGGCTTCAACGACACGTACAACAACACCTCGCGCCCGGACGCCGACATCCGCCGCGACTTCACCCGCTACATGGTCCCGCAGATCAACCGCATCCGCGCCGCCGCGCCGAACGCGCGCATCCAGATCGTGGGCTACCCGAAGATCACCGCCGGCGACCGCGTGTGCCTGTTCCACATCGCCCCGAACGTCTCCGATTGGACCCGCTTTAAAGACGTGCAGCGCTGGGAGAACCTCGCGCAGTGGATGCAGGTGGATACCGCCCGCGCCGCCGGCGTGGAGTTTTTGGACCTGAAACCCTCCACGTGGAACAACAACATGTGCGCGCCCGACAACACGCGCATGTGGGCCGGTCTGGTGGACTTCTACGGTGGCCCGGGCAACCTGCCCATCCACGTTAACCAGCGCGGACACGAGCACGTGGCAAACGTCATCGCCCGCTCGTAGTGTTGGGGGACATGACACAGACTGTTCAAGGCGTAATCGCCCGCGAAAAGGGCGCCCCGGTCGAGGTCGTGGACATTGTGATCCCCGAACCCGGCCCCAACGACGTCGTGGTCAAGGTCCAGGCCACCGGCGTGTGCCACACGGACCTGGCCTACCGCGACGGCGACATCGAGGACGCGTTCCCGCTCCTGCTCGGCCATGAGACGGCCGGCGTCGTGGAAACGATCGGCGAGGACGTCACCCACGTCCAAGAAGGCGACTTCGTGGTGCTGAACTGGCGCGCGGTGTGCGGCGAGTGCCGCGCCTGCCGCAAGGGCGACACGAAGAACTGCTTCAACACCCACAACGCCTCGCAGAGCATGACGCTTGACGACGGCACTCCGCTCACCCCCGCCCTCGGCATCGGCTCGTTTGCAGAGAAGACTCTCGTGCACGAAAAGCAGTGCACGAAGGTCGACCCGGAGGCCGACCCGGCAGCGGCGGGCTTACTCGGCTGTGGCATCATGGCCGGCCTCGGCGCCGCCGTGAACACCGGTGACGTGCAGCGCGGCGAGTCCGTGGTCGTCTTCGGCCTCGGCGGTGTGGGACTTGCGGCTGTGGCCGGTGCCGCGTTGGCGGGGGCGACGACGGTGGTGGCTGTAGACGTCGATAAGCGAAAGTGCGACGTTGCCACCGAGAAGTTCGGCGCCACCCACGCCATCTGCGCCAAGGACATGAGCGAGGACGAGGTGATCGAAGCCGTGCGGGAGCTCACCGACGGCTTCGGCGCCGACGTGGCCATCGACGCGGTTGGCATCCAGCCCACCTGGCGCCAGGCGTTCTACTCCCGCGATTTCGCCGGCCGCATGGTCATGGTCGGCGTGCCCAACCAGACGGACCACGTGGACATCCCCGCGATCGACCTGTACGCCCGCGGCGGCTCCATCAAGCCGGCCTGGTACGGTGACTGCCTGCCGGAGCGCGACTTTCCGGCGTACGTGGAGCTGTACAAGCAGGGCCGCTTCCCGCTGGGCGAGTTCGTCTCCGAGCGCATCGGCGTGGGCGACATCGAGGAATCCTTCGCCAAGATGAAGCGCGGCGACGTGCTGCGAAGCGTGGTGGAGTTCTAATGCGCATCGACAACGTCGTCACCTCCGGCCTGTTCAAGCTCGACGGCGGCGAGTGGGAGGTGGACAACAACGTCTGGATCGTCGGCGACGACTCCGAGGTCTACATCATCGACGCCGCCCACAACGCCGAAGCCATCGCCGAGGCGGTAGGGAACCGCCGCGTGAAGGGCATCCTGGCCACCCACGGCCACTCCGACCACATCGACGCCGCGCCCGAGCTGTCGCGGCTTGTGGACGCCCCGGTGTACCTGCACCCCACCGACGGCTTTTTGTGGCAGCGCCAGAACCCGGGCGCGCACTACCGCCAGCTTCTCGACGGCGCCACGTTCACCGTCGCCGGCACCGACCTGCGCGTCATGTCCACCCCGGGCCACTCGCCGGGCTCTGTGGTGATCTACGCCGAGGAGGCCGGCGAACTCTTCTCCGGCGACACCCTGTTCCAGGGCGGGCCGGGCGCGACGGGCCGGTCGTTCTCCTCGTTCGACACCATCATCCACTCCCTGCAGAAATCCGTTTTGGACCTGCCTGCGGAGACGGTGGTGCGCACCGGCCACGGCGACCACACCACCATCGGCGCGGAAGCCCCGCACCTGGAGGAGTGGATCCGCCGCGGGTTCTAGCGCTCCGCGTCCTGCTCCGGCGCCTGCGCGTTCTGCAGCGCGACGGCGCGGGCCAGGCGGGCGTAGCGCAACTCCTGCTCGCGGAAACGCGTCCACGTGGAGACGGTGACGAAGAAGAACGCCACCACCAGCACGTACAGCATCAGGTCGGTGCCGCGGGCCACGCCCAGCCAGTTCGCCACGACGGTCACATCGTCGGGGCGGGCAATCGCCCACACCGCCGCCACCATCATGAGGGCGAAGCCGATCTTTACCCAGGCTTTGGCGTTAGCTTTGCGTCGATTAGCAAAGAAGTACCAGGCCAACGCGACAACCGCGAGCAGCAACAACGCCTGAATCATGGCAACCTCCTTGCAACGAGCCCGTCGGCGAGAATGTTCACGCCGTTGATCAGCGACTGGCCCTTCGACATCGAGTACTCCGTGTAAAGGATGTCCACCGGCTCCTCGTCCACGCGCCAGCCGTGCTTCTCGATCATGGACACGATCTCCGAGGCGTGCGACATCCCGTTCATGCGGATGTTCATCTCCTCGGCCACCTTGCGGTTGAACGCGCGCAGCCCGTTGTGGGCGTCCGTCAGCCCCAGCTTTTTCGTGCGCGGCGAGAGCATCACCACCGTCTTGAGCACCGCCCGCTTGATCCACGGCACCTGCGAATTGTCCTGGCCGGCGAAACGCGTGCCGACGATGATGTCCAACGGCTCAGTGCGCAGCCGCTCAATCATCCGCACGACGTCTTTGACCTGGTGCTGGCCGTCCGCGTCGAAGGTGACGAAGTATTGCGCGCCCGGCTGTTTGCGGGCGTACTCCACGCCTGTCTGGATCGCCGCGCCCTGGCCCAGGTTGACCGGGTGATCCACCAAATGGGCGCCGGCGGCGCGGATCTGCGCCGCCGAGTCGTCGGCGGAGCCATCGTTGACGCCCACGATGTTGGGGAACGTCTCGCGCGCGTGCGTGAGCACGTCGAAGATGACCGTGCCCTCGTTGTAGCAGGGCACGATCAGCCAAGTGTCTGAAAATCCGCTCATGTCGGAAGTTAGGTTACCTCCCGCGGTGGAACAAAGCGGCGTACACGCGCCGGAGCAAACCTGTGGGTAGCGCGCGGTACGCGGTGCGCGCCGCCAGGTTGAACGCGGCCCGCGGGCGCGAAATCAGCCCGTAGGAGACCAGGTTGCGCTGCATTTTTGCCTCCGCGGCGAGCATTTCGCGGCCGGTGCGGCGGGCGAACTGCGCGTCGGTGACCTGGAAGTCTGTCAGCGCCTCGGGCAGGTTGCGCACCTGCCAGTCGCCGGCGATCAGGCGCGCGTAGAGGTCGTAGTCCTCCATGAAGTGCACGTCCCTGTACCCACCGACCTCCTTGACCGCTCGCGTGCGCAGCATCACCGAGGGGTTGTTCACCGGCGAGTTCATCTTCGCGTACGCGTGCGGGTTCTCCGGCAGGGCGCGCACCCTCCCGGTGTCGCCCGGGGTCTGCGCGAACTCCTCGACGGCGCTGCCCAGCGCGCCGACCTCCGGGTGCGCCTCCAAATATTCGAGCTGCCGGGCGAAGCGCTCGGGTTTCGCGGCGTCGTCGGAGTCCAATCGCGCCGTGTATTCGGAATCGATCGTCGCAAGACCTGCTTGCGACGCCGGGCCCGCGCCCACATTCTCAGGCAGCCAGATCACCCGGGCATCTTGCTTTGCGACGACCTCCCGGACCCCCTCCGACACCGGCCCATCCGCCACAATGACCAGCTCATCCGCGGGCCGCGTCTGCGCCCGCAGGGAGTCGAGGGCGCGCTCAAGGTCGTGCGCGTCGGTGCCGTGGTAGACGGTCACCAGTGCCGTAATCCTCGCCATTGTCTACGCGGCGCTGTTGTCGAGGTACTGCGACAGCGCCGCTTCAATGACCGACAAGTCGCTGGTTCCTTCTTTGCGCGCCCGCGCCTGCACCCGCTCGGCGAGCGCCGGCGGCAGCATGTCCACCAGGCCGGGGCCCCAGGACACTTCGGCGCTGCGAATGCGCTCGTCCGACCAGCCCCGCTCGAAATCCTCAGCGGTGCGCATTTCTTCAGGGGTCATTGCGCTCACATTCCTTCCAAGTAACGTTTACGGGCCGGCATGGCGTGGAAAATCTTCTCTGAGCCATCAGCGTATATTTCACCGCCAATTTCTAACAGCCTTGCCTGGGAATCGAACCCGATACGGATGACCTTGAGTGGGTCATCCCGTTCGACGAATTGCTTCACATAACGCTTCCACGCCTGGAGGATGTCATCAGAGCTCGCCCCGTGCTTATGTGCGGACGGCAAGATCCGCGGCGAGTTCTTCTGCATTGTCTAGTCCCTTGCTGCGTCGATGAGGTAGCGGCCGTAGCCGGATTTCAACACCTGCTCGCCTAGGGCCTCCAGCTGCGCGGCGTCGATGAAGCCCTCGCGGTAGGCCGCCACCTCCGGCGAGCCGATGACGGTGCCCGTGCGCTTCTGCAGCACCTCGACGTATGCGCTGGCCTCGCTCATCGAGTCGATGGTGCCGGTGTCCAGCCACACGTCCCCGCGGTGCAGGCGGTGCACCTTCAGGTCGCCGCGGCGCAGGTACGCCTCGTTGACGGAGGTGATCTCCAGCTCCCCGCGCGCCGACGGTGCGATGGATTTGGCGATTTCCACCACGTCGTTGTCGTAGAAGTACAGCCCCACCACAGCGAAGTTGGACTTCGGCGCCTCCGGTTTCTCCTCGATGGACAGCGCGGTGCCGGAGGTGTCGAACTCGACCACGCCGTAGCGCTGCGGGTCCGAGACCTCGTAGGCGAAGATCGCCCCGCCGTCGATGTCGCGCACACGCCCGAGCGCCTCCGAGATGCCGTTGCCGTCGAAGATGTTGTCGCCGAGCACGAGCGCCACCGAGTCGTCGCCGATGAACTCCTCTCCGATCAAAAACGCCTGCGCCAGCCCCTCTGGGCGAGGTTGTTCGGCGTAGTGGAGCATGACGCCGAGACGTGAGCCGTCGCCAAGCAATCGCTCGAAGTTCGGCCGGTCCTCCGGCGTGGTGATGATCAAAATCTCGCGAATACCCGCGCTGATCAGGGTGGACAGCGGGTAGTAGATCATCGGCTTGTCGTAGATGGGCATGAGCTGCTTCGAGATGCCCTGGGTGATCGGGTACAGGCGCGTGCCCGAGCCGCCAGCGAGGATGATGCCCTTCATGACAGGGAAGTCTAGTTGGAGCTTCCGAAACCAGGGGGCGCACCTTCTTCCCACCTACTTAACACCCAACTTCCCACAGTGTGAAGTTGGTGGGAAGTTGGGTGTCATGTTGCTATCGAGTCCTCCGGTAGCGCTGCCGTGGACTCCTTAGGGGCTCTGTCACCTCCGCGACTCCTTCAGCCAGTAGTTGATTCAGACTCTTTTGAACCGCGGTACGGCTGAGCCCGGTAGCTTCTTTCAGCTCTGTCGTCGACCAGGAGGTCCGCTCCTGAAGCAGGCGAGAGACCTTCTCGTAGGCGGTTTCACGAGTTTCTGTAGAAGCAACCTTTCGCTTGTGAAACGTCACTGTGAAGTGCGTTAACGTGTTGCTGAACTCGGGAGGTGGCATGAGGGCGCTTGCAGTTGCGGACCGCATGACTGCGATTCCCGTTCCACGGCTTTCGGCCACGGTGCCGCCGCTGGAGAAGCTCAGATCCTCCAGAAACGTAGAGAGTAACTGGTTGCGGGATGTGGATACACCCGGCTGGCCGAGATTTTCCGCCGTTACTCCGCCAAACAGCCCTCCGGGGTTGGAGATCTGGAGTCTGTCCGCATACATATCGATCTGGACGGGGGTTCCCAGCGCGGTGGGAGAGTAGTCTCGGTGCATGAGAGCGTTGACCAGCGCTTCTCGTATGGCCACTGGTGGGTAGTCAGGCACGTCCTTCCGGAACACCCCTTCGATCAGGCCCGCAGTGCGCATGTTTTTCTCCACAAGGCGCACACCTTCCTCGACCATTTCGGGGATGGGGCCGGTAATTCGTGCGCTGTCGAGCAGCCGGAATCCTTCAGTTACGTCTCCCTTTCCGGTCCCCGGGTAAAGGGCGAATGTGACCGCGAGCCGAGGGTAGAACTGCTGTGGATAGTCGCCCATTGTGAGCAGAGACGCAAGGGTGGGGTTGTCGTCGCGTAAGACTTGGAGGCGGCGCAAAGCAGTCGGCATACCGTCCGCAAACGTCTTCTCTCGGGCGGCCTGTTGCTTCTCGGTGTAGTGCGAAAGTGTCTTTTCGTCGAGATCTTCGAGCGACGCATCGGGCACAGGTTCGCGGTCCCAGGACGGTTGGCCCTTGTTCTCTACGATTCGGTCTACCTCATAGGGTGTGAGCCTGCGTTCACTGTCGCCCGCCCGAATGTAGCTGCCTTTGTATAGTCCGCGTTCAGTGACATAGCAGGGCTTGTCTTGCGGCTCCATTTCGGGAACTTCCGCAACAAGCACCTGTCCAGACTCCAACGGCACGATTGAGATTTCTGGACGGACTGGGGGAGAGAGCTGATCGCAGAAACTGGTCAACGCGTCTCGGGCAGTTTTCGGGTTGAAATCTTGCACCACTGTGAAACCATCGATTTCACTCACACCGGCAATTAGGATGCCGCCGCCACGGTTTGAGAATGCGCTCAAAGTTTCCAGCACGGCTCTTCCGACCCCGGTTTTCGCCTCAATGCTGGAGCTTTCGGCACCAACAGTGCGAAGTTGGTTGATCATCTCCGCGAGCTCGTGTTCCAACATAACACTCAACTTAACACCCAACTTCCCACAGTGTTAAGTAGGTGGGAAGTTAAGTGTTATGTTGCCCCGGCACCAGCTACCGCAGCGCGACGTAGAGCGCCAGCGCCGCGCGCCAGTTCGTCGGGCTGAAACCCGCGGCTGTGATCTTGTCCAGCGCCAGGGTGGATTCGCGCGGGCGCGGCGCTTCCACGCCGAACTCGGCGCCGTACTGCTCGGTGGTCACGGGGTGGACGTCCGCTGGGTCGCCGCCGACGGCGACAAACACGGCCATGGCGATCTCGTCGCGTGTGACGGGGTCGCCGTCGGAGGTGATGTTGTACACCCCGTACTCGGCACCGGTGCCCAGCAGGTGCGCGATGCCTTTGGCCAGGTCCTCGGCCCAGGTGGGGCGCCCGCGCTGGTCGCACACGACCTTCGGCGCGGCGCCGCGATCAGCCAAGTCGGCCATGACGGACATGAAGTTGCGGCCGTCGCCGAACACCCAGCTCGTGCGCACCACGTAATGCTTCCGCGCCACCTGCGCCGCCGTGTCGCCCGCGGCCTTCGACGCGCCGTACGCGCTCAGCGGCGACGGCACCTCCGCCTCGTCGTGCACCTCGACGCTGCCGTCGAAGATGTAGTCGCTGGAAACATGCACCAACGTCAGGTCGTGGGCATTGCTTATCGACGCAAGCTCCGCCGGCGCCGCCGCATTCACCGCCCATGCCCCGGCCCGGTCGTCCTCCGCGCCGTTGACGTCGTTGTAGGCGGCGCAGTTCACGATGGCCCAGTAGTCGGCCCAATCCAGTTCGGGCGGGTCCGTGATATCGAACTCGTCGTGACCCACGAAGTGGGCCTGATCCTCGGGCCAAATCTGGCGCAGCGCGCGCCCCAGCTGGCCGTTGGCGCCGGTGACGAGGATGCGGCGTGGGGGAAGCGGAGTGGCGTCGACAAGCATGGGGTGCTCGAGGTCCTTGGCGGACAGCTCGGTGGGCTCGAGCGGCCAGTCGATTTCCTTGTAGGAGCAGAACGCGCCGCCGGGGGAGTAGCGCTGGTTGACCAGGTAGATGTAGGTGGTGTTGTCCTCGAGCGCCTGGAAGCCGTTGGCCACGCCGCGCGGGACGTATACGGCGGTGTTCGGGCCGATCTCGCAGGTGAACTTCTCGCCGAACGTGGCGGAGCCTTCGCGCATGTCCACCCACGCGCCGAACACGCGGCCGGTGGCCACGGAGACCCACTTGTCCCACGGTTCGGCGTGCATGCCGCGGGTCGCGCCACGGCGGGCGTTGAAGCTGACGTTGTGCTGCTTCGGGTTGAGTTTTTGTCCGGACCAGTTCTCTTTGAACCAGCCGCGGTTGTCCTTGTGGACAGTGAGCCGGTGGACCTCGAGGCCGTCGATGGTGGTCATTTCACTGTCCCCTTTCCGCGTACCCGCGTTCGATGCCTGCCTTGCCGTCTTCCCACCACCAGCGGTTGCCGGTGTACCAGGCGATGGTCTGCTCCAGCCCGCTGCGCAGGTCCGTGTGCTGCGGAGCCCAGCCGAGCTCGCGGCGCAGCTTGGTGGCGTCCATGGTGTAGCGCTGGTCGTGGCCGGGGCGGTCGGCGACGTGGACGTATTCGCCGCCCATGAGCTCGCAGATGGTCTCGATGACCTGCTTATTCGTGACGTGCGCGGAACCGGGAGAGCTCGCGCCGATGTTGTAGGTCTCGCCGATGCGCCCGCGCTCGAGGATCGCCAGGACGGCGTCGTTGTGGTCGTCCACGTGGATCCAGTCGCGCACCTGCGCGCCGGTGCCGTAGAGCTTGGCGGGCTGGCCGGTGAGGATGTTGGTGATCTGGCGGGGGATGAACTTCTCTATGTGCTGGTAGGGGCCGTAGTTGTTGGAGCAGTTCGAGATCGTCGCGCGTACCCCGAACGAGCGCACCCAGGCGCGCACGAGGTGGTCGGAGCCGGCCTTCGTCGCTGAGTAGGGCGAGGAGGGGTTGTACGGCGTGGTCTCGGTGAACGCGTCAGTGCCGCCGAGCTGAAGGTCGCCGAACACTTCGTCGGTGGAGATGTGGTGCAGGCGCTTGTCAAACTTTCGCACCGCCTCCAGCAGCGCAAATGTGCCGACAAGGTTGCTGTGCACGAACGCGGACGGGTCGCGCAGGGAGTTGTCGTTGTGCGATTCGGCTGCGAAGTGGATGACGGTGTCGGAGGCGGCCACGAGCTCGTCGATAAGCGAGTGCTCGCAGATGTCCCCCTCGACGAACTCGATGCCCTCGGGCAGGTTCGCGCGGTTGCCTGCGTAGGTGAGTTTGTCCACGACGGTGACGCTGAAGCTTTTCGACGCCTGCCGGACAAAATTCGCCCCAATGAACCCCGCACCGCCAGTGACAAGCAAACGTTCCATGGCCAGCTACCTTACAAGGCCCGCCAGGTGCACGAGCGCGCCGACGATCGGCCCGGCGAACAGCGCCACCACCACGGTGGCGGTCACGCCCCACGGCGCGAGGAAGAGCACGGCGAACGCGGTGGCGGTGGCGGCGAGCCAGCCGGCGACGTAGAACGCGTGGCGCTCTAAGGCGAGCACGGCCACACCGGTGATCATGAGCATGCCCATGAACGCGGAGGCGAAGGTGAGCAGGCCGAGCGTGAGGCTGCCCACGAAAAGCTCCGGCTTGTACGCGACCCGCAGGATCCACGGGCCGACCAGCCAGGCGGCGGCGAAGCCGATAAGGCCGACGCCCAGGATCGCGCCGACGGGTGCGGCAAGCGCCTTGTAGACGTTGTCGCGGCGCTCCACGAAGCGCACCACCAGCGCCGATTGGAAGCGCTGCAGCGGCACCAGCACCGGGGCGCGGGTGAGCATGACGGCGTTGTTGACCGCGGCGACCGTCGCGCCCGCGGTTGCAGCGGGGAAGGCGGCGGAGGCGGCGGTGGGAAAGCCCGTGATCAGCGCGGCCGACGCCCCGGAGGCCACCATGGCGGAGCCGACGCGGCGCAGAAACGCCCCGCGGTCCACGTCCAGGTGCACCCGCACCGGCGCGAAGGCGAGGATCACCGCCCAGCTCAGCGCGCCAATGACGGTGATGGCCAAAAATTCCACCAGCCCGCCGCCGAGCGCCCACACCACCACGGCCAGGACGAGGCGCACGCCGGAGTCCAGGGCGACCAGCGCGGCGTAGCGGTTCCACAGCCCGGAGCCGCTCAAGACGCCGGACAGCACCGCCTGGAAGGCGTAGCTGATCAGGCCCAACGCCAACAAGCCCGTGGCCGTGCCGGGGTGGGTGGGCACGATGCGGCCCATGGCGAAAAGCCCCGCCAGCAGCACCACCGCCGCGACAACCGCGCCGACCGCAGCGCCGAGCTTCCACGGGTTGGCGCTGCCGCGCACGTCCGTTTCGCGGGAGGCTGCCACGGCGCGGGTGGTCTCCTGCGTGATGCCGTCGATGAGCCCGGTGCAGGCGAAAAACAGGCCCCAGTAGGCCAAAAAGGAGTTGTAGCCGTGCTCGGCGTCCAGCGCCCAACTGGCGATCCACATGACCACAAAGCCGCTGGCCGCGGCGAAGATGGTGGCCAGGGAGAGGTTTCTCACGGGCACTCCGGAAGCTCGGGGTGGTTGATCCACGCGTCGATCACGTCGCCGACAGCGATGCCCTGGCGCGCGAACGCGTTGACCAGGTCGAAGGGCTCCACCACACCGTGGGCGCCGCGGGCCACGTAGTCGCGCACGGCGGCGAAAAACGCCGGGTCGCCGGCTTTGCGGCGCAGCGCGTGCAGCGTGATGGCGCCGCGTTTGTACACGCGGTCGTCGAACATGTCGCGCGCGCCCGGGTCGGCCAGGGTAAACCGCATGGGCGTGATGTTGTCGTAGTGGGTGCGCACGGAGGCGTCGATAGGCATTTGCCCCGTAAAATCCGCCCACAGCCACTCGGCGTAGCAGGCGAAACCCTCGTTGAGCCAGATGTCCTCCCACTGCGCGATGCCCAGCGAGTTGCCGAACCACTGGTGCGCCAACTCGTGCGCGATGAGGCGCTCGTTGCCTCGCAGGTGGTTCACGCCGAAGATGGACAGCCCCTGGGCCTCGAGCGGGATCTCCAGCTCTTCTTCGTGCACAACCACCTGGTAGTTCTCAAACGGGTAGGGCCCGAAGACGGTTTCGAAGTAGTCCAGCATGGCCTGCTGCTTGTCCAAATCGCCCACCTGAGTCGCCGCCGGCAGCCACGCCACCGTGTTGCGCCCTAAATCAACGCGGTGGAACTGGCCCACCTGCACCGTGGCCAGGTAGGTCGCCATCGGGCGGGCGGTGGTGTTGGTCACCGCGACGTACCCGCGGTCCGCGCGCACGTTGAAGGTGTAGGTGGCTTTCTCGTCCGGGGTGTCGTCGCAGGGGAACCAGGACGGCGCGCCGTTGGGCTGGTTGGCGGTCAGTGCGCCGTTGTCCAGCTCCTCCCAGCCCAGCATGCCCCAGGCGGTGCGGCGCGGGCGCGGGGAGCCGGCGTAGCGGATGGTCAGCTGCAGCTCAGTGTCCACCGGGATGAACTGGTCGAAGGTGATGCGCAGCTTGCCGCCGTGGTGGCGGTAGCGCTTGACGCCGAAGCCGTTAGACGCCTCCACGCGGCGCACCGACAGGCCCTGGGTGAGGTCGAGGGTGAGGTGGTTCAGCTCGCGCCAGGTGTTCAGCGTCAGGGTCGCAGTTGCTTCGAGACGGTTCGGCGCAACCTTGTAGTCGAAATCCAGGTTGTAGTGCGTGACGTGGAAGCCCAGGTTGAACTCCACGCCGGTGTAGCGGTCGCGGGTGCCGGGGATGGGGGTGGAGCGAAGCCTCAGGTTACTCATATCGCCGGGAAGTCTACGCCAGCGGTTGGCCGATCTTGTCGTCGATCCACTGGTAGATCAACGCCTCCACCCGCGACACCTGTGCATTATCCGCGGCGCCGGCGTGCCCGCCTGCGGTGTTCTCGAAATAGTCCACCGGCTGGCCCGCCCGCCACAGGGCGAGCGCGAAGGTGCGGGCGTGGGCGGGGTGGACGCGGTCGTCGCGCGTGGAGGTGGTCACCAGCGCCGGGGGATACGCCACGTCCTCGCGCGGGCGGACGTTGTGCAGCGGCGACCAGGTTGCAATCGCTGCACGCTCATCGACGTTGTCCGGGTCGCCGTATTCCGCCATCCACGACGCGCCGGCGGACAGGGTGTGGTAGCGCAGCATGTCCGTCAGCGGCACCTGGATCACGGCCGCGCCGAAGCACTCCGGGTACTGCACCAGCGCGCCGGAGGTGAGCAGCCCGCCGTTGGAGCCGCCGCGGATGGCAATCTGCGCAGGTTCGGCGTAGCCGCGGGCGACGACGTCCTCGAGCACCGCCTTGTGGTCCTCCCACACCTTGTGCCGGTTGGTTTTGACCACCTGCGAGTGCCACTCGGGGCCGAACTCGCCGCCGCCGCGCAGGTTGGGCTGGACGTAGAAGTTGCCCTGTTCCAACCATGCGATGCCGCGCACGTTGGAAAACGCGGGCGCGAGCGAGACCTCGAAGCCGCCGTAGCCGCCCACCAGCGTAGGACGTGCACCAAGGGAGAAGTCGCCGGTGATGAAGTACGGCAGCCGGGTGCCATCGGCGGAGGTCACCCAGTGCTGGCGGGTTTCCAGCCCTGCCGTGTCGAAGTGGGCAGGCGCGCGCTTGGCCTCGGTGAGTGCGCCGGAGGCGTCGCCGCGCAGAAGCGTTGTCGGCGTGGTGAAGGAGGACGCGGCGACCCAGAACTCGTCGCCGGCCAGCGGGCTGGAGGCAACGACGTGCGCGCTCGCGGCCTCCGGCAGCGCGAGCTCGGTGCGCTCCCAGGTGCCCAGCGCGATGCGGGAGATGCTGGTGGCCACGTCCACCAGGCAGGTCAAAAGCAGCGCGTTTTCGGTGAACGCGATTGCTTCGACGGTGGCGTCCTGCTCCAGCACGGTGAACTCGCGGCCGCCTTGCTGGAAGGCCTCGAGCTCGATTACACCGAGCGCACCTGCGGGCACGCCCGCGAACTCGGTGCGCGGCTGGATGAACAGCCACTTGCGGTGGGGGATGGCGTCGCAATCGTCCGGCACGTCCACAAACTCGCCGTCGACCCACGTGCGCGAGGTGTAAAAATCGAGCGCCCGCGTGACGACGGTCCTCCGGTCCACCACGTCAAACCCCGACCACACGCCAACGTCGTCGGGTTCGCCGGTGAAGGTGACGGTCTTGCCGCCGTCGCGGGTCCAGCGCGCCACCTGCATGGGGTAGCCGGAGTTGGTCACCGTGCCCGGGCCTTCGTCGGTGCCCACCAGGATGGTGTCGCGGTCCACCCAGTCGACGGAGGTTTTAGCCTCGTCGATGGTGAAACCGCCGTCGGCCGCGTCGACGAAGGCACGGTGTTCAAGGTCGAATTCGCGCACTACCACCGCGTCCGCGCCGCCGCGCGACAGCCGGATCAGCGCCCGGTCCCAGGTCAACGGCAACACGGTTGCGCCCTTGTACACCCAGTCCTCGTCCTCGTCTTCGGCGAGGGCGTCGATGTCGAGGAGGGTCTCCCAGTCAGTGTGGTCTGCCAGGAAAAGGTCGAGCCTCGTGCGGCGCCAGAGTCCGCGCTGGTGCTCGCCGTCGCGCCAGAAGTTGTACAGGTACTCGCCGCGCCGGGTGACAAACGGGATCCGGTCGTCCGAATCCAAGGCGGCGCGGATCCGCTCGCGCAGCGCGGACGAATCGAGCCGCGCTTCTGTTGCGTCGGACCACTCCCGGGCCCATTCCAGGGCGGGGGCGCCCGTGAGGTCGTCGAGAAGCTTGGGCTCGATGTCGCGCACGCTAGACCCCCAGGGCAGGCTTGATGGTGGTGTTCCAGGCGCGGTCCATGTCCTCGGTCCAGTACGGCCAGGAGTGGGTGCCCACGTTGCGCAGCTCGTAGTGGGCCGGGATGCCCAGGCCGTCCAGCTTGGCCTTCAGGTCGTGGGTGCACTTGTTCACCGCGGCCTCAATCACGCCGCCTTCGACCTGCAGCACGGCTGCACCGGCTTGCGCCGCCGGCATCGGTGCGCCCTTGCCCAGCAGGTAGCTGACCTGGTCCGGGTGCCCCGCAAGGCCCGAGCCGGAGGAGATGTACAGGCGGGTGCCGCGCAACTTCTCCGCGCCCAGAAGCGCGTCGTTGTAGCGGTTGTACGGCCCGTTCATCGGACCCCACATCATCTCCGGGGTGACCGTCTGGAAGTTCGGGGTGCCCGCGCGGTTGACGGTCAAGCGCGCGAAGTTGTAGCCGTGCGGCGAGGACGTGGACGCGCAGCCGGAAAACGCCGCCGCGGCCTGGTACATCCCCGGGTTGTGCTGCGCGAACAGCAGGGCAGAGGTGGCGGACATGGACACACCCGTCACGGCGCGGCGGCCGTTGGCGCCCACCACGCGCTCGATCGGGCCGGGCAGCTCCTTGGTCAAAAACGTCTCCCACTTCTGTGGGCCGTTGACGTAGTCGGAGGCGACGTCGTCTTTCACCCAGTCCGTGTAGTAGGAAAACGCGCCAGCCTGCGGCACCACCACGTTCACACCCTTGCCGGCGAAGTAGTCCTTCACCGGGTAGAGCTTCAGCCAGTCCTGGTTCTGCTCCGCGCCGCCGGCGCCGTTGAGCAGGTACAACGTCGGCGCGTTGCGCACGCGGTTGCCTGCGGCGTCGGTGGCCGGGACGACCGCGACCGGGATGTCGCGGCGCATGGAGGGGGAATACACGTTGTAGGACAGCACCGTTTTGTGGTCCACCTGATTGACCCACTCCTGCGCCTTGCCGGTGCGGGTGATCAGCGGCGGGTTCGTTCGCGCGTCCCACGCCTTTACAATGCCCTCCTGGCCGGCCGGCTGGGCGGACACCGCCGGAGCGCCGGTGCATGCGAGGGAGACTGCGGTGAGGGCGGCAAGCGCCGCCGCCTTGATCTTCTTCATCTGTGTATCCAGTCCTGGGGGAGGGGGTTAAACTGACAGGCGATTATTGCGCCATTCTATGGGACATTCGTTACTGTAGTGGCCAGCGTTACGCGTGTGGCGTGTTGCGCCTCCCGCAAGGAAACCCCGAAAGGACCCCAACATGAACCCCATCGAAACCTTCCAGGTGCAGATCAACCAGATTCTCGGCGAGCTCGTGCACGCAGGCTCGTCCATGTCCTCCACCATCGCCTACGGCATGGGCATGTTCTAAAACGCGCTATCGCGCGCAAACCAAAAACGGCGCCTCCCGGCTCGAAGCGGGGAGGCGCCGTTAGGCGTCGTAAAGCAAGTGCCTACTGCTCCAGACCGAGCGCCTTCTTGAACACCTTGTCAAAGGAAAGCTTGACGTCATCGCGCCAGGACGCCCAGCTGTGGGTGCCCACATTGCGCAGCTCAGCGTGGGTGACCTCCACGTCGTTGGCGCGCATCTTCACCATCAGGTCGTGGGTGCAGGCGTTCATCGCAGCCTCGATCACGCCGCCTTCGACCTGCAGGGTCATCGCGTTTGACAGCGCACGGGCCGAAGCCGAGTCCGGGTCCACGCCGTACTGATTGATCAAGCGGTCCTTCAGGTAGCCCGGCGTATCGCTCTCGCCCGCCAGGCCGGTGCCAGTGGACAGGTACACCGCAGTGCCCTTCAGATCCGCAGCGTTGACCAGCGCGTCGTAGTGGCGGTTGTAGTCCGAGCCGCGTTCTCCGAAGATGTACTCCGGCGACATCACATTCGGCGCGCCGCGGCTGACGGTCAGGTTCACAAACTCCCAGGGGATCGGCGTGGACGTCGCCGCGCAGCCGGAGAAGGAGCCGACAGCGTCGTAGAAGCCCGGGTTGTGCTCCGCCAGCAGCAGCACGGAGGTCGCGGCCATGGACAGGCCGGCCGCCGCGCGGTGCTCCTCGTCGGCGTTCATGTACGGCTCAACCGCCTGCGGCAGCTCGTCCGCCAGGAAGGTCGACCACATCTGCTTGCCGTGGAAGAACGGGTTCGTGTCCGTGTCCACCGGCGGCTCGGCGGCCCAGTCCACGTAGTAGGAGAACGCGCCTTCCATCGGGATGACAACGTTCGCGCCGGAGTCCTTGTACGTCTTCTCCAGCTCGTCGTAGGCCTGCGCGACCCAGTCGGTGTCCTGCTCGGAGCCGCCGGCGCCGTTGAGCAGGTAGACCGTCGGGGCGTTCTCCTTGCGCTCGCCCTCTTCGTCGGTGGCGTAGAAGATCGCCACCGGGATGTCGCGGTCCATGGCCTCGGAGTGGACGCGGATCGCCTCGTTGTCCCAGGCGTCGCGGTGGCGCGCGAGGATGCGCACCCACGCCTGGTCCTTGCCGTTGTAGGTCTTCGGGGCCTCACCCAGCGGGCTAATGTTCGGGTGATCTTCCGGCTCGTCTTCTTCGGCGGTGGTCTCCACGACCGTTGCGGTCGGGCTCGTGCTTGTGCCTGTCTCTTATACACATCTCCGAGCCCACGAGACTCCTGAGCATCTCG
>ERZ1031292.71-NODE-71-length-44204-cov-15.098281_pt1 | contig 44204 bp, 42 predicted proteins | sample MGYA00518215_ERZ1031292 | MGnify/ENA primary metagenome ERZ1031292 (study PRJEB33718, sample SAMN03159822) | human skin metagenome | collected 2014-02-25 | study: EMG produced TPA metagenomics assembly of the PRJNA266117 data set (Human skin bacterial metagenome... | reverse complement strand
TGGAACACCGGTACCAACTACGCAGACTCGCGGTACCAACTACCCCAAATCGACATCCTATGATGGAAAAGACTGGAAGGAAATATTATCCGGATAGCGAAGGGATGATCGGCGCCGGCTGGAAGAAAGGGTGGTCATTTATCAGAGATTTGCCGGAGGAGCGAGAAGCATGGATAAATAAACAAATTGAGGCGTTCGGATACGAGCGTGAAACTGCTTCCGAGATTAAAATGCAGTCTCGCAGTTTTGGGTGGATCCGACTCTCCGAAGAAGAAACGCATGTTGGGATATTAGTCTTCGAAAGCGAAGCGCCACGGGGGATAGGTGCTACGATTGGTGAAAAAGTTTTAGAGAGCCAGAGCTATAGCTATTTGTGTAAGGTATTGCCTGCGATAAAGTTAGCCTCAGAATATGAGATCAAGACCTAAAGTGTCGGTCGTTGTCCAACTGAGGGACAGCTGTTTTGGAAATCTGCGTAAGGCGCAACCTTGTTTAGTCAAATGAATTTTGGTAGGTAAACGGTGGTTCTTTACAGCCGAGTAAAGGCTAAAGAGCAAAAGCGTTTGTAAAACTCGATCGATCTCTGCGGAGAATTCAGGCATAGATTCAAAAATATTCTTGCATGAATTTCCGTAGTTGAGTAACGGTTCAAGGCAGCGGTGGCAGCCTAGGGAATTACAAATCTTGCTGTCTACTGGGGGGTTGTGTTGAAGCAGAATAGGGAATCCGGGTAGGTTGCTCGCCCTAAAGGCCAGTGCAGAGAATAAGCTTAAGGCCGTGTCCTATTCTTATTCCGCCGCCGACTTCGACCGCCTGGCCGATGAAAAGCCGAAGGGCTCAGCCTTCCACCCCGTGGAAGAGCACCGCGGGCTCTTCGCCCGCGATCGCGCCCGCGTGCTGCACTCGGCCGCGCTGCGCCGGCTAGCGGATAAAACGCAGGTCGTCGGACCGCGCGACGGCGATACCCCGCGCACCCGGCTGACCCACTCCCTGGAGGTGGGCCAAATCGCGCGCAGCATCGGCTCCGGTCTCGGCCTTGATCCCGATCTCTGCGACATGGCCGGCCTGACCCATGACATTGGCCATCCGCCCTATGGCCACAACGGCGAGAATGCGCTCAATGAGGTTGCCCTCAACGGCTTTGAGGGCAACGCCCAAACTCTGCGCATCCTCACCCGCCTAGAACCCAAGGTCATCGTGGACGATGCCCACGGCCAGCCGCAAAGCTATGGCCTTAACCTCACCCGCGCGGCCCTCGACGGTGCCTGCAAGTACCCTTGGACCAAGACCAATCCCGATGGCACCACCAACCGCAAATACGGCGCCTACGATGAGGACGCGCACTTACTGGAGTGGCTGCGCGAGGGCCATAGCGATAATCGCAAGTGCATCGAAGCCCAGGTCATGGACTGGTCCGATGACATCGCCTACTCCGTGCATGACGTGGAAGACGGCATTATTTCCCGGCGCATCTCTTTGAACGTGCTCTGGGACTTGGTGGAGCTAGCCCAGCTGGCAGAAAAGGGCGCTAAAGCCTTTGGCGGCACCGCCGACGAGCTCTTGGAGGCGGCCGATAGCCTGCGCAACTTAAGCGTCATCAACGCCATTGGCGATTTCGACTACTCTCTGCGCGACTATGCCAACTTGAAGAAGATGACCTCTGAGCTCGTAGGTCGTTATGTCGGCGCGACCGTCGGTGCCACCAGCGAGGCCAATGCCGAGCTCATTGCCTCCAATACCCTTGGCCGTATGCATGGCGATCTCGTCGTACCCAAGCAAGCCGAAGCCGAGGTCAAGCTGCTGAAAACCATCGCCGTCCTCTACGTTATGGACGAGCCCGCCCACCTCGCACGCCAAGACCGTCAGCGCGAGCGTATCTACCGCGTCTACGACTACCTCGTAGCCGGCGCTCCCGGCTCCCTCGATGCCACCTTCCGCCTGTGGTGGGAGCAGGCCGATTCTGATGCCGCCCGCGACCGCGCCATCATCGACCAAATTGCGTCCATGACTGAGTCCCGCCTCGAACGCCTGGCCCGCCGGAGTGCTGAGCTGTCTGGGTTCCTCAGCTAAACCTGGCCCACCCAGCGCCGCTAGAGTTAGGTCGAGACTCATCAGGCCGATCTGAGCGCGAAAAGGCCGAATTGAGAGCTCAAAACCCTCAATTCGGCCTCATATCTATGGACCTAACGCCTCAGCTCCCGCTCCAGCCTTAGGGCCCGAGTCGCTAGCGCACCAACGTGACACCTTGGTCCTCGAGCACGCTAGCTACCGCCGCTAGGTCCTCGCCTTCGATATCCATATTGGAGGCAACGATGACGCTGGTGCGCTGCTCGCGTAGGAAGTCCGCGAGGTCATCGAGGTTTCGTGGCCCACAATCTTCGCAGCCGCGGGTGCGACCGAGTGCGTTGAAGAAGTCCGCGCGGGTGCGGATGCGTTCAGTAATGAGGATGCGCTGCATTATTACTCCTCCGCGTCTGGGATAGAACAGAAGCTTTCATAGTGGTCATCGGTGTAGTACCACACCTCCGGGTCGGTTTCGCTGCCGCCGCCAGTGATGATGCGGCGGGCACCGCGGTTCTTGCTGCCCGGGGTTTCTACCGTGTATTCGCGGTAGTAATTCTTGTCCTGCTGCGGCAGCCGGCCCTCGTAGTTGCCAAAGTGGGCGTTGTCATTATCCGGGTAGTCATAGGGGCCACCGGCCAAAATATCGTTCGCGGTGTCGTTCGCCTCGGCAGGGAGGGAAGACATCTCGCAAGTATCGGCGTCGCCAGCCTTAGCGCCGCCTGCGGACTCGGACGGCGAAGAAGCAGAGGAATCGCCAGCGCCGCCGAGGTCGAAACCGAAGTAGCTTGCTACGGCGACAAGCGCAAGGCCACCGAGGGCAACGGGGAGCGATTTCTTGGACGCTTTGGACTCGGGCATACCTTTATTGTTGCAGGTGCGGCGCTAAAAGTATAAATCGCCCCGGGTCAATTGCGAGGCCAAAAATTGCCCCGTCACGGGGGTAGGTAACAGCATGTGGAAAGTACCCCAACAGAGGGTGATTTGCACCCAAACTGTGAACCCTGGCGAAGGGCACCTTCCTGTCCTAGGCAGTTGAGCGTTCCCACCGCGCGCGGGGTAGTCTGTACGCATGGCAAAAGGCAGAATTCCGGACAGCGACATCCAAGCTATCCGTGAACGCGCGCCTTTAGAAGAAATCGTCGGCGAGTACGTGCAGCTCAAGCCCGCCGGTCATGATTCGCTCAAGGGGCTCAGCCCCTTCAAGGATGAAAAGACCCCGTCTTTTCACGTGCGCCCGCAGCGCGGCTACTATCACTGCTTTTCCACCGGCAAGGGTGGTGATGTCTTCAGCTTCTTGATGGAAATGGAGCAGGTCTCTTTCCCGGAAGCGGTTGAAGCAGTAGCGCAGAAGATTGGCTACCACATCAATTATCAGGGTGGCTCCACGGGCGCGCGCAATGAGAAGCCCGGAACCCGCCAGCGCCTCATCGCAGCGAATAAGGCGGCGCACGAGTTCTATCGCCAGCAATTGGAGACGCCGCAGGCGGCTACCGCGCGCGACTTTCTGCTGGATCGCGGCTTTTCCCGCGAAATTATCTATGATTTCGAGTGCGGGTATGCGCCGGAGGGATGGGATACGGCCACCAAACACTTGCTGCGCTTAGGCTTTTCCTTTGAAGAGCTGGAGGCGGCCGGTATTTCCAAGATGGGCAAGCGTGGTCCCATCGACCGCTTCCATCGTCGCTTGTTGTGGCCGATTAAGGACCTTTCCGGCAACGTCATTGGCTTTGGTGCGCGCAAGCTTTTCGACGACGACAAGCTCGGCAAGTACATGAACACCACTGAGACCATGCTCTATCGTAAGTCCAAGGTGCTCTTTGGCCTCGATTTGGCCAAGCGCAATATCGCCGAACAACACCAGGCCGTGGTGGTAGAAGGCTACACGGATGTCATGGCTATGTATGCCGCAGGCGTCAAGACCGCCGTTGCTTCTTGTGGTACCGCCTTTGGCGGCGAGCACCTGCAGGTACTGCGCCGGCTCATGCTGGATGATTCCTACTTCAATGGCGAGCTCATCTATACCTTCGACGGCGATGAGGCAGGGCAGAAGGCCGCCATGCGCGCCTTTGACGGCGAGCAAAAGTTCACCGGTCAATCCTTCGTTGCCGTGGCCCCCGACGGCATGGATCCCTGTGATCTGCGTCTGCAAAAAGGCGATGCCGCCGTGCGCGAGCTCATCGCGGACCGCATTCCAATGTTTGAGTTCGTCATTCAATCCGTTATTGCGGAGTACAGCATCGACAGTGCTGAGGGGCGCCTGCAGGCCCTGCGCCGCGCGGTACCCGTGGTAGCGCAGATCCGCGATCAACCTTTGCAGCGTGAATACGCCCGCCGCTTAGCTGGCTGGGTGGGCTGGCCTGATCCGGAAGAGGTTCTCCGACAGGTGCGCGCGGAGGCGCGCAAGCCAAAGAAGGCCGAAAAACCCACCATTCGCCGCTTCGACAACGCGAAGCAGCAACCGGCGCAGCAGGACGTGCCGATGATCCATCCGCCGAGCCCCAAGGAAACCCACCTGTGGCCCCAGCGCGAGGCCCTTAAGCTGGCCTTGCAGATGCCGCAGGTAGCAGGCTCCTACTTCGACGGCATTACTGCCGACGCCTATACCAACGACGCCTACCGCCTCGTACGCCAAGCCATTTCTACCGTGGGCGGCGCAGCTCAGGGCGCTACCATGCCGGCCGTGGAATGGATCGCCGCGGTAGCCGGTGAAATGCAGGATCTCACCGGCCGCAACTTTGTCTCGGAGCTTGCCGTAGAAGCGATTTTGCCAACAGACGTCGGCCCCGAAAAATACGCCGACTCCGTTCTTTCCCGCCTGCAAGAAACCGTGGTGGGGGACCAAATCGCCCAGTTAAAGGCTCGTCTTGGCCGCATGCGTCCCTCCGATGATGAGGCCAGCTATAACTCGCTTTTCGCCGACCTCGTCGCTCTTGAACAGGCGCGCCGCGAGCTCAATGACCGCGCCTTCCGCGGCACGCCTCCCCAGGCATAAAAATCTCCCCTCGGAGCGACCCCAAATAAGGTGCGTGCCGAGGGGAGGGGAGGAGGCCTTAAGACTAGTCTGCAATCGACTTAGTCCTCATCGGGCTCATAAATGCGGTCCGCATTGTCCACCTGGGAACCGCGCAACCGGCCTTTACCCTTGCGCTTGGAGGAGAGATCGCGAACCTCGCGCATACGCGGTTCCGGGTCCAAGCGGTTGGCCACCGCCTTGCGTGCAGAAGTGACGGCGGATTTGGTCACGGGGGAGTTGACGGCCTTTTCGTAGGCGCCCTTGATCTGGTGGTAGCGCTTGCGGCCAGCCTTAGTGCCAAAAACGTATCCTGCTGCGGCGCCGAAGACGAATTGGATCATTGCTTAGCGTGTCCCCTTATTCCTGTGCGAGTAAAAGTTCCCCACCAGCCTACCGCGAAGCTTTGGCGCGCGCCGCCAACCACGAGTGAGGGGTGGCGCTAGCCCCGCATTGGACTAGCACTTTTCATGGCGCGCAATACGCGCTAGTTTAAATGTGTGGAAAATAACAAGCGCAGGGATTCGGCGGCGGCTTCAGCAGTGGCGCTGGCCGCGCTTTTTACCGCGAGCATTTCTGCGGAATCTTGCGGCCATCAACCGGATACCGCCACTGCGCACCAAGGCCCCAATTGGCCTGAAGAACGCTGAGTGGTAGCCGCAAAGGTCTACCCGCCAATCCACGATTGTGCATGCGAGTTTAGCGTCGCGTTCACTTCCCCTTAACTTTAGCTAGATATTATTCGTGGGAATTTGATGCTAGCAAAAGGTTTCTACGTTGAACTATCGGAATAATCTTCGCCCCGCAGTCCGTGGGCTCGCCCTGTGCGCGGCTACCGGGCTGACTATAGCCCTCGCACCGTCGGCCACAGCCCTTCCCGTAGCCGTGCCCCAGCTGCGTGAGCCTGTCACCCAGCAGTCCACCGGCGCAGCCCCAGTCCAGCACCCCGGTGCCCCGGTTCCAGAGCCGTTTAGCACGGACTATATCGCGGGCTTTGAATCCGATGTCTCGTCTTATCAATTTGGCAACTACTGGCAGGTAGTCCAGCTCTTTGACCACATTAAGACCCAGCCGGAAATCCGCCAGGAAAATATGGATAAGGCCGTGGCCATTAATAACGCTGCGGCAGGGGACCAAGCCCTTATTCAGCGTGCGCAGTCTGATGCCAAGGCCAGCTCGACGAGCGTGCTCAACGCTGTTTCTGACTCGATGGGCGAGAACCTAGGCGATGCCTTCCGCTCCGCCTTGGCCGAGCACCGCCTGCCCAAGACCGAATACCTCCTAGGAAATGGCTATGCGGCCCGCGCAGGCGGACTGGCCAATTCCACCATGTCTGAGAAGTACTACTTCAACTATCAACGCCCGTACCAGCGCGCGCCGCAAACGATTAAGCGCTACGACGATGGCTCCAAGGATCTCTATCCCACCTCGCCAGCCTTCCCCTCGGGCCATACCAATCAGGCAACGTGGATTACCACGCTGATGTCCTTCATGCTGCCGGAGGTAGGTCCACAGCTCATGCTGCGCGGCGCTGAGGCCGGCAACCACCGGGTGGTCCTCGGCGTGCATTACCCGCTGGATGTCATCGGCGGCCGCATGACCGGTCAAGCTGCCGCGGCTGACCGCTTGAATGACAAGCGCATGCGCCATGCCCTGTGGCAAGCCTCGATGGAAGTCCGCAAGGAAATTAAGTGGCGCACCGGCAAGACGGTGGAAGAATTGGTGGCCCTGGATAGGGAAGAGGGTACTGACTACCGCTCCACCCAGGATGTGGTCGCCGAATATTCGAAATTCATGGACTATGACTTTGCCCCGTGCTACCGCACCGACGCCCCGATGGTCGTCCCGCAGGCCGCCCCAGTGCTGCTAGCCGCATCCCATCCCGAACTCAGCTGGGATCAGCGTGCCGAGGTCCTACGCCAGACCGCGCGCCCTGCCGGCAACCCGCTGGACTGGCAGGCAGAAGGCGGCTCCTGGCAGCGCCTCGACCTAGCCCGCGCCATGGCGGCCAAGGTGACCATCGCCCCAGACGGCGGCGTGAGTGTCAGCGGCTAGCAGGTTCTAAAACCTAAGCAGCCCTAAAACCTGAGCGGGGGTACGGGTCTCCCGCACATGGTTCAATGAAGAAGTATCTCCATCACTCTAAAGGAAGAGAATAATGACTAAGCCCAAGATCATGACCATTTACGGCACCCGACCGGAAGCTATCAAGATGGCACCGGTCATCAAGGCGCTCGATAAAGATGAGCGCTTCGAATCCGTCCCAGTCTCTACCGGCCAGCATAAAGAGATGCTGGAGCAGGTCAACACCATGTTTGGCATTCAGCCGAAGCACGATCTGGGGCTCATGAAACAGGGACAGGGGCTTAACGAGCTTGTCTCCCGCGCCATTGCTGGATTGGACTCCATCATTGAAGAAGAAGAGCCGGACGTCATCATCTCCCAGGGCGATACCTCTACCGCTATGGCTGCAGCACTTGCCGGTTTCCATCGCGGGGTAAAGATCGTTCACCTTGAAGCCGGTTTGCGCACCGGCGATATCCACTCGCCGTTCCCAGAAGAAGCTAACCGTAAGCTCATTGGTCAGGTAGCCGAGCTCCACTTGGCTCCTACCGAAGGGTCTATGGAGAACCTGCGCCGCGAGAATGTGCGCTCCAAGGACATTGTGGTCACCGGCAACACTGTTATCGATGCTTTGCTAGAGGCGGCATCCTGGGACACAAAGTTCGAGGATCCCGCTCTGCAGGAAGCTGCAGATTCGGACAAGCGCCTCGTCGTTGTGACCACTCACCGCCGCGAGAATCTTGAAGCTATGAAGGAAATCGGCGGCGCAGTCAAGGATTTGGCTGAGGCCTACCCAGAGATCAACTTTGCCCTGCCGCTGCACCTAAATCCCAAGGTGCGCGAAGCGGTTCTCCCGGAAGTTGAGCACCTGCCGAATATCATCATTACCGATCCACTGCCGTATGACCAGTTCACCCAGCTGCAAAACCGCGCGACCATCATTCTCACCGATTCCGGCGGAGTCCAGGAAGAGGCTCCCGCACTCGGCAAGCCTGTTCTGGTCATGCGCCAGAACACTGAGCGCCCCGAGGCCGTTGTCGCCGGCACCGTAAAGCTGGTGGGAACCAACCGTGAGCTCATCGTGGCCGAGGCTAAGCTTTTGCTTTCCGACGACGCCGCTTTCCAAGCCATGGCCAACGCCGTTAACCCCTACGGCGATGGCAAGGGAGCACACCGTGCCGTCGCCGCCATCGCGGAGATGACCGGAGTAGGCGGGCGCGTAGACGATTTCCTGCCTGAGGTTGATTCCTCTAAAGGCCCCCAAGACAAGGAATAACTCGCGCGACTGCCGGAGAAAGCGGATATATTAAAGGTATGAAACCGCTGGATATCCGTTGTAATCACCAAGAGCGTATGAAGGCCGCTGACATCCTGGGGGATGCACTGTCGGCAGGTCAGATTGACCTCACTGAATTTGAAAAGCGCTCGGCCGATTGTGAGGGCGCCACCACCCGAGGCGAGCTTATCGAGCCCCTCGCTGACCTTGTTGAAAGCCCGGAAACAATCCTCTTTGGCGCCCACAGCCAGGTCACCAAACCCTACTCTGGCCACCAAGAATCCAATGCCATAGCCAAAGTTGAGCAGGCAATGAAGCAGATTCAGCCTTCGGTGGGGCAGCCGCAATCTTTAGCTCTGGGCATCTTCGGTGGCTCCACGGTCAATGGCGGGGCAGTAGCCCGTACCCTGACAGCTATTGGAGCCTTCGGCGGTGTTGACATCGACCTGACTGGTGTGGCCCTTCGTAACCGTACGACCACCATCAATGCGGTAGGAGTTTTCGGTGGTGCCGATGTCTACATCCCAGAGGGTTTCCGAGTCCGCGTTGGTGGCTTTGGTCTTTTTGGCGGGCATGACCTGAAGGTCGAGCACGGCGCTATCCACCCGAATGACCTTCCCGTGGACGCACCAGAAATCATCGTCAACTGCTACAGCCTCTTTGGCGGCGTAGACGTTCACGTGGGGCGCCGCTACGGCGGGTAGCTGTGCGTAACCGCTGCAACCTGCATGGCTTGTCTCTACTCAAAGGCTTCTGACTTCAACTAGAAAAATAGGCTTGAAGACGATATCTACAAGGCATCCTTTAAACCTGGTTGACCACCCATGACCTTGGCAGAGCAGTCTCGCCTGACGATGTTGTGCAGACCGCCAAAGTCGCCGACTAGGTGGAGACACGAATAATCCACGACAACTTGAACCAATGATTCCCTTCAGTACTGCCGTCCGGTGGTGTCAAGAATCCCGGCTAGGGTCTCTCCCTTAGTTGACTTTGTGCTTGATGAGCTTGGAAACGAACAATACTTCCAGCTCAGCGTTTAGAAAATAGAATCCCCGAAGGCATGTAGTAAAACGCAAATAATCCCGCTTAGTGCCACTAAGCGGGAGCTTTGCTCCTCCAACTGGGCTCGAACCAGTGACCCTTCGATTAACAGTCGAATGCTCTGCCAACTGAGCTATGGAGGAATATGTGTTGTACGACGAACTGATTGTTCTCTGTGCAACGAGGATTAACTATATAGGGTTCATGCGATTTCAACAAATTGCCAGTACAACAAGGTAAAATGAGTGAATTCATTGTTCCTATGTGACGGTAATGTGTCAGGAATGGGTTAGAACTCCACTCACTGGGTTTCCCTGTGTAAAAATGGTAGGTAAGAAGACTAGTTCTATGGAATCGATAATCTGTAAATAGTGGCTCAGTATGCTGTTGGCGCTAGAGAGCGACGGATTTAGTACTAACGAAAGAGAGAAAATTGCGGATCCTCATCATTTCGCAGTATTGGTCGCCAGAGAGTAACGTGCCGCAGCGTCGCTGGGAATGGATTGCTAGTATTCTAAAGTCTCAAGGCCACGAGCTTAGGGTCGTTGCTCCTCCGCCGGCCTCTGTTCGACGAACTTCTGTGAGTCACTGGTGGAGCACATCTCTTTTCCGTCCTCAAACGGAAGAGGAAAAGAGCAACGTTATAGATTTAGTCATCCGGAGTGGGTTTATCCCGTGTGGTGGCTCATTGCTTCAGCGTGCAATTGGTCAAGCGGGCATCGCTCTGGGGTCTCTCTATGCAGTACTAGTAGAGTTCGGAATTCGGAAGTCTTGGAAGCCTGACTTGGTTATAGGTACAGTGCCGGCTTTGCCCACCGCTGTGGTCGCCTTTGCAGCAGCTAAAATATCAGGGGCGAAATTGGCTATCGACTTGAGAGACGCTTGGCCTGATCTCTTAGCTTATTCGAGAGAGTGGAATAAGGGGGTTAAGAGTGCTTCGCTAAAGCATAAAATCTTGAGTCGAGGACCGATCCAATTCGTTAGTTTTGTGGTTGCCAGGACTCTTTATTATGTCTTGGGGAAAGCCCATGGTGTCATTTTTACGGCAGATGATTTGAAGTCGGACTTTCAGAATCGACCTCAGCTGCGGAAGAACTCAAAACTTTTGAACAATATGGTCACCATCCGGAACGTTTTTCCTCGAGGGAAACTGGAACGGAAAATAGCTCCGCGCGTAGGACAGAATCCTCTTAAGGTCCTTTACGCAGGAAACATTGGTCGTGCCCAACATCTTCAAAATGTGGTTGATGCTGCAGAGATTGCAGAACGCCGTGGAGTGCCAATTGACCTAAAGTTTGTAGGTTCGGGAGACGCTCGTTTATCTGTGAAGAACTACGCAAAGCGAAGAAAGGTCTCTACGACCTTCGTAAAACAGAGGCCAGCTGACTCGATCACGGACTTTTACGACTGGGCAGATACGGCGCTCGTCCATTTAACTGATTGGAAGCCATTGGAAAAAACTGTCCCCTCTAAACTGTACGAGCTTATGGAGTATGGGGTGCCAATAACAGGTGTTGTAGCCGGGGAATCAGTTAGGCTGATTGAGTCATTGGAGGCTGGTTATACAGTTCCTCCCGAGTCGCCGGAAGCCCTAGCGGACCTATGGTGTGCCTTGGCACAGGGCGATTTGTCTCTGAAGGCAAGCGAAAGAGCTCGACATTGGGTCGAGAACGAACGGAACAACGTTGTACCCGGCTTGATTGCAAAGTTCCTGAGGAAGATGGAGTTATAAGCGTGCTCGCTGAAGTTGGTCGCTCGATTATTAAATATGGGTCCATCAATTTAGTCGGATTTGTGCAGGATCCTGTACGGTTTTCGAATCAGATAGCGGAATTCGTACGCCTAAACTCAAAGTCCAAGCTAGCCCGAGCATGTGTGCAGGGGGAGCATTTTGTACTTTCGGCAATGAAGAGCCCCGGGTACGAGACCGCCGAGGCCGGAGAATTGACTAGGGCGATAAGCCAGCTGAAAAAAGCGCGATTGCTAAGGCCATTGACGTTTTTGTTTGAGAAACATCTCCGCAGCAAACTTTTTCAACTCCAGTCGGTTGAATGCTTTGAGGGAGCAGTTGACCGCGGCGGTAGCGCAGCCGCCCCGCGGGTACTGTTCTTCCTCACAAATGCTTTGCCTTATACCCAATCCGGATACACGCTCCGGTCTAAAGCATTAGTCAAGAGCTTAAGGGCAAAGGAAGTAGAAGCGTTTGCTTGTACACGCTACGGGTATCCGGAGAACATCGGTAGATTCCATCGTGGTTCATGCTTTGTCAACGATGATCTCGAATATTTCGTGTTGGGCTCCGTATTTGTTCCGTTTTCAGTCACTCGCCAGGAGGACTTGGCCGTCCGACAACTGGTAAAACTCGCGAGGGAAAAGCAAGTAAACATACTTCATACCACCACCCCGTACACAAACGCGCGCGTGGTGGCTCGTGCAGCCGCTCTACTTGAAATTCCATGGATCTATGAGGTCCGAGGTGAGCCCGAGAGCACGTGGGCTTCGCAGTCTTCAGACCCAGAAAAACGCCGCAACTCGGAGTTTTTTGAATTAGCGCGTAAAGCCGAAACAACGGCGATGAAGGCTGCAAACCAAGTAATAGCGTTGAGTGAGGTGTCGAAAAGGGACATAACGCGTCGAGGCGTTCCAGAATCGAAAATCAAGGTCGTTCCGAACGCTTTGGAAGCTAATCAGCTTAAAACTCATACTGACAAAGCGCGCGCCCGAAAACGGTTGGGCCTAGGCGACGAGTTCTTAATCGGTGCAATTACCTCAGTAGTGGATTATGAGGGGCTGGACATCGCTATAACTGCGATGAAGGAGATTCCAGACGCAACTCTCATTATCGTAGGAGATGGAGTGGCTCGACCAGGGCTTGAAGACTTGGTCGATGAGCTTGATTTGAATGATCAGGTTGTCTTTGCTGGTAGGCAGCCGGTTTCTGATATTCACTTTTGGTACGCTGCTTTAGATGTGTTCGTGGTACCGCGGCGAGACGTTGAAGTTTGTAGGAAAGTTACTCCGCTAAAGCCGCTACAAGCTATGGCCCGCGGAGTACCGGTAGTCGGAAGTGATCTACCAGCGTTAAGGGAAATCACCGGTGGATTAATGGTTGAAGTTGAACCGGATAACCCCTCCGCACTGGCCAGATCAGTCGATTTAGTACGACAAGGGGAGCTCATCGTGGATCCACGGGAGCTTGAAGAATGGGCTAAGAGCCGATCATGGGAGCGGAATGCGCACATCTTGGAAGCTCTGTACGTAGAATTACTCAGCGGAAGATGAATGGCTCAAAAACTTTGCGGCCTCAGAATCCAGTAGGATCTTGTGCGGTTTAAACGCCTTCCGCTGCCGCTTGATTATCCGGTCCGCTTCTTCAAGCTTCCCTGTACTCACTCTGTTTCCCCAGACACGATAAGTTGTAGTTACCGTTTCCGCATCTCCGTCAGCAATCATGTGGCCTTCGTGTAGCCATATAGCTCGGGAGCAGTGCGTTTGAATCGTCGCAGCACCGTGTGAAACCAGAAAGACTGTTCCGGCTCCATTCAGGAACTCGTCCATACGATCTTTAGCCTTAGCTTTGAACGTGGAATCTCCGGTGGAAAGAGCTTCGTCAATTAGTAGTAGCTCGCGCCGAACTGCTGTAGAGATTGCGAAAGTCAGCCGAGATCTCATGCCCGAGGAATAAGTTTTTAGGGGGCGGTCGATTGCAGATCGGAGATCCGCCCAATCGATAATCGGATCCACGAGCTTTGAAGTTTCCGCTGGGGTTAGCCCCATTGCCAAGAGGCCTAAATTAATATTCTGGCGACCGCTTAAACTCGATTGGAGAGCCGCCCCAACTCCGAGCAAGGTAGGCTGGGAGGAAACAAAGACATCGCCGGAATCGGGCTTTGATGACCCAGCAATCATTCGTAGGAGGGTTGACTTTCCTGAGCCGTTTTTACCCAGGATGCCGATCGATTCTCCAGAATAAGCTACAAAGCTAACGTCTTTTACTGCTTCCACAGTATGCTTTGAGAGTTTTTTGGATAAAACATGCTCAGAACCGGAGCGATTAAGGTAGTAAGACTTCTTGAGGTTACGAGCGACAACCGTTGGGTTATTTGACAACTGCGTACCTTTCCTCGGCTTGCCAAAAGTAGAAGTATCCAATAATCAATAGCCCGAAAGACCAAGCTGTGATATAAAGCCAAGCGCTTAAGGGCGGTACCTCACCGTCCAAAACCAACTGCCGCACCGCGGTAAGAAACTGGTAAATGGGATTGGCTTGCATGATCGCTTGAATATGGGGATTTTTATCAAATTTACTCAGATCAAAGAATACACCCGAGATGAAAAAGAGACCTCGATTGATGATTCCCACTACTGACTTTAGATCGGGGATGAATGCTGTAGCTCGTCCCACAATGAACATGCAACCGAGCGAGAAACAGTGGATTAAGAAAAATAAGGGAACCACTAGAATGATGGTCCAAGAAATTCCTTTATCGAGCTGAAAAAGAAGTGCGCAGATTATCGCAACCACGGCGGGGATGGCGTGATCGATCATTTGCTTAATGGTCGTGGAAATAGGAACAGCTGCTGTGGGGAAGTTAAAACTGCTAATCAACCCTTTTGATCCACGGATAATGGAAGTGCCAGCTGACAAACCGCCGGTTGCGAACTTGAGGTAAATTACACCAATTGTTAGGAATCCAATGAAATTGTCCATTCCCCTAGATACGTGAAGAACGTAGCCGAAAATGAAGGCATAAACTGCGACGTCTAGAATTGGCTGAAGGATAAGCCAAGCGCGTCCGAGGAACATATTTCTACCTCGGCTAAGCGATTTGCTGCGTGCATAAGCCAAGATGAAATGTCGGCGGTCAAAAAGGCGACGAGTATAAGATGCTAGGTTATCTCGGCTCCGTAGGTTATATAACTCGGAATCGTCAACGAGCTCCAATTTGGGGGAACGGGTGTTTTTGACTCGCTTGGCCTTTCCTTGATTTGCGTTGGTCCCCTCGGGAGCACTGTCGGTGTCGTTGTTCAATTGTGATTCCACAATTTCTCCACTGTGATGATTGCTCTGTAGTTACGGTCTAGGCTGTCACTGAGGATAGTCTAGAATCATCGTATGCAGTTAGGAAACCTAGAGCCGACATCTTCGAAAGAAGAAGCCACTCCTATCCGTACCTTTATTTTTGGCGGGTGTGTGAGTCGGGACACTGTTGCGTTTGCGAAACACACCGATTTCAAAGTGCTGCGCTATGTGGCACGTCAGTCTCTGCTTTCAGTGGGCTCAGATGCGAAATCCAACATTCCCGATTTCAAATTGAAAAGCTCTTTCCAGCAGCGCATGTTGGAGAGTGATTTGTCGGGAAATCTTATGCGTGAAGTATCGAAGAAAAACAGTATTGATGCTTTTGTCTGGGACTTGGTCGTCGAACGGACCGGGGTTTGGGAGTTTTTGGATGGGAGCATTGCTACCAATAGCGCGGAACTCAGGCGGCTGGATGGTGTACCTCAAATCCTGAAGAAGGCTAGAAAGATTCCTTTCGGGTCCGACGAGCACTTCCAGCGTTGGCAGGGTGCTGCAGCTCTATTTATTGAGTTTCTGGATTTTCTTGGGTTGAAAGAAAAATGCCTAGTGTTGGCACCAGAATGGGCCGAGTATCGCTCTGACAATGAGAAGACTGGCCGGATACGTGGCCTGTCTGCTTCACAGTATAATGAAATGTTCCGCAGATACTATGTGGTTCTAGAAAGACTGGGGATTGCTGTGTCAAGGATTGACGGCACAGTAGCTGACGAGAATCATAAATGGGGAAATGCACCATTCCATTTCACTCGTTCAGCGTATGCTTCGATGGAGTACGAGATTAAAAAATCAGTACACCAGACAAGGAATTAGCGGCATAGATATGAAACTAGAAGGTTTGCTGGCTTCCTTTCTAAAAGGAGCTCGTCCAATCCTGCACGGTGTTAGAAGCCGAGTAAGTCGGGGCCGTTCCAAATTCGAAGCAACTGTTGGCACCCGCTTTCTCGGTAGCGAATTAGATGAAACCGCGAAATCCACCTTGCAAGAATCTTGGCGGGCGTTATCAGATGCTGCGATGGGGGAGAAACAACGAACGTCTAGCAATAGCGGAGAAGTGGCGGCTTTTACGCGTGGATATGAGTTCAGTAACCGAGGGTTTCTTCAACCACCACTGTCACCGCGTTGGAAGGAGCTGGCTCTAGGGGAGGGGCGCCTTCGGGTTGAAGAAAATCTTCCTTATGCAATCGTGCAGAAAAATGGTGTTTCTGTTGTCTTGCTAGGGGTAGCTATCGACTCGGAGGAGGGAGTATCTGATGGTAACCTCATCGCTGATCGTATTGCTGATTTAATTTTGTTTGGAAATAGCCTGGAAGCGATTGATGAGTACGCTGTGTGGCTAGGGGGCCGGTTTGTTCTTATCGTCGGGAGGGGTGAGCAGTGGCGTATTCACGTAGATGCGATGGCAAGCCGAAGTTGTTACTGGACCGTCAGAAATAACCAACTTTTCGCTGCATCGCATTCTGCGTTGGTCGCTAGAGAGATAGGAGAATTCTCAAGGAAGCGTGCTTATTGGGTTCTTTCTAATTCTGACTACGTGAGCGCCGCGGGAAAATGGTTACCAGGCCGCATTACACCGCATGATTGCACCGATCTAGTAAGCGCTAATTGCGTGCTGTCTTTTGACGGGGAATCGGGCGTACATTCCCGTATTTTCCCTTTGGAAAAACACCGGGTATCCGCAGAATATTCGCCAAAGGAGGTCGCTCGTATTTTGATTGGGGAGCTTAGGGTGCAAACCTCGGCGTGGCTCAATACCTCTGATAACTCCTATCTTGCTTTGACTGCAGGCCAAGATTCTTTGGTAGTGCTGTTATCGTGTATCGATATTTTTCAAAAGCAATTTACTAAAGCTATGACCTACATTTTTGCAGAGAAGAATGATCCTTTGGGTGTGCGAGATCTCCAAGGCGCCAATTTCTTAGCTCTGATTTCAGACCTTCAACACAAGGTAGTGCAGGTTAAGCCGTTCGTTTTTGATGGAAGGTTTGCTGCCGCATATAAGATGACGTTTCCTAACTGGGCGCGTTTTCCAGCCTTAGCCAAATCCATGTGGCAGAACTTCCCGAAAGACTCCGTCGTCCTTTTCGGGATCGGTGGGGAAATCGGCACAGTCTTCTATAAGGATAGAGTCGAGGGCTCAGTTAACGGAGAAATCCTAGCCAGCAAGTTTACGACGAGTAAATTTTCCTCCAATCCTGATCTGATCAGAGAGATGGAAGAATATATAAGTTTTACCCAGTTGAACTCAGTTTCTCCGTCTCTAGCAAGCTTCTATGACCTTTATTATTGGGAAAATCGAATGACCAATTGGGCTGCTGCGGGATACTCCGAATACGAGTTAGGGCCGTCAATAGGTCTTCCATTTAATACTAGGAGAATAATCTGGCCAATGCTTAATTTGTCTTACGAAAATCGGTTAAACAAAGCAGTGTACAAAACAATATTTCGTTGGAGTGGGTGGCCTCTGTGACGCGGAGTGGAAGATTAGACAAGATGGTAAATAAAACTGAATATTATTTTAAGCGGGCGCGTCAGGTGGCCCGAGATGAAGGCGCTTCTGAATTAATACGCCAGACTAAAAAGCGACTTAATGTCGGACCGGTAAGCAATAGGACCGCTACGTTTGACCCCTTAGCAGTAACTGCGCAAGGGAAAACTAACAGGACAAGTCCCTTTAAGGAACTGCGTGTCGGCGTGATCATGGATGAGTTTTCTCTCTTGGCATGGGGGGAAGAATTTACGATCGTGCCAATATTGCCTGGGGACGAATCGAAACTTCAATCCCAAGAGTTTGATTTATTCTTGGTCGAGAGTGCTTGGAATGGAAATGGAGGAGCCTGGAAGTACCAGTTGACAGGCAGTTCCGCACCCAGCACCGCGCTTTCCGTGATTGTCGAGAAGTGCAAACAACTTGGGATTCCTACGGCCTTCTGGAATAAAGAGGATCCTCCCCATTTTGAGGAGTTCTTGGATACTGCACGATTGTTTGACTTCGTGTTTACGAGTGATGTCAATTTGGTAGGTGCCTATAAGCAAGCTTTGGGGCACGACCGAGTGTGGCCTTTGAGTTTTGCTGCTCAGCCTACGATTCATAATCCTATCCGGACTGATATGCCTAACTATCAGAAAGGAGATGTGGCTTTTGCGGGAATGTATTTTGCTCACAAATATCCAGAACGCCGTGAGCAAATGGAGCTGTTGCTGGGCGGGGCTATGGACGCTTCAGGGCATCTTGAAGACGGTCTCCGTATCTTCTCTAGATTTGAGGGAAGAGACGAGCGTTATCTCTTCCCGCAGCCATTTTCCCAGAGGGTCGTGGGGTCTCTGCCGTATAGAAAAATGATTTCGGCTTACAAGAATTTCAAAGTTTTCCTAAATGTGAACTCTGTAGTTGATAGTCCCAGCATGTGTTCGCGTAGAGTGTTTGAACTTCTGGCTTCAGGCACGCCTGTAGTCTCTACATGGAGCAAGGCACTTGAGAAAACCTTTCCTTCTACTGAATTGGTGCTTGTGGATAGTAGGGAAGAAGCCACGTTGTCTATTCGCGCCTTGGTTAATTCTCCTGAGTTGAGAGACAGACTGGTACATCGGGCACAAAGAAGGATCTGGAGGAGTCATACCTATACAACTAGGGCAATGGAGATTTTGGAACGAGTTAGCCCCTCTGAATTCGGGAGTCTAAAGACTAGACCAAAAGTTAGTGTTATTTGCTCTACGGTGCGGGAAGGGCAACTGAAGCATGTATTTGAGCAGGTAGGACGACAATCCGGAGTTGATGTCGAGCTGGTTTTGGTTCTTCATGGGATTCAAGTTGGTGACCAGGAGATTGCAAACTTCGCTGAGGAGGCGAGAGTTCGTCAGTACCGTGTGCTTAGGAAGGAACGAAGCTCCTCGCTAGGAGAGTGCCTTAATGCGGGTGTGGCAGCTTCATCAGGCGATTTCATCGCCAAGTTTGATGATGATGATTTTTACTTTGCTTCATATCTTTTGGATATGTATAACTCGTGGTCCTTTTCTGGTGCTGACTTGGTGGGCAAACAAGCAAACTATGCGTTTTTGGTTAACGAAGACATGCTAATAGTTAGGCGGCCGGAGAGGGAACATCGCTGGACAAATTTCGTAGCCGGCCCTACTTTCTTCGGTCCTCGCAATACGTTTGTGGAGAATAAATTTGAATCACTTTCCCGAGGAGAAGACACTGCTTTCATTCGTTCTCTATTGAGGAAAGGAGGGAAAATATATTCCACAGACCGCTTTAACTTTGTTCAGATGAGAAACGCTGGACAGCATACTTGGGAAGTTTCAAACACATCGTTTTTAGCTAATGGACGGGTTGTGGGAATCGGCCAGAATTTCGAGTCTGTTGAATGCTAGATAATTCGAGTGCCCCTCAGGGGTTTCGATGAAGAAGCGTTCGCTCTGTGGAATAATATACTGCGGTTCTATAGCGCAGAATTAAAATTTGAAAAGACTTTTTATCCCGAGGAGGGGTTTTAGTGAGCTTTGATGAGAAGCAATTGGGAACTATAAACAAGGTGTGTGTTGTTGGGTTGGGGTATATTGGTCTCCCGACTGCAGCTTTTATCGCCGATTCTGGTATCTCCGTATTGGGCGTGGACATCAATGAGAGCCACGTGGAGAAAATCAACAAGGGCGAAATGCCCTTTTTTGAACCTGGCTTCGAAGCTCTATTGAAAAGCGTAGTTGCTGATGGAAACCTCAAGGCAGATACAGAAGTAGCAGAAGCGGACGCGTTCATTGTGGCCGTCCCGACACCGTTCAATGACGACTATTCGGTCAACATGTCCTACATTGAAGCGGCGGCGAAGAATATTGCGCCTGTGCTTCGACCGGGGGCGCTCGTGGTCCTAGAATCTACTTCCCCTCCAGGGACCACTGAAAAGATGGCTGAAATTCTTTTAGCTGAAAGGCCGGACCTCTCGACGGATCCTGAAAGTGCTAACCGTCTCTTGGTCGCACACTGCCCTGAGCGGGTATTACCGGGCAAGATTATGGAGGAAATGGCTGCTAATGACCGAGTTATCGGAGGCCTTAATCCCCTGTCGACGGCTAAAGCGGAACAGTTGTACTCCTCTTTCTGCAATGGCGAGATGCTATTAACGAATGCAACAACCGCTGAGATGGCAAAGCTGACCGAGAACTCGTTCAGAGATGTGAATATTGCTTTTGCAAACGAGCTTTCAATCATCTCGGACAAACTCAGAATTGATGTCTGGGAATTGATTGAACTTGCCAACCATCACCCACGTGTCAATATTCTGAATCCAGGCCCGGGTGTAGGTGGCCACTGCATCGCAGTTGATCCATGGTTCATTGTTTCTTCAGCTCAGGAAGAAGCCAAGCTGATCCGTACGGCGAGGGAGGTTAATGACGGCAAGCCTGCTTACGTTATTGCCAAAATTACTGAAGCCGTCGAGGCCGAAGGGGCAGAGTCAATCGCCGCGCTGGGAATAGCATTTAAACCGGATATCGATGATTTGAGAGAATCCCCTGCGCTGTCTATCGTCCAACAAATGGCCGAGAAGTGGCCGGAGAAGAACATCCTAGTAGCTGAACCTAATGTGGATGCACTGCCCGAGAGTTTAACCGCGTATCAAAACGTGCAGTTGGTTGACGCTTCTCACGCGATATCTTCAAGCCCTGTGGTTGCTGTCTTAGTGGACCATACACCTTTCAAGAGCATCGAAAAGAGCGCCTTGGAAGGAAAGAATGTTGTTGACACACGTGGCATGTGGAGCTGATTCTAGGGATGAAGAGGTTGGAATCCGGCAAGTCGCTTGCAACTCTTGCCGTGCTAGCCGCTGTGTTGTTAATAGCCGCGGTGCTGTCGAGCGACTTGGTTCGCGCGGGGCTGCTGATCTTGGCGGTGTTAATAGCAGCTTTGATTTTGATCTTAAGCGTTTCTTGGGCACGGCGGGTGGAGGCACAACGCCGTCAGGACTATCGCAATGTAATGTCCGTTGCAAAAGATCTGTCGCTGCTCCGAAACATGTCGGGGAGTATAGCCAAATCGCGAGAGAGTCAACGCTTTCAAGAAGAGCAACTCACTCAAATCAATTCCGCAGTCGAGGAATGGCGCGACGGGGAGACAGGTTCAGGGGGCAGAAGCTCAGAACCTCTATCCTATTTCTCCCCTAGGCGTATCTCTGCATCGAAGCCTGTGGAAAAGCCCAACTCCCATGTGGCTGGGCGACAGGCGGCGCTGCAAGACACTGGCGAGGGTTCCAAGGAAAAGCTACGGGAACTGCTTTATCCTTCCAGTGAAGTGAGTCGAGTAGTGGCCGTTTTAGGCTCTTCCGAACTCCGGGAAATTCTTTCCGGCTTCTGCTCCGTCCGGAAAATAGATTCAGCCGTTGACCTAGCGAAGGCAGGAAACGACGTTTCCTACCTTGTTATCGAGGAAGCAGCTTTGAACTCTGGTCGCTGGTTCGGGAGCCTTTCAGCTCAAGGCACGCATCTGTTTCAGGAACTCCATAGCCAGATTCTGAAAACGCAACGACAAGGTAACGTCGTAACGGCGGTCGTGGCTAATGCACCGGCCTCACACATGACGAGCGTTTTGCGTGGCACCGCTGATGTTGTGCTTTCTAAGAAGTCAAGGAAAGATTCTCGGAGTGCCGAAATGGCGAACCCAGTGATAAAGGCTATCGACGCATACGCGTGTAAGTGAGGTTAAGAAGTGAGCATCGCTGTAGTTTATGGGGACATCAGCCCGAATGTTGTCGATGGTTCGTCGATTTGGCTCATGTCAATAACCGAAACGCTCTCAAAGACATGCGACGAGGTTCATCTCCAGCTCAAAATGAAGCCGGATAACTATCGTCTAATACAGTCCGTAGACAGAATTGAAAACGTCGTCCTACACCTCCCTCCGGACGCCAGTTCTCCAATCAACGAGGAAGTCGCGGTTCCTGTCCTTGAATCGTTGGTCAGCGAAGTCGGTGCTGACATTCTAGTTTCTCGAGGACTGAATTTGGCACACACATTATGTAGATCCTCGATCTTGTCACCAATACTCTGGGCTTATATAACAGATCTTCCTTTCCCGATCACCAAGCTTTCTAAGACCAATATCGGCCGTTTGCAAAGAATCTCGGCGAACTCTAGGAGAGTATTTGTACAAACTGAAGCGGCCCGGAGTTATCTAGAATCGATCGCTCCATTCGCGGCGGGGAAGACCTGCTTGATGCTCCCGATGGTACCGAGTGAGGCGTTTGCCAAGGAGAAACTCGGGAGCAATTACGAACAGTCGGACAAGCTCCGCATTGTCTATGCGGGAAAGATGGCCAAGGACTGGAAGACACTCGAAATGCTGGAGATTCCCAAGCATCTTAGAAAGTTGGGAGTTGAGTCAGAGCTATTAGTTGTCGGAGACAAGATAAATAGGGATAAAAGTGATCCTTCTTGGCACATTAAGATGAAAGATGCGCTAGAGAAGGCAGCAGCAGATGCTGATAGCGGAGTTGAATGGTTAGGTGGTGTATCTCGGGATGAATCCATGGCAGCCATTTCGTCCGCCCATATTGGATTAGGCTGGCGGACAGCGGTACTAGATTCAAGCCTTGAGGTCTCTACAAAGGCGTTAGAATATTCTGCCCTTGGAACTCCTGCCTTAGTTAATTATAACGATGACAGCCGTGCTCTTTTCGGTAGCGATTATCCGTTCTTTATTGATGCCCAGGCTACTGCAGTGGATGCCGCAGAGGTCATAGCTGAAGCCGTAGACTCTATTGACCTAATGAGCCCAAAGGTTCGGGGCAAGGTAGCGAACTTTTCCATGGACTCAGCGGTAGACCGTCTAACTGGCTACTTCGAAGCGGCTGGCATAGTCCGTTCTAGTAAGCGTGCGGTGCCCCTGGATACGATTAAGGTCGTCATTGCTTCCCACGATTTCAAGTTCATGGGAGAGTTAATGGACGCGCTTGAGAAGGACCCCCGGTTCGAACTCCAGAAGGACGTTTGGTCGTCTCTGCATCAGCACGACGAGGAACGTAGCCGAAACTTGGTCAATTGGGCGGACATTGTATTTTGCGAATGGTGTGGTCCATCAGTTCGGTGGTATGCAAAGCATAAGCGAGCAGGGCAGCGACTAATTAGTCGTCTACATGGATTTGAACTTCGTGGGCCCGGTCCATGGATGAAAGAAATTGACTGGCAGTGCGTCGATGAATTGATCTTCGTATCACGGCACTACGAAGAATTGGCACTGCAACGACTTCCGCTGCAATCCACGGCTACTCGGGTAATTCCAAATGCTATTGATTTAGTGGACTTTGACCGGGAAAAACTTTCTGGAGCTCAATTCCATATTGGTCTGGTCGGCTATGTTCCCTTCTTGAAGCGACCAGATAGAGCTGTTTCATTTTTTGAGGAGCTGTTGGAACAAGACAACCGGTACATCCTTCACATAAGAGGTAGGGCTCCCTGGGAATACCCTCACGAATGGAGTAAGCCGCTGCAGAAACAGTTGTATCTAGATTTTTTCTCATCGATTGCCTCGAACGAGCGACTACGGGATCATGTAGTGTTCGAAGATTTTGGGCCAGATATGGCGTCTTGGTTTAGGAAGATCGGCATAGTGTTGTCGCCAAGTGATGTGGAAAGTTTTCACCTTGCACCCGCAGAAGGAATGGCCTCGCGTGCAGTCCCGATTGTGTGGGAGAGAGACGGGGCGAAGAACATATTCGGCCCGTATGTGGATGGAGGTAATGACCTCGCAATCGATCGCGTACTCGCCCTACGTGAACCGGAGAAGTTTAACGAGGAGGGCCAAAAAGCACGCGAATACGCCTCCCGTTGGGGAGTTAAGAAAATTGTTTCCGAATGGATCGATGCCTTGACTGGGCAAAATGCCGCCGTCAAGGAGTCTGAGCGTGCGGAAAATATCTAGGAGCTAGTATGTCCATATACCTTTTGGCGGTGCCTAAGAAGAAGCTTCGCTCTACCGTGGCTGACGACCTTGCAGAGCATAATTCCGAACTGCTACGTCGATGCTTCCAAAAATACCGCAGTTTGGTCAGTGATCACTATCGCAGTGAAATAAAAGTTTCCACACCGGGACAGCACGGAACATCATCTATAGGGGTTTGGAAGAGAACAAGCGAATCGAACCGTGTCGTCGCAAAGAAGGACTGGTGGGCTCATTCTAGCGGCCAGGATGTTTCCGAGCTCTTACTAGAGCAGGTGGCTAGGCGCGGCGGTGAGATTGTTTATACCAATCCCGTTTGGGGCAGCTATACGGCAATCTGGGGTGAGCGATATCGCGATCGGGTCACACTCTGGAACACAATTCCGGCTCTAGAAGCAGTCCACTATACAGAGACGGAAGATTATGTTTTCGCCAGCAACCGGCCACTTCTTGCTGCAGTAGCAAGAGCAGAGGGAGGATCTTCTTCAGTAGCATTGGAAACTGACTTTTTAGATCAGTATTTGATGTTTGGGTTTAACCTCGATGCTGTTTCTCCGTTTGAAGGGGTATCTACGATTGCAGTGGACGAGGCACTAGCGATTGAAGGCGGAGAAATAAAAATTATATCTCGTCCAGCAGGTCTAATCGCTAGTCTCCCTAACTTTCACTCTGAAGAGGAAGCAGCTGAAGCACTCGCCAATGCGCTAAAGGCTTCAACCCAACGAGCATTAGCGAATTTCTCGGGCAAGAACGTTCAACTACGAATGAGCGGCGGTAAAGACAGCCGGTTATTGCTCGGACTAGTTAAAGATTCGGAGCAACCTGTCTATGGGTTAACCTTTGGCAAACCGAATGATGAAGAAGTCCGAGTGGCACACAACTTGTGCCGAGCAGCTAACAAGAACTTGGAAGTAACCGCACCAGTCCCAGTTGACCGGTCAAGCTTGGCGGAAAAGGTCGATCGAACAATTCTTATGTCTGATGGCATACCGGCGTCTGAACCGCATACTTCCATTTATTATGGCTCCTCTCCGCGGGTTGCCGGTGATGCAATCATGCTAGGACAGTGGCCACTGATGAAGGGCGGTCAAGCAAAGAAGCTGCATTACTCTGAGCCGGGCTTACAAAACGCTCTGCGGAGGCAAGCTGGGTGGTTCGTGAATGAGGAAATCCGAGCGCAGTACGCTTTTTTCCTTGAACAATGGCAGCGTGAGGTAGAGACGTCTATCGATCTCGAGTACTTGTATCTCTTTGCCCGAAACTTTCGGTCGGGACGCTGGCTACATGCACACATAAACCTTTACGAGCGTGATGCTGTCATTGCTTACCCAATCGCTGATGAACAGGTAGCTGCGATTTCTGATGCTATGACGATGTCAGAGAAGGTTTCACAGCGTGTTCTTTTTAGAGCCTTGGAAATGATCTGGCCCGAGGCGAACCGCATTCCTTTGTCCAACGGTAATAAATGGCGGTTCGAGGGTGCTGGTCCGGCAGAGAACCTTGGCAAAGACTCCTTTGCCGAGCGATATGCTGAAGTTCCTGATCATGAAAGCGATGAATTCTTACATGTGGATCCTCGGCTAAAAGATTCAAGAGCGATAGAGTACACCAAAGCTGTGGCCGTTCAGATGGCCAAAGAGTTGGTGGAATCTGCTAACTGGGATCTGCTCCTTTCAAAGGTCACTCCCGAATTTAGGAAGATCTTGGAAGCGGCAGCAAGCGGAGAACTTAACGTTCCCGAGAAATCGTCTCAAAGAGAGATTGTAAAATTCATTTGGCGTTTGTACGTGGCTGATCGCTGGCTACGAAAGGAATGGCTATCGGCAAAAGACGATTAGCCCAAGGCCGAAGGCCGGTCAGCATGATGTATTTATGCTGGCCGGCCTCACCTTTAGTCTTCGGTGGGAAACAGCTGCAACTTTAGTTTGCAGAAATCATGGCGAGAGGAAAGCAGCTGCTTTTCTTTTGACGAGAAAATTTCCTCTTTGCCCTTTGCGAACTTGTGCTGGGCGTAATACGAGTCCAGATAGTGCGCGATAGGGTTTATAGATTCCCCGTAAGTAGGGTAGATAAAGGATGTGGCGTGAGGAAAAGAGTTGACTTCCAAAACTCGTGGTGCGGTGTCTTGCAGACCGCGCACCATGATATCTACGCCGCCAGTATATAGCCCCGGAATCGCAGCAACTGCTCGAAGAGCGGTATCCCTAATTTCCTCTGAAATGATATCGGTGATATTTGCAGTTTCAGCACCGAATGAAATGTTAGAAATTGCGCTGAGGAGAACACGTTCTCCTGCTTCTGGAACATCGGAGAAAGACAACGAATTGGAGCGCATGAACGCTTCCATATTCGCATTTCGGCGAAGAAGCCTCTTGCTTCGGGCGCGGTCCTTCTGACGCTCTTCATTCTTGAGCGACATCAGTTCTTCAATGTTGTGGGTTCCGTCACCGGTAACGTAGGCAGGGATTCGGACGATTGACCCGAAAAACTCTCCTTCCACAATGGTGACGCGCAATTCGAAGCCGTCTACCATTTCTTGGACGATTACCGAGGGCTCTCGCTTTCGTTCCTTTTGCATCTCAACGCATTCTTGGAAGCGATCTTTAAAGTCTTGTTCAGTAACGTTGAGAAAAACTCCGAGACCTTGGGAGAAGCTTGGCGCTTTGACCACCACTTCTCTCCGGCCTTGAGCAAAAGCGGTATCGAAAGCTTCGTCAGCTTCGTCCGGTCCAAAGACCTGATACCAAGGAACATTAATACCAGCGGTGTGCAGGATTTCTTGTGTCTTGACCTTATTCTGGCAGATTCGTCCAGCTGTTTTGGTACAGGTTGGTACGTTCCAAGGAGTAACTACTCCGATGGGATCATCGGCGGAATCCTTCAACGTGATATATGGGCGGTTCTTTTTCGAACGGTCAATATGGAAGTTGCGCCCCGAGCGGCGGACAGTCCGAATCCACGCGTTGTGTATGCCCGTGGTGTAACCATCTTGCCAATAGTTTTGTTCAAGGCTGGGCAGAGAATCCAGAATGTGGTTTAGGTGCTCGGTACGCATGTAGTTCCAATCATCTGAGCTAGGAGTAGGATGCTTATCGCACATATTCTAGCAACGAGGTCAGGCTGAGAAGTTAGTTCACTTTTGTGCTCGCTATGAGGCCTGAAGCGATGCAGGTCCTTAACGGTGGTACGCCAACCTAGCAACGCCCAGAGCCTTGCCTAATTACTAAGAGTAGAGCAGCTGTGTCCGCTCGATCTGGTCGACGATATAGCTAGCCGCATTAACAGGCTCTCCGTAACTTACATAGTGGTGTATGTCGAAGAAGGGTTGCGTATTGATTTCTAGGACGGTGATGTCGGCATCGGGCTGCAGGGAAGAGGTGAAGATGTCTACACCCACTGTTCCCGTTCCTGGGAAGGCGCGAGCAGCGCGCTCCGCAACCGCGATGTGTTGACGAGAAATCTTATCGATGACATTAAGCGTAAAGCCGCCTCCACCTACGGAGGATATTGGATTTAGGACGACTACTTCGCCGTGCTGGGGCACTTGATCGAGTGCCCAGGGGCTTTCGGCCAGCCAATCGTCATCTATGTTTATCTTCGTAGATTTTAGGTAGGCATCAGTTTGTCGACGCTGGAGTTCGAGATCCACCAGTTCCTGAACCGTATGCTTCCCGTCCCCTACTACAAATGCGTTAAGCCTAGAGCAGGCAACACGTACACGGCCACCGATAACCAAAACGCGTATATCGAAACCAGCGAAGTATTCTTCGATTACAATTTCATCGCCGTAGCCACTGTCTGCTGCTTTCGACCAAGCCTTTTCAAAGGTCTTTGTATCTTTGATATTGAGAGACACGCCGCGTCCACGGGTACCACCATTCGGTTTAACTACGACGGGACGATTTTGACGCTTAAAATATTCGAGGGCCTCAGCTTTAGTGGATGAGTCGAACTTCTGGCCGCTAGGAGTCGGCACGTCATTGGCCTGAAGGGTCAATTTTGTGGCCTGTTTGTCGTTGGAAACCCTTCTAGCGAACATACTTTGGGTGGATGCACCGTGGTAAACGGTTCCTCCCACCGTTTTACCGTTATTCAAAAATATCCATGTGCCGTCTTTGACTTTTTGGGTCTCCCAGCCGCGGCTCCTCGCTTCGCCCAGCATAAGCTTCGTGCGGGACTTAATCTTGTCGTATGTATTGATAGCCAGCTTAGGTTTCAAAATTTCGTCATTTACCAAAGCAATTAGGTTTCTGGGATCGTAGCTCACGTAGACATAGTACATTTAAATTTCTCGGTTTTGCACCGACTAACTCACTAGATTGTCTTGTAGATTTCCGTAACTCGTCCGATGTGAGTAGAGGCAGCTCATTACGCATTTTCATAAGATGCTGTCTTCAATGCGGTGTAGTTTCGAATGTTCATCGCTAAGTCCTGAGAGTATTCGGCTTATAGTCGTGGACCTCCACGCTTAAGTTAAACGGGGATGCGGGGGAAGGAAGGTAGGGAGTAACTTTGGGCGCTCTATACAGTCACAGGTAACCGTCAGGGAATTTTGAAGTGGTGATATTCTTAAGGACATGCGCGCTCTAGTTACCGGAGGAGCCGGATTTATCGGTTCTCATTTGGTGGATTTACTTGTTTCTGAGGGACACTCAGTGTCTGTGTTAGATAATTTTTCATCGGGTCGGAAAGTTAATCTAGCCTCCGCCATGAAATCCGGGTTAGTTGAAGTCATTGAAGGCGATATAAAGAATTTTGATTTCGGCGCCTACTTCCAAGAGCATCCCACTGATGTTGTGTTCCACCTAGCGGCCCAGATTGACGTGCGGCATTCGGTGTTAGATCCGGTTGAGGACGCTGAGTTGAACATTATTGCAACGATCAGACTGGCAGACGCCGCCCGCCGTAGTGGTGTGCAGAAAATCGTTCATACCAGCTCCGGAGGATCGATTTATGGCAGCCCCTCGAGTTTTCCTGTAAACGAGGCTAATCCGCTCGCTCCCGAGTCCCCCTACGCTGCCAGCAAAGCTGCCGGCGAACTATATCTGGAGATGTTCCACCGGCTGTATGGCATTAGCGTAAGTTTCGTAGCGCCGGCTAACGTTTACGGCCCTCGTCAAAACCCTTATGGCGAAGCGGGAGTCGTTGCAATCTTCAGCCAGCGGCTTCTGAGCGGTACACCCACCAAAGTATTTGGCGAGGGCTCCAATACCCGTGACTACGTGTACGTCAAAGACGTTGCTCGAGCTTTCTTACTGGCTGCTACAACGCCTGGTAACTATGGGCGTTTCAACATCGGTACTGGGGTAGAGACCAGTGACAGGGATCTACACACCGCAGTGGCGAAGGCGGCGGGCGTGGCCGACAACCCCGAGTTTGCCCCAGCTAGGTTGGGCGATGTTCCTCGTTCCTCGTTGGATTCTTCCAAGGCAAGAAAGTATTTAGGCTGGAAGCCTGAGTATGACCTTGAACGAGGTATTCAGGGGACTCTTGATTACTTTAGAGGCTTGACCGTCGATTAAAGCGAAGGGCTCTCGCTAGAGATTGCGAGAGCCCTTGTTTCTGGCTGGTTATTCTTCAATAACCTTGAAGCCTAGGCGGACGCTTGAAAGAAGCTCTGCTATGCGGCTTTCTTCAGTTTCGGTCAGACTAGTTCGGACACAGATACAATCTGCGTTCAGATCTTCAGCAAAAAGAACGGCAATGCCTACAAGCGGTGCCACATCTTCGGTGCCTTCCTGGAAAGCGAAGGCGTTAGAAGAAATCATAAGTGAATCGAAGCTCCGTAGTGCGCCAGACCAAGAGTGAGCAGGGAGAACTGATACCGTAGGTTTCTCGTTTGTGAACTCGACTGAGTCTGTGCAAAAAAGATCTCGGTTGCCGATAGGAAGGCCCTTCGGGTAGTACTCAAAAGGGGTTGGGTTTACGGTGATAGGAGATGCGGCCCTCGCGATGGTTTCACCTGTATGAGGGGACATCCATTGGGGGACTGCGAAATCGGAACCTACCCACTGTCCAAAGATGAGATATAGAGCAATGGCTTCGCGGTTCGGGTCGATTTTTTCCGGCAACTCATCAATGATGATTTTGTTGCTTGGGGGGGATAGAGTCGTATTCCGAGAGTACGGCTTCGTAGCCAGTTCGGTGTCCCGGTTCCTGAATTCGTTTAAACTTCATTATCTGCCTCGAAGTGCTTAGGTCCTACTACAAACGCGTTGGCTTTATCACTTAGGGCGTCAAGCTTGGCGCTGATTGAGTTGTGGGCGCCTACGAACACGTTAAATTTATCTTCTGATGGGGATTGGACGAATAATGCATACACTGCATCATGCTCGCTGGTACTCAGGGAAGGAATAATCCCGTTTGCTAGAACGTTTAGCGGATCACTAGGCGCCTCGTCATTCGCCACATCAACACGGAATTCGGCCCCATTTTGGCGCAGTGTGACCATATCTTCGTAGCTAGCAGCGAGAATAATGGAAACATCAGTGACGATTTCCTCGGAGTCGCTTCCCTCGCTTTGGAGCAGATGGACCTGCGTAGAGGCAACTTGGCCGGTCCACTCCGCTTGGGGTAGGGGTGAGGTAACGATCAAGTTTCTGGTGATGAGATGGTCGGGCAGGAAGCGACGTGCTTCTTCCAGCATCTCCTGCTTATCACCAATCTTTGGCCATTGAGGTGTGGCATTAGCTCGCTCTTCGGCGATCTTGCGCTGTGCTCCGTCATAGCGCCAGCGCAGAAAGTTGAGAGTCTCAGCAGCTGCGCGAGTTTGATTGCCAACGTCTGTGTTAGTTACCTGGCTTGGGTGCATACGCCGAAGCGTGACGGGTTTACCCGTGTGGGTTACTTTGTATCCAGAGCGGAGCAGGCGAAGGAAGAAGTTATTGTCTACTCCACTGGACAGAGACGGATCATATTTCAGCTTTCGAATGACGTCTGTTTGTAGCATCCAGGTACCGTGACCGGGCGCAGAACCTGTAGGGATGGAACGTTCCGCGGTCGGGTTCTTTCCTACGAAGAGCTGCATTGTTCCGTCGTCGTGCTCGAAATTGATGAAGCAACCAACGTTACCAACGGCGCCGGCCTCGATTCCTTCTAGCTGCCATTGGAGCCGGTTAGGGTGCATGAGGTCGTCGTCATCGATGACAGCAGTATAGAAGCCGGTGCTTTTCTCGGCTGCAAGGTTTCGAGCGGCGGAGATGCCTTGATTCTCCTGCCAAAAATATTTAATTCGAGAGTCGTTAAAATCGTCGACAACTTGCTTGGTGTGGTCAGTACCACCGTCGTCGACGATGACGATTTCGAAATCCTGCATGGTTTGGTTGAGAACAGAGAGGATTGTCTCTCTAAGGAAATCCGCGCGGTTATATGTGGAAATTGCCACTGACACAACCGGGTTTTCGCCCCCGCGGCGATGCTTCCACTCACTGGTATTCCGTACGAACGACTTGTCGTGGTGGACGACAGACCTGTTGAAGCGAACAGCTTCTCTGCCTTCGTCGGTCTGATTAACGGTGTTAATCGTCTTTGGGTGCCACATGTGGTACATGCGTACCTCAGGGTCATCAATCCACACCGTTCGGTATCCAGCGCGACGGGCGCGTTGCGCGAAATCGAGATCCTCGCCGCCGTAGGTATGGAGACGCTCATCGAAGCCGCGAATGAGATCGAAGCCCTCTCGAGGAATAGCCATCATTCCGCCCATTCCCCAGCGAGGGCGTAGCCGAGAAGCTCTCTCCATTTGCTTCCAATTATGGGGGTGTGCAGCTACCCAATTATCGTCCATCCCCTCGGGGAGATCTCGGCACTGCAAGAAGTAAGCCGATTTTCCATCCAATTTGGCGATTGCGGTAATGCGTTCAAATGACTTAGGTGTGAAAACCATGTCTGCATCGGTAGACACGAGGATATCGCCGTCCGCGTGTACGAATCCCGCATTAAGAGCTTCAGAACGAGACCAGTAACCTTTGTCCGGCGTAAATACGTATTTCACGTCCAATCTCTGAGCAAGCTCGCGATTCGATTCATGATCAGTAGAGCCAAAGTCAGAGAGAATTACTTCACCATCAAACTGACCAAAGGACTGGCGAACAGATTCCAGTGCCAGCTCAAGTCGGAGCGCACCCCAGTCGCGGAAACCAATTACTACAGAAATATCAGTCATTAAGCGGCTCTCCAAAAATAGTGACTACGTTTGACCCAGACCAATTGGCCTTGACAACTAGCTCGAAAGGGGGCGTGGGAATAGGGTTTGCCCGATCCTTCCATTGCACGGGTTCGATGATTACTTCGGTACAACCTGCGGGCAGTTTGAAAGGGGAGTTGTACATGGTTTCGCCTCCCTTAGCGCTTTTGGAATATCGGTAAAGGGAGTTGAGGCCGGGGCTCCATTTGAGTTCAGTCGACTCGGCCAACGTTTCAGGGTTTTCGATTTTCGGGAAATCGATTTTGAAGGCGTAAAAAGCCCAGCGTAAATCCTTTTCAGGCCGAAGAGCTATGGAACAACTAGTGGCGTCAAAAGGAATGAAAAATCTTTTCTTCATAGAGAGAGTCCTTTGCTAGTTCAGACCAAGATCTCTAATGATAGTGGGCTACGGTATAGCGTGCGCGGTGGGTCCGTGAATCGAGCAATTTGCCTCAAGTGCTCCTATCGAAGAGCTGTGACTCTGGGGTTGAGTCAAATGCCGATGAATCCCTCGGAGGTTTCGTGGCTCGGGCGCTAACCGGTGCATGAGGGCGCGTAACGTGGGCGAGGCAGCTGGGGATAAAACCGGAGTGGCACCATACCGCAGAAACAAAGGCAGGTATCTATCTGGTTGGTTTAGCAAGGCTCGCTTTTGGTGCCTACGGGCGGGGCACCTCAGTGTAAAGGCAAGAACCACGCTCAACCCTGGTTGTGCTTTCTAGCCCCGAATTGGGCGAGTACAGCTGAGGCGATGTTGCGTTTTATGTGAATGTGCCCGAGCCACCATAAAAGCCATCCCTGAGAATACCCTTTGCTAGAGACCCAATATAATAATATGGCCTCATGGCTAACTCTCCATCCGTCCGCACTGTCGTAGTCCCAGCCGCTGGTATGGGTACTCGTTTCTTGCCCGCGACCAAGACTGTCCCCAAGGAATTGCTCCCGGTTGTGGACACCCCAGGCATTGAAATGATCGCCGAGGAAGCCGCGGCGGCAGGGGCATCGAGGCTGGCCATTGTGACGTCGCCAAGCAAGGACGAAGTCCTGCGTCACTTTGATGAGTTCCCGGACCTTGTCGAGATTCTCCGTGCTCGTGGCAAGGATGAGCAGGCGGCAAAGGTTGAGCGTGCCGCAGAGATCATTCACCCAGTTGCCGTAACCCAGGAAAAACCACTGGGCTTAGGGCACGCAGTGGGATTGGCTGAATCTGTATTGGATGACGATGAGGACTACTTTGCCGTCATGCTTCCCGATGACGTCATTGAGCCGACTGCAGCCATGAGCGAAATGACTCGGGTGCGCAAGGAGCAGGGCGGTTCGGTGTTGCTGGCGGTGCAAGTCGACCCCGCCCACGTCTCCAGTTACGGTGTGTTTGATATTGAGGCTACTGGCGACGCCCGCGTGAAGAAGGTCGTAGGCATGGTGGAAAAGCCTGCGGTCGAGGATGCACCGTCGAACCTAGTGGCTACCGGCCGCTACCTGTTAGACCGCGCGATTTTCGACGCCCTCCGTCGCATCACACCCGGCAAGGGCGGGGAGCTGCAGCTTACCGACGCCATCGATCTGCTCATCTCCGAAGGCCATCCCGTTCACGTTGTAGTCCACGACGGCATTCGCCACGACCTTGGCAACCCAGCAGGATTCATTCCGGCCAGCGTGGAATTCGGATTGCGCCACCCGAAGTATGGCCCGGCGCTGTTCCGCGATTTGGAAGCAATTATGGAAAAGTACCAGCCAGAGTATAGATAACGAATCTCTGGGAATATTCCCGTCTTGGGTTACTACACCGGTTAGCTGACAACAGGTTGATCTGGCGGGAATGAACCGTACTTCTCGAGGGTTTCTTGCTTTTGTTTTCGAAGCAACCTATTCGTTCGAAACTCTTTTCTTCGTTAGTACCTACAGGTTCGAAGCCTGAATCACGAGGTTGCATCTACTTACCAAAGAGTTGATTTAAGAACTTTCGAGTCGCCTTAGCGTTTTCCCAATCAAACTCTGTATAAGGGGAGAAGCCATAATTTTCTAAACATGCCAGAAGTTTTCCTGCATCGTTTCTTTGCAAAAACTGGTAGTGGTCAGTATTGGCTTTTAGCATGAACCCCATATCGGTTTCCGATGCGAAAGATAGTAAACTGTCTGGGATTTCCTTGAAGAGTGGGGCAATCAGCTCTAATTCTCCGACTGAGATGAAGTACAAAAGGCTCATTGTGGTGGTGTATGAGTCAGTAATACTAATGGGCGCAGACCAACTCTCGGGCAATTCTGGCAGGCTCAAGCTTTCGCAATACTGGGGTGCTAAAAGAGTGGCTATTGAAGTTTTTAAAAACCTCTTTCGATCTGTCTTGCCAGCCAGCGATTGGATCGAATCGGCAACGAGCTGTGGATCACTTTGGAGCAGAAGTTTCGCGGTGCCGAGCTCCGTGATTCCATTAGTGACAGGTGACTCCGTTAGGCCCATTATTTCGAGTGGCGCGACTCGCTTAGGAGATTTAACTGGTCGAGAAAAGGTTTCCCCTAGGATAGAGCCAAACGAATGCTGTGTGGCCCCGAAGTACTCTGCAGTGAGAATGGCGCCGGTGGCCATGAAAGTCCAATGGTTGGTAGCCAACGAGTTCTTTTGGGTCGGGGTTTGGCGAATATTGGTTTTGATAACGAGCGGATCGAAACTGTTGAAGAACTGAGCCTCACGCTCGAACCATCCTCCAAAATCAAGTGAAACTAGGTGGGCTTCGCTTCCTAGTAGTCTGAGTGCGGCAAATGAGTCGAAGCCTCCGGAGAAGCTTAGAATGCGTCCACCACCGCGGGGAGCGATGGGCATGCAAGTCTCCGAGCTGCTAACTGGGGTTTTAGTGAATTTTTGGATTAGCTGCGTGGTTTCATCAGCAGTTGGAAAATCGTAGAAGATTGAGTCAAACTTTGTTCCGCAGAGTGTGCTCAAAGCTACTGCTACGGCGTTTGTACTGGGCTTTACCTCACGGTCGAATTCGTACCACAGAGCATGTTCTTGATCACCAAACTTAGCCAGAACGGAGACACGTTGATTTGAAATATCTAGTTGGCTGAACTCAATAGTGTTTGGCATTTCGTAACCTTTTCGAGGTAGTGGAAGAAGGTGTAGTGAGTATAGTCTAGTTCCTATAAGGCGTCCGAGGTATTTCTATATAGCTTGTTTACCCCAGCCAATCCGCCCGCGAGGGTGACAAGCTTTATAGGAACACTTCTGTAACATTTCATTGCCATTATCGGTTTGAGTTACGGCTTTACCATTCGTGCACTGCCGCTGACCGGCGGTGGGGTGGCCTTCGCTATGGCGGCGCTAGGCCGAATTCACGCGTTTATCGCGGGGTGGGCGCCGGCGCTGGGGTACTCGTGCGTCGTCGCGTTAAATGCGTCGGCGGTCGCGTTCGTCTTCCGCGACACGTTCCCTGATTTGGTCATGCGAGGCGCGCTTTACGACGTCGCCGGGTGGATCATCTATCTCCCCGAAGTAGCGATCTGCTCGTTGTTCATCATTGTGTTCGCGTGGTTGAACTCTAAGGGGGCGGCTCTTTCAGGCCAGTTCCAGTTCTTTGCCGTCGTGCTCATGATCGTGGCGGTGGTGGTCATCGTGGCGGCGATGGTGATTTATTGCGTTGCTGAGCGCCCGCAGCTTGCTCCCGGCTTTCCAGCGGACGTTCCGCCGGCAGCGGCGGTGGCGACCATCATCGCTTTCGCCCCCTGGGCCTACGTGGGCTTTGATTCCATTCCGCAGCTAGCGGGCGAGTTTAATTTCTCGCCGAAAAGGGCTTTAGGCCTTCTCATGTGGGAGTCATTGCGGCAACGTTGATTTACTTGGCTATGATGCTCGCAACCTCCATCGCTGTGGGAACCCGCCACGATGCTTTCGAAGGGGAGGCTTGGCCGCCTGCAGCAGCCATCAGCGAGGTGATGGGGCCTGCCGGTTTGGTGCTCATGGCTGTAGCTGTGAGCGCCGGAGTCCTTACTGGGCTTAACGGATTCTTTACTGCGGCAAGTCGCGTGTTGTTTACTCTCGGTCGCGCCAACCTAGTCTCGAGCCGGCTGGGTGAGCTAAATGGGAAAGAGCGTACCCCACGCAATGCGATTCTTTTGGTGTGCGCCGTATGCCTGGTGACCCCGTGGTTTGGGCGTGCGGCTTTGACGTGGGTCGTCGATATGTCCAGTGCTGGTATCACGGTGGCGTATTTCTATACGTGCTTTTGTGCCTGGAAGATTGCGCGCACCGGCCAGGTCCCTGGAATGTCTGAGCCCATTGCGCCGAACAAGTTTTACGAGTACTTCGCGCTGGCTGGGTGCATCCTCTCCGTCGGATTCATGGCGCTGCTCTTCGTTCCGGGCTCGCCTGGTGTGCTGGGAACAGCCCCGCTCATCGCGTTGGTGGTCTGGATTGCGCTGGGGCTGGTGTCGTGGGCCATCAAGAGCCGTCAGCTGAAGGATGTGCCGCCGGAGAAAACAGCATCGCTGATTCTGGAATAGCAGATCGATATCGCAGGTGTGCTCTTGCACCAGCACAGGATGTGTCGCTTGCGGCGGTTCCGTAGCGCTCGTGTGGCCAGCGGTGGGTGATGTCCGGGTGTTCAGTGGCATGGATACCTCGCTGAGATTGTGCATTTCCGATTCACCGACGTTGGTCTGCTTCGCGCGGGGAGTGGGGTGGTTAGGTGGGGCGTCGGCAAGCAAGGCGGTGGCAAAGGACTCGTTGATGAGCGGGGCGAAGGCGGGGTGTCTGCGTGGCGCGGATGCTGCCGAAGCCGGTCACGTTAAAGGGAAGGAGCCAGAAGGTCGCAAAGCTACAAGCATCACAAGTGGCCGGTCTTATTCATTGTCCTTGGTTGGGGTGCTTGTGCGAATCTATAAGTCGTTTTCGTCTCCTGCCTTACCCCAGCAGACGCTGGTAGCGTTTGATTACACACCGCAACCAGCAGCCACGGGAGGCCTATTTTATGGACGGCGATATTATTGGGCTGCTCGTATACGCCGGGTTGGTGCTTATCATGGTGTTCTACTGGACCTACTACATCCGGTATGTGCGGAGGAATCCCAGATCAGAAAAGTGGTACGACGAACCCGCCTGGGAAGGTGCAGTAAGTGATGGCGTGCTCTTCTATTATCCTTATAGCACGCTAGTTTTGGGTGTTGGCGGTATCGCAGGCTTGGTCGATGGTGCTAACCCTCCCGAGTTTGTCCACATGGTGCTGAAGGTTGCGGTACCGGCAGCTCTCGTCATCGGAGCCGTTGGATTTACAGGTGGGTTCGGGGTTCCGCTTCCGTGGCCTTTTGTTCCGCGTTGGGTCGTAGACATCCGCAAAGCAAAGCGTGCTCGAAGGCGCGAGCGCAGACAAGCCAGAAAGAGGGAAGAGGAAGAATAGGCCTGGCTATTTTCCTGTGTCGGAGCCGGTTGAAAATCTTGGCCATCACGCTGGAGTTACTACAGTCCCGTGGCAAAGCAATCGAAGATGATATGAGGCGTTTGGGGCCAAACTCTGCTTTGGTGATGTACATCAGTACGGAGATGGATCCGTAGTTTAGGGCCGCTAGAGCAGTAGTCGTGGTAGACAACGGGTTTGAGTATTCAGATGTTGGCGAGCCCAATTCTTCTTTGGATGGGGCTTTAATGGCGCACCGTGATGTAAAACAAGGCTTTGCGTGAGATGGGTACGGGGCTAAGGAATAGAAAGGGATGCGGACGAAATCGTAGATGACGATGGGAACTATTTCACGGTCACGTTTCCCGGTTGGGTCATTGAGCCCACGGCCGCCATGGGTGAGATGATTCGGGTGCGCCAAGAGCATGGTGGTTCGGTGTTGTTGGCGGTGGAGGTGGAGCCGTCGCAGGTGTCGAATGATGGCGTCTTTGATGTTGAGGCTACTGATGATAATCGAGTGAAGAAGGTTGTGGGCATGGCGGAAAAGCCTGTGGTTGGGGATGCGCCGTCGAATTTCGTGGCCACGGGGTGCTACCTTTTGGATCGCGTGGTTTTGGCGCCCTCCGGCGTATTACTCCCGGCAGGGGCGGGGAGCTGCAGCTTACTGATGCGATCGATCTGCTCATTTCCGAGGGGCACCCCATCCATGTTGTGGTTCATGAGGGGATCCGTCATGACCTCGGCAATCCCGCCGGCTTTATTCCCGCCAGCGTCGAGTTCGGCCTCCGCCACCCGAAGTATGGTCCAGCCCTGCTCGCTGACTTGGAGGTCCTGCTGGAGAAATATCGGGGTGATTTGGGGTAGGAGTTCTTTTGGGTAAGTCCCGACCACGAGGTGAAAGCGATTCAGATGAAAGCTCATCAGAGTGGGAAAATGAATAGGTTACCGAAGATATGAGCTCTAAATCACGTATATGTAAATAGGTGGGAGAGTCGCTCCGAGCTATAGTTGAAGTGTCAATTAAATAAACTCTCATCTCTTGGGGAAAATTATGGCCTCCGGTAAGAAAATTGTAGGCAGCATCGCTGCTCTTTTTGTCGTCTCTTCTCTTCTCAGTCAATGCTCCGACGCCGACGAAACGAAGAGCACTGAAACTACTACAGTGCGAGAAACCGCAACGGTAACCACTACTGCTTCCGAAACCGTCCAAAGCTCGACGCTAAATCAAGCACCGGAATCTACTGCCCCAGTTGAGTTTGAGGAGCCAACGCTGGATCCGCAAGTAAGTCCTGCTGAAGCAGCAGAAGAAGCAGTAGACATGAACGTGGATGCGGATCCGGATGCTGATGGTGGTGTGCATGGATTCGTTGCTCCCGCGCCAGTGATTCAACAGCAGTCAATCAATAATGGTGGTGGTGAATCGGCTGGTGGTGATGGTGGAGCTGCCAGCTATTATCCCAATTGTGCAGCCGCTCGCGCTGCAGGTGCGGCGCCGTTGTATGCCGGTCAACCAGGCTATAGCTCGAATTTGGATCGGGACGGTGACGGCGTCGCCTGCGAATAGAGGAGCCTAAAGTTGAGAGGATATCCGCCTGTGCAGGGTGTCCTTTTTCTTTAGAGGGAAAGGAAAACGATCGGACGAGCCTAGGCCAGAACCTGGAAAGTTTGAATCGTCCTTGGGGTTGCCTGCAAATCGTGGACACGTAGTGGAGCTACCTAATGGTTAGGCAGCTATTTCTTGACTGCTGGTGGTTAGCGCAATGTGGTTCTCAAAATCAACAGGACTAACCATCGCGAGTGCGGAGTGCCGGCGTCGGCAGTTGTAGACGACTTCAATCCAGTAGGCAACAGCCTTGCGTGCGGCATCACGGGTTGGCCAGCGCTCACGGTTGTAGAATTCGGTTTTAAGCGTCGACAAGAATGACTCAGCCATCGCGTTATCGAAGTACACACAGGTAACGCCCCACGGACTGTGCAATGCCTAGGTTGCGGCAAACCTTCCAGAGCTTCTCACTGGTAAATTGCGTTCTGCGGTCAGCGTGAAACACTAGGCCGTCAGGAACGTCACCACGTAGCGTATACGCCATCCGCAGGGCCCGTTCGACTAGTTATGTATCTTGAACGCTATCCATAGCCCAGCCCAGTACCCTGCGGGAATGGCCGTCGCGGACTGCACATAAGTACAACCAGCCTTCACCGGTGCGCAGGTAGGTAATATCTGACATCCACACTCGGTTGAGCCCACCAGTATCAAACATGCGCTTGACCAAGTCAAGAAGACTCGACTTACGCTTGGCGTGAATCGTTGCCACTGGAACAAAGGCGCACGGTGAAATCCCTTCAATGCCAATCATGCGCATCCGTTTAGCCACAGTCTTGCGATTCAAGGTGATCTGGTAGCGCTCGGTAAGTTCTGCGGTGATCCGCGGAGCACCATAAACCTCATCGGAGTCTTTCCAAATCTGATGAATCTTACGGTCAACGCCATCGTAAAATGCAACACGATCATCTTCGCCAGATAGCCGTTTCTGCTGCGCATGGTCCCATTTGTAATATCCAGACCGAGATACTTTTAATAGTCGTGCCATGCGCTTGATGCTGTAGTTCGCCTTCTCTCGCTGCATTAATTCGAACTTTTCTGCTCGCGTTGCCTTAAAGCGAAGAAGGCTGTCGCTTTTGACAAAAACTCATTATCCATCTTGGCCTCAGCCAACTCACGGCGCAGACGAGCATTCTCAGCTCGGAGATCAGCCTCACTCATCCCATCGGAGGATCCTCGGCGTTCACGCTCGAGTTTGACCCACCGGCCTAAAAGCCCGGCGGAAACACCGATCTCCTTAGCCACATGAGCGATCGGGCGCTGCGACTCGATTACCAGGTTCGCGGCCTCACGCCGGTACTCCGGCGTGTACTTCTTGCGCTGTTGACTCACAATGAACATCCTCTCCTACGGACACAAGACCCGTACAAATAAGGTGCCCACTAAACGAGGGTAACCTCAGGATCTTGGTCTTTGAATTTGCGATTTGGCCAAATATGAGCGAGCCTGTCCTCGATGCCGCCGAGTCTAGGCAGCCGCGTCAGGCTACTCAACACGAAGATTGCCTAGCGGAATAGGTGTGGGCGGAAGACCCTTCCCGTAAGGTTTCGATGCGTTACAACAAAAACTCGTGAAACGAAGAAATGCTGGGAGTTCGTCTATTGGGAAATTTCTTTCGGGACGACCGCCATATTCGATAGACTTCGATCATGGAGATGCTCTCAATTACAGCCAGCCCAAAGCTAAGAGGAGTACCAACTAATGCCCTAAAAGGCGTGAAATTGGCATCTAAGACGCTATTTTACGGTGTCAATGGTTCGGGGAAAACTACCATCTGTGAAATTCTAGCCGCGCCTGAAAAAGTAACTTTTGAGCCGGGACCGGGACCAAAGTACGTATATGCGTTCACTGGAGATTGGATGCGCGATACGGTGGGTGAATTTGTTCAGGGAGGAAGTGCTCCAGCAGTCACTACCGTAGCTTTTGGTGAGGGCGTTGCAGGAGTCGAAAGAGAAATTGAAGAAGCTGCACGTAAAGTAGAACTGCAGCAGAACAACCTAACTGATCAAAGTGAGAACGTTAGACAACTTGAACAGAAGGAACGGCAAGCTCTAGACAAGATCTTTAATGGAGTTCGAAAGACTCTGGAGGACCGCTGCGAGTCTTTGGGCCCGCGTCGATTTAACCGTTCTCGAATCAAAGAAGTTTTAAACGAGGGCGTTGACGAGACGCTGTCCACAAGCGAGGTTGACAAATTCCTAGAGATTGCAAATGCTGCAACTCAGCCGCAGATCGACATTCCTTCTTTTGGATCGATCTGGCACCCCACAGAGGAACTCAAGAAGCTAATTGAGACACCGGTTTCAGCTAGGGGGAGTATCGTTTTGAACTCATGGATAAAAGAGGGATTCGGCCAACACTCTGCAGGCGATGAATGTAAGTTCTGTGGCAACACTGTAACCAAAGACCGTCTGGAATTGTTGGAAAACGCGATCGTAGCGGCCGAAAATTCTCTAAATGATAAGGTCCTGACCGCGATCGACTCTGCCGGTGAGTCTCTGCGACGACTAAAAGAATGGATTGATTATGTTCGCAGACTTCAAGTAGATGCTGGAGATGAAGTTGATAGCTTCGATATTTCTAAAACCAACGTTTTGCGTACAGCCGCTGGCTACATCAATAATCTTGAGGAATTTAGGAACTGTGCTTTAAAGCGTCGCGATAATCCGAATGACAAAGTAGTGTGTCCCAACATAATCAGCGAAAGCTTTGAACAATCTTCCGATTATCTGAATTTTGTGGAGTCGATAGCAACCGTGAACAGGAATCGGCTCAATCTGGAAGAGAGAAAAGCTCAATCAGTTGAAAAGCTAAAAGTGCATTGCTGCTCCAAAGACGGAGCGGGGTGGAGCGAACTCAAGGCGGAACAAGAAGTAGCGGATTGTGCAGTAGAACAGGCGCAGCGAGATCTCAATGATGCGAAAGCTGAGTTAAGGAAATCTCAAAGCAAATTGTCCACTACCGCCTGGGTGGCTGAGTTTATTGAAGAGGGCTTGGAATTAGTGCTGGGGGAGGGCAACCTTTCAGTTGAGCAGTCCGAGGACGAATCACATTATGAGCTAAAAAGGTTAGGTAAAAAAGCTACCTTTCTGTCCGAGGGAGAAAAGAAGCTGGTGGCTCTATTGTATTTTTGTTCTACCTTGTATGAACCTCACAGGAAAGAAACTATTAGTGAAAGTGTTCTAATTTTTGATGATTTAGCTTCGGAGCTCGATCAAACTAGGCAGGCTAACATCTCAAGGTTAATCGATAGTAAGATTGATGACCTTAAGGTGAAACCATTGTCGGTTTGTTTTTTCACTCATAGTAGCGAATTCCTTCGACAAAAGTTACCGCAGTTTCGAAATAAGATATATAGAAGTGAAAGGGCTGGCAAAGTCCCGAACGTAGCGGTTTATGAAGTTTACAAAAGCCCGAGTGCTGATGATGGGACTTATTCAACAGTAGTAACATCCTGGTCCAAGGAAGCTTTGAAATTAGATACGGAGTACGAGCTTTCCTTGTATAAGGTGTGCTCCGCGGCCATCGCTATACAGGGAGGCACCGAATCCGAGAGTATCGATCTGCTTGTAGGCAACTACTGCAGAAAGGTTTTGGAGGTCTTTTCGGAGTTTAAAAGACCAGGCCATGACAAATTTGGGCACAGAGTCGACGAGATGTTAAAGAGGAATACTTCCCAGAAAAAGCTGCCTGCAAACCTCGCAAGAAATATCAATGAGCTTTGTCATTCCTATTTGAATAAAGATAATCCGCTTTGGACCCGCCATTCGTCCATCACTGCTATATTCACCACTTTGAAATTCGTCTATTTGTTTGATCCAGTGCATTTGGAACTGATGGTGCAAAGACTATTAGGTAAGGATGAATGGGAGCAACTTAAATCGCTGGTTGAGGACTACAGGTTATAGAAGGTGATTTCTTCAACGGGTCTGGCTGTGGTCAGTTACAACCGCCCGAGGATAGCCGCTTGAAATGTAGCGATTTCAAATTGCGAAACCAATCGAGCTCACAATTGCGAACGAGTTCGCTGAGTCTAAAGCACATCCAGTTTTGGCGAAGATGTGGTGGGATGTGCGTTCTGCTTTGCCTTTGAAGTGGACTTGCATGGTGTTGATGATACGAAAGCGGTGGCGTCAAAGGTCACCCCAGTAGGCGATGTGGGTGCAGTTGAGTGAGTCCAAGGCGTTGAGTTGGTGGGCCGGCAGCGCCGGAGCCGAGGAGGGCGATGGCGGGAGGGGGACGTCGGAAAGTGTGGGCAAGGCTGAGAAGGTTTGTCTGGTCATCTACGATGAGCAATCCGGGGAGAGGCGTAATGCGTGGGCCACGGGGATTTCAACATCGATGAGTGCTCGAGTGAAGCGTCCTGAGTTTAGTTCTTACCTCAGCTAGGGAAGGATTGAACTATGCCTAGAAAGTATTCCGTCGAGTTCAAGGAGAAGGCGGTCCATCAGATCATCGAAATGGTCCGCATGGAGTCTTGCTCACTGGAACGTGTCAAGTTGTTTGTGTGTGGGGTTAGGTTTATAGGCATTTGCTTCTCAGGGGTATGGGAAGTCGCAGAAACTCTTGAACTATACAGATTTGGTAGCAGAATATTTCGATGGTTTCCAGGGCGGAGCAATGTACAGCCGGTTCAACCGATCTGTGCACCATAATGTGGTGAGACAAATTGAACTCGCTTTATCCCAAGATAGAGATGGGCGGCAGAATGCAGTTGAAACCTTTGAAATTGCTATTCGGACTGCAATTGCGGTCGGTGCAGCGGCATTTAGCCTCCAAGAGTTTAGGCACTGCAGCGGTATCGATGTCGACCCGATCCATGCCTTAAGAGATGTCTTTGAGGACTGGAACTCTTATCTCGACCGCCTGGGCCAAGAGGGATTTGTTGACTAACTCCGTCAGCGCGCATGTAACTGCATCATGATGCTCCTATAGAGATGCTATTGACTCTAAAGGGGTTGGTAGGGCATAATCCTTAGCAGGAGCGGCCCTACATCATGTACAGCCGCTCGACCCTCACCGAGGCTACTGGCAGGTGAGGGTCATTTTATCTCCAGCCTCGGCTCGGCTTCGGAGATTGTTGCTTCGGAGTTACCTTTAGAATTTCGCAATGCTCTTCCAAGTATTTTTGGTACAGAGATGTGCTTTGTCCTCCGTGGGTAAAAGTGCGCCTGTAAGTGAAAGCGACGAGGTCCGGAATCCAAAGGCAAGTTTCATCGGCAGGGCTAACCCATGCCAAATTGATTTCGGGGTGCAGTAACTTTTTCTTGCGCATGCGCTTGAGAGTATTTCTGTCTTTGTCGTTATCTGACTGAGAGTGGCGTGCTTCGAAAATTATGCCTTTCAGAGAATGCTCGTTCTTGGTGAGCGTAGTAATGAGCTGTTCGAGGCAATCTTGGCGAGCGTGCTCAATATCCTGATTTCGTTGCAGTGGCCGAAGGCAGGCTATATATTGCAAATCCTCAAAGTCATCGCATAGCTTGAGCATTTCTTCGACTTTCTTGCGGCCATCACACTGTCAGATGCGAGTTTTTGGTACCGGTGTTCTGGGGACTCGGTACTGTCGTGTTC
>ERZ1031292.68-NODE-68-length-45078-cov-6.921951_pt1 | contig 45078 bp, 35 predicted proteins | sample MGYA00518215_ERZ1031292 | MGnify/ENA primary metagenome ERZ1031292 (study PRJEB33718, sample SAMN03159822) | human skin metagenome | collected 2014-02-25 | study: EMG produced TPA metagenomics assembly of the PRJNA266117 data set (Human skin bacterial metagenome and... | reverse complement strand
TGCTCAGGAGTCTCGTGGGCTCGGAGATGTGTATAAGAGACAGTCCCAAAACAGCGCCAAATCGGCCGATTCTCAGTCAGAGAACTCGATGGCTGTGCCGCCGCGGGACACGGCCTCGACACGGCCCGTCTGCGAGTTGCGGCGGAACACGGCGTGGGAAACCCCTGCCAGTTCCTCGGCCAACATCGTCTTTGGCTCGATAAAGAACCCGGTATCACCAGGCATAACACCGCCGGAAGGCATGTAGTAAACCTTGGTGTCGCTGTTCAAATACAGACCGCCTTCAACGACGCAGTCGTCTCCCAGCGGAACCGCCAGACCAGAGTTCGCCCCCATGTGACAATCCTTACCCAAGGACACCCGCTTGTGCACGCCCACCGCCAAAGTACCCGCGGTGGAGGCACCGCCAGCCAAAGTCGTGCCTTCATCCACGGTCACACCCTGCGACAGCCGTCCCTCAATCCGGGCCGCGCCCAAGGTTCCCGCGTTATAGTTCACGAACCCGGTGTAGCCAATCTCGGTACCCGGATGCAGGTAAGCCCCCAACCGCACGTTCTCGGTATTGGCAATCCGCACCCCGTCCGGGGTCACGTAGGTGGTCATCCGGGGAATCCGATCCACGCAACGGATGTTGGCGCCGATGCCGTACTTGGTCATCAGGCGCAGACGGGTTTCCTCAAAGTTCTCGTAATCACAAGCCCCCCGGCTGGTCCACGCCACCAGGTTCAGCTTGTCAAACAAGCCTTCCAGACTCAAGGTGTTGGGTTTCACCATCCGCCACGACAGGGCGTGCAAACGCAAGTAGCCATCGGGAGCGCTTTGGACATCGTCCTCCAAATCGGCACTCACGGTGATGACCTTGTTAATAATCAGGCGGGCATCGTCCTTGCCCTCCAAGTGCGCCAGCTTCGCGGTCAGTTCTTTTGCCTTCGCCTCGTCCACTTCGCCCTCATAAATGTAAGGGTACCAAGTGTCCAGCGACTTCCCGCTCTCAGTTTCGGCCGTCAGGCCCACACCCCAAACTTTCTTAACCATGTTTTTCCTTCTCTCTAATTGTCAACACTTTTCCTCACCCTCCGGTGCCGGGACACGTCAGGCGGCGCGGTAAACCGGACAGGGCGGGGAAACGTAAAAGTCGATTACTTGGCAGACCGAGAACGCAGATTCTCGTAGTGACGCTCGGCGTGGCCGATGTAAACCTGACGCGGGCGAGCAATCTTGGTCGCTGGATCGGCAATCATCTCGCGGTACTGAGCAATCCAGCCCGGCAGACGACCCACCGCAAACAGCGGGGTAAACATCTTCATCGGGAAGCCCATCGCGCGGTAAATCAAGCCAGTGTAAAAGTCCACGTTGGGGTACAGGTTACGGGAAACGAAGTAATCATCGCTCAACGCGATGCCTTCCAGCTCCAGTGCCAGATCCAGCAGCTTGTCGGCCTTGCCCAGACGACTCAACACTTCGTGAGCGGATTCTTTTACGATGGCGGCGCGCGGGTCGTAAGCCTTGTATACGCGGTGGCCGAAGCCCATCAGCTTGATACCGTCTTCCTTATTCTTGACCTTTTCCACGAAGGTCTTAACTGACATGTCCGTGTCCCGCAGCTGAATCAGCATGCGCAATACCGCCTCGTTCGCCCCGCCGTGCAGCGGGCCGGCCAGCGCACCCACCCCGGAAGCCACCGAAGTGTACAGGTTCGCGTGAGAGGAGCCCACAAAACGCACCGTCGAGGTCGAGCAGTTCTGTTCGTGGTCGGCGTGCAGGATGAACAGGCGGTCCAAAGCACGAACCATCGCCGGATCAATATCAAAGGACTGGTAGGGCAGCCCGAAACACATGCGGATAAAGTCCTCGGTCAGGTCCCGAGACGCGTCCGGGTACAGCTGAGGCAGGCCGGCGGCGCGCTTCGCGATGGTTGCGACCATGACGGAAAGCTTGGCCAGCAGTTGAATCGTGGCTTCTTCAAGCTGTTCAGGTTCGAGGGGGTTCAGAGTGTCCTCATAGTAGGTCGCCAGACCGGCAACGCCCGCCTGCAGGATTGACATGGGGTGACCATTCGAGGGAAAGGCCGTAAAGAACGCCTTAAAGTCCTCGGGCAACAGACGGTTGCGCTTGATTTTGTGGGTGAAGGTTTCCAGGGACTTCGCGTCGGGCAGGTCACCATAAATCAAGAGGTAGGCGACCTCTACGAAACTGGATTCCCGAGCCAGTTCCTCAATCGGGTAGCCGCGGTAACGCAGCACCCCGTTAGCGCCGTCAATGTAGGTAATCTTGGATTCGCAGTTGGCGGTATTACCGAAACCGTAGTCCAAAGTGACGTTGCCAGTACTGCTCAACAGTTTGTTGATTTCAAGACCGTTGTTGCCTTGCGTGGCCTGGTGAAAAGGGGTATCCAATCGCTTCTGGTCAGACTGAATAAAGTACTCTCCGTTATTCTCACCCATGAGATTCCTCCTCGATGATTTTTATTTTCATATAAGCGCTGGTCCGGCAGCATTGCCAGGCTGGGGGGCTTTGGGACTTAAGTCCTTAGGACTATAGTACTCCCGTTACCCGCGTTTCGTCCAATAGTTTTTGGCGTCAATAATTTAAATAAAAATCACCGGGGCGGTGCAGATTCGCTCTGCACCGTACTGTACGTTGAGGAGGCGTTCAGTCAAGCCTCACAAAGGCACCGCTCCCAGTGCCGGAATCAACCCTGGGGAGGCAGCGCGGCCACCATCGGGTCGTCCTTGTCGACCTTGCCCACCACCGAGGCCCCGCCAGGGGTCGGGTTATCAAAATCAGCAAAAAACTCTCGATTGGCCCGCAAGAAGTCCGTCCACGGCGCGGGTAGGTCGTCCTCGTAATAGATTGCCTGCGGCGGGCACACCGGCTCGCAAGCTCCGCAATCCACGCATTCCAGCGGGTTGATGTACAGAGTGCGTTCGCCCTCATAAATGCAGTCGACCGGGCATTCGTCGACACAAGCCTTGTCTTTCACGTCCACGCAGGGTTGAGCTATCACGTATGTCATGAATCTATCCTACCCCGTGTCGTCAGGTTCACCTGTCGGCTAGTCGTCTGTGCTTGGGGACGCGGCTGCGGCTTCACGAGCTTTTTGTGCGGCCAAATCTTTCGCGCACACCACCGCATTATCCGGCGCGTAGGTGTGAGTGTAGGTCTTGGAATCGACCTTTTTCCCATCCAAGTAGCGGGTACGCGTGTTGCTGACGGTAAAACCGGGCTGGCCCGCCCCAGATGGAACGCACTTGGACCAATTGTTGATGGTCTGTTTCGGCTGCACATAGTTTGTCCGCGGACTTTGCGTTGACTCCACGGTGTAGTACTTGGTGCCCCAGATACGCATATGCAGCTGACCCCCGCCGGTCCATCCCTGCAACACCACAGCCGTTGGATTCGGGTTTTTCCACTTCAAATCCAGGGAACCGGTCCACAGGGTGCATTCGCGTCCGGCCGGATAGCGGGTGAAGTAAACCCCGTGAGGATTGAACTCAATCAAATCCATTCCCGCAAACCAGGCCGCATTCAAGGCTGTGACGCACATCTGGGACAGACCACCGCCAATGGCTGTGGTGTGCACACCGTTTTCAAAGACCCCCGAAGCTCGCCAACCATTCTCGGGCGTCAACGGCCCCAAGTCACGTTCCAGGGAAAAGTCCTGTTTCGGGAGATACATTTTCCCAGTCAGAATCTGGGCCGCCTTGGTCAGATTACTGGTCCGCACGCTGTCGGCAGTCAGCGGGGTGGCAAACTCCCCAATAATCTCTTTTACTCCGGCTTTATTGGCGTCATCGGTGGAGAACTGGGGAGGAATCGGGGTCAAATCGAGACTGACCTCACGGTTTTCCGTCGAAGTTGCTCCCAAGGTCACCCGGTCGGCCAATTCTTTCGGATCGAGTTTGGTCCCATCCACGGATGCCACCACCTGGGGAGTTCCGGAACTAAAACTGAAACGAGCGTTAACCGGCTCGGTTTCCAAGCCCTTGGTGCTTCCCAAGGTGAATTTCTTAAGTTTCTCCCCGTCAAAACTAGCTTTCAGCTCCTCGCCGCGCAGAGACCAAGTGACGTCCTGACACAGTTCAGCAGTGGGAATTTCCAGGCTTTGCCCGCCGACGTTGAGCTTCACCGGGGCGCTCATCAGGGTTTTCGCCTCGCCCTCGGTGGCGGCGTCCAACTGGGCCTGGGTGGATTTCGGGGCACTAGACTTGCCCGGAAGTTTCAGGGGGTCCCCTTGCTTCCACCACGATGTTTGCAGCAGGGCGGTGGCGGCTTTCAGATTCAGCTCGCGTCCCGGACTGGGCTTGACCGGCTTTAGCTGACCCGCCTGACAATTAAAATCAGCTTCCTGCGGCGCGGACTTTAGATCCGCGGCCGCCGCGGAAACGGCTTTATAAAGCGCTTTTTCATCAATCTTCGATTTCAAATCCAGCGCGCCAGCACCACCGATATGAGCGATAATCTTGACTGGGTTCAAGGAGAAATCGGCGACCTCGTGCACGGAAGAGGGGAAATCGGGCTGCAGCCCCGCCACAGCTGGATCAACGTTCGCCGTCTTGGCGCCTAGTTTCACCCCGAAAGGCTGCTTCAGCTTGTCCCCCAAATCGGAATCGAGCTTCTTAATGGCGGCATCGGGCGTCATTCCCCCGACAGAAACCCCCGCGATTGACGACCCTCGGGGCATACTGCCCGACACGGCTACGGCCACCCCCACGTAGGCCAAAGCTAAAACCCCAATGGCCGCGCCGATAAACACCGGAAACTTGCCGCTGCGTTTCTTGTCCTGCGCAAAACCGGGGAACATTTCAGTGGCGTTGGTAGTCCGCGCCCCACTCGGCGTTTTTCCTGCCGGTCTAGCGGGCCGGGGAACGGGACGGGGCATGGCAGGACGCTCCCCTTTAGGGGAGGCACCTGGCCTCGCACCTTTATTCACCTCTGGTTTGCCCATCGAATCTCCCCGCGGTATCCGCTCTTGGTATATCCGCCGAATTACTGCTCGCGGCGGCGACGCGCCGCATCTTTGTAGCGCGTTTCCGTATCTAAGATTACCTTACGAATCCGCACAGCTTCTGGAGTTACCTCCACGCATTCATCATTTCCGGCAAATTCCAGGCTTTCCTCTAGGGTAAAGTTCATCGGCGGGGTCAGACCTTCAAAAGCGTCCTGGGTGGAGGAACGCATATTGGTCTGCTGTTTTTCCTTGGTAACGTTGACAATCATGTCATCGCCACGCGGGTTCTCCCCCACGACCTGGCCTTCGTAGACCTGCGAGCCGGGCTGAATGATGAAGCTGCCGCGCTCCTGCAGTTTAATCATGGCGTAAGGGCTGGCTTTCCCGGCGCGGTCCGCGATGAGCGAGCCGGTCGCCCGCCCCTCGATCTCGCCTTGCCACGGCGCCCAACCGGAACTGACCGAGGAGGCAATCCCGGTGCCGCGCGTTTCGGTCAAAAACCGCGTCCGAAAACCAATCAAACCGCGGCTCGGCACGGTAAATTCCAGACGCACCCAGCCGGTTCCGTGGTTGGTCATCGTGTTCATCTGACCTTTGCGCGCCGCCAGCAGCTGCGTCACCGTTCCCAAGTGTTCTTCCGGGACGTCCACGGTCAGGGCCTCCATTGGCTCCATCAGCTTGCCGCTTTCTGTCTTGGTCACGACCTGCGGTTTCCCGGCGGTCACTTCGTAGCCTTCCCGGCGCATCTGTTCGACCAAGATTGCCAAAGCCAGCTCGCCACGGCCCTGCACCTCCCAGGCGTCCGGGCGCCCGATATCCACAATCCGCAGGGACACGTTACCTACCAGCTCCCGCTCCAAACGATCCTTGACCTGGCGTGCGGTAACTTTTGCATCTTTCACCCGCCCGGCAAACGGGGAAGTATTGATGCCAATCATCATGGAAATCGCCGGTTCGTCCACCCGAATCAGTGGGAGGGGACGCGGGTCGTCCACGTCAACCAGGGACTCGCCGATGGTGATGTCCTCGATACCGGCCACCGCGACAATATCCCCGTATTTTGCCGACTCGGCAGGGACCCGTTCCAGGCCGTGCGTGGCCAGCAGCTGGGTAATCTTCACAGTTTCCACCATGCCGTCCTGGCGAGCCCAACCGACTGTCTGACCTTGCCGGATGGTTCCGTTGTGAATCCGCAGCAGCGCCAGGCGGCCCAGGAATTGAGACGCGTCGAGGTTCGTGACGTGCGCCTGTAGCGGTGCCTCCGGATCGTAGGTGGGTCCGGGAATATGTTGCAAAATGGCTTCAAACAGGCATTCCAGGTCGCCATCAGGAACATTGCCGTTGCCGGGATTCGTCAGAGACGCCGCCCCGACCTTTGCCGAAGCGTAGATAATCGGCAGGTCCAGCAGCTGATCCAGGTCCAGACCGTCCTCACCGAGTTCCCCGCTGGCTTCCAAGTCAGTGGCCAGCGTCAGCAACAGGTCGGTAGCTTCGGAAACAACTTCGTCGATACGCGCATCGGGGCGGTCGACCTTATTAATAACCAACACGACCGGCAGACGCGCCGCCAACGCCTTGCGCAACACGAAACGAGTCTGGGGCAGGGGACCTTCTGACGCGTCCACCAGCAGCACCACCCCGTCTACCATCGACAGACCGCGCTCGACCTCCCCGCCAAAATCGGCGTGACCGGGAGTATCCACCACGTTGATGGTGACGCCCTGGGGGCACCCGCTATCCACGGCTGCCGGGCCGGAATACTTGACCGCCGTGTTCTTTGCCAGGATGGTAATGCCTTTTTCACGCTCCAAGTCGCCCGAATCCATGACCCGTTCCGGGCCGTCCGCCCGGAGTCCCTCGGCGTGAGCCTGTTTCAACATGGCGTCGACCAGGGTCGTTTTCCCGTGATCAACGTGCGCGACGATGGCGACATTTCGGATATCTTGACGCTGTGCCATAAACCCTTTTCTGTAGTTACCGGTTTTCCTAAAACAACGTCCTATTGTAACGCCGCTTACTCGCCGGTGAACAACGGAATCTTGGCGCCGGGAATCGCGTCAATCAAATCTCTGGTGTAAGCCTGGGCCGGGTGGTCAAAGATTTCGTCAGTCAAACCGGTTTCCATGACCCGGCCCTCCTGCATCACCACCACGTCATCAGCCATCTGACGCACTACCGCCAAGTCATGCGTGATGAACAGGTAACTGATGTGTTCCCGGTGCTGAATCTCAGCCAACAGCTGCAAAATCTGTTCCTGCACCAACACGTCCAGGGCGGAAACGGCCTCGTCCAAAACGATAATTTCGGGATGCAGCGCCAGGGCGCGCGCAATCGCGACGCGCTGACGCTGACCGCCGGACAGCTCTCCGGGGTAGCGGCGCATCGCCGAACGCGGCAGAGCTACCGCGTCCAACAGCTGAGCCACGCGCTCTTCACGAGCTTTCCGGTCACCCTTCCGATGTACCAGCAGGGGTTCCTCGATACAGCGGTAAACGCTGAACATGGGATTGAGCGAGCCGTAGGGGTTTTGGAAAACGACCTGCAGTTTCGCCCGCATATCGAACAGCTCGCGTTTGTTCAGGGTCGACAGGTCGGTGCCTTCGTAATAGACCTTGCCCGAAGTCGGGTCCAGCAGGTTCAAGATGATGTTCGCCACCGTGGATTTCCCGGAACCGGATTCGCCCACCAGCGCCAAGGTCGTGCCTTTGCGCAGGCCAAAGGACACATCGTCGACTGCCTTGAGTTTCTTGGCCGCGCCTTTTGCCCCGCGCACGTCAAAAATCTTGGTCAGGTTTTCGACCCGGATGATTTCGTCCTTGTATTCCTCCCGGCTGGCTCCGAAAGTCAGCAGCTCGTCAGAAACTTCGCCGCGTTGCTTGGCCGCTTGGATACGGTGCGAAGCCAGGGACGGCGCGGCGCTGACCAGGCGCTTCGTGTAGGGGTGCTGGGGCTGTTTCAAAATGTCCAGAGCCGGGCCGGATTCCACCACCCGCCCCCGGTGCATGACGACCAGGTGCGAAGCCCGTTCCGCCGCCAGACCCAAGTCGTGCGTAATAAACAGTACCGAGGTGCCGCGCTCGTGCGTCTGATTCTGCAGGTGGTCAAGGATACGCCGCTGCACCGTAACGTCCAAGGCGGAAGTCGGCTCATCGGCAATCAACAGCCGCGGATCGGCAGCCAAGCCAATCGCGATGAGAGCACGTTGGCGCATCCCGCCGGAAAATTCGTGCGGGAACTGTTTTGCGCGCCGTTTCGCGTCCGGCAGTCCCGCTTCCTCCAGCAGTTCCGCCACGCGGTCATTCTCATGACCTTTGGCTTTACCGTTGGCCCGGAGCGCTTCGCGCACCTGGAAACCAATCTTCCACACTGGGTTCAGGTTTGACATGGGATCTTGGGGCACCATGCCGATATGCGAACCGCGCAGCTCAACGTATTGGCGCCGCCCCAAACTGGTGATGTCGTGACCTTGGAACAGAATCTTGCCGCCCACGACCTTGCCCGTACCGGGAAGCAACCCGATGATGGCGGAGGCCGCAGTAGACTTACCGGACCCGGACTCGCCCACAATAGCGATGGTCTGGCCGGGATAAACACAGAAGTTGGCTTTACGCACAGCGGGAACCATACCGGTGGAGGATTGGAAAGCGACTTCCAAATCGACGACTTCCAGCAGGGGCACGGTCGAGCCCGCTTTCACGGCCGCGTAAGATGCCGAACGCAGAATCAGCTCATCTTTGGTCGCTTCCATCTCGGCGGCGGTAGCCGGCTGATCGGCACCCTCCAGTTCCTGAGTTAATACCGGCATTCCCGAGGCTTCGGCTGCGGCCTCGCTGAGGTTCTTTGCATTGTCACTCAACGTTACTTCCTCGCTTTCGGATCGAGGGCATCGCGGACCACGTCACCCATCATGATGAAGCTCAAAACGGTCATAGCCAGCGCTCCAGCCGGATAGAACAGGACTGACGGGTTTTGACGCAGTGCGGACTGAGCGCGGGAAATATCTCCACCCCAGCTGACCACGTCAGAAGGCAGGCCGACACCCAGGAAGGACAGCGTCGCTTCTGACACAATGAACGTCCCCAGAGCCACGGTGGCGTAAACAATCATCGGAGCGGTCGCGTTAGGCACGATGTGACGCAAGATGATACGAACCTTACTTTCGCCTAAAGCCTTGGCAGCGTTGACGAATTCCTCGTTCTTGGTTTGCATCACGGCCCCGCGGGTAATACGCGCGATTTGCGGCCACCCAAACACCGCCAACACCAAAACTACCGTAAAGATGGTGCGGTTTTCCCTGAACATCTGCATCACCACGATGGCTGCCAGCAGGAATGGTACCGCGAAAATAATGTCGGTGATACGGGAGAGGATTGTGTCCAACCAGCCGCCAAAGAAACCCGCCAAGGTTCCGAACGTGCCGCCTATGAGCACCACCACCACAGTGGTTAAGATTCCCACGATTACAGAGGCGCGCGCCCCGTAAACGGTACGCGCCATAATGTCGCAACCCTGCCGGTCAAACCCGAACGGGTGTCCGGCACCGGGGTGACCGTAAGAGTTCTTTAGCTCGCAAAACTTCGGATCCACGCTGGTGAACAGGCTGGGGAAAGCCGCCAGCATCACAGCGAACAAAATAATGGCGGCCGCCACCCAAAACAGGGGACGTTTGCGCAGGTACTTCCACGCCTCTCCCCACATGGAGGAGGGAGCGCGATCGTCAGCTACGGCATCTACCGCCCCCAGACCGGTTTCGTCGATTTCCGAAACGTAGTGGGACTGTCCGGGCAAAGTTTTCGTTTCCACAGTGTTCTCGTTTTCGTTTGCCATGTTCCCCCTCCTTACTCGTAGCGAATCCGCGGGTCCAGGAGGGCGTACATCAGGTCGACGATGAGGTTCGCCAAGATGTAGACCATCACCAGTACGGTGGTAAAGGAGACGACTGTGGCAGGTTCGCCTTTGATAATGGCTTGGTAAATATTGCCGCCCACCCCGTTGATGGCAAAAATACCCTCGGTCACGATGGCTCCACCCATCAGCGCCCCCAGGTCAGCGCCCAGGAAAGTCGCGACCGGAATCAGCGAGTTACGCAGGATATGTACCCGAATAACTCGTCCGGGACGCAGACCCTTGGCATAAGCGGTACGCACATGGTCGGCCGACACGGTCTCGGACACGGATTGGCGGGTCAAACGCAGCACATACGCGAAAGACACCGCCCCCAAAACGATGGCAGGCATCAGCAGCCTTTCGAAAGATGTGTTTGCCCCCACGGTAGTGGGTAGCCACCCCAGCTTCACCCCTATGAGGAACTGCATCACGAAACCAATGACGAAAGTCGGCACGGCAATAACGAACAGCGAAACCACCAAAACCGTGGCGTCAAAAATACCCCCGCGCTTCAGACCCGCAATCGTCCCAAAGACAATCCCAAAGATTGCTTCGAACGCCAAAGCCATCAGAGCCAGCTTAATCGTCACGGGGAAAGCCGAAGCCATAACTTCGGTGACTTCCCGACCTGAGAACGTCAGCCCGAAGTCTAGAGTAAAGATGCCTTTCAGATAGAGCAGATATTGCACGATGAATGGCTGATCCAGATGGTAACGCCGGCGCATAGCGGCAGCGGCGGCCTCACTCAAACCACGATCGCCGCCCAAAGCTTGAATCGGATCACCTGGCATCAGGAACACCAGCGCGTAGATGAGCAGCGTCGCACCCAGCATCACTGGAATAATCTGCAGGAGCCTGCGGCCGAGATATCGTCCCACGGCGCCTCCTTGTCAAAATCGAAATAACCCAATGATTCTACCCCGATAAGGTAGTGAAAACGTAACTGCGGCCTGGGAGTGATTTTTCCCACCCAGGCCGCAGTCGTTCAATTTTCAGGCTTTTTGGCGGTCTTTCGACGCGTCAAGTCAAGCTCAAATTATCGCCAAATTACTTGGTGATGTCGAAGTACAGCGGCTTGGAGTGCCAGTCGAACTGGACGCCCTGCACGCCTTCTGCCCAACCGCCGTTGACGTTGGAGTACCACAGCGGAATCGTCGGCAATTCCTTCATCAGGATTTCCTGAGCCTGGTCGTAAATCTTAAAGGCTTCCTTCTGATCAGAGGTGTTCAGAGCCTGCTTGAGCAGATTGTCGAAATCAGGGTTGGAGTAATCGCCGTCGTTAGCCGAACCGCCGGTGCGATAAAGCGGACCGAGGAAGTTGTAAGGCGAGGGGTAGTCTGCCTGCCAACCGGTACGGAACGCCGTCTTAATGGTGCGGTCGGTGACTTCGTTACGAATGGACTTGAAGTCCGAGTAAGGAGCACCCTTGGCATTAATACCCAGATTGTTCTTAATGGAGTTCATCGTCGCGTCAACCCATGCCTGGTGGCCACCATCAGAGTTGTATGCCAGTTGCAAATCGCCAGTCCACGGTTCAATCGCGTCAGCCTGCTTCCACAGTTCCTTAGCCTTTTCCGGGTTGAACTTCAGTACCTCGTTACCCTTCAGCGAATCGTTGTGACCGGGGATAACCGGCGCAATGAAGTCAATGGCGGGGGTACGAGTGTCCTGGAAGATGGTCTTGCAGATTTCTTCACGGTTAATCGCCATCGAGATAGCCTGCATACGCAAGGCACCGGCCTCGCCTTGGAAACGAGCATCAGACTTCGGGAAGGTGAAGGACTGGAAGATAGCGGAAGGCTCGTTGACCGAGCGGTCGCCCAACTCATCCTGGTAGGTTCCGAACGCGGAGTCCGGAATAGCGTCCAACACGTCCAAAGCGCCCGACTGCAAGTCGTTATATGCCGCGTCCTGGGTGGAATAGAACTTTAAGGTCACCCCGCCGTTCTTTGGCATACGGTCGCCCTTGTAATCCGGGTTCGGAATCAGTTCAATCTGTTCATTATGCTTCCAAGAATCCTTTTTAACCATGTAGGGGCCGTTACTGATGGGGTTTTCACCGTAGGCCTTAACCTTGGCTCGGTCTCCGAGTCCAGCCTCCGGCAACGGGTAGAACGCTGAGTAGCCCAAACGCAGCGGGAAATCGGATTCCGGCTGTTTCAAAGCCACGGTGAACGTGGTGTCGTCCACTACCTTCAAGCCGCTCATATCCATGTCGCCAACCCCATTCTCTTTGTCAGCTTCAATGGCGGCTTCTGCAGCCTTCAGCGCTTCGTCGTAGCCCTGAATGGACTCAAAGAAGCTGGCGTTGAGCATGCTTTGCTTCACAGACTGGTTCCAGGCGTCCACGAAAGACTTGGAAGTCACCGGAGTGCCATCCGAGAACTTGGTATCGCCCTTGATTTTAATGGTCCAGTTCTGGTTGTCTTCAGACTCAATAGATTCAGCAACTTCCATCTGAGGGTTGCCTTTGGCATCGTAGTATTCCAGGCCAGCAAAAATGTGGTCCAGAATCAAGCCGCCACCGGTCTCATTAGTGTCAGCCGGAACCAGCGGGCGTTGAGGCTCGGAATTATTACCAACGATTACCGCGTTGGGATCAGTTTTGCCACCAGCGCTGCCGCCGTCCGAGCCAGAGCTGCAAGCAGTCATCGTCAATGCCAGGGCTGCCGCAGCAGCGATGGCAGTTAGTTGTTTCTTCACGAGGTTAGCCTCCAAAGATATCCTCAGCTTGGCGCCATCAGCGCCATCGCCGAACTTTCGGGTAATACCACTTTTGTGGCACGAGGCTAGTTTACAGGCAAAACCTAAATATAACTAAAAACATACCCGTCTTTTACCTTTGATGCGGCTCTCGAGCGGCTTTGATTCGGCTCTAATCCGGCTCTGGTTCGCGCCGATACTGCGTTAAACCTATTTATATGGGGCGGTGTGTCATATATGACACACCGAGAGTTTAAATAGGTTTTATTTAGGCTTTTTTGGAAATCGGGCTTTCGGAGCCCCCCTGGCGATTTGGACGGCGGTTTCTTGGTGGGTTTCGGGGTAGGCGAGGATTATAGGGGGAGAATAGCCGGGTAGCTGCCATTATTGGCAGCTACCCGGCTATTCTCCCCTTTTAGGCACAACCGAGCGAGTATCCCCTGACTCTCGCCGACGTTTGCGCGGTGTGTTTGGCTAGGCGCGGGGCCGCTGCTGGGGTCCCTAGAATTCTGCCAGTGCCTTATCCAGTAAATCGCGCACCGCTGCGCTCTGGGTCAGGTGGTGCTCACTCATATATTTACTAAGTTTTGCATCACGTTCCTGGTCGATGCGCACCCGCAGCACCTTGACAGCCGGGCTATCTCCCACACTTAGAGGACGGCCACGCATCCGCTTTTCACCCGCGTCAAGCTGCGACATACTGTAACCACGTTCAGCCTCAGCTACGTCACGCTCCAGCATTTCCGCTTCCTCCGGGGAAAGCTCGTCAAATTTCCTTATCCGCATGTCACTCATCTCGTCCTCCTTCCATCAGTTTTTGATACCTCTTGCGCATAGGCATCGAATGAATCAAAGCCTCGCCGAAAAGCTCTGTCTCAGCAGTCACAACTTCTAAGGCTTGCCCACTGGAAGAAAAGCCCAGGTACAGGACTTTCCTCGGGTCTTCTCTCATCAGGAAACTTCGTAGAGCGTGCTGCACCACATAGAGCGCATCTGCCGGGTCAACCCCATGTTTAAGAGCTGATTCGAACACTTCCACATGATTATTGTGTCACATAAATGTCGTCACCGGCAAGGGGTTACCGCTGAAAACAGGTTTTCGGAACCGTTGTCGTCCATCTCCCCTTCCTAACAAACCAAAACCCCGACAGAGTAAGCGCCAAAGGCGAAAGGAAAACAGTACGGAAGATGATTTATGGTGTTCAAATGGAAGTCCCTGCCTACGGGGGTAACTATTCCATATTCGAAGCAGCATTCCCGGTGTCCTGTAGAGACATCTACGTAAATACCCAACCGGGTAAAATACGGAAAAGATTCCTGAAAACTGGGGTGGAACGAAAAGAGATTGATGGTCATGACTGAGGATGAAAAAAGAGTTGCAGCCCTGCTTGAGCACTTATATGCCGAGGGCTACGCTACCGCACAGGAGCGCAACGATATGCTATGCGCCCTTGAAGGAGATGGGATTTTCGTCCCTCTCGTTGGGGTGACGGCTATAGTTGCCAATGACAACAAACCACTTACGCAAGAACTTCTTGATGAGGTCATAGCACTGAAAGACATCTATGACGAGGAATACTACGAAGAACTCATGGAATCCCAGGGCTTGTAACATAACGCAAACGGGAAGTGAAGGCGAGGCCGCCGTTTCACTAGGCTTTGTCAGCTAGGAAGGGCCAGCCCGCCTTCACCTATTTCGGATTCAAACCGTCTTGGCACCACGCCAAGGCGGTTTTATCTTGAGCCTAAATCACGGTTTCCCGGCGATTTGGCTGGCGGTTTGTTGGTGGGTTGCGGAGTGCGCGTGGATTATAGGGGGAGAATAGCCGGGTAGCTGCCATTATTGGCAGCTACCCGGCTATTCTCCCCTTTTAGGCACAACCGAGCGAGTATCCCCTGACTCTCGCCGACGTTTGCGCGGTGTGTTCGGCTGATTATTTGCGGCGAGGAGCACAGGGCGGCGGCAGGCTCGCCACGCAAAACCGCTGGCCGTCGCGGGTCTCCACCGACCTTGTGCAAATGAAAATGATGCCCGGCACGGGCCGGACATCACCACCAGCGGAGGATGGGGGATTCGAACCCCCGAGGGCTTGCACCCAACACGCTTTCCAAGCGTGCGCCATAGGCCACTAGGCGAATCCTCCAGGTATTTGGTTAATCTGCAAAAAGCAGCGTCTACTATTCTACATATTTACCGGCCGGGCGAAAAATTTAGCGGCCGGGATTTTGCTCTAGGCGATACTCCGCAGACAGCACGCGTATGCTCGGATAGAATCGAGCCGTCGGGTCAATCCGGATCTGACTGCAACAGTTAGGAACAAAACATGGCGGTTTACACCCTCCCCGAACTCCCCTACGATTACGCTGCTCTCGAGCCGCACATCTCCGGCAAAATCATGCAGCTGCACCACGACAAGCACCACGCCAACTATGTGAACGGCGCGAACACGGCTTTGGAAAAGCTCGAAGAAGCCCGCGCGACCGGCAACTTTGCCACGGTCAACCAGCTCGAAAAGGATCTCGCTTTCAACCTGGGCGGACACGCTAACCACTCCGCTTTTTGGAAGATGATGGGTCCGGCTGCTGCCACCCCCGACCGTCCCAGCGGCGAACTTGCTGCGGCGATTGATGAATACTTCGGTTCTTTCGAGGCCTTCCAAAAGCACTTCACCGCGGCCGCTACCGGACTGCAAGGCTCCGGCTGGGCGGTATTGGCTTGGGACAGCGTGGCGGGTCGCCCGGTCATCTTCCAGTTGTTCGACCAGCAGTCGAACATTCCGATTGCCCAGATTCCGCTGCTCATGCTGGATATGTGGGAGCACGCGTTCTATTTGGACTACTTGAACGTCAAGGCTGACTACGTCAAGGCCTGGTGGAACGTGGTGAACTGGACGGAGGTCGAAGGCCGCTTCGAGGCCGCCTCCAAACATCACGGCGTGCTCTAGTGCTCTAAACCTCAGGACTCTATATTTCGCGCGGTGGCGGCGTAATTTGCGCCGCCACCATGAGTAACTGCCGTGATTTTGTCTCTTGTTTAGTCGAGATTCGGGCTTGAATCCCTCCTGCAATTTCGAGGCAGCTGCATGAACGACCGATTTCAAACCGGATTAGCCGGTTTACACACCAACGGTTTTCTAAACCTGCAGGTAAACGCGATTATAGTTTCTGAGAGTGGACTTTAAGCGAAGCGAAATCGGTCGCTCGTGCACCATAGATTGGGTCTAGGAAAAATTATCGCGGTGCCGATGGGCATCCTTGCAAAAACTTGCCGCCTTAACCCTACCATTTTACCGCTTTCACCGAGTCGACATATACGACCATGCTACGCGCAGTTTTGCTCTTTTTACTGATTTTCAGTTCAGTGCAAGTTCCACGCCACTAGGCCCGGCTCTGCGGTATTAAAAAGCGGTTTCCCCCGCCGGAAGGCAGGGGAAACCGCTGGGCAAAACCTCACAGGCTCTTGATGATTTCCTCCACGGAGGCCTTGGCGTCGCCGAAGAGCATGTCCGAGTTCTCGTTAAAGAACAGCGGGTTTTGCACCCCGGCGTAGCCGGTCGCCATCGAACGCTTGAAGATAATCACGCGCCCCGCCTCCCAGACGTGTAGCACCGGCATTCCCGCAATCGGGGAGCCCGGCTCGTAGGCGTCAGGGTTCACGGTGTCGTTCGCGCCGATGACCAGGACCACGTCCGTGTCCGAGAAGTCGTCATTAATCTCGTCCATCTCGAGCACGATGTCGTAAGGCACCTTGGCCTCGGCCAACAGCACGTTCATGTGACCGGGCAGACGGCCCGCCACCGGGTGAATCCCGAAGCGAACTTCCACGCCAGCCTCACGCAGTTTCTTGGTCAAGTCCGCGACCGCGAACTGCGCGCCGGCGGTAGCCATGCCGTAGCCGGGAGTGATGATGACGGACTTGGCGCCCTTCAAAATCTCTGCGGCTTCGGGAGCCTTGATTTCGGTGTGTTCACCGTAATCCTTGGCTTCCTGCTTCGGACCCGCGCCCTCGCCGAAACCGCCGAGGATAACAGAGATAAACGAGCGGCCCATGCCTTTACACATGATGTAGGACAGGAACGCACCGGAAGAACCGACCAGGGCACCGACGATAATCAACAGCGGGTTGGACAGCATGAAGCCCGCCGCCGCGGCCGCCCAGCCGGAATACGAGTTCAGCATGGACACGACCACCGGCATATCCCCGCCGCCGATAGCGGCCACCAGGTGCAAACCGAGCACCAGGGAAATCGCGGTCAAAACGCCCAAAGCAATCCACTGCTGCTGGAGCAGGGCGGCATCGGCGCCGGCCGGGTCAGTGCGCTTGGCCACAATCATCCACACAATCATGGCGATGACCGCCAGAATCATCAGGATATTGAGGAAGTTGCGTCCCGGCAGCATCAACGGCTTGCCTTTAATCTTGGCCGACAGCTTCAGGTAGGCAATGATGGACCCAGTGAAGGTCACCGCGCCGATAAAGATGCCAATCCCGACTTCACCCAGATGGAATCCCATGTCGCGCACGGTTTCCGCGTTGTCGGTGGCCGAAAGTTCCATGAAGGTGTTGAACCCGACCAGCACCGCTGCCAGACCCACAAACGAGTGCAACAGGGCGATAAGTTCGGGCATTCCCGTCATCTTAACGTTCTTGGCTTTCCATAAGCCGATAATTGCCCCCAGCAGCATACATCCCACCAGGATAGAGGCGGTTTGACCGACGTGGGTCACGGCGTTCGCCGGCGGGGTAGCCGTCAAGGCGACAAAGATAATCGACACCAGCGCGATGCTCATACCGGCGATACCGAACTTGTTGCCGCGCAGGGCGGTGGTCTGGTTAGACAGACCCGCCAAGGCCATGATGAACAGCAGGGCGGCGATAAGGTAGGCGAAGTATTCGACGTGATCGCTCCAGTAAGCGAGGGTGGTCATGTCGGCGTGGTCAGTCGCGTTAGCGGCAAGGTTCACAAGTGTGTGCAACATGGCTTAGTCCTCCTTCTGGAACATCTTGAGCATTCGGTGGGTCACAAAGAAACCACCAAAAATGTTGATGGAAGCAATGAGAATGGCCAGTCCCGCTAGGCCCGTCACAATCCACGAGGTCGATTGGGCCAACGACAGAATCGCCCCAACCAGAATGATGCCCGAAATCGCGTTCGTTTCACTCATCAGCGGGGTGTGCAGCGAGTGAGTCACGTTGGTAATGACATAGAACCCGGCCACAATCGCCAGCGCCAAAATGATGTAGTAGGGCAGCATCGAGAACGGTGTCACCGCAACCAGGGCGATGCCCAGCACGGCCGCCACGAAAATCCAGAAGTTCCGCATGGCGTGGGACTTCGGCTTTTCCGGCTCGGCAGCTGCGGGCGCCGCCGCGCCAGGGGCGGGCTTGGCCGGGGCCGCCGAGACCGAAATGGGCGGCGGGGGCCATAGTACGTCCTTTTCGTGGGCAATCGTGATGGCCCGCACGACTTCGTCCTCCAGGTTAAAGACGATGGTGCCGTCCTTTTCCGGGGTCATAAGTTTCATGAGGTTCACAATGTTTTGCCCGTAGAGTTGGGAGGCCTGGCCGGGCAGACGGTTCGCCAGGTCGGTAAAGCCGATGATGGTCACGCCGTTGTCGGTTACCACCACTTCCCCGGCCTTGGTCAGTTCGCAGTTGCCGCCCGCCATGTCCACGATGACAGAACCGGGCTTCATGCCCCCCACCGCTTCTGCAGTGAGCAACAGCGGGGCGGGACGGCCCGGAATCTGGGCGGTAGTAATGACGATGTCAGAAGCGGCCGCCTGTTCCGTATAGAGTTTCAGGGCCGCTTTGGCCTGGTCCTCGTTCATTTCCTTGGCGTAGCCGTCCGAGGATTCCTGAGCGGGAGCGGGAATCTCCACGAACTCGGCTCCCATGGACTCCACCTGTTCAGCCGCGGCGGCACGCACGTCGGTGGCCTGGACGATGGCACCCATCGAGTTCGCGGTGCCGATAGCCGCCAAACCGGCGACACCAGCGCCGATAACGTAAACCTTAGCCGGAGGCATCTTGCCGGCGGCTGTGACCTGACCGGTGAACAAGCGCCCAAAAGCGTTAGCGGCTTCGATAACCGCACGGTAACCAGCGATGTTTGCCATCGAGGACAGCACGTCCATCGCCTGAGCGCGGGTGATGCGCGGCACGGCGTCCATCGAAATCGCGGTCACGTTTCGCTTGGCGAACACTTCGGCGATTTCGGGATGGATACGCACCCCCAGGCGTGAAATCAGCACGGTGCCTTCACGCAGCTGGTCGATTTTGTCTTGCGGCGGGGTGTCCAAAGTCGTGACAATGTCTGCCTGCCAAACTTCCTGCGGTCCCACCACTTCGGCACCGGCATCGCGATAAAGCTGGTCAGGGTACGACGCATCGGAGCCAGCTCCGGCTTCGACAATGACCTCATAACCCAACTTAATCAGTTTGCCAACGGTGTCAGGTGTGGCGGATACCAGTTTTTGCCCCTCAGCGGGCTCTCTCGGTATTCCTATACGCACGTATAACTCCTGAATGTCAACAGTTTCCGGCCTCGAACGGGCCGGGGCGGGATGGTCCCCGTGACGGGTTTATCCTATCAGTAACCGACGCTTATCCCTGTTCGTGGGTAGCTTCGATTTTTTCAGTAGCTTCCAAAATCTTGGTGCTGTTTTCAGCCACGCGAATCAGCGCCACAATACTCTCTAGCGTGACGCGCCACAGAAGTATATTGAGGAATAGCACCAGAGCTACCGGAACCCCTACCAGGAACGCCAAAACACCTGGTGCACCGATGCCTACCAACGCGCTTGCGGTGCCCCCCCAAACAAACAGTGCGGTGAGACAGGCGACTGCTATGCCAACGGCATAGACAATTCCCAGCAAAGGAATGGTGATGAATTTGTTGAATTTCAAATCAAAAAGGCCCTCGAACGGATTACTGCGGTTTACCGCGGGACCGGGCTGCTGATATTGGGGATAAGACGCAGCGTTTCCGGCCGGGGTCCCCTGGGGTGGGTAGGGCTGAGCCCCGGACATCTGTTGGTAGGGCTGCGGTGCTGGTGTCTGCGCAGGTATTGCCCCGGTAGGTGTTCCGGTCTGAAGGGGGGTGAAGCCGGGTTGCATCGGTTGGCTAGGCTGCGCCGGAGCGGGGGGTTGAGCCGGGGCAAAACCGGGCTGTTCCGGCTGGCCAGGCTGCATTGTTGGCTGCGCGGGCGGAACTGCAGGCTGGGCGCCGGGGTAGGCCGTGGGATTTACGGGCGCGGGCGGCAAAGATTCGTTTTCGGGAGGTGGAGGAAGACTCACGGTTTTTCCTTTCGAAATCACTCGATTTTACAGAAAAACCATACCACCTAGAGGCCCACGAGTATCCGCTTTATGACCAAAATCGCAGGGAAGTTTTTACCCTACATTTACCTGGAATTATTACCGGGCTACCTCACCCGTGGTGAGCGAAATTTTCCGAGAAACGGTTATGCAGGCGGCGTAGGGGTCGCGGCGCCCACCAGTTCACCCGCCCGAACAGAGCCATCACGGAGGGCACCAGCACCATGCGGACAATAGTGGCGTCAAAGGCGACCGCCAACGCCAAAATAAACCCGACTTGCTTCAACACAATCATGTGTCCGGTCACGAACGCGAGGAACACAAAGACCAGAATGGTCGCCGCGGAAGTCACAATCCGCGCCGAGCGCGTCAAGCCTTGAATGACCGACAGACGGGCCGACCCGGTCTCGTCCCACACCTCTTTCATCCGAGACAGCAGGAACAGCTCGTAGTCCATCGACAGCCCGAAGCCGAAGCACATCAGCATGACGACCACGTAAGATTCCAGCCCCGGCAGTTTTTGGGCACCCAACAGCTCCACCCCGAAACCGTCAACAAAGACCAGGGTGGAGATCCCCAGGGTCGCCATCAGCGACAACGTGTTTATCACCAGGGCTTGTAGCGGTATCACTATCGAGCCGGTCATGAGGAACAGCAGGATGATGGTGATAATGACCAGTACGCTGAGCACCCAGGGCAGGCCTTGGGCCAATGACGAGATGAAGTCGATTTGGTTCGCTGCCTGGCCGATGACATAACGCTCGAAATCATGGGGTTTATCCCGGATTTCCTTCACGATTCTCTCGGCTTCGGGCGAACCGATGTCTTGCGTCTCCAGATCCACGATGGCCACGGAGTCCTTCGTGTCGCCCAGTTGGGAAGCGGCAAAAACTTGGGCGATTCCTTTGATATCGCTGAGGTTTGCTTCAGTCCAGGTGTCAAGCTCCTCGGGCGTGGTGTCCTCGGCGACGATACGCACCGGGGGCAGTCCGGTACGCGGCACTTGGACGGACAACTCTTCGTACAGGAGCCGTTGTTCGTTGTGGACTGGCAACATGTCGAACAGGGAGTTGCGCAGGTTCAAGGTCGCCAGTGGCAGACACGCCGCCACCAAAACCGCTGCTGAGACAATGAAAGACAGCCAGGGTCGGCGGGTTACCGCGATGGAAATCCGATAAAAGAACGTGTTTTCCGTTTCGGGGTCAACTTCCGGTGTGCCATCCGGATCCTTGCTTTGCGCTACCCGGTGCTTCACATGTGCCGGCTCGACGTTGCCCATGAAACGGCGCAGGAACGGAATCTTGGTCAGGATGGAGGGCTTTTCCAGGCGGGCGGAAGCCATAAACATGAGCGCGGACACCAAAGTCAGCGCCGCAATCATCGCCAGCAGCACGGTGGAGGACCCCGCAATACCCAGTGACTTCAACAGTTCCGGCCGGAAGAAAATCATGCCGGAGGACGCAATCGCCACGGTCAGGGCACTAAAGAAAGTCGTTCGCCCCGCGGTAGACAGGGTAATTTCCAAAGCCCGCAGGTAGCGGGGATTCAGGGCTTCCAGCCGCTCGCGGGTCTTGGGGTTTTTCACCCCGGAAAAGTCCGGTTTCCATTCGGCTTCGGGCAGGTCACGCAAACGCACAAGTTCCTCGTGGTAGCGCGACACTATCAGCAAGCCGTAATCGATAGATAGACCCAGTCCCAGCACTGAAATCACGTTGACAGCAAAAGACTGCTGTTCAAACAGGTAAGTCATCCCCAGCATGATGGCCAAGGCGGTGGAAATCGCCACCATCGCACCCGACAACGGTAGCAAAGCGGCCAAAAATCCTCCGAATACGACCGCCATAATCAGGAAGGACAGCGGAATTCCAATAGATTCCGAGCGCACCAGGTCGTTCTTAAGGGTTTGGATTCCCGCGTCATTTACCAGGTCCGCGTCCGTGACCCGCACCCGGAAATCGGACTGTACAGCAGTTTTGGGCAGGGCGGTCCGCAGCGTTGGTCCCAACTCGCCCAGGGCTTTCTCAACGTTCCTCACGTCCGGCTCAAACTGTTCCGGCGGGGTCTTTTGAGCTTTCCCGTTCACCCGCAAATCCATAGTGGCCACCATGACAAACCCCTGGCCGTCCTTCGCCACCAGTTCCCGCGCTTGGGAATCGATCATGGCGTTGTATTCCACGAAGGGATAGGACACCTTGTCTACATGCGGCATCCCTTTCAGTTTCGTCTCAAACTGTTTCAGCTCGGTGTGCAGAGCTTTTGAGACGGGCCAGTCGGGTTCGGACAGCGCTTTGGCTTGGTCGCCCAGTGCTTGGGCTGCGTCGCCGAGCGCTTGGGCGCGGTTCGCCAAGTCTTTGGCGATGTCGCCCTTGTCTTTCGCTTGATCGCCCAGTTCCTGAGCCCGGTCGCCTTTCGCTTTGGCTTGGTCGCCCAGTCGGCGGGCTTGGGCGGCCAGGCTCTGGGCTTGGTTTCCACTGGCAAGAGCCTGTTCCCCGGCTGCCTGGGCCCCAGCGCCGATTTCTTGGGCACGAGCGGCCTCGGTTTGAGCTTCGGTGCCCGCCGCCTGGGCTTCGGCCCCGAGTTGTTGGGCGGCGGCGCCCTGTTCTTGGGCTTGGGCCCCGGCCTGCTGGGCTGCAGCCCCGAGTTGTTCAGCTTGGGCTTTCGCCGCCCCAGCTCCTGCCATATCTCCGCTGGCGGCGAGCTGCTGGGCTTTAGCCCCGGCCGCCTCGGCTTGCGCCTTCAACTCCTGAGCCTTCGCACCCGCCTCCTGGGCAACATGTCCCAGGGCTTTGGCTTGGTTTCCCAGGCTGGTGGCGCGATTGCCCAGCTCAGTCGCTTTCGCACCCAGGGCTCGCGCCTGATTAGCCAGCGTCTGAGCCGGATCTCCAGCGGCTTTTGCCTCATCGCCGAGCTTCTTGGCTTCATCCCCCTGATTCTCGGCCTGAGCCTGCATCTGTTCCAGCTGACTGGCCAGCTTGGGCGCCTGCTCCAGCTCCGCGCGCAAATCAACCCCGGAAACATAGGCCATCACGGAATAGGCCGCGGTCTGGTGACTTTCCACCATGACTTGCCCGGTATGAGACTCGGAAGGGGTCGCCTGGGGTACATCAGAAATGAGCCGGTTCCACAAGGGATCTCCAAACCCGGTCACCGCGCTCAGGGCGGTGGCGATAACCACCAAAATCCAAAATGCCAGAACTCGCCTCGGCCTGAGGGCCAGAAAACGAGCGAGCTTGACATACATATATCAAATGTACCCAGACCGCGTGTGAGTCGCACCCGGAATGGAACTCTGTTTTTGTCCGGTCACGAAACCGCTATGGTTGGATAAAACCCCGTCTATAGTCGATAATTGACCTCATGGTCCCTGGTTTCACGCAACGCCGCCCCCTGTGGGTCCCGGCGCTATTCATGTTGGTTTTCGCTCTCGTTGGTATTGGTCCGGTCGCGCCCGCACAAGCCGGGACCAGCGACACCCCGCCAGGTTACCCGCCAACCGAGGTTCACCAGCTCCTCCCGCCCACCCCTGCTGACCAACTCGACCGCGCGTCACCCCTTGTGAACTCCCCAGAAAAGGGCTCCACCCAGGCCGGACAGATTCCTGACCCGCACCCCGCCACCGTGCAGATTGTGATTGGACCGGGGGCGGATGGATTAGCGTCGCTATGTTCCGGAGTGTGGGTTGGACCTAACCAGGTACTGACCGCGGCCCACTGTTTTAAGAACTTGCCCCAAGGGCCGGCGCGGGTTTTTGCTGCTAACTCTCAAGTTCCCGGCAGCTTACCCCTAGCCACCGGCGTAACTTGGGACAGCACCACGCAAGGCGATGTGGCACTGATGGTGACCACCCCGGCGAATCACCCCATCGCCCCGGTCAGCGCGGCGGTGCAACCTCCCAGCACTCCCCTGCATATTTGCGGGCAAAACTACATCATCAAGGAATCCAACACCATCGACGGCGTCTCCCAAATGATTGGCGGCAAAGCAAACTACTGCGCCAACGTCAAAACTTTGGACGCCCACACTGCCCAGCGTTTCCAGATTCCCGCTGGTGGCAACATCCTGGCCACCGTGCCGATGGCGGTAGATAAAGGCGACTCCGGCGGGCCCCTGTACAATGCGGCTGGCGAAGTGGTCGGCATCACCAGCTCGAAATCCAATGCATCTTTCACGAACAACAGCGAACAGCTGCTGTTTAACGCCGCCTCGCCGATGTCGCGTTTTGCCCCCTGGCTGATGAGTTTAGGGGTGCCGGTGCGCGGCGCGAGCAGCGGCACTTTGGAGTTCAAGCAACTCCCGCCGCACATTACGCGGGTCAGTGGCGCCAACCGGATGGATACTTCCGGGATGATTGCCAACGCTTCACCCAACGTGGAAACGCTGATTCTCACCACCGGTTTAATTGCCGCTGACGGTTTGGCCGCAACGCAGCTGGCCGGGGTCACCAGCTCCGCGTTGGTGCTGTCGAACTCCCGCGACCACTTGGATCCCCAAGCCCTGAAAGCCTTAGATAAATTCGGGCTGCGCCGGGTCGTGCGCGTGGGCGGGACCGTGGGGCTGAGCGCTGCCGACCGGGCGCTGATTCAGGCTAAAGGTCTGGAATTGGTGGAACTCATCGGCGCGGATCGTTTTGACACCGCCCGGATAGTCGCGCAATATCGTGATTCTCTGGGAGGCGCACCCAGCGCGGTCTTGGTGGCTGACGGCATCAATTTCCCTGACGCCCTGGCTGCCGGAGCCGCGGCCGGAGCGCTGCAGGCCTCCCTGGTGCTGTCTAGCGGAAACACCCTCCCCCCTGCCACCCAAGGCTACCTGAACCCCCTTCTGACCAGCACTAAAATCATCACGGTCGGCGGTCCGGCGCAGTCTGCCGTCGCTTCGGCCGGTATCAACGCGAGCGCAACCTACACCGGGGCGGATCGCTACGAAACCGCCCTCGGCCTCGCCACCAGCCTTGACCTGGGACGCGGCACAAACGGCCTGGTGATGGTGTCGGGACGGAATTTCCCGGACGCCCTGTCCGCCGGAGCCTACACGGTCAAGCAAGGCGCGAAACTTGTGCTGGTACCCCCGGCCGGGTCGAAACCCGCGTTCTTGCAGGGCTTGTGGGCCTCCGCCGGCTCCCACGGTGTCATCGTGGGCGGCGCCGGCGCGCTGCCCGACCAGGACGTGGCGTGGGCGCTGCAATAGCCGCCCGTTTGTCGTTCGCCGTTGGCCGTTGTCCGTTCGCGCCCGCGGCCCGAATCCCCGACTGTCGACATTAACTAAGATTGGAATCATGGTTTTCACTGCGACTTTGCTGGACTGGCTGAAAGACCCCGGCGCCCTGTTGGAACACCTCATCTCGGCTTACGGGGTGTGGATGGTGGCCATTGTCGCCCTCATCGTGTTCATCGAGTCAGGAGTGCTGTTCCCGGTGCTTCCCGGAGATTCGATGCTGTTCGCGCTGGGTTTGCTGCAAGACCGGATGCCGGTGAACCTCGCTGTGATTCTGTTCGTGCTGATTGTGGCGGCAATCGCCGGAGCCCAGGTCGGCTACTGGTTCGGGCTGCTGTTTGGCGAACGGTTTTTCAAACCCGACGCGCGCGTGCTGAAAACCGAGTATTTGCAGACTGCCCAAGTGTTCTTTCGCAAGTGGGGTGGGCCGGCGGTAGTGTTGGGGCGTTTCGTTCCTTTCGTGCGCACTTTCGTGCCTATCGCCGCAGGAATAGGTCGTTACGGCTGGGCGCACTTCACCCTGTGGAATGTCATCGGCAGTATCGCCTGGACCGGCGTGTTCATCGTCGCCGGCATTTCGCTCGGGGGAGTGCCCTTTATCCGCAACAACGTGGAGCTGATCGCCGTCATCATCATTGTGGTGTCAGTCATTCCCATAGCGTTGGGGATTTTGAAAAAGGCATTGACTAAAGCCCCCGAGCCGGGAGACCGGGAAAAGTAACATACACTAAGGGCATGGTGAAATACCTCCAAGACCCCCTGAACCGAGCCATTTACGCAACGGATGCCTCGAACTATCGCATCGTGCCGGACCGGATCGCCCAACCGGAGAACCTGGACCAGCTGCGCGACACGATTTTAGAGGCTCTCTCCGCTGGTGTGCCCCTGACGATGCGCGGCCGGGGAACCTCATGTTCCGGCAACTCTATCGGGCCTGGCCTGGTCATTGATACGTCTCACCACTGCAACCGGATTTTGTCCCTCGACCCCTCCGCGCGCCAGATTACGGTGGAGCCAGGGGTGGTGCTCGCCGATATTCAGAAGGCCGGGGCGCCTTTTGGTCTGCGATTTGGGCCTGATCCGTCCACCTGGACGCGGGCCACCGTCGGGGGCTCGATTGGTAATAACGCCTGTGGCCCGCACGCCCAAGCCTGGGGTCGCGTGGCCGACAATGTCATTTCGATGGACGTTATTGACGGTTTTGGGCGGGAATTTCGCGCCACTTCGGGCGAGGGCGCGCTAGACGTAGTGCCGGGGTTGCAGCGCCTAGTTGACGAAAATCTGGCGTTGATTCGCACGGAATGCGGGCGTTTTCACCGGCAAGTTTCGGGTTATTCCCTAGAACACCTGCTGCCGGAAAACGGGCGCGACCTGGCCAAATTCTTGGTGGGCAGCGAGGGAACCCTGGTCAGCGTGCTGCGTGCCACGCTGCGTTTGGTGCCCGTGCCGACCGCGCCGGTGCTGGTGGTGCTGGGCTACCCAGACATGATTGCCGCTGCCGCTGATGTGCCGCTGATTAATGACTTTTCTCCCCTCGCGGTGGAGGGCATGGATTCGCGTCTGGTTTACACTTTGGCGCACAAGCCGGGGGTCGGCGAGCTGCCCGAACTGCCGGAGGGCAACGCTTGGCTACTGGTAGAGATGGGCAGCGCCACCGCGGACCTGGAGACAACCCTGGCTCGTGCCAATGACCTGGCGCAAGCCGCCAACACCCGCGCCACCCTGGTGCTGCCCCCCTCCACGCAGGCCACCAAACTTTGGCGGATTCGCGCTGATGGGGCCGGGCTTGGTGGGCGGACCCCGTTGAACCCGGACGGCACCGGCAACGACCCGGCCTGGCCGGGCTGGGAAGACGCGGCGGTTCCACCTCAGAACCTAGCGGCATACCTGCGAGATTTCACTGATTTGATGCGGGAAATGAACGTGGACGGAATGCTTTATGGGCACCTCGGGGACGGCTGCCTGCACGTGCGGTTGAACCTGCCATTGGGGGCGGAGGCTGGGCAAGGGCGTTCTCGGGAGTTCCTGGAGCGTGCCGCTGACCTGGTCGGTAAACATCACGGCTCGCTTTCGGGCGAGCACGGGGACGGCCGGGCCCGCTCCGAGCTGTTGCCGCGGATGTATTCCCCCGCACTGATTCGTTTGTTTAAGCAGGTCAAAGCGCTGTTTGACCCGCGGGGTTTGATGAATCCGGGGGTGCTGGTGGACCCCGATCCATTGGACGCGAACCTGCGGCTGGCGGGGGCTCGGACCATTCCGGCCCTGCCTGGTTCGGGCTTTACTTTTCCGAAAGACACGGACTTTACCGCGGCCGTGCATCGCTGCACCGGCGTTGGCAAATGTTTGGCAATGGACCAGGTCAACGGTGCTTGGATGTGTCCCAGCTACCTGGCTACCGGCCAAGAACAGGACGCCACGCGCGGGCGCGCCCGGGTACTGCAAGAAGTCACGAACGGCACACTCATTCGGGATTTCCGCGACCCGAACCTGTTACGCGCCCTAGATTTATGTCTGGCGTGTAAGGCCTGCTCCGCGGCCTGTCCGACCGGGATTGACATGGCGGCCTATAAGTCAGAGTCGCTATATCGGGCCTATCGCCGGAGATTGCGGCCGCGTTCGCATTATCTGTTGGGTCGTCTGCCGGGATGGCTGCGTTTGGCGCGCCGGATACCCGGCGGTGCGGGCCTGGCCAACAGAGTTTTCGGGGTCGCGTGGATTCGCCACCTGGTGTTTCGGATGTTCGGGCTGGATGCGCGCCGGCAGATGGCGCATTTTAACCCTGAGTCGTTCCGGACTTGGGTGAGGCGGCGCGGAGGAAACGCTGCGGAACCGGAAATTGCGGCGAACGGGCTTGTGAATGGGGATATGAGACAGACACCGGACACTACGGGGCAGGTCAATGTCGCTGCCTCGACGGCGAGCGAGGACAGCCAGCCCACCAGCGAGGCTAAACCGTGGGTGGCGGTGTGGGCAGATTCTTTCTCAGAAGGGATTGCCCCCGACGGTGCCAAGGCCGTGGTGGAGCTGCTAGAAACGGCGGGATACCAGGTGTATGTACCGCCCCAAGCCTGCTGCGGGCTGACCTACGTGACGACCGGACAGCTGGACAAAGCCCGGCGCAACATGCGGCGCTTGTGCCAGATTCTGGGGCCGCTGGCGGTCAACGGGATTCCGATTGTCGGCGTGGAGCCGTCCTGTACCGCGACTCTGCGCGACGACCTGGAACGTTTACTGCCCGACGATCCGCGCGCCCAGGCGATTGCCCAGGCCACGCGTACTTTGGCGGAACTGCTCAGCGACCCGGACACCGCGCCGAACCCGGACGTATGGAAGCTGCCAGATTTGCGGGGCGTACAGGTTGTCGCTCAGCCACATTGCCACCACTACAGCGTCCTGGGTTGGGAAACCGACCGCAAGTTGCTGGCAGAGACCGGAGCGGAAGTTGTGGAACTGGCGGGCTGCTGCGGAATGGCGGGCAATTTCGGCATGGAACGCGGTCACATTGAGGTGTCGAAACGGATTGCGGAACACGCTTTGCTGCCGGCCCTGCGCGCACACCCGAACGCGATTTTCCTGGCTGACGGCTTCAGTTGCCGCACCCAGGCGGAACAGCTGGCCGGCAGCCACGGGGTTCACCTAGCTCGCCTGCTGCTGGGCCCCAGCTCCCGCGTCGAAGCCTAGCCCCAGCGCGGTCCGCGCAGAATCAGCCAAAAGGCACCGGGAAAACACCCGGAGAATCCAGGAATGCTCGCTCCCAAAAATCAGGGGATACTCGCCGGGTTGTGCCTAAAGGGGGAGAATAGCCGGGTAGCTGCCAATAATGGCAGCTACCCGGCTATTCTCCCCTTATAATCCACGCGCGTCCCGATACCCCGGAAGGTTTCACACCCGAACAGAGCTGAATTCAGGTTATATACACAGGAATTTGGCCCGGCGGGGTGCGTAGTGTTGCGGGACGTGATAGCGTCCGCAGGAATTTAGGCAGCCTGGCGGGGCGGGGAGCGTGGGGGGCGACTCAGCGAGAGGCTGGTGAGCGTTTTGCGACAATAGTCGCGCAAAACGCGAGGGGGTACTCCCCCTTCCGCCTCTCGCGAGCGTCCCCGAGCGAGCGCCCCGCAGAACTCAAGCACGCAATAAAACCTATTTAAACGGCTCGGTGTGCCATATATGGCACACCGAGCCAAATTAATAGGATTAACGCCCGGGCCGGGATTGACTCAGGGAATGAAGCCTAGCGGTTGCGCTCGATTTCAGCATTGATTTCGGCTTGGGCTTCGGCGAGGGTCGGACCATCGATGAAGCCCAGGTGCCAGAACTCCCAACCGTCGACATCTTGGCCGAGCTCGCGAGCCGCCTCGCTGGGATCGTCAAATTCGCGGCCTTCTAGGACAATGACCCCGCGCTCGGCTAGGGTAGCGTTGACTTCGGCCGCGCTTCCGTCAAAGTTCACCAGGGCAATGAGCGGCGTATCTTCGCCGGTCACCTGGGCAATGACACTGAGTCCGGCAGCATCACGGTTCAGCAGGTCGGTTCTGTCAGATTGGGCCACTCCGGACTCCTCCGAGGTTGCCGCCTTTTCCGGGGATTGGGCGGTTTCCCAAGCCGCGGCATCGCCAGCGTTTGTCAAGCTAGCTGACTCGGCGGGTTGCTCGGATTGCGCCGGCTCGTTCCCGGCCTGCGCCTGCGCCTCTGCCGTCAGGGTCTGTTCGCTAGCGGGAGCCCGGTGGGAATGATGAGCTGTCTGGAATTCTCCGGTATCGGTGCCGGAAATAATGTCCGCGAAGGACGGTACATCAGTCTCGGCAACGCTACCGTGATGGGTGGTGAACAGCGACTCAACCGGTTCTTCGTCTTCTGCTGAAGCCAGCGGGGATACCCCGGAACCCCGGGCTGCTTCCATAATAGAATGGCGGGAGATTGAACCGGTTTGCAGTTCGGGTTCATCAACTGGATTCGGACTGTCCTCCGTAGTCTCAAGGGCGGGTGCTACCGGCTCCGGCCCGAGTGACGCTGGCTCTGAAACCGCCTCGACTTCGGGGGCTGCGGCCTCAACGTCTGGCACAGCCGTCCCGGAAACCGGACTGGTCGCCATCGGAGTCGCCAGGTCGGCAAAGCCTACGCTCGACACCTGGTCCGGACCGGAATCCACTTCGGATGCCATAAACTCCACGTTTTGCACATCCTCATCGGTAGCGGAAGTAATCGCGGGAATGCGAGCTCCCCGGCCCGCCAACAGATTCGTATCATGGCTGAACAGCGAGGACGCGACCCGCTGCACATCCAGGAAGCGGCGCCCATTGGACATCTCGCGCACGCTGACATGATGGACTTCCAGCCCCGAAGGGGTCAAAGCATCCAAGGCGGGGCGCACATCCGGGTCAATCTCGGTGGCGACCAAAATCAGGCGCGGTCCAGCCGCCAAGTTCGGGGGCATAGCATCGCGGAATTGCGTCCAACCGGAACGGAAAGCGCTGACCCCGCCGGGATAGGCGGCAGCCAAATCGTTCCATCCCAAGTTCGACACAGCTCCGAGCCGCGCCAAAGCCGCAATCAAACCTGTGGAATCCAGCCGATTCACCACTTCGACCAGCACGACCTGGCCGGAACCGTCCAAAGCGGTCAAACGCGGGGATTCTTGGGGATAACCGTTGGCCGTCCCGTCCGTGCCAGGAACCCCCGACCCCGGCGACGCCCCAGGTTGCGCAAATTCTCCGGGCATCCCGGACACCGGCGTCACAGTCATATCGTTCCAAGTCACGGGAAAAAGCGGGCGAGCAATGACTTCGAGGACCTGACGGCGGATAGAATCCAGAATTTCCCCTTGGGCTTCCGGGCCTACGGGGTGGCCAAACTGGGCCGGAATCAGGTGACCTTGGTCATACTCAAACAGCGACATCGCAACCTCAATCGTCGGGACTCTTTAGCGAGCCCAGACTGCAAGGCTCAACTTCCCCTATCATCTCACGTTTTTACTCCTGTTACACCCAAGCATGAGAGAGCATTTCAAAATGTCAAGAATTTATTAGCGCTGTCGTCTAGGGAGACTGGCGCAGAGCCGGGGATAGTGAGAAGGTTACAGCTCGCGTTTTTCGGGAAAGGCCGGGTCGCCGGGGTTTGCTGCGGAGGGGCCACCAGTGTGGGTGGCCGGGCCGTCACCAGCCCGGTCGTCGCCAGCCGGGATGTCACAAGCCCGGTCGGCCGGGACTTCATCAGTCACAGCGTCACCAGTCCGGTCGGGCGAACCGTCCGTCGGGAACGAAGCCGCCGTGCCGGCCTGTTGCCGGGAAAGCTCCTGGGATTCCATAACTTTCGCGGTATCTTTCTTAGAGCCGCCGATATAGGACGCGGCCACCTGGGCGTGAACTGTTCCGGGAGCCCCGCCGATACGGTCGTGGCGGGTAGCCAGCTCTGGCATCGAATCGTGCCCGGTTAGGTACAGAACCACGGTGTTACAGAACGCTATAATCGGCACCACCAGCAAAGCTCCGATAATTCCAGCCAGGAAGGTTCCTGCGGTCACGCCCAGCAGCACCGCCAGCGGGTGCAGACTGACCGCGTTGGACATCAGCATCGGTTGCAGCACGTTGGATTCAATCTGTTGCACCGCCAAAATCACAATCAGCATGATGACGGCCGCCATGAAACCTTTATCCAACAGCAAAATCAGCACGGCGATAGCCCCGGTGGTAACGGCACCAACAATCGGGATGAAGGAGCCAATGAAAATGAGCAAAGCCAGCGGAATAGTCATCGATCCGGCACCCAGAATCGCCGCCCCGATGGAAATAAACACGGAATCCACCAAAGCCACCAGCGCCTGGGCTCTAATGTAGCCATTGAGCGTGGTCCAGCCGCGAATCGCCGCCTCGTGAACCGGCTCGCGAGCGGGAACCGGCAGCATCCGAATCAACCAAATCCAAATCTGGCGACCGTCCTTGAGGAAAAAGAACAGGCAGAACAGCGAAATCAAGATGGTGGTGACCACGCTGGCGACCGAAGAAGTTACCGACAGCGCCGAGGACGCAATGGAGGAAGAATACTTGGTAGCAAAAGCGGTGAGCTGGGCGGTCAGCTCTTTAAAATATTTATCAATTTGCGCCTGGTCCAGATTCAGGGGACCATCGCTCAACCACGCCAGGGCCTTGTCGAAGCCGCCCCCGGCTTTCGCCAGCAGGGCAGGCGCGCCGTGAGCCAGCTGGGAGGTCGCAATCCAAATCATTGCCACAACCAGCCCTACACCCACCAACAGGGAAATGACCGCGGATAAAGTCTTGGGAACATGCCACTTTTGCAACCGGAAATGCATCGGCTCCAGCAGCAACGTCAACAACAGGGCAACCGCGAGGGGCACGAAAATGATGGAAACTTTCGTGATTCCGTACAGAATCAGCCCCAGCGCCGCGATGATGACCAGGAAACGCCATGCCCAACTGGCCGCCACCCGAATCCGCCAAGATACCGAATATGCCGAGTTCGGGCCGTTTTCCACCTCGGGCGGGGCAGCCGGTTCCAGTCCGTCAAAGTTAGGAACTCGATTTTGCGTGTCCCGCCGGGAAATGACCTCGCGCCACCACCCGCGTCTAAACTCGGCTCCGGCGTTCAATAACGGTTTTTTCTCCATTGCACTTCCGTTTTCGGTTGTTTGTTGTTGTCAAAAGATGTCACAGTCTGGTTACTGCCTCACCGGGAACTTCGCGATATGGCAGGGCGGGCGCAAAACCGGGGAAGAATAACCGCTCAGCGCACCATCCGGTTCAAGGCCAGTCCGTAGTTGACCTCGCGACCGGTCATCGCTCCGTCCGAGAGGAACCCAGCGCGTCGGTAAAACCGGTGGGCACGCTTTTCCCCGGGATATCCCGAAGGCAGCCACAGCTGGGCTGGCTCCTGCGGGCCGACCACGTATTCCAACAAGCGCCTCCCCAAGCCTTGGCCCTGATATTCAGGCATTAGGTAGTGCATGGAAACTTCCCGTTCCCGGGCGGGCGGGGCGACATGCTCGTTGCGTACCGTCTGAACCGTCATGGCGATTCCAACCACCCGGCCGTGCTCGACCGCAACTGCGATGCGGCGTCCTGCCGGATCCGAGGTCAATAGGTTGTGCCATTGACCGACCAGGGTCGGCTCGTCAAAGCGGGAACGATATTTATCGTCGATAAATTCGCCGTAGTTAGCCAACCACATGCGGGCGTGAGCCACCCCCATGCCGGCGGCATCCTGAACCTCAGGCGGGCGAATGTTGACAGTCATTACTCTCGATTCCGTGAGTCGTTTTCTCTAAGTCTAGCTTCTGTGGTCGGACAAGGAGAATCCCCCCGCGGGAAAACGCGAAACCGCGTCTTGTCTGAGCCGGAAACTCCCGAAACTCCGGAAGTTCGGGGACATGAACCTAGTTATCGGACGCGAAGAATGCGAAAATCCGCAGGAACTCAATGTAGAGCCAGACCAGGGTCACCATCAGGCCAAAAGCGGCCGTCCAGGCGGTTTCCTGGGGCGCCCCGTTATCAACCGCTTTGACGATGTAGTCAAAGTCCGTGACCAGCGAGAACGCCGCTAGACCGATAGCGATGAGGCTGACGAGAATCCACAGCGGGAAGCCGCCAATGGTCGGGGCGTTCGGGCCGTAGAAAGACCAGGCCGGGTTAATGAGGCTGACCACCAGGTTGCCCAGGTAGAACACAAAAATCGAGAACATTCCAACCATGACAACCCGCATGAGGGTCGGGGAGTTGCGCACCACCTTGGCCTTAAACAGCACCAGCATTACCCCGGTGGTGACCAGGGTCGCCACGATTGCTTTCATCACCACGCCATCGTAAAGCGTGGCGAACATGCTGGAGATGCCGCCCAACATGAGGCCTTCAAAAGCCGCGTAGCCCAGAATCAAGGCTGGAGAGGGACGGCGCTTAAACGAGTTCACCAGGCCCAACACCAAGGCCACAATCATCGAGCCGAATGCCACACTCATGCCCAGTCCCGGATTGGCTGCGGTCAACGCCCAGGCCCCGGCTCCGAAAAGCAGGAGAGTCCCGAAAGTCAGCACTGTCTTAATCAAAACATCGTCCAGAGTGACGGGACGGCTGCCAGAAACCGTACCGTACTGTTCCTGGCCCTGCGGGGTGGGGAACTGCTGGGCTTGTTCCGGTGCGTAGCTCACTTGGGGAGCATTGCCGGGATAGGTCTGGGTGGCGCCGCCACCGACCTGGTAACCGGGCATAGTCGGGTAACCTCCCGGAGTACGCTCGGTAAAAACTTTGTTGCGTGTAAACACTGGGTTGCTCATGTCGCTCCTTATTGTCTCAACGGTTTAATCGTAGCGGATTTCCCCATTACTACCACGGCACAGCCCTCCTGCTACGGGGTGATTTTCTCAGGGCGCAGCCCTGTCACGGAGCCGGGAAAAACCAGCTGTGTCACAATAGGTTGGTGACTAAAAGCCAGGAACCCCGCAAGCCCGGAGGTAAAACCGACCCCGCTCGGCGTCAAACCCTGCGCGGAGTCGTGTCGAACGTGTTGCTGCTGGTCACGTTCATTGTGCTGTTCGGGGTCGGCATTTTGGTGGTGGTCCAAGCGGGTTTCCTGGAACCGCAGGAAAATCTGGCTGCCCGCGGCATGATGGCGCTGGTCATCACCCTGCTGATGGTGGTGGCGGTGCTGTTGGCGCGCATCGTTCAGTTGGGACGAGACCGGGTGGACGAGTTGACGTTGCGCAACCGGCAGTTGGAGCTGGAGCGCGAGCAGTCCGAACAGATTGCGGTGGCTGACGAACGTGCCCGGATTGCCCGGGAAATGCACGATATTGTGGCCCACTCGCTGACGGTGTTGATTGCCATGAGTGACGGCGCCACCGCCGCGATTGACAAAAATCCCGAGCTCGCCAAGGAAGCCTTGCGCAATATGAGCGAAACCGGGCGGGCGGCGCTGGCGGATACGCGCCGCCTGGTGGGAGTGCTGCGCCAACCCACCGAAGTACCCCAGAACCTTGACCCGAACGCCCCTCAGGACGACCAAACATCCTCGCTAGAGGAAGTCCGCTTCACCCCTTCTCCAGATTTGGCGGAAATGGACGGACTAATCGCCCAGTTCCGGGCGGCCGGCCTGCCGATTACCTACCGTTACACCGGGGATGAGGTGCCGGCTGACGGTCCGTTGCAACTGACGATTTATCGGATTGTCCAAGAGTCTTTGACTAACATTTTGCGTCACGCTCCCGCCTCCACTGCGGTTGAGGTCGATTTACAAGCGCGGGATAACGGCATTCGTATCGTCGTGTTTAACGCCACTTCCCTGGCGGGGATTAATCCCGGCGGCGGGAAGGGACTCATTGGAATGCGCGAGCGCGCTGCGGTCTATGACGGTCACGTGGAAGCTGGACCCACCCCCGGGGGATGGCGGGTCGAGGCGACTTTGCAGTGGCAGCCTGAAGCGCCGAAGTCCGAGGGCTGGGTTATGCCCGCGTAGACAACTTTTAAGCAACTTTTAGGGGACAATGTAAACGTGAGTGAAAACGAAAACGAAACTGGACAGTCAGCGCCGTCCGCGCCCGGCGAAGTCATCAAAGTGCTACTGGTCGACGACCAATCCCTAATTCGGATGGGGTTTCGGATGGTGCTGGAGGCGGCGGACGATATCACGGTGGTGGGCGAAGCGGCGGACGGCAAAACCGCTCTACAGATGGTCAAAGCGACCGCGCCGGACGTGGTGCTGATGGACGTGCGGATGCCCAACATGAATGGCATCGAGGCGACCTCGGAAATCATCGCCAGCAACCCGAACGTGAAAGTCCTCATCCTCACCACTTTTGACCTGGACGAATACGCTTTCGCGGCGCTGCGGGCCGGGGCCAGCGGATTCCTGCTGAAAGACGCTAAACCAGAGGAACTCATCGGCGCAATCCGCAATGTCGCCCACGGGGATGCCACGATTTCCCCGCGTGTGACGAAACGGATGCTGGATATGTTTGCCCCGCAGCTGCCCGGCGACCAGGACGGTGACCAGGACGCTAATCTGGTCGACCAAGCCCTGCTGGACAGCCTCACCGACCGGGAAACCGAGGTGCTCACCCTCATCGCCCAAGGGCTAACCAATCAGGAAATCGCCACGCAACTTTTCATCTCGATGACCACAGTAAAAACCCACGTGGGCAATATCCTGAACAAGATTGGCGCCCGCGACCGAGTACAAGCCGTCATTTTTGCTTACGAAAACGGCCTTGTTTCCGCGTAAACCCGCCGGATTGGCGAAAGAAACTGTACCCCCGGTCGGATTCGAACCGACACTGAACTGATTTTAAGTCAGCTGCCTCTACCATTGGGCTACGGGGGCGCACACATTTTTCAGACTGGTTAATCATCTATTCATTTGGGAATTTACTCAAATCGACCCTAAACTTTGAATATGGACAAAGAAGTGCCAAGCAATGATAAAGAAAACGAAAATCTCGACAGAGGCCTCTTCGGCGAGCAGGATCTAGCCGGTCCGTCCCCGGAAGATTACGATGCCGCGGTTCGAGCCGGTGAGGAGCGTCTCAGCGCACAAGAGCGGTTTGCCCGGTTTGTTTCCGACGACATCGTCGGTGGCATGATTCTGATTATCGCCGCCATTATCGCTCTAGTTTGTGCCAACACGCCTTTCCGCGAGGGGTATCAGGCGGTGGCACAGTTTGTGCCCGACCCCGGCTTGGCGCAGGCTGCTGCCGCCGACACCCTGTCGGTGCTGCAAAAACTGCACCTGTCCATGCCTATTGAAGAGTGGGCGCGTGACGGTATCCTGGCGATTTTCTTTTTCACGGTCGGGTTGGAACTGAAGGAAGAGTTCACCCACGGCGCCCTGCACGATCCACGAACCGCGGCGATGCCGATTATCGCCGCCGCCTTTGGGATGGCCGGGCCCGCCCTGGTTTACATGGCCGTCACCGCCATCACCGGCTCTGGAGCTTGGCACGGCTGGGCGATTCCGACCGCCACGGATATTGCTTTCGCGGTCGCGATTTTGCAGATTTTTGGCCGCGGCCTGCCCAACGGGGCCCGGACATTCCTGTTGACCCTGGCGGTAGCCGACGACTTGGGCGGGATTATCGTCATCGCCGTGTTCTATGGCTCTAACCTGAATCTCGCTTTCCTGTTGCCGATGGCGGCGTGTGCCGCCCTGTTCGGGTTCCTGTGTCACAAGCGGAAAGGTCACTGGTACTTCCTGATTCCTCTGGGGGTGTTGACCTGGTACTTCATGCTGGTTTCCGGCATTCACGCCACGATTGCCGGAGTAGTTTTGGGCATGGTGGTTCCTGCCGACAAGCGCGACTGGGAAGTTCACAACCTGGTGGAACAGATTTCTATGAAGGTCAACCCGGTTTCGGCCGCGTTTGCGGTGCCGTTCTTCGCTTTCTTTGCTGCTGGCGTGGACATCGTGGACACCCCCGGCGGAGCGCTTAAGATGCTGACCAATCCCGTAGCCGTGGCGGTCATGCTGGCGTTGCCTTTCGGAAAGTTGCTGGGGATTTTCGGTTCTGTGTTCGTGATGGAAAAGTTCACTCCCCTACACCTGGAAAAGGGTGTGACCTTGGGTGATATGGTTCCGATTTCGCTGGTGGCGGGGATTGGTTTCACGGTGGCACTGTTGATTTCGCACCTGTCTTTCCGCGGCGACGATTTGCTGACTCAAGCCGGTTCTATCGGCGTGGTCATGGGCACCGCGCTGTCCATCGTCCTGGGTGCTATCGCTCTGCAGCTGCGCTTGGCGTACCGCCGATCGCACTCCCACGAGTGAGATTTTGCCCGGTTTCCCGGGTGAAAGTTAGCGTTTTTCGGTTGCGCGAGGATTCAGTCAAGTCTCCCCGCATGGCTAGTTGACCCCACGGACCGGGGAACGCAAGCCCCGCCCTTGTGCATCCGCCCGACCCCGCGGACTTGGGAAAGAAAATAGCCCAAAAGGGTATGTCCGGTATCGAGCGCATCTGATATTTTCGAGGTGAGGAATCGGCGTTGGGTCGCTTCCCAGAAACCTAGAAAGGCAAACAAATGCGGAGTTTGCACAAGAAAAGCCTGGTGGCGGGCATCGCAGCAATCGCGTTGGTGGCGTTGAGCGGCTGCGAAATGGACGTCAAGCTGAAGGTTATTGATGAGAACACCATTGAACCTTCGGTTATCGTGGCGATGACCGAATCAGAAAAGGACATGCTTTCCTCTATGAGCGACGGCGAGGAAGTGACCTGCCAGGATCTCGCGGATATGGAAGATGAGGACGAGGCCACGGTCAAAGATTTGAGTACCGGCGGGGATATGAAATGCGAGATTATTCTGCCGCAGGAACAGAATCTCAATTCAAGCGAGAACCTGAAAAAAGAAGGCGATGACCTGGTTCTGTTCCTGCCCAAAGAGCAGATTGATGACTTGAAATCGGAACTGAACGATGCTGGGGATATGAGCGAGCTCGGTATGGATTCAATCACCATGAACCTGATTATCCAGATGCCCCACGGCATCAAAACAGCCACCGTGGACGGGAAACCCGTTGATTTCAAGGGAGACACCGTGACACTGGACATGACCGACATCGGCAGCGAGGTTAAGATTGTGTCCTCGCCTGGGATTCCTGGCGGAAATGCCGGCGATGAGGCTGATTCCGAGTATGACCCGGACAATGACCTCACCGATGCTGGGAGATCTGTGGCGGCAGGAATGGGCATGCTAATCCTGGGGATTGCCTTTGTGGGGATTCTGATAATTGCCGGCATCGTCATTCTCATCGTGGTACTGGCAAAAAAGGGCAAGGCAAAGACTATTCCGGCTAACCAATTCGGCCAGCCGATGAACTACGGGCAACCTGGACAACCCGGACAACCTGGGGTCGGACAGCCAGTTCAGCCAGGGCAGCCCCAGTTCGGACAGCCCGGTCAACCCGGGCAACCTCAGCCTTTCACTCAACCTGGTCAGCCGGGACAGCCACAGCCAGGGCAACCGGGACAAGCCCAACCGGCAAACCCCTTTGCTCAGCCGGGAACCCCGAACCAGTCGATTCAACCAAATCAGCCTGGCCAGCCAGGACAGCCGGTTCAAACCCAGTTCGGACAGCAGAATCAGCCTGGCCAGACCCAGTTTGGTCAACCGCAGTCATTCGGGCCGAATACCCCTGACCAAGCTAATCCGTTCTCCGGACAAACCAACCCCACCCAGGATCCAAATCCGCAAAACTAGCCCCAACAAGCTGCGCGAGATTTGAGATACCTGCCTGGGGTGTGCCTAAAGGTGGAGAATAGCCGGGTAGCTGCCAATAATGGCAGCTACCCGGCTATTCTCCCCTTATAATCCCCGCACACCCCGATACCCGGTAACAAACAGACCTGGAAATCAGGGAATCTGGGACAGGATAATCCCGTCGAGGATGTCGTTTTCCGAGGTCCGAACCGAGAATGTGCCGCGGGGTTCACCGGCAGGCACCGTCCCAAAATCCGAGCGACCAGCGCCGGAACCGGGAGCGGGATGCGCTTCCAGCCAAGCAAGAATCCGCTCCCACACCAAGACTCCCCCGGCAATCTGGCGCACCCGCTGCGGGTGCATGGGCCCCAGCTGGGCTTTTTCCGCGTGCGGCATCCGAATCAAACGCCGGGCGCGTTCCCGCAGCGCGCCGGAATCCAGCACGGCGCCGTTGATTTTGTCCGGCTCGTAGCTGTCCAACCCCAACTCCAAAGCGGTCAAAGTCGTGACCGAACCGGCCACCCCGACTACCTCGCGAGCACGCTCCAACGGCACAGTGGCGCCAGCTTGGGCAATCAGCGAATCCACAAACCGGCCAGCCTGGCTGATAGCGTCCTCACTGGGGACTCCGCGCGTATCCTCGGCGGGCCGCAGGTAACGTTCAGTGACCCGCGTGGAACCCATATTCATCGACACCGCGGCCGTGACCTGGTCAAACCGGCCAGTATCGGGGTTAATCTCTCCGAACGCAAACTCGGTGGAACCTCCCCCGATGTCTACGGTCAGCGCCGGACTGGCAATGTCGCGATGCACCGACAGCGTCCCGGTATATCCCAACGTGGCCTCGACTCGTCCCGAAATGACTTCCGGAGTCACGCCCAGCCGCGCCTGCACCCCGGCACTAAACTGCGAAAAATTATCCGCATCGCGCGAAGCGGAAGTCGCCACCATCCGAATCTGCTGGACGCCTTCCCGGCGCACAAAACCGGCGTATTCCTCGACCGCCGCAAAAGTCCGTTCCAGCGCGGCATCGCTGAGGTGTCCGGTCCGGTCCACCCCTTCGCCCAAACCCACAATCCGATTCAACCGCATTACGTCAACCATCGCCCCGGAGTGGGGATCAACCTCGCTAATCAGCAAACGAATCGAGTGAGTTCCACAATCAATCGCCGCCAAACGCATTACCGGCCCCTTTCCCCAACAGTTCGTCCAATTTCCAGGCACAAGTCGCAGGCGTCCAACGGTGCGCGTCACTCGCCGGCAACTCCCCCAACTGATTCAGCCGCATTACGTCAGCCATCGCCCCGGAACGGGAGTCAACCTCGCTAATCAGCAAACGCATTACCGACCCCTTTCCCCAACAGTTTCGTCCAATTTCCACGCACAAGTCGTGGGCGTCCAGCGGTGCGGATTGCCTGCGGGCAACTCTGCCAGCCGGTCCAACACCCAATCCCCGATAGGATTCACGCCCCGGCCCGCCGCCAAAGCGTGTCCGAGCAGGGCGTGGAAACACTTCACCCGGCGGGGCATTCCTCCGGCCGACACGCCCGCGATTTCGGGGACTTCTCCGATTCCGGCGGCTTCGCCGGCCTGGGTACGCTGGCGAATATAAAGTTCATGAGCGCGGCCATAAGCAGCCGCTATCTGCGGGTTTGCCTCCAGCAGGGCTTCTGCTTCGCGCATGACCCCGTTTGCCTCCAGGTGTGACACGGCCGCGACCGCCGCCGGGCAGGTCAGGTAATAAAACGTGGGGAACGGCTCGCCGCCGGGCAGGCGCGGGGCGCTCGCAATGACTGCCGGGTGACCGGCAGGAACACTGTCCCCTTGACCAGCAGGAAAATCGGTAAGGCGATCAACGGAATTATCACCGGGATAACCAACGGGATTAGCAGCCTGGTGACCTGCGGAAATACCCCTCTGACGGTCATCAGAAATACCTCCCTCATGACTGGCGGGACTGGCACCAGATGACGCTCCGCAATCCCCGCACCGGGCGGCGACCCCCAGAACTCCCCGCGGGACGCGCCCCAGTTGAGCTGCAATAATGCGCAAATCTTCCGGGCTAGCGGGTGTAATCACAAGGGCTCCTTTGTCAGTTTACGGTTAGCGCTCAGTTATGGGTCGGGGCGTTAGAGGATTTCGGGTCTGGTTCCGGATTGGTTTTGCCAGGGCTCGCGGGCGGTTCGGTAGTTTTCGTCCCAGTTCCCGGTTCAGCGCCCGGGGTCGTTTCCGGGGCGGGAGCGGCCCCTGCGACTTCCAACCCAACGACAATTTGGCGGAACCACGGCAAATCATTCGTATCTTTGTCGGTCCAACCGCTGGTCAGCTGCGGTTTTTTCGCGCCGGGAGGATCAACTACGACATAGGTAATCTCGCCGGGTTTCACGTATCCCAAGCGTTCGCGGGCTTGGCGGGAAATATACTCGGGGTCTTGATAGCGTTTGATTTCCGCTTCCAGCTCGGCATTTTGCGCTTTGACCTGGGCAATCTGGGCTGCCAGCGAGCGAGCCTGCTGCTGCTGATCCATCCAGGAACGCAGCGGTGAAAACACGACCAGGAATACGGCGAGGGCTACAGCCGCCAAAGTCAAGATTCGGGCGATGCGCGTCGAGCCGGGAGCTTCCGCAGCGGGGGTGCGCGGCGTGGTTTTTGCTCGGGAAAAGGCCGAGTCCACTGGTTTCCCGGTTTTCTCGGGTTTCCCAGGTTTTCCGGATTGCCCGGTTTTCCTGGGTTTTCGGGCAGAAGCGTTTGGCGCAGCCGAACCGTGCGGGGTCGGCTTATCCGCGTCAGAAGGTTGGCGCGGTTTCAAACTGGGACGCTTCACGTGGACATTATCCCAAAATTCTGCAGTTTTCCGTCACTGGACAGGCTTTTGCGCGTAATCTCTGGGACCGAACAGGGCCGAACCGACCCGCACACACGTCGAGCCCGCCGCGATGGCCAACTCGAAATCCCCGCTCATGCCCATCGACAGTTCCCGACAATCCGCACCGCCGGGCAGCCCCGAAACCGCCTCTCGCAACCCCGCGAGCTGGGAAAACATCTCGAAAACACCACGCTCGCCGACCTGATCCACGTGCGCGGCCACCGTCATCAAGCCGATGAGGTGCAGTCGGGGCTGGTCAATGACCAGCCGCGCCAGCTCCAGGGTTTCTTCGGGCGCAATCCCGTGTTTCGCGTCCTCACTGGAAGTGTTGACTTCAATCATGACTTCTAGGGTCCGTCCTGCCTGGTCAAGTAGCCGGTTCAGGGTTTGTGCCAGTTTCGCGGAATCTAAGGATTGCAGTTCCGCACCGTTTGCAACGATGAGTTTCGCTTTGTTGCGCTGGAGGTTGCCGATTTGAATCCAGCGGGGGCTGGCCGCGTTCCCGTCAGCGCCCAAGCCCAGGTTCGCGCCGAGTTCCGCAGCTTTCGCGGCCAGTTCTTGGGGTTTGTTTTCCCCGAATTCGCTCACTCCTGCGGCGAGCGCTTCGCGCAGGTCCGCAACCGGGTGGGTTTTGCTGACCGGAAGGATTCGGATTGACTTGCCATCGCGTCCCGCGGCCGCGGCCGCCGCGGCGACCCGCTGGGAGAGGGCTTGCAAACGCTGTGAGAATCCGGTCATAAGCCTAGTTTAGTCCGTCTGTTCAGCAGGGGTGGGGGCGGCTGTATCGGCGGGGTCGCGTCGATAGGTCATCGCCACCGCTACCGATACCAAAATTAGGCCGCCCACTTCTGGCCAGCTCGGAAACTGCCGCAGCATAATCACCCCCACCAGCAGGGACGTTACTGGCAACAACGCTGAGAGTAGCGCGAAAATGGCGGCGGAAACATCGCGCAGCACCACCAGTTCCAGGATGTAAGGCACAAAGGAGGAACACATGCTCATCAGCAGGGCCAGGCTGAAAACGTACCACGAGCTGAACGCAACGTGGATGTCAGGCCAGGCCAGGGGCAGCTGCAGGCACGAACCGAAGGCCAGGGCTACGGACAAGGAATCGATGCCGCGACCCAAAACCGCAACTTTGCGGCCCAAAGCCATGTAGGCGACCCACATTCCCCCGGCGACCAGCGCCCAGAACAGGCCCATCCGGTCAGTCGGATTGCCCATGTCCAGGCCCAGCCCGCCAATCATGACTACGCCGGAGAACGCCAACAGGACCGAGAACTTGCCCAGCCAGCCGGTGATGCCGATGGCCGCAAAAATGACCGGCCCCAGGAACTCTACGGAAACGGTAGTCCCCAGGGGAAGCCGCGCAATCGCCTCGTAAAATGTCATATTCATACAGACCAGGGCGGTTCCAAAAAGGCAGGACCACACATAGCCGCTGCGAGTGAGCGCCCGGGCACCCCAGGGCCGGCGCCACGCCAGCAAAATTATTGCCGCAAAGACAGTCCGCAACCAAGCCACGGTTAACGTCCCCATCAGGGCAAACAGCGTCACCGCGAAGCCAGCTCCCACATACTGAATGACGCCCTCGGTAAAGAAAATCAGGGGCGCAGGAACGGGTTTTCGCGGTTTTCCAGGCATCCTGCCATTGTAGACTGCACCGCACAAACCGTGAAAAAACATTGTCCGACCATTTTTCGTTACCGCGTGGGACTTTTTCCCAGTTCATGCCATTTTGTAAAATCGTATCAAGACCGTATGGCTCTGCCCTCCGCTCGCCCGCTGGCAGCGCATCAACCGTTGGTATTGAGTTGAACTTCCTTCGGGCGTGGAAACCGGCACCCTGGCGGCAAATATGAAAGAATGCAGAGAAAGGAGGCGAAACTTGGTCAATCAAACCGCTGCGGCATCACCGAGATTTTCCACCACGCTTTCTCCGGTCTCAAATCCTCTCATCAGCGTCCGCGGTCTGACTAAAATTTATGGTCAGGCCGATACGGAGCGCGCTGTCACAGCTTTGGATAACGTGGACGTGGATTTCCCCCGCGCCCAGTTCACCGCCATTATGGGGCCTTCCGGGTCCGGGAAATCCTCCCTGCTGCACATTTTGGCAGGGCTAGATTCGTTTCAATCCGGGACGGTCAAGGTTGCCGGACGTGACCTGTCTCAGCTGAACGCCGCAGAGCTGACCCGGTTTCGCCGCGACAAAATCGGGTTTATTTTTCAGTCATTTAACTTGGTGCCCACGTTGAACGTTGCGGAAAATATCGAGTTGTCAGCGATGGTGCGCCGCCATTCTCCGGATCGACGCCGGCTAAAAGCGCTGGTCAAAGAGCTGGATATGGAATCCCGGCTGGGCGCCTTCCCCTCCGAGCTGAGCGGAGGGCAACAGCAAAAGGTGGCTTGCGCGCGCGCGTTGCTGACCGCCCCGGAGGTCGTTTTCGCTGATGAGCCGACCGGAAACCTCGATTCGGCTTCATCAGCACAGGTTCTTTCGTTCCTGCGGGCGGCCGCGCGCGACTGGGAACAGTCAGTCATCATGGTCACCCACGAACCGGACGCCGCGAAATACGCAGACCGGGTGCTGTTCCTGTTTGACGGCCAAATCGTCGGCCAACTGGAGAACCCGACCCGCGAAACCATCCTCGAAGCGGAGCAAAATCTCGGCGATGTGCGGCAAGCGCGGAAACGCGCGGGGCAATTGGGCGCGCCCCAGTCTCTGCAGGACGTTGATCCGGAGGCGTTGGAAAAGGATCTAACCGCCGTCATGAGTTTGCCAAAAATTGAAGAGGAAACCGACTCTGAACAGGTGGAATCGCCCACAGAGGAAGCCGCGGTTTTGCCAAAATCGGCACCGGACACGCAGCCTTCCTCCATCTCCCCGTACTTACAAAGCGCGTTCCCAGTCGGGCATACCGCCCCCGAATCCAGCCCGACACCTGCC